>OFEY01000981.1_pt1 | contig 20702 bp, 19 predicted proteins | sample 1521251 | NCBI WGS metagenome assembly OFEY01 (sample SAMEA3504100, study PRJEB24116) | mouse gut metagenome | biome: mouse gut; feature: mouse-associated habitat; material: faeces | place: Denmark | collected 2011
ACATTATAGCACAGGTCTTAAATATAGTCGAGCTATTAAAAAGATATTATACTAGGAGTTATTGCCGTAAACGCCAATACGGCATCAAGCGCTATAACAAGGTTTATGCTTAACGGAAATAACGTCCTTATCGAACTCCGCAATATAACGTCCGGCCAGCAAAAAATAACTATAAGTGCAGTAGTATTGTGTAAAATATATACATAGTGATATCTTCCTGTATATTCTATGTATGCTTCTACTTTAACAATTTTTGAAATAATTGATAATTTGAGTCTTTTCGGCAAAAATACTTTATTTTTCTAAACTATAGTTGTTTTATATACATAATGACGGCTCGTACGGAGCAGGTTACACTCGTATCTGATCTTACGGTTCCTCTTACCGATTCCGAAATCGCTGAAATGCTTAAACAGGTACTAATTACGTGACCGTTAAAGGCACAGAAATTAAGGCAATATGCCGTATAACCAGCTATAGAATTAATAGGGATATCTACTATTTGTGCCTTATCGTCAGTAAGTGTAACTTCCTTTGTAAATATTTTGAATAGGATCAATTTTGGTAAATTGCTGTTTACTTCTTCTGATTTCATTCTGCTGTTATCGTTGGGCAAATATTCCCTCCGTTTTGCGCTCTTCCTCTTTTCATTTTGCTACTTGGAAAAGACAAGTCTACCATGGCACCACATTCACATTCTACAATTCCTAGTATCTATCCGGCTAACTACTGTAGGCTACGGGTTGGAAAGATATACGCAAGATCCGTAAGAACTTATACCTGCTGCAATAGTACGGGTAATACGTACGCTAAATTCTCCCGAACTGCTAGTGCCAAAATACATTGGCACTCCGCTTAATGTTACCGAAAGCATGGTAACATATGAACTTGAAGGCCGATATCCTTCTGGGATAGTTCCTATGCTCATTGTTTTACTTGTTTCAGTGTTCAAGATTTCGCGGATAATGCGTCCAAACATGACTAATACTACAGGGCCAATTTTTCGGAAGATGATTCTGTCAAATATGTCTGTAGGTGTATAAGTAACAGCTTTACCTTTTAACAAACGGTTGTTTAACTCAGATAAATTGCTGTTTATCTCACTAATTTCGTTTTGTAAATCCTGTATTTGTGAATTTTTTTGCTGTATGATGCTAAATAAAAATGCGCTGCTTGGAACCTTATTTGATCTGTTTTCGTTGCTTTGCGATATATTGGAATTAAGGAAGAAGATACGGTTGGCTTCCGACTTGTTATAATAATCAGTCAAATCAATGTATGTATTTCCTAAAAATTCCCATCCGTTTGTATCGCCTGTTAAATTGATGTACTCATTATAATGGTCGTGAGTGGAAGCATCCGTCTTTGGCACCAGGTATATCGTGTTAGTGTTTATGCCGGATGTGGGCAAGGAAGCAACGATCTGTTTTTGGACGGTATTCTCAGCCTTATGCTCTGAGAGTTTCAAATCAGTATATTTTTTGGAATCCTGCAAATTTTTTTCATGAAGCAGGGCTGCCTCCGATTTTCCATAATACTGCGTATCGTGGGAATGGGAATCATCGGCGACGGAAGCGGTTCCGTCGGAAGAAACTCGGATGGAATCGCTTGGTTTGATGATTCCCGGGGCATTGTCGTCAGCGATTCCATAAGTCGTGTCGGTGAAGACGGCATGGGATGGGACGGATTTCCCAATGGTAAACCCGCTGTCCCTGACGGTATATCCGTTGCCGTCAAAGACGGGTATTCCGCCTGTAGTAACGGTGCCGGGGATGCCGTAGATTTGCTGCCGGTTTACGACTTTATCCAGTCCTATCTGCTGTTTGGTGACTTCATGGGGATTGTTCCTGCGTTCCGTATGCGCCTGTAAATTTTCATTGGTGGCAAAGTTACGGTCGGCATCCTGCAATCTTTTGATATTGCTGTCGATAATGTCCATATTGGCGTTCGGCACTTTGATATCATACTTTTCCTCGTTTGTGGGTTTCCCCAATTTTAGATTTGTCGTTACGTTAATAAGGATCACCTCCTATGAGTTCGGTCAGTTTATGATGGGTATATTGGCTTAAGGTACCATGTTTATAGTTGGAGAGAGCGCGGTGGGTTCCCATTTCCCTGATGATGTCATCGTATAAGGGATAAAATTTCATTAAAGACAGTGTGGAGGTTCCAGAGCTAAAATCATGGGAAACGGATTTAATTATATATTGTTTCGGCGCGCTGGAACAGGAAGTTTGGTACAATACTTTCATGTTCACATCATAAAAAGGAACAAGATTTGTAGTTAAAGTAATGCTGTCCGTGAGCCTGGAATTTTTCCAGTTTTCCCATTTGGCGCGGGAGAGCGCCAGGGAATCGGAAGTAATACGGTCGTAATCGCCGCCTGTTTTTATATCAGGTATTTCTCCGAGTTTTTGTACGGTAAATGGGGAATTGGGGATGATTTCCAGTTCCACGGATTCACAGTTGTATTTTTTCTGGAAATATTTTTTGGAGTAACGGGGGCATATGGTTCCATCTTGGAACGTGTAATCGCTGCCGACAGTGCCATCCGTGAGAACGTTCATTCCATGCGCCTGCCAATGGCCGAGGAGATAAGCATTGTATGTGGTTTGGCCTTCGGTTCGTTTGCTTTTTATTTTGAAAACAAAGACAGCATCTTTTTCCAGGGCAAGGCGCGCGACAGGAGACTCCGTATTTTCGTCCAGAATAGGAATGGCCCCTAAATGATTGATATCCAGTTTGGGATTGGCGGCGTTTGCGGAAGGTATTTTTACAGCAACCGTATCGCCGTTATAGTAGGCCTCGTCGTATCCGTCGATGGAACAGTGGTATATATTACTCTGATAGCTGCATTGTTCGGTATAGAAATCCGCTTCGATGACTTTTCCCCATACCTCGCATATATTTCTGACGGCCGTCATATCTATGCTGGTGTTTTCCGAGATATAGATCCTTTGAAGGAATTCGTTGCTGAAAATAATATCGTCTTTGTAACAGCTTGGGATCATACGGCATGTGAATACATTGTATTTATCAAAAAACATTTCATAATGGGGGTAAAGGTCGCGGAGTGTTTCCAGTATGGATAAAACGGTGCATCCGCTGGAGAACTCCAGGTCGTAGGGGATGGCGTTCCATAGGGGGTTCTGAACCCTGTAGTTTTTCCAGTCCTCGTTATTTTGGGGCAGCGCCTTATATTCGCCCATATCATCGACCATATAGCGGTCGATTCCTCCTGATTGTTTTAGAACGGAGATCACCGCCTCGCGTATAATATTGTGTTTGATGATTTCGCCGGTTTGCGCATTTTCCTCGTATGCGGGAATACGAGTGGTGAATGCGCCGATCTGTCCGTTTTTTGTTCCGTCCAATTTGGACATATAGTCACTGCATGTAATGGTCAGCTGATTTGTAGCTGCATCGTAGGAGCCGGAAGAACTGGTATATACATAGTGGCCGAGCGGATAATAAGTATATGTTCCGGTTCTTATGTCCATGACGCCCGCATATATGCGAAGTTCTTTGTTTAACCAGACAAGCCCTTCCTCCGTAATTTTTGTATTGTTGTTGTCATGGAGGGTCGGGATCAGAGAGGCAGAAAAGGTTCTTCGGATGGAAGAAGCGCTGTCGATGGAGGCAGTTCCTCCGATGACAACGCCTTTCAATGTGTCGAGTATTGTTTTTCCATCATCTTTTAAAACTTCGATTTTTAATAAAAAGTGCAATGGTTTTTGCAACATTAGTTTAAGGTCTTTTGCTGTAATCATTCGTTCCACCATTCCTCTTCCACATCGGACAGATTTGTATTGTATAAGTCGCGCTCGGATTCATAATTTCCGATTTCGGTCCATTCAAAAGAGATATCCCGGTTATTGTATGTGCCGTTGGCGGTGTCCGTGGGATCGCCCGTTACGGCGGCCAGCCATATCCTTCCGTCGAAATGCTTTAATAATTTCGGCATTCCGTCGGCGAGGAAATCCATGATTTTTCGCTGATAGGGAACGCGGAGAGCGTCTGCAACGGAAAAGTCGCAATGCTCCTCGTCCAGTTCGATGAATTTACCCTTACAATTCCCTTTGTCGTAATTGGCAAGGGTATTTCTGATATAGGAAGGGTATTTGTTATGGATAGTTTCATTGACAGAAGAAGGGACTCTTCTCGTCGTATCGCAGAAACCGTCAGAGGACGGCGTACCAATGATGCAGTTTTTTTCCACGAGGAAAATATCATGAAATTGCGAATCGACAAAAACAGTGTGATACAGCCCTTCCGTGCCATGTAAGACAGGGACTATGGCATATTCATATTCCACATGGGAAGCGTTGGTATAATCGTTTCCCTTGATGCCGTCTGAAAAATCTTCGAGCGCGCGGATTTCTTTTACGGCGATGGTGATCCATTGGAATTTGGACGTGTCCCTTCTTTTTACGATCAAATGGGACACGGAATCTAAATTCCAGTCTACGTTACCGGCATTGGTGGAGTTGTTAAAATCAGCGTGGAAAATGGTATCAAAGTCCCATTCCCGAGGACAATCCATGGATGGTTCCGAATTTGTTTCTTTTGTAATGTAGAGGCAGTCATAAAGGCCATTGCTGAGTTTTATATAGGTGAGGTTGTTCAGGTGGGTCGGAGTCAATGGGATCGTATCCTTAGTTGCTCCAAGGATGTTGTTGAGAAAAAACATGTTGTCACCTCCTTAAATCCATAGATCATCTGTTTCCGTTTCGTCGGGTTCGCTGTCGGAAGCATGTATATTCATTCCTTCGCGGTTCACGGAGTAGGTAAATAAATTGGGCGCATCGATCCAGGAATCATATACTTCCAGTCCGCTGCCAGGCATTTGCTGCCCGTACCAGATGTTGTTTTCTTCCGTGAAATCGGGATCCACTAAAATCTCCAGCTGGTAAATATCATGGACGCGCCTGATCCAGACACAGACCATATCCGTAGATTGAAAGGCGAGAGCGTCCGAATAGAGGATATAGTTATTCAGGTGGTTGGGAACGGTGAGTTTGAAACGGGTTGTGCCATCTTCGTACAAAAAGGATTCTACTACAAGGGAATATTGCGTATTGCGCAGTTTCAGGATCGTAGCGGTCTGGTTCAGATACATGCCCCGTAATTTTAGCGTGAAATCATCTTCTATGACAAATCCCTCGTCATAATAGATTCCTTCTTCGTCATTTCGAAGGTCTATCATTCCGTTTTCGAAGCGGAAGGTTTTGCTGCCGTTATATTGTATAATTTTTATGTTGGTATGGTATTTGATATATCCGTGCAACGGATCATTTTCGGCATAGATGATGCCGTAAGTGGACGGCATTTTATAATCGGTATAGACTTCAATATAGCCGGTATCGATTTCCATGCCGTTTACGGTAATGCCATGGCATTTGAAGTAGTAAACGGTATGGTTGTCCAGTCCTTTGTAAGTATAGTTGATCTGGTCGCTGTTATATAAAGTGTCGCTTTCTTTGAGCAATGTTTTCGTTCCGTCATAAAGGGAAAAGCGGAAGGACTGAATATCTTCATAATCTTCCTGTAGATAATATATCTGTGCCTTATAAGATGCAGTATGGATCGTCTGTCCGTTTTCTAAACCGTAGAAATAGAAGAGGGGGGTCTTAAAAGTCTGAAAGTATCGTTTGTCAGACAGGCCGCTCTCCAAATGATCCACATCGAACGTCTGAGATTGTGCGATCCATTGCTTCCCGTTTTTAAGTGTTCCGGCAGGAATTGTGTGGGAATGGGTAAACGTAGTGATTGTTTTATCGTAGATCTTTTCCATAGAATCGGCATTATAAATGATCAGCCGGTTTGCGTATGACTGGCTTCCATTCCATGTAAATCCGATTTCCTTATCCATTTCAGCATCAAAAGGAGTTATTTTATTTACTATCGGTTTTGCCATATTCGTTCACCTCCCTTCGGTTCGTTTATTATTCAATTTTATTTCAATCCGCATATGTGCATATCCTCCAGTCTGCCGCAAGGAACCTTTACCCATACGTACTGCCCGGTTTTTAAGGCGGCATTGGGAAGGGAGCATTTTACTTTCCGTTCCGCGCCCGCATCATCCATAATAGTGTAGGTGGAATCTTTGTTTATGCTTTTGACGGCCGATGCAAAAGTCCTGTCGTATTTATGTCCATGGTTTTTAACTATGGCGGCGATCTGCCTTGCCAGCATATTTGCCGCTTTTATGTCTTCATTTAAGACTTCGTTCATAAGATCGGTTCTCCTTTTTTGAAACGGGATAGCGGCAATGCGCCATCCCGTTTCTTGATTCATCAGTAGTTATACTTTTTTTGTCTCCTGCAAAAGCATGTTTGGGAATCTGAGCAACAGTTCCCTGGATAAACTGTGGGCATCTTGTACTTCATGAAGGTGTATGTCGCCTATGGTTATCATGTTCTGGTGCATGGTTTTATTATTGCTGATTGTTTCTATCACCCGGTCCATGGACTCAGTCGCTCTGAACATGGCAGCAGCCGGATCAATAAATGCGCCTTTATTTTCTTTGAAATATGCTTCAAATTTCTGCTGTATCCGGTATAGTTCGTTATCGGGGGTAATTGGAAGTAAAACACGTCCATCCTTGGTTACAACTGTGTCTTCAACATGTGTATTGCCAAGTTCTTCCCCCTTATTGTTCATGATGCGTTTTGTCTGTTCTTCATTGAAAATGACAGTGCCTTTGGGCAAGCTGCCAAGCACCGGTTCCGTAGTAAGCTCCGCTGTTCCGTCAGGATATACGGTAAGTTCCGGCTGCCCGTATTCGGAACGCAAGGCATGCTTCTCGTCATGTGCCAGCCCTTTATATTTTCCCGTACCTTCTGCAAATGCATGGCCAACGGTGCCTTTCGCATTTGGGGAAACAAAGATGGGATTTCCGGATACTGTGTTCCCTGATCTGGAGCCGCCTGCTGCGGAAAGAGATGACTCTGCCGTTTTTGCAAGGGAATGCAATGCGCTTGCGGCAGCTTCGCATTTCGCCTGTATGATCTCCGCCATTTTTGTGACAAGATCAATGATTTTGTCGCATATGGTCTGGATGGAGTTGTCGCCGTCCGTTGCAAAGTCGTTGAATGCCTTTAACCACGGGTCTTCCAGCTTTGCGTCAACGGCATCCCCGCCAGTCTGCATAATGTCTATAATGCTTCCCGGCTTCCCGTCGGATGCGGAACCGCCGTCGGTGCTTCCGGCTTTCTGTTTCCCCCTGCCTTCCTTATCCTCACTGTCACCGCCTTCTACGCCGATGATTTCCGCAAGGCGTGTCCGCAGGTTCTCCCATGCAGGGATATATTTCTCGTTGATGACATCAATCTGCCCCGTAAAGTAACTATTCCCTGAATCCAATGCCGTCTTTAACTTGCCCATCTGCTCGTCAATGGATGACACTGCTTCTGAAATGGCAGATGCAAGCCCCAGAAAGCCGGTTCCCGCTGCTCCTTCCATCCCCTCCCCGCCAGGCATCGCGGCACCGTCCGTACTGGGCGCGGATGCGGAGCCGATGATGGAAGAGAAGTCGATGTTTTTGAATTCGCCGCATTTCGATGCGATTTCACCGAATGCTTGTGCAATGTCCATTAGTTTCTGTGCATAGCCTTCCTCACCGATTTCAGGGAATGTTATGTCATTTAACAATGCAATGAGTTCGCCGATCAGGGTTTTCAGGTTCCCAAGCTCCGTATTCAGAGGAGCTATGCTTTGGGACATATTGCGGACGCTTTCCTGTATGCTTCCTGCGGCGGCAGATGCTTCTCCCGCACTTGTGGAAAGAGTGCTTGCGGATTCGCCGATACCGCCAATGCTTTCTTCCAGCCCTTCCAGGGTCACATCCCCAAGTTCTTCCAACGCACCTTTTGTTGCATTAAGGTAGCTGATGGACTCCGTGCTGATGCCGGACAGTCGGGAGAGCTGCTCGAGTACGCCGTCATTTCCACGGCTCATGTCCGCCAGGATGCCGATATAGGCAGTCTTTAGTTTTTCAAATTCTTCCTGCGAGCCGCTTAACAGGGCGTCCATGTTGATGCCGAGTTCGGAAAGGCTTGCTTCCAGCTGTGCGTTTTCAAGAAGGTCTGTCAATGCCTCGAATTGGGACTTGTAATCCTCCAGTCCCTTTACCATGGCGTCGTAATGCTTTTCCGTCTGGGCGATCAGCTGGTCATAATATTGATTGACCTGTTCCGCCTCTTTGTCCAGCAGGTCGATCCGTTCCTGGAGGAGGTCCTTTTCTTCTTCCAGCCGGTCGATTTCTTTTTCGATTTTGGAGATGTCAATTTCCAGCTTTGCGTCTTCCACTTCCTGTTTGGCATCGCGGATGCCGGAAGTATCGGCTTCGTACACCATCTGGCCGTCTTTATAGACGAAGGAGGTTTTCTGGTTCTGCATGCGCTGGAGTTCATATTCCGCTTTCTGTAAATCGATGGCACGTTTACGTTCCCCGTTGGCGTCCTGCATGGCCTTGATTTCTTTTTCCCTGGCGTCTATCTGTGCCTCAATGCCCTCGATCTCGTGTTCATACTGTTCCTTTTGAGCCTCTATCGCTTCCAGGCGTGCATCGCGCTCCGCCTCCAGGGCGGATACGGCGGCATCCTTTTGGCTGTTGACTGCGTCTATGCGCTTGTCAATCTGCTTTGTAATATAGCTGAAAGCGGATTCGTAGAGGGATTTCATGCCTTCCAGGTATTGATGCTCGTATTTCTCGTATTCCTTCAGGTATTTTTTCTTCTGGTTGAAATATTTGACATAGAGCCGCCTTAGGGCATCCAGGTATTGTTTTTCGCTTATTTTTCCATTGGATTTCAGATCGTCAAGGTCTTTCAATTCTTTTTCGAATGCTTCCAGATAGGTATCTGCCGCTTCTTTTCCGGCGGTTCCGGCTGATTTTTTGCCGCCTGCACCCTTAAAATCAACTTTCGGTTCATAATTTATTTTACCTGCCGATTCCTTGATGAGTGTCCGCAGTTCTTCAGCCCTTGCTAATTTTGCATCTAATTGTCCTGGTGTCAGTGTGCCACTCGCTATCTGCTGGTATATCTGTTCCAATTCTGTAAGATGTTCAATCACTTCACCTGTATATCCAGCATTTTCAGCAAGTGTAAGTAAATTTGCAACCTCACCTGCCGTATTCAAATCCTGCAATCCGCATAATTCCTTCTGGAAGGTAAGTATTGCAATAGCATTTGACACATTTTCTGCGGACACCATTTCATTTGCAAAGGTATTGATTTGTTCGTCCGTAGCTTCTGCCAAGTCAAGCCCGGCTTTCTTCAATGCTTCCGTATTATTTGCAAGTGATTCAAATGCCACAAGTTCCTCATTTACAACACCCAGGTCTTCAAGAGCGGCTTTCAGTGTTTCAAAATCCTCCGCACCTGATAATCCTGCACTGGTAATGGAAGCAGCAAGGGAATCAAATGCGTCTTTTACATTTTGTTCTGTTGATTCGGAACTTCGTAATACCCTTACAAAATCCTCATAGGAAGAATAGTCGATATCTAATCCAAGTTCTGCCATATCATCCAGTTTGGATTTAATGGTGTCGCATGTTGATAGGATATCTATGGTGTTTAATGCGAATTTACCATCATCTGTGAAAATATCCTGGTATGCAGACTGTAACGAATCAAATGCTGGTTTGAGTTGTGTGTTGAGATGGTCAATTGTCTGGGAGATAGATAGTGGTGAAATACCAGTTTCGTTGCCTAAACCATCCTGACTATTTTTAACTTCTTCTAAAGCAGCACTGTAATTCTCAGCAGAGAGAGCAGCACCATCTAATTCTTCTTTCTGATGCTTTAATGCTTCATCAAAAGCGGTACTGTTTGCCATACTTGCTTCTTCATCTGTGAGAGTAGCAATCCAGTCATCAATTACAAGATTCTGTGTGCCATTTGATAATCTGTTTCGTAAATCAAGTTTGACATTTGAACTGATTAACCCAAGCTGTTCTAGCTCTTTGATTAACTGTTCAAGAGTCAGATTATATTCATCTGCAATAGAATTCAGTTGGGCATAAGCATCAATCTGTTCTTGTGTTGCAACATTTGACTGAAAATTTAATACTGAATTAGAAGAATCGAATTTTCCAATAGCATCTTTTACTTCATTTTCAAAATCATTTGCATCGTCATCTATAGCAGCCTTAAATTTAACTTCAAATTCCCAGCCACCAACGACTTCCTGCAAATCTGGATACATACTATTGAAATAATCAATAACACTTTGGTCACTAATTCCTTCTGTAGCACCTTGTACAATTTCAGCAAATGATTGTTTTGCTGTTTCTATTGCATCGTTATTACCAGATGCAAATGCTTCTTGATATTTCTTGTATGCATCGTTGATATCATTAAAAGATTTTTCATATGCATCGCTATCAAATATTTTGTCATATAATATGTGCTGATTATAAATTTCCTGATAGCTTTCAAGAGTCTTTTTGGTTTCATCAGCTTGACGTGACAAATCTGGTAAGAAAGAATCGTCTATTCCCATGTTTGTTGCAAGAGATTGTATGTTAAGTAACTGGTCATAGATGTCGTCTAAATCACCAGATAAAGTGAATACATCATCACGTTCTGTATGAGTTATTGATGCACCGAAGTTTTCTTTTAGTTTGTTAGAGAATTCTTCATATGTTCCTTCATCATCATATCTTGGAATGACACGGAAACTTACTTCTGTATTCTCCATTTCTTTGATCATACGATCAAAGTTATTTGAAGCTCCACTCCATAAGTTAGCCCATGAATCACCAACTCTCTCAGTCCATTTTTTATCAGAACCGTTTGTAAATTCGTTTACAGTTTCCTGCCATTTTTGTTTAGTAAGATCATCAAATGCTTCTGTGTTGCCATGAATAGCTGAAGTAACTAATTCTACAGCTTCAGCTTCACTGCCAAATTTCTCGATCATCTCATCTTGGATTGCAAGCAATTCTTTACGGGCATTATAAGTATCTTCATATGAAGAAGAGCTATCGTTGATTGTTTTGTATAAATCATTGATTTTTGATTTATAGACTTCAATATCCGACTTAGTAGAAGAGAACTGACTGCCTAAATCTTTCGCAGATTCTTTGAGTCTGTCTGATGCAGTTATACATGAGTGTATTGCGTAGATAACTTCTGATATTCCCCACATAGCAATCATATTACCAGCCATTGCAAGTGCCTGTAGTGCTACTTTACCTGCTTTGGCAGAAAGTGTCATACCTTCTACAGACGCTTTAAACCCTTCTGTAGTCATTTCTCCATTTTTACAGGTCTTAGCATAGTCAATGATTCTCTGGTCAACATTCTCCATTTGTTCAGCTAATGCTTCTGCACTGAGAGAGGAGCTGTTGAATTTCTTTTTAAACTCATCAAATTGTTTTAATGTTTCTGGTGTTAGGATATTGTTTAACTTTTTGCCACTGAATAAGGATGCTAAAGCACCGTTTTCGCCAAATAAACCATTTTTGGTTTTTACTTCGTTAAACTTATCAATCTTATTCTTAATATCATCTATTGTTTTTCCAAATATAGCAAGTTCTTCGTTTTTTGTTGTGAATATCATACTATTAAAATGTGTATGTTGTGGAGACATACTATGCGTTTGTGGAGAACGCAAATTTTTAAGCCATGTGGAGTGGCATTTTTGTTTTGTTTATGCTACAATTTAGAAAAGTAGAGGGTAATATCAAAAATGGATGAAGTAATGTATTGTGAAAAATGCGGTCATGTTGGGCATATAGTTTTTAGCAAAAAATGTAAAAATTGTGGTACAAAAATGAAGTTGTTACCAGAAAATTTGAAGTACAAATATCATATTTTTGTAGAAGATTGGGTACAAACTTCTGACGAAGAAGAATTATTACGTAAAGAAAATTTTGTAATGGGCGAATTGAAAGATAACCCATTATTTTCTACGGAAGATTATCAGAAACAAGTACAAAAAAAGATTCAGATTAATCAAAGATTAAATGATTATGAGAAGCGGAAATTACTTGAACAACAAGCCAAAAATCTTGCTCGAATGCAAAAAAAGAAAGATAAACAAAACTGCATTCCTAAGTGTCCTATCTGTGGTTCTACAAATATAAATAAAATCACCGTTGGCAGTAGAGCAGTTAAAACGGCTGTATTTGGTGTTGTAGGAGCTATTGATGATGCTGGAAAAACATGGAAGTGCGGTAACTGCGGGAGTAAATTTTAAATATTTTTTATCACATCCTTTCCAATAGAAGAGTGGCATTAGTAAAAGTCTATTTTAATATAGATCTCTCTTTTTTTTAATAATACTTGTAACAAATATGTGTTTCAGAGGAAGATGTTTTCCCAGACACTTTATTACATGAAAAATCATATTCACCCTTATAATTTTCATATGTAGAACCACTTTTTTGAAACACTTCAAATAAACCATGTAAAGTATCAACACAAATTATGTATTCTTCGTCATCACGTATATAATAGGGAACATTCTTATATTGGCGAGAAGAGTAAGGTAATTTATGATATCCGTTTCTTTCTGCAATAATTTTTGCATATTGTTTAAATAATGATTTATTTCCAATTTCTAATGTTGTACTTCCTATTTTGAAACAAAGTTCTTTATATGGAAAAATATTATTATATGTAAGTTTGTCAAACATATGTTACACCGACCGCAGATAATCTCTTAATACCTGACTCGGAGTTTTCCACCCCAGAGGACGCATAGGAAAGCTGTTGTAATCCCTTCGGTTGTATGCCTTAAGCTGCTTGGAAAAGTCTTCAAAGGAATAGAAGCGATGGGTGGCATAGAACCTCTCATTGTCCTTCCTGTGGCTGCGCTCCACCTTGGCGTATAGGGGCGGATTACCTTGTGCCGGATGCCATGCTGCTCCAAGCGCACCTGGAAAAGAGTGGGCTTATCCCTGTGGGTGGTAAAGCGGTTGGTAAATTCGGCGCCATTGTCTGTCTGGATGCATTCAATGGGGCAAGGGAAAGCTTTCACAAGGTGTTCCACAAATAGGGCGGAGGAATAGGTGCTGTGTTCCTCAAAGGCTTCCACAAAGCGCCACCTGGAATACTCATCTATGGCGGTATACTGGAAGAACTGTTTGCCGATCACCCGGCTGTTGACAAGGCAGGCGGAGGGGACGAATTTTACATCCACCTGGATACGCTGTCCGGGATGGTCCATCTGTTCATAGGGTTTGGGGACATACTTGGGGTTAGGGGGATGGAGAGCCATCATGCCCTGCTTTTTGAGGAAACGATACAAGCCGGGAATGGAACGGGAATAGCCGCGCTGCATGAGCTTGACCCAGAAAACGACAAGGCCGGCGTGGGGATTGCGTCTGCGCATATCGGAAATGAGCTTGATTTCTTCCGGGGTATGCTGGTTGGGATGGTGGTGTGGTCTTCTGGAGAGATCACGCAGGGACTCGATGGAACCGTTATAACGGCGTTTCCAGCGGTAGATATACTGCCTGTTCGTCTTGTACTTGACAGCGGCTTTTGTAACCCCATATTTGTCAGCGTATTTAATAAGTGATAGACGAAACCTCATATCCTGTGTTATAGTAGCCATGCGGAGATACCTTCTTTCTGGTTAGATTTTGGTTTGGCGATTAAAATATAACACAGAACAGGTATCTCTGTCTTTTAAATATTCAGTTGTAACACATGAATGAAACCAGATAAGGAGAAAACTCAAAATTTTGTTTAAGACAGCAGGCACAACAATGTGGAGTGAATATCTTATTTGGAGGAATTACAAAATGACAAAATCATTATTTGAAAAACTGGGCGGCAAGTACGAGCGACAAGGAAATTACTTAATACCGTGCTTGACCGTACCCACCGAAAAAGAACAGCCAATAGGTACATGGGGACAGCGACATCTGGACTATCTGAAGCAGTACCGCAAAGTTACATACACCAATCTTCTCACAAGCGGTAAACTTAATGCGTATCTTGCCGATATCGACAGGCAGGCGCAGGAACGCTTTGAAAGGCTCATAGAGAATATGAAACAATCACAGGGCATAACAGAACGCCTAAAGGAAGAAAACGCCTTAGAATGGACAGGGCGGCTAGGCAACATAAGGGCATGTGCGAGGGAGATTGTGAACGAGGAAATTATTTTCGCATAAAGCAAAGGCGGCAGGATTATCTTGTCGCCTAAAAATTTTTCAAAAGGTCTTGCTTGTTACGTTGCGTAATGATTTATAATATGTTTCAGGAGGTAAAGGACTATGGCAAAATGCAGGGCAATTCCAGATGGATATATGACAGTTGGAGAAGTTGCGAAGAAAATGGGAACAACTGTCCGAACTTTGCAATATTACGATAAAGAGGGATTACTCTCTCCATCAGCAGAAAGTGAGGGTGGGCGCAGGCTTTATACGGATAAAGATTTAGTTACACTTCATCAGATTTTGTCCTTGAAATCGTTAGGATTTTCTTTGGATGATATAAAGTCATGCTTAATTTCTTTAGAAACACCGACTGATGTGGCAACTGCCCTTACCGAACAGGCAGATAGCATACGAGAGAAAATAGAACAGCTAACAGATTCTTTGACAGCAATAGAACAGTTAAAAGCAGAAGTGTTACAAATGCAGACAGTCAATTTTAAGGCATATGCAGATATTATTGTCAATCTGCAAATGAAAAATGGCTCTTACTACCTTATTAAACGTTTCGATGACGACACGCTTGACCATATCCGTAATCAATTTGACAGGGAAAGTGGTTTGGACTTTATGGACAGGTTTAATCGTTTGAGCGATGAAATCGTACAGTTTCAAAAGGAAAATGTGCCCCCCGAAAGTGAAAAGTGCCAGCGGGTTGTAAAAGAATATTGGGGCTTGATTATGGAATTTACAAACGGCGATATGAGTATGTTGCCGAAATTGATGGAAATAGGCAATATTGATACTGCTACAAACGCTTGGGAAGAAAGACAAAAAATAGTAAACGACTATTTAGAGCTGGCTTTGCAAGTTTACTTTTCAAAACTCGGAGTAAATCCGTTTGAGGAGGTGGAATGATGAACCCTGCAATACAAGTTAGTGAATTAAAGAAAAGCTATGGCAGCCATATTGTTCTTAAGGGACTTAATTTTCAAGTCGAAAAAGGAGAAGTGTTTTCTCTGCTTGGCGTAAATGGAGCAGGAAAAACCACATCTCTGGAATGTATCGAGGGTTTGAAGAAATACGACAGCGGCACAATTATCGTAAATGGGAAAATGGGCATTCAGCTGCAATCATCATCTTTGCCCGCTCACATCAAACCTATGGAGGCTGTAAAGCTGTTTGCAAAATGGAATACAGCAAAGATTGACTACTCTATGCTTCATACTCTTGGTATCAAAGAAATTGAGAAAAAGCAGTATGCCAGGCTGTCCACAGGGCAAAAAAGGCGTTTACATCTTGCCCTTGCGCTTATCAGCAATCCAGATATTATTTTCCTCGATGAGCCGACTGCGGGACTTGATGTGGAGGGCAGACTTTCACTTCATGAGCAAATCCGAAAGCTCAAATCACAAGGAAAAACCATTGTTTTGGCAAGCCATGATATGGCAGAGGTAGAAACCTTATGCGACCGTATTGCCATTTTAAATCACGGAAATATTGTTTTTTGCGGCACAGCTTCGGAACTTACAGACAAGGTTGGGAAAAAATATTTTATCCATATCAAAACGCAGCAAGGGCGCAGTATTTTTGAAACGGACAATATTGAAGATACATTAATTAGTCTGCTTGGCGAATTGAAACAAAAGGAAATTCATGTGTTAGATATTAAAGTTGACCGTGGCACACTGGAACAGCATTTTATGGAAATGACAAGGAGGAAAACAGAATGAGTGGGTTTTTATATGGCGTTGCGTTACAGTGGAAATTGGATATAAGAAGCAAATCCTTGTTAGTTACCTGTTATATCATTCCGCTTATTTTCTTTCTTCTTATGGGCGGTATTTTCACTTCTGTTATGCCCGATATGAGAAGTACGCTCATCCAATCTATGATTATAATGAATGTTTCGATGGGGGCGTTTATTGGATTGCCGCCATCGCTGATTGAAACATATGGAAGTGATATAAACAAAGTTTATAAAGCAAACGGAGTGCCTATCTATCTGGGTCTTATTACGATGTTTCTTTCTGCATTTATCCATTTGATGATTGCCTGTGCTGTGATAGTGTTACTGGCTCCCGTATTATTTGAAGCAGTTTTGCCAGCACAACTTCCGATTTTCTTTTTTGCGCTTGCTTTATACATTATTGTGTCGTTAAGTATAGGGAGCATTTTAGGGCTGATGATAAAAAATCAAGCCAAGTTGACGATGATAGCACAGTTAGTGTTTCTGCCCTCAATTATGCTTTCGGGAATTATGTTTCCCATTGATTTGTTACCTGTTTTTCTTGAAGTGATAGGGCGTTTTTTCCCCGCTTCTTGGGGATACCGATTGATGTTGGATAATGGAGTTTGTTTTGAAAATTTGTGGTATCTAATCATTGTCTTTTTTATGGCAGTAATTGTATGTGACATACTTTTAAAGAAACAAAAATCGAAATAGCTTGGGAGGACAACCGTTTGAATAAAAATGAATGGATACGTTGCCCCATCTGTGGCAGCAAAACTCGTGACAGAATTAGAGAAGACACGGTTTTGAAAAACTATCCTCTCTATTGCCCGAAATGCAGGCAGGAAACATTGATTGAAGCAAAGAATTTACAAGTAATCGTTATTAAAGAGCCAGACGCATTAGATGCAGAGCCGAGAAAAAAATGAGGAAACACGGTTTGTCGGTTTTTGCATATTTGTGAATATGAAGAAATTCTGATATAATAAACCCTCCACTATAACACAAGACTTTTACAGTGTGCTAAAATTGGCTTATAGGAGGTGCGTTTTATGAATACATACAGGACTTCGGAAGTGGCAAAAGTCATTGGCATACATCCGAATACAGTAAGGAAATATGAAGAATTAGGACTGATACCAAAGGCAAAGCGGGGGTCCAATGGTTATCGGGTGTTTACTGATTTTCATATAGAGCAATTACGGCTTGCCCGTATCGCTTTTCAAATAGAGGTGCTTCAAAATGGATTGAGGAAAAAGATTGTAGAAACGGTTAAGATTTCCGCAAGGGGCGATTTTGACAAGGCTCTTTGTTTTGCGCAAGAATATAAAAATCAAATACAGAAAGAGCAAAAAAATGCTGAGGAAGCGATTCATATTGTTAAGCAGATTTTATCTGGCAGGGCGGCAGAACAATCCCTTTGTTTAAAGCGCAGGGAAGCATCCAATTATTTGGGCATTTCTATGGACACGCTCCGAAATTGGGAATTGAACGGTTTGCTTCGGGTAAAACGGAAACAAAACGGATATCGTTTTTACACAAGTGACGATGTGGAACGGCTAAAGCTCATACGGTCACTCCGATGCGCCAATTATTCATTAGAAGCAATCCTGCGGATGTTAAATGCCCTTGAGCATAATCCGCAGACCAATATTGAACAAATCCTGAATACGCCAAAGGAAGATACCGATATTATTTCTGTTTGCGACAGACTGATTGTCTCCTTGCAGGCGGCCGAAAAAAATGCAGAAAAAATAATGACGATTCTTGCAGACATGAAAAAGAAATTTTCTTAACCCTCCACCTTAACACCAACCTTTTTTTCGCTGTTAAGATAAAAGCGATAACAGCAAAAGGAGGATAAAATAGTTGAATGAAATCATCAGTATTAAGCGGCTTTCAAAATCATATGGCGGACTGAGTGCTGTGCGGGACTTGAATTTGTCAGTCATGCAGGGAACTATTTTCGGGCTGCTTGGGGCAAACGGCGCAGGAAAAAGTTCCACAATCGAATGTATGTTAGGTACAAAAAAGCCTGATACAGGAACGGTTTCCATTTTAGGAATGAATCCGTTCCGGCAAAGAAAACAGCTTTTTGAAAATGTCGGCGTTCAATTCCAGGAGGCAAATTATCAGGATAAAGTGACGGTTGTTGAACTATGCCAGGTAACGCAGTCACTTTATCGGCACGCCGCAGACTATGAGGAATTACTGAAGAAATTTGGTATTTCCGACAAAGCAAAAAGCATGGTAAAGGAGCTTTCAGGAGGACAGAGGCAAAAGCTGTTTATTGTTTTGGCTTTGATACCGCAGCCAAAGGTTGTTTTTCTGGACGAGCTGACGACAGGGCTTGACGCAAAAGCCAGACGGGAGGTATGGAAAATTTTATCTGACCTCAAAGGAAAGGGACTGACAATTTTTCTGACATCACATTTTATGGACGAGGTAGAGGCATTGTGCGATACAATCTGCATACTGCGGAAAGGAAAGGCTGTTTTTTACGGGACGGTAAAGGAAGCCGTTACAGACAGTCCATATGATAAATTTGAAGATGCGTATTTGTGGTATTCAGATGAGGAGGTAAATGATGATGAAAACATTTAGAGTCATGTTGAAAAATGAGATGAAACTTTCCCTGCGTGATATGAATATGGTTATATTTGCAATCTGTATTCCACTTGTGGTTTTGATGATACTTGGTGTTATTTATGGGAATAAACCTGCTTTTCCGGATGCGGAGTACACGTTTCTGGAGCAGTCCTTCGGGGCTTTGACAACGATTGCGATTTGTGCAGGAGGCGTTATGGGGTTGCCTCTGGTAGTATCCGATTACCGAAGCAGAAAAATATTGAAGCGTTTTAAAGTTACCCCTGTCAGCCCTGCGGTGATTTTGGCTGTACAGGTTGTGATTTATATGATTTATTCTGTGGTGTCGCTTATACTGCTTTATATTGTTTCAGCACTCTTTTTTGGATTTCGTATGGGTGGCTCCATATTTGTTTTTCTTGGCGGCTATCTGTTGGTTATGCTATCAATATTCAGCATCGGCATGATGGTGGGCGGCATTGCCCCGAACTCTCAGACAGCGAGTGTGATTGCAAGCCTGCTTTACTTCCCGATGCTTATTTTTTCCGGGGCGATCCTGCCCTATGAGGTAATGCCGGGGACGTTGCAAAAAATAGCGGATATCCTGCCTTTGACACAAGGGATAAAACTTTTAAAAGCCACTTCATTAGGACTTCCGATAGAAAACACTTTTGTTCCAATGATTGTTATGGTGGTACTTGCCGTTATTTGTATCGGAGTATCCCTTTGCTTTTTCAAATGGGAGTAGTAAATAATGCAGAATGGCTGCTATGCCCTGCCTGCGGAAATAAAACAAGGTTAAGAATGCGGAAAGATACAGAACTTAAGAATTTCCCTCTGTACTGACCGAAATGCAAGAAAGAAATATTGATAGAGGTAACAAATTTGCAAGTAACAGTCATCACAGAGCCAGACACATTAGATGCAGAGCCGATGAACGTGTGAGAAATGATATGCTCCCCTTATAGTAGACAGACAAAATAATAAAACTGTCGCTGTAAGGAGGAGCATATTTCATGGGACAACATTCAAAATACTCTTTTGAGATGAAACTGGCTGCTGTCACAAAGTATCTGGAAGGAAGCTGTTCAACAGAAAGTATCGCCCGAAGCCTGGGAACAAATGGGACACGCATCGTCGAGTGGGTGGCCTTGTATCAGGCCCTGGGAGCAGATGGGTTAAAAACATCCCCCAAACTCAGCACCTATTCTGCCGAAACAAAACACAATGCCGTCTCTGATTACCTTTCCGGAAAAGGGACATTAAGGGAAATCCAGAAAAAGTATGGAATCCGCTCAGATAAACAGCTTCGCAACTGGATTATGAAGTATAATGGTCATGAAAATCAAAAAACTTCTTTCACAGGAGGGAACAGCAGCATGGCCAAAGGAAGAAAAACCTCATATGAGGAACGGGTGCAAATTGTAACATACTGCATAGAGCATGGAATGGATTATGCCCAGGCAGCAGAAAAATACCAGGTATCCTACCAGCAGATTTACCAATGGACAAGGAAATACCAGTCAAATGGCGCAGAGGGGCTTATTGACAAAAGAGGAAAAAGAAAGCCTGAAAATGAAATGTCAGAACTGGAGAAACTGCGTGCGGAAAATAAGATTCTTCAAGCGGAAAAGCGCAGAGCCCAGCTGGAGGCTGCTTTCTTAAAAAAACTCGACGAAATCGAAAGGAGGCGGTTCTAAGCCAGACACAAAATGAGACGGTTTATCTGGCAATACAGGAAATATATGATGAGCAGGGATCCCCTGTATCGGAACTCTGCAGATTTGCGGGAATTTCGCGTTCTGCTTATTATAAATGGCTGAACCGGAAACCAAGTGAAAATGAGAAATTCAACCAGAAATTATGTGTCCTTATCAGAGATGCGTACGAGGAAAAAAGCGGGATTCTGGGTTATAGGCAGATGACGATTAAATTGAACCGTGAAAATGAATTTCAAGTCAACGCAAAGAGAATCCTGCGCCTTATGCGGATTTTACATCTGAAGTCTGTGTGCCGGCGCAGGAGAAGAAACTATGTAAAATCAACGCCAGAGGTTACTGCCGAAAACATCTTAAACCGGGAGTTCCATGCGGAGCATTTTGGAGAAAAATGGCTGACGGATGTAACGGAAATGAAATATGGAGCCAGTGGGAAGGCATACCTAAGCGCCATTCTGGACTTAGCAGATAAAAGTATTGTTTCCTTTGTTATTGGACATTCCAATAATAATGCCCTTGTTTTTGAAACCTTTGACATTGCCCATGA
>OFEY01000995.1_pt1 | contig 20514 bp, 15 predicted proteins | sample 1521251 | NCBI WGS metagenome assembly OFEY01 (sample SAMEA3504100, study PRJEB24116) | mouse gut metagenome | biome: mouse gut; feature: mouse-associated habitat; material: faeces | place: Denmark | collected 2011
CTGCCTGTTAGATGCCTACGCAGGCGGCATCAGTGCGGGGGATAAAACATTCCGCAAAATGAGGAGTGCCCGAACACCTTTCGGCGCCCGGGCTATTATGAAAAAATTTATCTATGTGTGTAATGATGCTCATTACATATTTCCCTTCTCTGTATATCCCAAGTATACAACTTGAATATGAATAAATTATGAATAAATTGTAAATAATGGGTAAATATTTCCAAATGAAAATAACGATAAAAAGATTTCATATACATAATGCACAATGCGTGGATATATCCCAGGCGCAGGCCCTGTAATATCCCCCAATTGCTTTGTCTGCACGAAGATATTGTCCCATTATTGCCAACCCTCTGAAAAAATGCTATACTGTTACGGAAATTCGTATTCACAGCAGGATGGGCTATTTATATTGGAGGGAAATACATGGACGGCTTTATCGATAAATTCGCGCAGCGAAAAAATGCACAGGAGATGATCAGGGCGAATGCCATGGCGGAAGCCGAAGAAAAAGATCGGATGGCGTCACGTCTTACGGAGTACGAGCTGGCAATACAGGAGATAAGGCGCTGTAACCTGCAGACGTTGGAAAATTCCGAGGAGGTAAAAGCATTTCTCGCGGTGAGTCTGCAAAAGATAGAAGAAGTGCAGAAAAAGGATGAAGGTACGGAGCGGAAACAGGAAGAATCCGTGCAGGAGATAAAGAGCCTTCTGGATAATCTGAAAAAAGACTTTACGGAGGTGCTGGAAAGACAGAAAAATCAGATTCCGGCAGCTTTGGAAGTGTATGGAAGCCAGATGGCGGAGAGTCTGGAAGGATTAAAGAGCCGGATAAAAGAGGCCGGGGAAGAGCAGAAAAGTCAGATGCAGGAGATCCTGAAAGATCAGCAGGTTCTGACAGAGGAACAAAATACCCGCCTGTGGGAAGCAATGAAGGCACAGGAGAAATCGCTGACCGAACTGCGCGGTAATTCGGAGGATTTTACCCATAAAGAGGCAGTAAAAGTATATCGGAATGTACAGGCATCTTTGGAGAATTTATTGCCGAAACAGACGGAGGAGATCACCGAGGGTGTGAAAGGCATGCTGAAGGAAAAAGGAAATTCCACGATGATGACGGTCCTTCTGCTTCTGACTTTTATCGCGGCGACGGCGAATGTGGTGATCGAGGTACTGAAATTCCTCGGATATCTGTAAACAGTAAAAAATGGAGTTATTATGGGAAAGATAACATGGAAACCGGGCAATATGCTCTATCCGCTGCCGGTGGTGATGGTGAGTTGTGCGGATGGTGCCGGAAAGGATAATATTATAACGATTGCGTGGACGGGAACGATCTGTTCCGATCCGCCGATGCTCTCGATTTCTGTCAGGCGGGAGAGACATTCTTATCATATGATAGAGGAGACCGGGGAGTTTGTGGTGAACCTGACGACGAAAGCCCTTGCCCGCGCTACGGATTTTTGCGGTGTAAGGAGCGGCAGGGATACGGATAAGTGGAAAGAGATGCATTTAACAAAGGAGAAGGCGGATCTGGTAAAGGCGCCGATGATAAAAGAGAGCCCTGTCAATCTGGAGTGCAGGGTGGTGGAGAAAAATGATCTCGGCTCCCATGTGATGTATCAGGCTAAGGTGCTTGCGGTGCATGTAGATGAAGCATATATGGATGAAAACCGAAAGTTTCATTTAGAGGACGCGGAGCCGATCGTATATTCCCACGGGACGTACTTTTCACTTGGGAAGGAACTGGGAACCTTCGGATTCAGTGTAAAGAAGAAACACCGCTGATCATTTCAGCAGTGTCCCCCGTACAATAGAATCTTTTCCGTATTTGGAGCGGATCTTATCGAGAGCCTCATTGAGGCTCTTTTGTTTTTCGGTAAGCGGTTTTTCCGTGCCCAGATCAAAGAGGCTGAGCTGTACCGGGGCATCCTCATCCTCCAGCCTGGAACTGCGGATGCCAAGGAGCCGCACGGGGGAGCCGTTCCAGAGTTCAGCGGCAAGATGGCAGGCGGTCTGATAGATGCAGCCGCTGTCGTTTGTGGCGGTCTGCAGGGTTGCCTGATGGGAGGAGGTCTGAAAAGTAGCATATTTGATCTCAACGCTGACCATGGAGGCTTTCATATGAGCCCTGCGCAGTCTGGAGGCTACGGACTCGGAGAGCGCAAGCAGGCATTTCCTAATCTCGTCCATTGTCAGGGCATCTTTGGAGAGGGTGGTGGAGTTACCGATTCCTTTTGCCTCCGCCGGGATCGGATGGACATGGGAATCATCGATACCGTTGGCAAATTCCCAGAGCATTTTTCCGTGGCTCTTTAGATGGGAAGTAATGATGAAGGGATCGGCTTTTGCAAGATCTCCGATGGTGAGTATCCCCAGGTTATGCAGGGTATCCACACTGGATCTTCCGCACATAAATAAAGTGGAGAGAGGAAGATGCCAGAGCTTTTTCTCGATTTCATTGTGGTAGAGAGTATGTACAAGGTCTGGTTTTCTGAAATCCGAAGCCATTTTTGCCAGCACCTTTTTATCGGAGATACCGATATTGACGGTAAAGCCAAAAGTTTCCCGGATGCCGTCCTTGATCTGACAGGCGGCGGACAGGGGATCTGTATAATGGGCGGAAACAGGGGTAAAGTCCATATAGCATTCATCCACACTGACCTGCTCGATGTCCGGGCAGATGTCCGCAAGATGCGCCATGAGAAGCCGGCTTTTCTCATGATAGAGCCTGTGGTCGGGAGGGCAGGATACGAGAAAAGGACATTTTTTCAGGGCATCACTGACGGGCTCGCCGGTGCGGATGCCGTAAGCCTTTGCGGGAATGGACTTTGCGAGCACTACGCCGTGGCGGGTGCTGGTGTCGCCTCCTATGATGGAGGGAATGGTGCGGAGATCTAGCTCTTCCCCGTTTTTCAGTTTTTCGAGAGCACTCCAGCTTAAAAAAGCGGAGTTTACATCGATATGAAAAATGATCTGTTCCATAAGGAATAGTGTAGCACAGTTTTGGGGAAAAATGTAGTATCAGCTTTACAACCCGGGGAATTGCTGTTAAAATGTAAACTGTTACAAAATTGTTACAAATGAGCGGGCGGCGGGCGGATCTGCACGGGGCGCCGCAGGGAAATGAGAAAAAACATGAGAAATAATTCGGTCAGGAAAATAAAATCTCAAGTTTTGAAGCAAAAACGGCGTAACCCTTATAAACACTGGGCTGCGCCGATTTCTCTGTATAGCGTAATGGGAACTTTTTTGAAGTAATAAAAATATTTTTAGTAGCGTAAAAGCCGCTGTATTTCCTGACGGGTTCTGTATTTATTATCTAGCGTAAGTTTACAAGTTACTAAAGTCTCAGGGGCTGAAAGCCTTTGATTTAAAGGTCTTTTCAGTCCTCAAAAGCGATTACCTAACAGTAATATTTTTCCTGTAGTTTATAGCTTTCTTCAATCCGTGATGACAGTTCATCGCCAGATATAAAGGCTTCGACCTTTTTTGGCTTTTTAATATCTCCGTAGAAGGTCGTAACACGGTTAATAGAATTCATGGACTTCAGATATTGATTGATACTGCATTCAATCCCTTTTCTGTGCAGTTCTTTCCTGAGAAGACTGCACAGCCTGTAGGCCAGTACACAGATGAAAATATGCATGGCTATTCGCTGGTCTGTCCAATGGAAAATCGGACGTACGGTCAGAAATTCTGTATCTTTCATCTGCTTGAATGAACTTTCAACGTGCCATGCGCTTCGGTAGGCAGATATAATCTCATAGTCAGACATATCGCTTCGATCAGTGAACAGAGCCGTTTTCCCAAGCTGTTCCTCCCTGATTACGTTCAGCTTATCCTCTGAATCTGAAAAGGTAAGGAATATATGATTGTCCTTTTCGAGGATTTCGTACTCAAATATATCATCCATATATTCACGGTGATCCAAGATTTTACTGACTGCTTTCGATACGCTTTCAAAGGTTGGTTTCTTTCCTTTTTTGAGTTCGCCCTTTGAGCGTTTCGGTAGTTTTCCTTGTATTTCCAAAAGCTCCGACTTCGTTTTTTCGATATTGATCTGTATTCCTTGTAACTGCCCTTTTTCAAGTTCAGGGTTGTATACGATCACGGTAGTGGCTTCTCTTCCAAGAACGGTTGCCCTCATCCTGTACGTAGTAAGAGATTTATACTTCTCAGGAGCATCCTCCGGGCAGGACAGCGGTTTATAGTTACTTTTAGAAACCGCGAATAACTCCGTCACCTGATTTTTTTTGAGCCCTCCTACATAATGGAAACCAAGGCCTTCACTTTCAAGAAGATCCAGATTGCTTTCTGAATTATTGCCCCGGTCAAACACAATGGTAATCTGCGCATCTTTTCCAACGATTGCACGGTATCGGAATTTAAGCTGCTCCATCATATCTGAAAATTGAGTGGAATCCCCGCGGTTGCCTGGATACGTTTCACTCAGGACTGGTACGGAAAAATCCGGTGTGACAAGCAATGCCAGCCCCACTGTTTTCAGATCATTCCGCTTTGCCTTGTCATGACCTCTTTTCGCAAGGCCAGAAGGATTCATGGTATCAATATAAGTAAAGAAATTTGTGGCATCATAGATAAGATCACCGGTATTGATGTCAAACATACGGATTGATTTTTGAAAGATCCTGTCTTCTATCGTACGAAGCTGTTCCACGGTTATATCTGTGTTATTCCAGAAATTCTGTGGAGTAAACAAAGTGGATTTTAATCCTGTCATATGAGGAAGGGACGTTTTTTCATACCACTCCTTCAGGCCATTTGTGGATGTAGGTGAAACCGCACGATTGATTGCGGCAGTTAAGATATACATCCCTACGGAAGCCCCCTGATTTCGTTTGGGTACCACTTCATCTATAATGCTGACGATATCAAGGCGCATAGCTATATCATACAGTAGCGCAACCGAACCAAAGGTTACTTCATGGGCGTAAAGAACCTGATCCTGTAGCGATTTTCCAGATTCATTGACCATTTTCAGTAGCTTATCCGCAGAACCGAGGTATTTTTGGTTCACATATTTGGATTTTCCATCAATCCTTTTAGATTCAACATAATAATAGTAGTTAATACCTTTGATTTTCTTCTTGATTATGGTTCCCATATAGCCTCCGATATTAGGTTATACAATTCATCTATATAGTACCATAACATTAAGAAATATGCAATATTTTACATTTTAAAAAAGTTAGGTTATACAATTATAACGCTGTAAGCCCTTGTTTCCAGTACTTTCGGGACATATTGCCTTGTAACTTGTAAACTTACGCTAGAGACATATCAAATGCTTTCCCTATAGACTTTAGTATTTCATCAAAATATGTGAATTGGTAGTTGTTCTTATCAAGCGGAATGCAGCAGTAGTCCTTAAGGGATTTTATGATCCTGCCCACAGGATATTTATTATCAAGCTTTGCCTGAAGGAGCCTTATAAGGACAAGTGCCGTAAAGCAGGTCGCAAAGTGGGCATCGATATGATTATTGGTCCATACGAAAACAGGCCTTGAATCAAACTCGGATTTTGATATCTTAAAGGTATCTTCTATACGGGCCAGCCCCCGGTAGATTTCCCTCATTTCCATATCCGGCATCTTTAACTCACTTGTAACTATAGAATAGTATCCGTCATATTTTTCTTCTTCCTTTATCTTTTCAAGATCCAGTTCCAGTGCTTTGCCATCGACGATCTCCCCGGTATCTTTGCTGAAAGAGATATTCAGGACATAAGCGGCTGAACCGGCAGAAGTCACTTTATCATATTTTTTGGGGTGTTTGATCAGATCTTTTGCCCGCTGTATCATTGCTTCCCTGTCGGCTTTTTGTTTTTTCGCATATTTTTCGGAATAGTAAGCCATTTGCTTCTGGTCTATGGATACTGTTTTCTTGGATTTCTTTTTCTGCCCCGGCTTTGTTACATTCACATGCAGCTCTTTAGGATGTATCCTTGATTTATGTTTAAAAGTTATTTCTTTCCCATCATCATCCACGATCTTATCCGTAACGTAGTTCCCACCCAGTACCCAGGTTTTAAATTCTGCGTCTGCGCCCCTGACAGACTGGCCGTAAACGTATCCATCCCTTTCATTTATCTCTCCTTTGTTATCCCCGTTAAGGTAATAGATGTTGTCGGATGTATTTAATCCCCTGTCTGCGACAAATATGATACGGCTGTCCGAAAATTCATTTTTTATACGGTTTATGATCGGGCGCATATGAACCTTTTCGGATTCGTTTCCGGGAAACAGGTCAAAAGCAAGAGGGATTCCCCTTCTGTCCATTAACAGTCCCATTTCAACGATAGGATCAGGACGATGGTTCTTTTCAGGTCCGCGTTTCCTGTATTTAGCCGGAACAGGATTTCCATTTTTATCGGCAGGATTGCCGTCATCATCAAGGATGTCCATGTCAGAGCGCCCGATATCAAAGTAGTAATTCGTACAGTCAAAGTAAGAAACAGATAAATCCCTTTCGCATATCTTCCCGGAATGGTCATAGATCCATTTCTGGAGAGACACGTTATTCTCACAAATGATATCTAAAGCATGGTAGACATCATCAAGGGAAAAATCCCCAAAGTCTTCAAAATAAAACCCCCTGTCATCGAAAGTGCCTTTCTTTGAGGCCGGCATAAGTATCCGGGAGAATACAAGCAGCCTGAATATCTTGTCAACGCTGTATCTGATGGAAAGATTTCTGGTCTTCCAGTTCCAGAACTTATCGAGTTCAAGCTGTTTATAAAGGGCTTTCAAAACACCATAGCCTGCATTTTTAACGTCATCAGTATCCGTAGTCATTTTTTCTGTGGAATCAATAGTAAAAATATGCGACCTGCTTCTTTTTTTCTCCTTAGTCATTTCAGCGGCTTTGCTGGTAAAATAAGCAACAGGATCATCATACTCTTTTTTCAGGGCCTCCAGATAACCAAGGCTTTGCACTGTGCGGGTTCTGCTTTGTTTTGATGCGCTGTCATAGTAACTTTCCTGAATTGCCAGGTAGATTCCCTGCGGCCGCTTGATTTTTCTTAAATACATCTGTCATCCCCCCTGTCGTCACAAAGATGGAACTGGTCCATCATTTCTGCTGCAGCTTCTTCAGGAGTCATTCCTGAGACATCAAATATGTTTTTTATATCAGAATAAACTGCCCCATACCAGTTGAGGTCTTTCCGGATCTCTTCAAGATAGTGATCCCTGTGCCGGTTTTTATAATCATCATCTTTGTAGACAACATCATTTTCGTCGCTGAAAACCAGCCGGTCAAAAATATTTTCTGCTGAATCTGTCAGTACAATGCTTATCACATCAGGGGAAGAAAAAAGGCATCTGATACCGTTGATGTACGACAGGGGAGTAACGGCAATGACCTTGTTACCACGCTTACATATTAAATGATTAAGGATACGGCATCGTATTGCGTCACGCTTCATAAGGTTTTCTGTAGAAACAAATTCCTCAAGGGTAGTATTTTGGCCTTTTTTGACTTCATCATCAAGATCATAAAAGGAATAGCCGAGAAGGCCAGCCAGAAGCCAGCCTGATACGGACTTGCCAACATTTGATACGCCAAACAAAAGGATATTCATGTTCGTTACCTCCCACAAAGTAGTCTATAAATATATAATACCATATTCCATCAGATTGCGCTATATATAAAAAACAAAATGTTGACAAAAAATTTCCAGCATCCATAAGAGATTGCTGGATCATTTCAAAATATAAACTTCAAAACTCAGGAAATTGGCGGCAAAAGCCGGGAGTATAGAAGAATTCTGCGGAGAATTATGACAGATGAAAAATCAATTGAAGCAGAAAGGCTGATCAGAGTATAAGGACAGTTCGGAAAACAGACTGTCCTTTATTTTTTATACTTTCCATGCGGCAGACAGCGGAAAACTTCCCCTGTCGGATATTATTTTTGATATGGAAATACCAGCAATTTCATGATATGATATCCGATGGACAGCAGATGAAAATTTACGGATTTGGAAAAGGATAAGGTTGTACTATGGATATCAATGTAAAGATCGCAAAGGAATTACAGGTGCAGAAATGGCAGGTGGAGGCGGCGGTGAGCCTGATCGACGAGGGCAACACGATCCCGTTCATCTCCCGCTACAGGAAGGAAGCCACGGGCTCTTTGAACGATGAAGAACTCCGCAGCTTATACGAGCGGTTAAACTACCTGCGGGCGCTGGAGGAGAAAAAGCAGCAGGTGCTCGGCAGCATTGAGGAACAGGGGATGCTGACGGACGAGCTGCGGGAGAAGATCCTGGCGGCGGAGACGCAGGTGCTGGTGGATGATCTGTACCGCCCCTACAGGCCGAAGCGCAAGACAAGGGCGAGCGTGGCAAAGGAAAAGGGGTTGGAACCTCTTGCCCTCTATATTAAATTGCAGAGTGCGAAGGCTCCCGTGGAAAAAGAGGCGGAAAAGTATATCGATGAGGAAAAGGGCGTCGCGTCAGCCCAGGGAGCTTTGCAGGGGGCAAAGGATATTCTGGCGGAGGCGGTCTCTGACGAGGCTGACTACAGGACTTTCATCAGGAACCTGACGATGCGGGAGGGAAGCCTTGTGAGTGAGGCGAAGGACGCTTCCGCCCAGAGTGTCTATGAGATGTATTACGCCTACGAAGAGCCACTGAAAAAGGCGGCGGGGCACAGGATACTTGCGCTGAACAGAGGGGAGAAGGAGAAGATTCTGACCGTAAAGGTGCAGGCGCCGGAGGAGGAGATCATCCGGTATCTGGAAAAGATGACCATATTGGTCAATAATGAATATACGACGCCCCTCTTAAAGGAGGTCGCAGAGGACAGTTATCACCGCCTGATCCAGCCTGCGATCGAGCGGGAGATCAGGAATGAACTGACAGAAAGAGCGGAGGACGGCGCCATCAATGTATTTGGCAAAAATCTGGAACAGCTTCTGATGCAGCCGCCGATTGCCGGAAAGGTGGTGCTCGGATGGGATCCGGCGTTCCGCACCGGCTGTAAGCTGGCGGTAGTGGACGAGACGGGGAAGGTGCTGGACACGAAGGTAATCTATCCCACGCCGCCCCAGAATAAAGTGGCAGAGAGTAAAGCGGAGCTGAAAAAGCTGATTCAAAAATACAATATATCGCTGATTTCCGTGGGAAACGGTACGGCCTCCAGGGAGTCGGAGCAGATTATCGTGGATCTGCTGAAAGAACTGAAGGCACCGGTGCAGTATGTGATTGTCAATGAGGCGGGGGCGTCGGTCTATTCCGCCAGCAAGCTTGCCACGGAGGAATTTCCGGAGTTTGATGTGGGGCAGAGGAGCGCGGCATCCATCGCAAGGCGCCTGCAGGATCCGCTGGCGGAACTTGTGAAGATTGAGCCGAAGTCCATCGGCGTCGGGCAGTATCAGCATGATATGAATCAGAAGAAACTGGGTGAAGCGCTTACCGGCGTGGTGGAATCCGCGGTAAATAAGGTGGGAGTTGACTTAAATACGGCGTCCGCACCGCTTCTTGAGTATATTTCCGGTATTTCAAAAACACTGGCAAAAAATATTGTGGCGTACCGGGAGGAGAACGGCAGGTTTCTCTCCCGGAAGCAGCTGCTGAAAGTTGCGAAACTTGGCCCCAAAGCCTTTGAACAGTGCGCCGGGTTTATGCGGATCACGGACGGTAAAAACCCCCTGGATGCTACCAGCGTACATCCCGAGTCCTACGAGGCGGCGGAGAAGCTGATGGAGAAGCTGGGAATTACCATGGAGGATGTGCGCAGGCTTCAGAAGGAAGCTAAGGCGGGCGGCAAAAAAGCCGGGAGCCTTTCCGGTAAGATAAAAGATAAGAAGAAACTGGCCGGTGAGCTCGGCATCGGTGAGCTGACGCTGGAGGACATCATCAGGGAACTGGAAAAGCCTGCCAGAGATCCCAGAGAGGATATGCCTGCGCTGATTCTGCGCAGCGATGTGCTGGAGTTGGAGGATTTAAAACCGGATATGGTACTAAAAGGAACCGTGCGCAATATTGTGGACTTTGGAGCCTTTGTGGATATCGGCGTCCATCAGGACGGGCTGGTGCATATCTCCCAGATGACGGACCGGTTTATCAAACATCCGCTGGAGGCGGTCAGCGTGGGGGATATCGTAGATGTGAAGGTGATATCCGTGGATGCGGCAAAGAAAAGGATTGCGCTGACGATGAAGGTATAAGCCGGGTTCCGGTGGCCAGGTTTTTTGGCGTGAGAGCGCATGATTTTCATGATTTCTGTGTATCATGGAGCGCGTTGGCGCTCGAAGGGTGAAAGGTAATCCAAATTGCTGAGAATATCGCAGATATGCGCTCAAATATGCAGAAAAAACACTGGTATTTTAAAAAAAACTGTGCTATAATTGCAAAATGACTGTGTACATGGGCAGAATGGGACTTTATAACGTACTATCCGTGGCTGAACTGTTACCATGGCAGGAAGCGAGAATGTGAAAAATAGGAGAGTAAGAGGATGAGTTTACAGGTAGAGAAACTGGAAAAGGGAATGGCAAAGCTGACCATCGAGGTATCAGCGGAAGAGTTTGAGAAGGCTGTGGATACGGTCTATAAGAAACAGAGAAGCAGAATTCAGATCCCGGGCTTCAGAAAAGGAAAAGCGCCCCGGAAAATGATTGAGAATATGTACGGCGAGGGAATTTTCTTCGAGGATGCGGCAAATGAACTGATCCCCGGCGCTTACGAAAAGGCTTATGATGAGTGTGAGGAAGAGATCACATCTTCTCCCGAGATCGACGTTGTGCAGATCGAGCATGGAAAACCCCTTATTTTTACGGCAGTGGTAGCGTTAAAGCCGGAAGTAAAGCTGGGCGAATATAAGGGTGTTGAGATCGATAAGGTTTCCGCGGAAGTGACGGAAGAGGAAGTAAACGCAGAGATCGGGAGAGAAAGAGAGAACAGTGCCAGAATGGTATCCGTGGAAGACCGCACGGTGCAGGACGGCGATATGACGGAACTGGATTTTGAAGGTTTTGTGGACGGAGAAGCTTTTGAGGGCGGCAAGGGAGAAAACTACCCGCTGACCATCGGCTCCGGCGCGTTTATTCCCGGCTTTGAGGAGCAGCTTATCGGCGCGGAATTAAATAAGGAAGTGGAAGTGAAGGTGACCTTCCCCGAGGATTACAATGCGGAACATCTGGCGGGAAAAGACGCCGTATTCAAATGTACCGTGAAGGAGATCAAGGTAAAGGAACTGCCGGAGCTTGATGATGAGTTTGCGGCGGAAGTTTCCGAGTACGAGACGCTGGAAGAATATAAGGCAAACGTTAGAAAAGGCTTAGAAGAGAAGAAAGAAAAACAGGCAAAGGATGAAAAAGAAGACGCTGCGATGGCAGTTGTCGTGGAGAACGCCGAGATGGAGGTTCCCGATGCGATGCTTATGACGGAACAGCGCCAGATGCTGGATCAGTTTGCGCAGCGGATCGCCATGCAGGGAATGCGGTTTGAACAGTATATGCAGATGACGGGCGCTACCAGAGAGACCATGTTGGAGCAGTTAAAACCTCAGGCGGAGAGAAAGATCAAATCCAGGCTCTGTATGGAAGCGGTTGCGGCGGCGGAGAATATCACGGCTTCCGAAGAAGAGTACGAGGAAGAGATGAAAGTGATGGCGGAAGCTTATCAGATCGAAGTGGACAAGGTAAAAGAGATGATGGGAGAAAAAGAGAAAAAATCCATCATGGCTGATATCGCGGTGCGCAAGGCGGTTGAATTTGTGGCGGAACATGCCGTTATGAGGGAAAAGGAAGAAAAAACAGAAGAGTAAATTGAATAAAAGACGATACAATGCTATAAAATTTGAGTGACCGGATTTTATAGCATTGGTTTTGTCATGGGAAATCTTAAAAAAGGTTGAAGTTTTTATTAAAAAACTGAGAAAGAAGGAAAGAACTATGATAAAAAATTATTTGACACCATATGTTATTGAACAGACAAACCAGGGTGAGCGCTCTTATGATATTTACTCCCGTCTGCTGGCGGAAAGAATTATCTTTTTAGTGGGCGAGGTAAATGATTCCATGGCGGCGTCCATCACGGCGCAGCTTTTGTATCTGGAGGCAATGGATACGGAGAAAGATATCCAGATTTATATCAACTCTCCGGGCGGTTCCGTGTCTGCGGGGCTTGCGATCTATGATACGATGCAGTATATTAAGTGCGACGTTTCCACCAACTGTATCGGGCTTGCGGCAAGTATGGGCTCCTTTCTTCTGGCAGGCGGCACAAAGGGCAAGCGGTTTGCCCTGCCCAACGCGGAAGTCATGATCCATCAGGTACTTGGCGGCGCTCAGGGACAGGCGACGGATGTGGAGATTACCACAAAGCATCTGCTGCGGACAAAGGAGAAACTGAACCGGATGCTGGCGGAAAATACCGGCAGGGATTATGAAGTGGTCTGTGCGGCAACGGAGCGTGACAACTGGATGAGCGCGCAGGAAGCTTTGGAATTTGGCATGATTGACAAAGTAATGACGATCCGCGAGAAGGATGAGGAAGAGTCGAAAAAGGATTAAGAGAAGATCCGGATATGCGGGAAAGGAACCAGAAGTAAATGGCAGGAAAGAATAACGAGAACAGAGTGAGATGTTCCTTTTGCGGGAAGGCGCAGGATCAGGTGAGAAAACTGATCGCAGGGCCTAACGGCATTTATATCTGCGACGAGTGCGTGGATATCTGTGCGGACATTATTGAAGAGGAGTATGAGGAAGGGCCGGCTTCCGAGGAGATGGAGATCAATCTCTTAAAGCCGGTGGAGATCAAGGAATTTCTGGACGACTATGTGATCGGGCAGGAAGAGGCAAAGAAGGTACTGGCGGTTTCGGTGTATAATCACTATAAGCGGGTACTGGCGGAGCAGGGACCGGAGGACGTGGAACTGCAAAAAAGCAATATTATTATTGTGGGACCTACCGGATCGGGTAAGACCTATCTGGCGCAGACGCTGGCGAAGATCATCAACGTTCCCTTTGCGATTGCCGATGCCACGACGCTGACGGAAGCCGGCTACGTGGGCGAGGATGTGGAAAATATTCTGTTAAAGCTGATCCAGGCGGCGGACTACGATGTGGAGCGGGCGCAGTATGGCATCATCTATATCGATGAGATCGACAAGATCACGAAGAAGGGCGAGAACGTTTCCATCACAAGGGATGTGTCCGGTGAGGGCGTGCAGCAGGCGCTCCTTAAGATCATCGAGGGGACGGAGGCGAGCGTACCGCCCCAGGGCGGCAGAAAGCACCCCCATCAGGAACTGATCCAGATTGATACCACAAATATTTTGTTTATCTGCGGCGGCGCTTTCGATGGTCTTGAAAAGATCATAGAGACGCGGCTGGACCGCAAATCTATCGGCTTCGGGGCGGAAGTATCCGGTAAGAAAAATATTTACGGCAAGGATTCTCTGCTGAAAGAGGCGGCGCCTCAGGATCTGGTGAAATTCGGGCTGATTCCGGAGTTTATCGGGCGTATGCCGATCAATGTGGCGCTGGAAGGACTGGATGAGGAAGCGCTGGTCCGTATTTTGAAAGAGCCGAAAAACGCGCTGATCAAGCAGTATCAGAGACTGTTTGACCTGGATAATGTGAAGCTGGGCTTTGAGGAAGAGGCGGTGGAGACCATCGCGAAGATGGCGATGGAAAGAAAGACCGGTGCGAGAGGACTTCGTTCCATTATGGAGAAGGCGATGATGGATGTGATGTATGAGATTCCTTCGGATGAGACGATCGAGGAGTGCATCATCACAAAGAGTGCCGTAGAAGGCAAGAGCGGACCGCTGGTACTTCACAGAGGAGAGCGGCTGCGGGAGGCAAACTGAGGATCATTGGGCCTGAAAGGTGAAAAGATCTGCTGATTAAAAAATATGGATAAGATACAGGGGGCGGTCAGGAACTGGTACGCCCTCTTATTCTTTAATTTTTTATAAATTTTGGAAGAAAATTGAACTTTGCCGACGGATTGGTGTATCTTACTAATAGAAAGTAAGGGGCGATCATTTAAAGAAAAGAGCAAATGCGATAAAACGAGGTTTGAAGGATGGTTATAAAAAAAGTGGAGCTGGAGACAGTGTGCGGCATCACCAGCACGTTTCCGAAGAATACAAAAATGGAAGTTGCCTTTGCAGGCAAGAGTAATGTGGGAAAGTCTTCCCTGATCAATGCGATCATGAACCGCAAGTCCCTTGCGCGGACGAGTTCCCAGCCGGGGAAGACGCAGACGATCAACTATTACAATGTGAACGATGATTTTTATCTGGTGGACCTGCCGGGATACGGTTATGCCAATGCCAATGTTTCGGTGAAGGAAAAATGGGGAAAGATGATAGAGAGATATCTTCATACGTCGGAGATGCTGTATGCGGTATTTCTGCTCATTGATATCCGCCATGAACCGGGAAAAAACGACAGACAGATGTATGAGTGGATGACGGCGCAGGGATATTTCCCGATCATCATTGCCACAAAGACGGATAAAATCAACCGGAGCCAATTGCAGAAACATGTGAAGATGATACGGGAAGGGTTAAATGCGCCGAAGGAGACGATCGTGATCCCCTTCTCGGCAATGACAAAGCAGGGGCGGGAGGAGATCTATGGGCTGCTGGATGATATGCTGGCATCCTTTGGGGAGGATGAGCCGGCAGATGCAAAGCCGGGGGATGAGGAAGCATAAAAGATTCGCGGATGTGTATGGAAGAAAAGCAGGAGATGTAATAAGATGAAACAGGAGACAAGAGCCTATTGTAAAGCACTGGCAAATATTATACTGGCGCTGATCGGCGCTGTGGTGCTGATCACGGTAGTTCCCAGGGTATTATCGTTTTTTATGCCTTTTGTGGTGGCGTGGATTATCGCGCTGCTGGCAAGCCCGATGGTGAAATTTCTGGAGGATAAGCTGAGAATTAAGAGAAAGGCGGGAACGGCGTGTGTAATCATAGCGGTTATCGCGCTGATTATTCTGATCGGGTACGGGATTGCGGCGTTCCTGATTGACCAGATACAGGGGCTTATGCACGATCTGCCGGATATATGGGAGGGGCTGCAGATTCAGATTGACGAGATCAGCCGCAGCTTTTCAAGGCTGGCAGCTTCCCTGCCGAAGGATGTGCAGGAGAGCTGGGCGTATTTTTTCGAGAATGTGGAGACTTCCCTGGGAGAGTGGGTGGCGGGGCTTGGCACGCCTTCCATGTCCTGGCTTGGAAATATGGCAAAGCAGCTTCCCAATCTGTTTGTGGCGGTCATCATGTGCCTTGTGGCAGCCTTTGCGTTTACGGCGGAACGTACCAACATGCGGAACTTTATGCAGGATTATATGCCGGAGACACTGAAAAAATACTGGGATATGATTCGGGTAAGCCTCTCCGGTGCGGTAGGCGGTTATCTGAAGGCACAGCTTAAAATAGAATTCTGGATATATCTGATCCTGACGGCGGGGCTGTTTATCCTGAGGATCGATTATGCGCCGGTGCTGGCGATTTTTATCGCGGTGCTGGATTTTCTGCCGGTTTTCGGAACGGGGACGATCCTCTGGCCCTGGATTGTGTTTGAGATATTCAGCAGAGATTATAAACTGGCGGTGGGGCTGGCTGTGATCTGGGGCGTCTCTCAGGTCGTGCGGCAGATGATCCAGCCGAAGATTATGGGAGATTCCATGGGAATGCATACGCTGCCGACGGTGTTTCTGCTTTACATCGGCTATAAGGTGTCGGGCATTTTCGGGATGATCGTGGCGGTGCCCATCGGAATTATATTTGTGAATATGTATCAGGCGGGCGTGTTTGATACGATTGTAAACAGTTTCCGCATCCTCGGCGCAGGGATTAAGAGGTTCCGTCATCTGACAAAAGAGGATATCCGGCTGGCGTACCATGACGGGAAGGAAGAGGAGTGAGCAATCGCGGAAGGCCGCACTCTTGAAAGAAAAACCTGAACATGGTATGATCAGGTACAGTAAAGAGAAAGAAGGATAAATTTTGATGAAACGAACTGCTGGTATATTGCTTCCCATATTCAGTCTGCCCTCCCCTTACGGAATCGGCTGTTTTTCCAGGAGCGCCTATGACTTTGTGGACTGGTTAAAGGCGGCGGGACAGACCTATTGGCAGATTCTTCCGTTAGGTCCTACGAGCTATGGAGATTCACCCTATCAGTCATTTTCCACCTTTGCCGGAAATCCTTATTTTATCAGCCTGGAGGCGCTGATCGAGGAGGGCGTGCTGACAAAGAAAGAATGCGATGCCGCCGATCTGGGAGATAAAAAACAGGATATTGCGTATCAGAAACTTTATAAAAACCGTTATCCGCTGCTGCGCAGGGCATATGAGCGGAGCCGTGTCACGGAAAATCCCGCATATCTGCGGTTTGTGGAGGAAAACCGTTGGTGGCTTTCCGATTACGCCCTGTTTATGGCGGTAAAATCCCGCTTTGACGGCGCGGCCTGGAGTGAATGGGCTGAGGATATCAGGCTCCGTTACGGGTATGCCATGGATTACTACAGGCGGGAGTTGTATTTTGACATTGAGTTCCATCAATATCTGCAGTTCAAGTTCTTTGAACAGTGGACGATGCTGAAAGATTACGCCAACAGGCAGGGCATTCGCATCATCGGCGATATCCCGATCTATGTGGCGATGGACAGCGCGGATGCCTGGGCAAAGCCGGAGTTATTTCAGCTGGATAAACAAAATATCCCTTTTGCCGTGGCAGGCTGCCCTCCGGACGGCTTTTCGGCAGACGGACAGCTCTGGGGGAATCCGCTCTACCGCTGGGATTATCATCGAAGATACGGCTACGACTGGTGGATTTCAAGGCTTTCCTACTGTTTCCGTTTATATGATGTGGTGCGGATCGACCATTTCAGAGGATTCGATGAATATTTTTCCATTCCTTACGGCGCGGAAACGGCAAAGGAGGGGCATTGGGAAAAGGGACCGGGTATCGATCTGTTTCGTCATGTGGAACGGCGGCTTGGCAGGCGGGAGGTCATTGCGGAAGATCTGGGGTATGTGACGGATTCCGTCAGAGAACTTGTGCGGGAAAGCGGCTTTCCGGGGATGAAGGTACTGGAGTTTGCGTTTGATTCCAGGGATTCCGGCGCGGCGAATGATTATCTGCCCCATAATTATGTGGAAAACAGTGTGGCTTACACGGGCACTCACGACAATGAGACGATCACCGGATGGTTTCGGTCCATCACCGAAAGAGAACGCCTGATGGCAAGGGATTATCTCTGTGACCATCTGACGCCGGATCACGAACTCTACCGCGCTTTTATCGCGCTGATCATGCGCAGCAGTGCGAAGATGTGCATCATCCCTTTGCAGGATTATCTGGGATATGATAACCGCAGCCGGATCAATAAACCCTCCACCGTGGGAAGTAACTGGCGGTGGCGTATTACGGAACAACAGCTCTCCGCCGGGCTGCAGGAAGAAATTCGGGAGACGGCCCTGCGCTATGGGCGGATGAATTGGGAGTAGCGGGTTTATGTTTCCTCCTGTCAGATTACGGAAATTGTGCAAAATTCACAAAAATAACACATGCTTTTTCAACAAAATTCCGAATTTTTGATATTCGGAATTTTGTTCTTGCATATTTTCTGTGACGGCAGTATGATATATATGAAGTGGAAACGTTACCAGAAACGATTCCGGTAGCGTTTTCAACAATATTCAACATAAAAAACAGGAGGATACAAAAAATGAAAAAGAACAAAAAGTTTTTAGCACTGGCTCTTGGTACGGTTCTTTCTCTGTCCATGCTGGCAGGCTGCGGCAACAGCGCCGAAGAAGCTCCGGCAGCAGAGGGAGAGGGAACGGAAGCTCCGGCTGAAGAAGGAAACGCGGAAGCTCCGGCAGCGGAGAGCAGCGGATCAGGTTCCGTTTACTGGCTGAACTTTAAGCCCGAGTCCGATGAAGTATTACAGGAAATCGCAGCAACGTATAAAGAGCAGACCGGCGTGGAAGTGAAGGTAGTTACCGCCGCTTCCGGCACTTATTCCCAGACACTGATATCCGAGATGGATAAATCTGCTCCCCCCACATTGTTTGTTATCGGGAACCAGGCGGGCGTAAAGGACTGGAAGGACTACGCGTTGGACCTGACCGGCACACCGATCGCCAATGAATTAAACACGGATGCTTATAACCTTTATGATGAGAGCGGCAAGCTGGTTTCCATCGGTTACTGCTATGAGTGTTACGGCATCATCGTAAATCCCGACCTGATCGAAAAGGCAGGCCACACCATGGACGAGATCAAAGATTTTGAAAGCTTAAAGGCAGTGGCGGAAGATATCCATTCCCGCGCGGGTGAACTTGGCTTTGACGCTTTCTCCTCCTCCGATATGGACGGCAGCTCTTCCTGGCGTTTTACAGGACATATGGCTAACCTTGAATACTACTATGAGCAGGAGGGTACGCCCTGGACGGAGTGCCCGGCAACGATCTCCGGTAAGTACATGGATAACTTTAAAAACCTCTATGACCTTTGCATCAACAACAGCCTGACAGATCCGAAGGAACTGGCGACCGGCGGACATGATGCGGAGAACGAGTTCAAGACAGGCAAGGCGGCATTTTTCGTAAACGGTTCCTGGGAATATGAAGCGGTGAAGAACGAAGTGCCGAACGCTACGATGATTCCTTATTACTGCGGCGTTGAAGGAGAAGAAAAAGCAGGTCTTAACTGCGGTACGGAGAACTGCTGGGCAATCAACAGCAAGGCTTCCGCAGAGGATCAGCAGGCAACCATGGACTTCATGGTATGGTGTGTGACAGATCCTGACGCTTCCCGTAAGTTAGTGGATACCTTCGGCGTAATGCCTTATAAGCAGGCGGCGGAATCCACAAACGCCTTCCTCGCGGCAGCGGATAAATACACGGCTGACGGATGTTATGTAATGAACTGGGCAACCAACTTCCAGCCCAACGTAGATTCTTACCGTGCAACACTGGTAAGTGCGCTGAACCAGTACAACGCAGATCAGTCTGACGCAAACTGGGAAATCGTGCGCAGCGCCTTTGTGGACGGTTGGGCAACGGAATATGCGGCAGTGAACAACTAATAGGCAACTGAGATAAAACGGGCGGCGGGACGGGCATTTTACCCGCCCCGCTTTTCATAGGAAAGCCGCGGGGACCGCTCATTATCGAATAACCAAAACCGGGGGTTGATATCATGAAGAACATGAAAAATACCAATAGCAATTCCATAAAAAAGGCCACTAGGCGTTGGGGCTTTCTGTTTTTAGGCCCTGTGCTCATGGCGTTTACGATTGGTTTCATCTGGCCTTTTATTCAGGGAATCTGGCTGTCCATGTGCCAGTTCCGTCTGATTTCCGATGCAAAATTCATCGGCTTTGGAAACTACGTGAAAGTCTTTCAGGATGCTTCGTTCCGCCATGCATTCTGGTACACGGCGATGTTTGCGGTCGTGTCCCTGGTCATTATCAATGTGCTGGCGTTTATGGTGGCATATTTCCTGACATTGGAGATTAAGGGAAGCAATCTGTTCCGTACCGTATTTTTTATGCCGAACCTGATCGGCGGTATTGTACTTGGCTACATCTGGTCAATGATTTTTGACGGTATTTTAGGACGTTATCAGACTTCCATCCTGTTGGAGAGCAAGTACGGCTTCTGGGGGCTGATCATCCTTATGTGCTGGCAGCAGGTGGGCTATATGATGATCATTTATATCGCCGGACTGCAGAATGTGCCCGGAGATATTCTGGAGGCGGCCCGCATCGACGGCGCGACATCCATGCAGACACTGTTTAAAGTGACGATTCCTAACGTGATGAGTTCCTTTACCATATGTATTTTCCTCTCCCTGACAAACGGATTCAAGCTCTTTGACCAGAACCTGGCGCTGACAGGTGGACAGCCGTTTATCATTCAGCCGGGCGGGACGACCATTAAGACGACAGAAATGCTGGCGCTCAATATTTACAATACATTCTACAGTTCCAACACCACCGCCCAGGGTGTGGCGCAGGCGAAGGCGGTAATCTTCTTTATTCTGGTGGCAGGGCTTGGGCTGCTTCAGTTGGGCTATACACGTAAAAAGGAGGTACAGCAGTAATGAATAAGAATACGGTTTCTGCCGCAAACAGGCGCAAAACTATCCTTTCCGTGATATTAGCCGTGGTCAGCATCGTTTATGTGCTGCCTGTGCTGGCGGTAGTGATAAACTCTTTTAAACAGAACACCTATGTAAAGACGGATACTTTCGCCCTTCCGACAGGGGAGATGAGTGCCGGGTTTGATAACTTTATCAAGGGCATGACCTTCGGAAACTATCCCTTTGTAAAGAGCGTGATGTACAGTGTTGTGATCACACTGCTTTCCACGTTTCTGATTCTGCTGTGTACTTCCATGGCGGCATGGTATATTGCCAGAGTGGATTCTGCTCTGTGCCGGGGCATCTATTTTCTGTGTGTATTTTCCATGGTAGTGCCGTTCCAGATGGTGATGTTTACATTGT
>OFEY01000996.1_pt1 | contig 20505 bp, 18 predicted proteins | sample 1521251 | NCBI WGS metagenome assembly OFEY01 (sample SAMEA3504100, study PRJEB24116) | mouse gut metagenome | biome: mouse gut; feature: mouse-associated habitat; material: faeces | place: Denmark | collected 2011
TCTTAATTCATCGATATGCAAAGCCACTTTCTCACCTACTTTGTTGAGATTATTAGTTATAACAAGCTAATATTAATATATCACAAATAGGACAAACCCCTATATTACAGTTTATCTACAAATATTCCTTTGCTTCCTCTAATGACAGTCGGAACTTTTCCTGAATCTTCTTCAATATCTCATCCTCCGGCACTTCCAAATCCCTATAGGCAGATACCATCCCGTAGATTCTCCCTTTTTCAATATTTTCTTGGTCACGCATCAATAACGTCATATATTCATGCCTCCATTCCCTATTCTTCTTGGCTTCCCTTACTGCATCCTCCAGCCTTCTCACAAAAAAATCATCCGGCATCTTTCCGGCCACATAGTCCAAAAACGCCTTTAACTCCCTGCTTATATCATCCAGACGACCAGACGCATTCAGGAATATTTTTACTGTTTCATCCCCCAGCAGGATATCTTTGTCTTCCTTACAAAAATTTTCAAAGGTATAAATATGCCTTCCGACCCCATATAAATCAAACGGGCATATAAAAATAATATAGCTTGGCTTCAGCTGCTTATAAAACATCCCTTTATCTATCATCTGCAAGTCCAGCATACTTTGGTAATACCGGGTTCTTTTGGGAAGTTCCCCTGTCTCCGTCGTCTGCATCTCTATATCATAGACCGTTCCCTTCCCATCTTTTACATATACATCCAGCCGTACGCTTTTCGCGTCGGCATCAAGGTTAATCCCTTTTTGCAGTTCAGGGTATTCTATACGTTCTATTTCCAACTCCGGCAGTATCCTTTGGAGCAGTTCCTTGCACAACTCCGGGTTCTGCATAACCTTCCCAAACAAAAAATCGTTGGAAATACCAAGATTTTCCCATCTGGCATTCATGTCTATTTGTTTTTCTATTTCTTTCATCTTTCATTGTCTCCATTTTTTATTATTATACCATATACCATCCATTTTCACCAGAAAATTGACGATTTGGCTGCCCATCTTGATAAGCTGAACCCAAAAATAGGATAAAAAAAGCAAGTCATCATCTCCTGAAGGTCATCAAACTCCCTCTGCTTCAAGGTTTTCGCAATAGGCATAAGTTATCCATGCCGCTTTTGCCCACTTATACCAGACAATTTTCCTAACTACTCTCTGGCAATCCGGTATTGGTATTCCGGTATATATGAAATCCCATCATTCAGAATTTTATTCCCCAAATACCGAAAGCCGCCATCCTCTGAAAACCGCACTGTAAGTTCATGTGTGATTACCGCATCATCACATAAAATCATGCTGCATACCGCATCCACAGTTAAAGTAACTGTCCCGTCTTCGTTTTCCCTAATATCCGTAACTTCTGGAAAGGAAGTTCCAAAATAAGTAGGGGCATAATTGAAACAGCCAAGCCTTACCCATGCATAAGTCTGTTTTTCTTTGTCAAATGCCGCATAATCTTGTATTTCTTCCGCTGTTACCGGAAGGTATTCCATAATCAGGCGCTCAAACTCGCCTTTTGGTATCCCGTCCGGATAATCCCCTGAAGGAAACTGCTCCTGATATTTCATCGCATATAAATATTCATACATCCCATTATAATCTAAATGTTCCATATGGTCTGCATCCCAGTCAGAACATAAAAGATTATTTCCCTGATAGGCTAATCCAAGCACACATTTTTCCGATATTTCCCTGTTTTCTTCGGTAATGGGCTTTACCCTGACCATACAGCTCCCATCTACTATTTCAGTAACTTCCGGATATTCCGGTACGCATAACTCATAGCAGAAATATCCTTTATCCGTAAATTTCCACTCTTTGATACGGGTATAGGAAATATAGGTTATCACAGGCTTATCATCATTCCATGCGGCTTTTGCAGATAAAACGTACATATCCTTTCCATCATAAGAGTATTTATATCTCCCGATACCGCCGTCTGAATGTATCTCATAAACAACTGCCGAACCTCCTCTGCCTGCTGCGGCAGCATTTAAAAAATCTTCCAGTTTCGTGTAGTTTTCCATGTTAGAATATATTTCCGTTATTGTGACCGGGCATCCGGTAACTTTCAACTTTTCCACCATCTGATCTATGACTTCATCTGCAATGACAACATTGGACGCACAGCCTTTATCTGCATTTTTATATAGCTCCAATATAAGCCCCATCATTTCCTTGCAATCTTCTTCCGCTTCTGCTCTTTGCCTTGCATCTATTGAAAGATCATAGCCCTTTTCTATCTGCCTGTCTGTGTCTGCTTCCCTGTCTGTATTTTCTGCGTATTCCTTTTCACCGTCTTTTTCAACATACTCGTTTTTCATACTTTTCCTGTTATAATTACAGGCGCATAACAAAACAATGCACATCAGCATGATAATCGGCAATACCCTCTTTTTCTTCATAATCGCACCTCAAATCTTTGCCCTTATGTACACCCGATGCATCACCACTTTATTGCACCAAAATCCAAGTCTTCAATCAGGATATATTCATCTTCTTGCCGGATTGCATCTATTACAAGAGCTGTGACGATTCCATCCTCTTTTTTCATCCTGCTGCGGGGAATGGAACTATCCCCTGACAATCCAGCTATATTAAACTGCTTTTGAAATTCTTCTTCCGTAACCTCTTTTCCATTGACAATCGCTGTATCCGGATTATATTCGTCAAAAACCCCTGTTATATATTCTCCGTCATAGCAGGAAAGACAGACATAACAGCTCCCATCCGAACCGTTATTTACAAGGATAATCGTGTTTTCCCTGTAATGCACTCCGTTAATACCGCCCCAATCCTCCGGTTCATACAAATCCGCAATCTTTTTTACCCTACCGTTGTCATAGGTAAATATCCCTATTGATATACCATCCCCTATGATCAATTCAGGCACACCGTCATCATCAAAATCGTGTATCCCGATATAGCCGATACAAGAATCACTGTTTACCTGTTTAAGTTCCTGGCGGAGAACATACGGATCTGCTAAATAACTTTCCATGTTGCGGACAATCTCTTTATAGGCATCTTCCCATTCCGGTACGATATGCTGACTTTCCTCTTCCTTTCCTATCTGCGGCACTTCCAGTTCCTTTTGTTCAATCGTATTAGACAGATACCGGAATGTCCCATCCGGGAATGGCCGGACTACAATCTGATTTGTGAAAGCATAATCCGAATTGTAATCGATCCAAACTCCGTCCACATAAAGTGTGATCGTCCCATCCTCATTATATTTGTAATCTGCCACTTCCCCAAAAGGCGGAAACTGTCTTGCAAATATCATTTCATATTCATAGCCGCCCGCATCTGCATGATAGCCGCAATATTCCCGCACCTGCTCTACGGATACCGGAAAACAGGTGGTCATAACACGCTCATACATCTCCGCAGGAATCAGCCCGCCCTCTGCCCTGAAAGGTTCATTTGTATATACCCGGTATATATCCTCAAACATACGGGGCATTAAGATTTCCTCCACATTGTCGGCGTCCCAGTTTGTTACAAGCATATTATAATTCACGAAGCTAAGTCCATATATGTACTTTCTTGTCAGCTCCCTGCATTCATCCGATAATGGCTTTACCCTGTAATACTCCCGCAGATTTCCATGTGCGATTGTTTCGGTATTTGTATAAATAAAATACCCTTTCTCTGTCAGCCTTATCTCCTCCAGATCATTGCTCCCAAAACCTTTTATTTCCGGTATGCCACCTTCCCGCCAGCCTACCGACACATAAAAGGACTGTATTTTCCCGTTTCTATGAATAAATGTCAACGCACCTATATTCCCCTCTGTGTATACGTCAAACACTGTAACCATCGCATCGCTGCCGGAAATATAAGCAGAATAAAAATCCTCCATGTTCTGATAGTTTTCCATGTTCATATCATCAGAAACACTTACAAACCCCTGTTCGCCCAACCGCTTTACCACATCTTTTCTCTGCTTTTCAGAAAAACTCCGGGTGTGGGAATACTCCGTTTCAGGATATGTAATTTTAATCTCCTTATAAAGCTCCATGCACTGCTCCGCTGCCGACATTGCCTCATCCTGCAAATTCTGTTCTTCTTCTGCTGTCAAGATACTGACAGGTTCCGATTTCTCTCCTATGGGAGTTTCGGCAGGATTTGGGGATTCTTCCACAAAACATTCTATTGGTTCATCTTCTTTTACAGCTTCTGTACTTTCGATTACAACCGGAGGTTCCCACACTTCCTCTGCGTTCCTTTCCGTATCTCTTTTCCCCAAAGCAATACTGCCTATTATAACAATGACTGCCATTAGCGCAATAAGAGAACCATACCTTTTTAAAAGCCATTTTACATCTTCCACGATTCAAGTCCCTCCATAAACCTCTTTCCATTCTTCCTCCGTCAACCGATTGGAATGCCACCAAATATCATGGTCTCCTTCCGGCAAGGTTATCTCATTCGATACATACTGAAAACTTTCCTCACTTAATGGACGGATTACGGTTATGTGTGCAAACTCCTTAGACATATTTCCACCCGGATATACTGCATTGATATAAAGCGTAACTGTCCCATCCTCGTTCTCCGTATAACTCACTACTTCCGGATATGCAATCTCCGGATATTCCGCCTCGTAAAATCCTCGTGGTCTATATTCATAGGCTACAAGCTCTGAAAGATATGTTGTTTTAGAACGGAGCGTTTCACGATCCATATTGAAATATGCCCCAATCACATTTTCAAATAGTTCTCCCTGTATTTGGTAAACAGCGCCAACTCCTAAATCTTCATCCGCCATATAAGGCACTGGCTGGCTGTGCGTTATTGGATAGAACCTGTCAAATAAATCGTAAAAGTCCAAATCCCCAAAATCGTCCTCGCTCCAATTACAGAGAAACAGGTTGTTTTGTTCATAACCAACTGGCAGGATATACTTTCGGTTATATTCCCTGCACTTTTCATCCAAAGGCAAAATCCGAAGCATCGTATGTTCCGGTGTGTCGCTTAATGTCAATATATAACTTTCATCTGAGAAGTAGCTTCCCTCAAAGATTAAATACCCTTCCGCTGTATACTGCCAAAAGTCCGCCGGATAACTTACTGTACTTCTGTTCTGCAAACTGCCATTCTGGTCATATTGATAATATCCCCTGACAATATTTACATTACCGCCCTCTGTTTTCAAATCAAATTTACGAATCCCCATCTCCATAACCACTATAATTGTCAATTCGTCCATCTCTTTTTCATCTACTGCTTTACAAAATGCCAATGCCTGCTCTGCCTGTGTCATGTCAATCTGATTTCCGCCATCAACAGCCACATAACCATTTTCACCCAGTCTGGCAACCATGCACCGCATCATATCCAGACTTCCCAATGTATTTGTATCTACTGCTTCCTCATAAATATCACTGAGAATCTCCGCTATACACTCTGTACTGACAGAATCATTATTATCGAAAGAATATACTTCTCTGTCTTGCTGCGTTATCTCTATATCTGATACCTCCGGTGTTTCATCGCTGCACCCTGTCATGATCGGCAATATCAGTATTATCATTACAAATAAAAGAGCTTTTTTATTCTTTTCGATTAAGCCAGCTTTCCAAAACCTGTTTATCTTTTTCCACAACATAACCGCTTCCTCCTCTCCCTTTTACATCTTCTACCATGCTTATAATCAAAATCGGATTTTCCTCTGTTTTTTCTGCTGTAAAAATGGCAAACCACCCCAGTTCCGTACCGGAAGTGTCCTCTTTGGATACCTTGATTTCTGCTGTCCCGGTTTTCCCTGCCAGCAGAATATCTTCCCTGTGTGCCGCATATCCCGTTCCATGAGAATCATTCACTACTTTTTTCAACCCTTCTAATACAATGTTTGTATGATTCACTGAAAAGGCATTGGGAATCCAATATTCGGTTTTCGTTTCCTGACTATATAGCAGATGCGGCTTTATTACATTTCCTTCATTGCAAAAAGCCGTATAAATACAAGCCATGTGCAATGGATTGATTAAAATCTGTCCTTGTCCGTATCCGCTATCTGCCAGTTGTATTTCCGTTTCAATATTTTCCGTATTAGAATATTGCGACTTAGCCATTACAATTTCAAATGGCAATTCTTCCTGAAAGCCTAAACGCAGCAGAGAATCTTTCATTTCCGCTGCACCAATTTTCAATGCTGCCTTTGCAAAGTAAATATTATCGGAATAAATGATAGCGTTTTCCAAAACAACCGGATTATAAGCGTGGAGAGTTGTCACATGATACGACCCCCATGAAGCGTCTTTCTGCCAGCTTAATCCTACATTTCCATAATCTTCATTGGGATCAACCGCCCCGGACTCTAAACCGATTGCCGCAGTAATTGGTTTAAAGGTAGAACCCGGACACCATACCTGCCGGAAACGGTTATACATTGGTTTGTTTTCATCCTCATTCAATGCCGCCCATTTTTCGCTGGACAATCCCATGATAAAATCGTTGTTATCATAAGAGGGTGTGCTTACCAATGCCAGCACTTCCCCTGTGTACGGATTCATCGCTACCGAACAGCTTTTATCGCTCTGAAATTGTTCATATAAAGCCTTTTGGAGTTCAGAATCTATTGTCAGTTTTATGTCTTTCCCATTTTCTACTATTCGGCAGGCAAGTTCCTCTTTTTCGTTCCCATCCGAATCCACAATATAAATACGACACCCATTCTGCCCCTTTAATTCTTTCTCAAACAATCCCTCTGCTCCACTTCTCCCAATTACACTGCTTGCCGTATAACCTTCTCCCGCGTGATTTTCCAAATCTTCTGCTGTCACATTCTGAACATAACCAACCAGATGTGCCGCCGCATCTCTCAAAGGATAAGACCTTACTTCCGTATCAGAAATCATAACCCCCGGTATCTCCAGCAGCCGTTGTTGTCTTTCATACTCTTTTAGCGCTTCTTCATCCGGCTCTAATGACATCAATTCTATTTCTTCCACTTTCCGCAACTTTTTGACCGGGACAAAGGAATCTTCCTTTACCCATTTTGCTGATAATTTCTTCTCTATTTCTTCCGGCTTCATACCCAGCAGATCTGCTATCTGTTTTAAAGAATCATCCTGATTTTCTAATTTCCCCGGCACAATCCCCACAGAAGACGCTGTGCCTTTCCCTGCAAGGACACGCCCATTCCTATCTAATATTTCTCCCCTCTTTGCCTGCGTAACGGACACCCGCACTTTATCCGTTTCCAATAACTCCGGATAAATCAGAGCATCCATCCATGCCAGTTTGTATGTATCTTCGGTTTTTAGAAAATACGCTTCATTCTCAAAGCTAATCTCTCCAGCCACAGTATCAAATTCTGTCTGGTACCGCACTACATTTTTTTCCATGTCGCAGGAAAGAATCGTAACAGCCATATTTTGTACTTCAATCCCCTCATAAATGGCTGAATTGCGCTTTACAAAATCTTCTTCGCTAATTTGCCCGGAGGCTTCCACATCAATCAACTGATACATAGCTGTATAATTCTGTTCCTGAATGTATCCCATATATTTCAGCAACACTTCTTCCGGTGTTGTCCTGTCTTTTCTTATTCCAATGAATTTAGTTGCACATAAGGTTATTGCACTAATTCCCATACATATCATAAGTACCCATAAGATTTTATTTTTTCTTCTCCTACGCTTACTTTTCCTTTTCACATGAACCTCCATTTATCCACTTTTTTTCTCCACTGTTTCTAATTCTTACATCAGTAAGATTTGTTTTAAATATTACAGCAGTAAGATTTGAAAGTCAAGTAAATTATGCGCTGCTTATGATAATCTCACCGCTTCCATAATCAATAGCTGATTCCGTTTCTTTTTAGGTTATCCATAGTCATCTGCCAATCCGGAATCTCCCTTAATGCCTACTATACTTGAAATGAAGTCAGGATTCGTGGGAAGCAGCAGTGAATTGCTGTCTTGAAAAAGAAAGCGTTCATTGATTTTCTTCCAACAAACGCTTTCCCACCTTAATCACATAATTTATTTAATAAATATTCTTCTAAACATATTAAGGAAAAGAAGATATTACTGGGGCTGAATATGAACCGTGGCATTTTAGATACGTTGGGGCTGAAACTGCACTAGAATTATATCAAAATGAAGCGTAACACTATAATTCTTAGGTATCTCATTCCACCGATTTACGATGATTAGATTAAATTCATCAGAAATGGGAATTGTATGATCTTTCACTGCCATCATTCCCATTTTCCAAAGCAGGGAGAGTAATCACTTCTTACCAACATATTGCCTGCAATTAACAATATACAAAGTATTGCGACAATACTCAATCTTCTTGTTTTTATTCTTAAATCTCTGCTTTTTGACATTTTCTATACCTTAATCATTCTTGACCATTTTTTATGGCAATCGGAACACACACAATACCAATCAGCACAGGAATAATAATCATTAGATATGGCGACCACACATATTTTCCAAAGATGCTCTCAAACACCCCCTTATAGACTTTCTCCAATAACGGAGTACCTTCTGCCATCAGATACAGCTTTATATTCAATCATTCCTCCCACAATGAAAATGGAGTGCCCAGATACCATTCGTTCTTATATAAAACTGCTATTCCGCCCTCCACCTGTGCATATGGCATTCCCAATTCAGGATTAAAATTAGTCTCCCCGCTATTTTCTGGAAAAGTATCTGTATATGACTCGGTATATCCAATAATTGCGCTTTCATCAACTTCTGCAGGCATAGGAGTACCCTCCACCAGATAAACAGTGTCATTTACCATAATCGCTGCCGGGTAGTCTGCAACACCATCTATTGATATATTTTCCTCTGCATCTGTCTGTTCAGCATTTTCCACATACGTCACTTTTATTTGATTGTCAGTTCCCGCAGGATCTTCTTCACTATTTGAAGCTCCACATCCTGTTATCAGCAAAGTACATACTGTTGCCATAATAAATACTATTCTTTTTCTCATGCTGCCTCCTTTCATCCATCACGAAATCCCCTTCAGCTTTTCAAGAAAAGCCACATAAAATGCCCGCTCTTTCATAATCTCTTGCTGCACCTCTATACTTTTTGCTGGAGAGCCGGGAAGCGGGTGATCTATATCATATAACGCTTTTTCCGCAACCGAATTATAAGTGTTCTTTCACATATTGCAGGAACTCAGGGGTTTTTGACCAGTATTTAATGCCCCAATGCTCAAAGTTCTATTCATCCATGTAATCATTGCACTCAAAATCAATATAGTATATTTCCCCATCCTGTACCACAAAGTTTGTCGGGAAATAATCTATATTTGTATAGGCAACATATAGCAAAACGCACATGCTCCGCAACTGATCAATATAGACCGATTTCATCTTATCCTGCAAAACCAGCTCGTAAATAGTATCACCGTCAATAAACTCTTTCAAAACGCGTTCGTTTTTAATGTCAACATCAATCATGGCAAGAATTTTTATCCCAATTTCCTGTAGTCGATTATAGTCATTTAATTCTGCTTCAATCTTATTCCCAAACTGGTAATATCCACAGGGTTCATGGTGAATCTGCTTGAGAACATACCTCTGCGTTCCGTCACTTGCCAGATAAGAATACCCGCCTTTTCCCTTTCCTAATAACTTAAGTATTTCATACTCTTTTTCATTTAAAACCATTTTCTTATCCATAATTGTCACCCTTAAATTCAAACAGATTGCGTTACTATTTTTCCTAACACGAACAAATCTGAAACATTAAACGTCCGAATTGCAAATTCCATTAGTTTTGCACCAATACCTTTATTTTGAAGGGGAAAGTCTACATATAGCTCCATAACCTCTTTCTATGATAAATCATCCCTTTTACAAATTCGTTTGCATTTATTACTTTCATATCAATACCTCCACTTTGGATAATATCTGTAACATCCTTCTGTCATACTATTGCAATCTTTTCAAACAAAAACTGCCCATTTATGCTTTCCTATCAAAAGAAGGTTTCTCCTCCAGATAATCTGGCAGTTCTGAAAGTTCTGTCCCTACACTGTTCCTAACAGAACGATACTCTGTCCAGTAGATAGAATAAAATTCATTCTTTTTGGCAAGTTCTGCCGGCGTCATTTCATAACTCCACCCATTGCCTGTGTTGGACAGGGCTTTTACACCCTGGCATTCAATAACAGCGCCATAACCGCCCGTTGTTAAAATCGGGCAAGTCAACGTGCCGCCACCTGCCAATGCAAACCTTTTTTCAGCAAGACTGCTTCCACTGCCATCAGCCGCCTCCAAAAAATCCAGTAATGTCAATTCCCCAGTCCCTTTGCATTTAGGGTTTTTATTTTGATTTTTCATAGCATTTTTAGCCTGTTGATACAACATCTTCCTGTCCGGTGCAACATCAGACAAATATTCTGCTCTTAGCTGGAGAACCTGTCTGGAAATATGTTCTGATTCTGTTTTATTCGTTGACAGAGCTGCCTTTTTTGCCAGTTCCTTGATTTCACTGGTAAACTCCGCCTTCGATTTATTAGATTTCCCTGCCGATGGTATGTAAGACCAGTTCGGCTCTCCCTTTCCGCTTGTTGCAATGGTAACATCCTTTATGCTGCTGACAGAGCCACTTACTGATATGCCCATGAAACCCACCTCCTCAATAAACAGTCTTTACACTCCTATTATTCCTCACATATTGGAAAGGGCGTACCTCATTCACACATTTGAGAGGCAGTACGCCATCTTCGATATATATTTTATACTTGTAAATCCAATGAACTTCCTGAAACAGATGACCTTTTCACAAGTTTGTTACCGCTTTTGGCAAGCTGACTTTCTACGCTTTCTCTTGTGATGCCGTCCAACGCACCGGCTTTAATAGGCTTTCCCGCTGTCCAAGTAGGGTCTGCCGCTTTCGCTGCTGCAATAAACGCCTGTGTATATGCCTTTTCATACTGCGATAAAGTATATCCTGCTTTCAAACGGTCCCTTTTGTTTGTTTTCCGATGCAAATCTGTATAAACATTTGACCTTTTAGTCGTATCTCCATTCCCTATGCCGTTTCCTTGTAAAAACTCTTTTTGGGTAAGTTCAAACATATCGTTAAGGCTGCTTTCCGGTATGGAAATCAGTGTCTTTCTGCTTACAGCATTTTCCTCTGTCACAAGTAATCCTTCCAGTCCCGTAGTAGGATCAATATAATCTCCATCCTTATCATACTGACTCATCAGATTTTTGATTGCCTGCACATTTGTAAACATTGCACTACTCCCGGCATGCTTGGTCATTTGTTTCACAGCCGCCTTATATTGTGCGCTGTTCGTATCTATTCCCGCTGCTTTTAACTGTGACCGCAAAGAACCATTTGATAAGTCCGACACCTTAAGCGGATTTACCATTCCTGCATTACTTTTTGTTCCAAACATACTTTCAAATAAAAAACTGTAATCTGTAATTTTTGACATAGCTTTGTCCTCCTTGATCCCGTTCTTAAAATCCGTTTTCACTTCTGTGCATATAAAGCACTGTCACTTTTATTATCGGTAATCTGTATATAAAATCCTATACGCCTATCCCGAGGTACAGATTTTTTCCCCGAAGTACAGATTTTTTTATATTTTTTCTCTAAAATGCTCTAAACTGATCCTAAATCTACCTTATGGTTTACGCTTTTCCGCCTATCGGTTCAGGATCACGTCGCTGTAAAATTTCCCGTTCCCGTTTTTATAGAGGACACTGCCACCATATTTCTCCACACACCGCTGCACATTCAGACAGCCGATGCCAGTGCCTCTCCCGCCTGTACTTACTGGTCTGCCGTTCTTTATCCTCACTTCCTGTTCCACACTGTTCTCAATGCGAATGGAAAGCATCTCATTATAATTTTTGATATGCACCTTGATATAGCGCTCCCCGCTGCACTTCAGGGCAGCCTGCATTGCATTTTCCAGCAGGTTCCCAAAGAGCGTTGTCACATCCACCGGCTCTATGAAACCAAGCCCTGTGCTTTCCACCTTTACCACGAACCGGATGCCCATGCTCTCCGCCGCCTGCTTCCTGTCCGCAAGGAGAATGTTCAGCATGGGATTGTCAGAGTATTCCTCCGGCACAAGGGGCTTTAAGATGCCCCCGATCTGCCTTGTGTATTCCATTGCCTTGTCCGTCACGCCTGCCCGGTACAGCTCCTCAATGGAACGGATGTGTTTGCTGACATCATGGAGGATTTCAATAGATTTTCCGTATTTCTCCCGCTGCCTCTCATAATGCTCAAACTGCATACTCTCCTGCTGTTTCATCATAGCGATCTGGAACTCCATGCTGTTCTTTTCATCCTCCACTTTCAGGGAATAAAACAGGTATAGGTTCGCAAAGACAACGCAGCATAGGTTTGCACATAGCAGGAAATAGTCTGCTTTCCTTGTGACCGCTGTTACAAGGATGATAAAATTGACCACACTGTATAAAAACATGACAAGGTAAAGAATCATCTGCGTCCGGCTCTGCCTGTAATCCTTTTTCCACAGCCGTCTCATCAGGGCATAGTAAAAGAAGATCAACACCAGCTTTGAAAAAGCCACCTCTATGCTGCCCGTGATCACCACATCCTCCGGCATAAGTGAAAGTTTTTCCATCAAAAGGTCAATCCCAAACACACCGATGCCCTCAAACAATGCAATCATGATAAAAAAGCATTCCGATCCCCCCCCCCGCCAGTATCTCCTGTCAGTTTTATCCTCATAAAAGATAAAACTGACAATACCGAACACCAGAAAATTTGTCCCCATATTCCACCATGTATTATGCTTTAAGTTCACCAGCGTTACGATCACCACGGCGGCAGCGGCGGCAATCCGGTAAACCCACGGATTTCCAAAGGCTTTCCCATAACGGTCACCCATGAACTGGAACATCAGCCCGGCAATGATCACACATGACAGAAAGCAACTGAACAGATATACTAAATTTTCCATGCCCCTACTCCCCACTGCTATGGATATATTCGTTGAGCCGTTCCTTGAACTGCGCCACCCGCTTCTGTGACAGCGGCACTGACACACCGTTTTTCAACACGACCTCATATCCCTTTGTCTTTGCCACATTTTTAAGGTTTACAAGGATGCCCCGGCAGCTCGTCTCAAAACCGTAAGGCTGCATCCGCTCCTCCAGTCCGCTGATGGCATCCGGGTACTCGTACAGCATATTTTCCGTCACGATTTTGACCTTCTTTTTCGCCTTGATGTATTCAAAGTACAGGATCGTATCAACGGGAAGCAACAGGACAGGCTTTTCCGACAGGACGCCGTTTTCCTCATAGGATACGTTCTTAAACTCCAGCCGCACTTCTTCTTTCCGATGCTGCCGCAGAAATGCCTGCAGCTGTTCCTCCAGTGCTGCCGCCGATACCGGCTTTTCCAAAAAGGCAAAAGCATGTACGGTGTTCACTGCATCCATGCAGTATTGCCCGAAATTTGTGATGTATATGATCTTTGCAGAATGGTTCCTGCTGTAAAGCTCCTGTCCTGTTTCGATTCCGTTCCTGCCCTCCATCATAATATCCATGAAGATCAGGTGGAAGCTGTCGTCCGACTGTAACAGCTCCCCACCGGAGATAAAGTTTGTGATCCGGTATTCTTCTGATTCTATGTATTTGTCTAAAAGCGGTTTCAGGATGCCTATGAGGTGATCCCTGTCCGCCTGTTCATCCTCGCAGACTGCTATCTGAAGCATTGGTTCATGCCTCCTTTGCTGTTTTATGTTTAGGGGATTGGTACTGTGGTGTGAATGCAATACCCCTTTTTATTATACATGGTCTGCTATGCCATTCCTATTTTTTCTCTGTAATCCGATAAATACTGCAAGCAGTATGACATTAACTGCCAAAACAACAATACTTCCTTCTATTTTACATTCCCCGCCAGATAAAAGGTCACTTCCTGAAAAAGTCATATTCAGCAGATGCGGGTAATCATCTGCCAGCGACACACCACCTAATACTAACGCACCTATCCCATTCCATATAAAGTGCATGACCGCTGGTGCTATAAGAGAACCGCTATATTCCAAAATAACCGTCATAAGCAGACTCATTGTGAGAACATTCACTACCGGAACCACGCCCGCCTCAAATGCGCCTCCATGCAATAATGTAAACAGCGCCGTGGTTACTATGGTAGAAACCACGATATTATGCTTTTGTTTCAGAATTTGATAAAGTAAGCCCCTCACAAGCAGTTCCTGCATGATAACATTCAGAAAAGCCGCCAATACCCATACGAAAAATAAAGGGATATCATTCTTTCCGCTAAAATCTATAACTCCCATCAACTTCATAATAAATACAGGAACTCCCAACCACAAAATTCCCGTTATAATTCCTATCATAATTCCTTTTGCCGGATTATTAAAAAGTTGTAATTTTATAGTTTTCTTTTCAATTAACAAAAAAATGAATGTAAATGCTATAATTGACAACAACGGTGTGATTTCTGCCCATAATCTCCATACAGCAGGATTATCCGAATTGGACAAAGGCAACACCGCTGACAATATTGCCCACCCTAAGAAAAAGCATATACATTCTATAAAAGTTATCACTATCCTTTTCAAAGCGTTTTCCTCCGTTTCATTTTTCAAATAGTTTAACTATAACATAATCCCCTCTAAATATCATTCACTTCATCCCGGCGTACAGATTTTTTCCCCGAAAGACAGATAAAAGACCGGGGAATATACCTGACAAACCTTCCCCGGTCCTTTACAGCCACATATCAATCAACCACTCTTTGCTTCTCTTGCTTTTCCAACAAAATCATGTTCCAAAGCAATATCCATATTATTCCATTCCTTTCACATACTCTGCAAGTGTCCTTTTTTCACAATAGCGAATAGCCAGTACAGAATATCCTAAAGCAATCATCACGAGAGCCGCAAAGAAAATAAACATAGGCAGTAATGGGAATGTATAGTCCAGTTCCCCTAACAGACCAATCTGACTGAATGCCCGGCATAAAATATATCCGAGGATAGTCCCGATCGTCAAAGTAACAGCCATTGTTGCCAATACATAATGAAAAGATTCTGCCCACAGCATTTTTGACAGCTGTTTATTAGACAGCCCGACAGAACGCAGAACACCAAATTCCTGCTGTCTCGAAACAAAATTAGTCATAAGCGTATTGATAAGGTTAATCAGTGCAAAGATACCGATAAATACCACCAGTACATAGGCTGCTCTCATCGCTATTTTTAATGATTCTTCAAGGAAGGAAATCATTTCATTGATGCTCCGGACTTCCAGTTCCGGGTTAATGCCACAAATCTCATAAATGGTATCTTCTGCCTGAGAAATATTTGCTAAATCTGTACTGAATAACAGTTTTGAATTAAAATTCGTTGTGCCAGCTTTGATCACGTTCAGTAAATCCTGTGGTACAAAAATATAGTATCCCTCATAAAGCTTATCCGGCAGATTGACAGTTGCCATTACCTTAAATGGAATCTTTTCTCCTTCATCAGTTTCTATTTGAACAGTATCCCCTACCACAGCTTCATAATGTGCAAATGATTTCACCATGCCGGAAGAATCATCTATTATGATTCCATGTTCTTCAACCAGCTTATCGTAATCCAATGTCCCATTTAACAAAGCATCCTGATAACTTTCGAGATACTCTCTTGAAAGCCCCACTATATCATAATAAGGCTGATCCTCCACATTGACATTATCAGGAAAGAACATATTTGCAGTACAGCTTTGAACTGACAATATATCCCCAACCATTGCTTCCTCAGTTAATTTTGTGAAAAGCTCCTGATTTAACGGATTATTTTGCTGTAATTTATCAGCTACCGGAACATATGGGGAAAATGTATCCCCAGCTGGAGACAGGGATACTTCAAATTCATAACCATACAATTGCTGGTAGGCCATAGCCACAGGATTTATAGACAGCATTATGGTAGATGCACACATGAGGAAAATCCCCGTAAATCCCAAAGAAAATAAGGTCAGGACAGTCCGTTTCCTGTTGCGGGAAAAATTAATCCCGGCAAGGGTATAAGGTGTAATCTTCCGGTGAAGTTTTTTTGTGTCACCAAGTTTCGCAACATCTGTTGTTGTCGTAATTCTGACTGCCTCCACCGGAGAAACTGATGTGGCAATCCGCACAGGCTTCCGTATGGACAGCCCGACTGTTATTTCCATAACAAGGGCGGTAATAACTGCAAATCTGACCGTATTCGGTAAGTACCAGCCATCGGGAATGAGCAGGTATCCAATGATACTGCCGCTAACTATACCTGCAGGAATGGACAGCAGTGACAGTTTCCGGCTTTCCTTACGCACAAGATACTTCATCTGTTTCTGGGTAATACCAACAACACGCAAACGCCCATACTCCTTTACCTTCCCTGTGACAGATATATAAAACAGACTATAAACAACCGTAGAGCAGGCAATAATAATCAAAATACTGACCAGCACAGTGGTAAGCGTGTTACTGGATGCGTTATCAAAAGTACTAAAGTAAGAAGAACTGAATGCAATATCCGCTTCACCAAAACCATAAGGCTCCATACAGGCAAGGATATACTGTTTTAATTCATCCGTTCCCATAGTCTCACTTCCAGACATCCGTATCAGCGCCGAATAAGGAATGTCCATACCCGAAAAATAGGATTCCAAAAGTGCCTGTGAAACCAGAACTTCATATGAATTGCTTGCGTTCTCATCCTTTATCAGCCCACAGACTGTATATTCTGAAGGAACATTTTGCCCCAATTCAAGGGTAACTGACTCTCCCAGCGCTGGTTCTATCCCCTGTTTTTCCAGATAAGATGTTGGAATGGCAATTTCTGTTTCCTTTTCAGGCAGCCGCCCCTGCGTTAATTCATGGGAATACAGAAGGAAAGCCGCTTCATCATAATATGTTACACTCAGCCTGTCCTTTCCAATCCGCAGTTCCTTCAGCGGCATAACAAGCGACAATCCCACCTGCTCAATCGTTTCATCTTTTGATAAAGCGGTGAACTGCTCTGGATTCACATAGAGAACTGCCGCCTGTAAACGTCCCTGGTAAAGTTTTCTGGTCTGGTAACTGCCGCCGAAAACATAAAGAGCAAGTGACATCATAAGGCAGGAGGCAAACGCAATCGTTATAATGATAAAAATATTGCGGCGCTTGTCGGCTCTAATACTTTTGTCTGCCAGACGGTTTATTATCTTATTTGAGCTTGCCGTAAATAAAGAAATCACTGCACCGTCCTCCTTATCCCATAATCCTGCCGTCTTCAATGCGGATGATACGGTCCGCAAGAAGGGCAATGTCGTTATTGTGGGTAATCATTACAATAGTCTGGTTAAATTTCTCACTTGTAAGTTTTAAAAGCCCCAATACATCGGCACTGCTCTTGCTGTCGAGATTACCTGTAGGTTCATCGGCAAGGACGATTGCAGGCTTAGTGATCAGCGCTCTTGCGATTGCTACACGCTGCTGCTGTCCGCCGGAAAGATTGTTCGGCATACTTTTCAATTTATTTTCCAAAGAAAGTACATGAATCACTTCATCCGCAAAATTCCGGTCTACGATGCCTCCGTCCAACTCCACAGGCAGGACGATATTCTCATATACATTTAAGATCGGAACCAGATTATAATTCTGAAAAACAAACCCTATGTTCCGTCTGCGGAAAATGGTAAGTTCCTCATCGTTCATTTGGGAAAGCTCTTTCTCATGGACAATGACCGAACCGGAAGTCGGGGTATCCAGACCGCCGATCATATGTAATAAAGTTGATTTACCAGAGCCGGAAGTACCGACTATGGCAACGAATTCTCCTTTATTGACAGATAAATCCACATCATCCACTGCACAGGTGATGTTAGGTTCTTTCCCATAATATTTTTTTAAATGTTTTGTCTGCAATATCTGCATAGTGAACTGCCTCCTACTGTATTATTTCCACATTCGTCTGAACGACACTGTTATTTTTCATTATAAAGAGGAAATGTTGCAGAAATCTTAACAGAATCACAGCGGAATAAAAATCTCAAATTCACTTCCGGAATTAACAGTAGAATTCACCAAAATGTAGCCATGCTGGAGAGTAATAATCTGTTTGCACAGATACAGACCAATACCATTTCCCTCTGATATATTTGTATTCCCACGCCAAAATCTTATAAAAATATTGGACAGATCAGCAGGCGGGATTCCAATACCGGTATCTCTGATTGAAATCTTGATATACTTTTCTGTCCTGTTAAGCAGTATTGTTAGTTTTCCGTTTTGCGGTGTATACTTAATGGCATTTTCCATTACATTAAACAGTGCCTCACTTGTCCACTTTGGATCATGCAGGACAATATAGTCTGTTGTATTATCATAATACACCTCTATATCTTTCTTCTCTGCAGGCACAAGTATCCCTTCCAACGCTGAAAGTATCGTCTGCCCAATGGAAGTCTCCCTTGGCTGTATCTGAATCAATCCGTTTTCAAGTTGTGATGTTTTTAGTAATGCCCGTATTAAAAAGTCTATTTTGTCCAGCTGCTTCCCTTGCTTTTCCAGACAATCTCGATATTCCTCTCGCAAAATGCCCGGCTGCTTTAATGCTTCCTGTAAAAGATGCAGATTAGTGAGAGGTGTCTTTAGCTGATGTGAAATATCAGAAACAAAGGATTGTACTTTACTTTTTTCCTTTTCTATCGAACTCTGCTGCATCTGCAGAACATCATATAAGCGGTTCAGCTGATGATAAATCTGTGAAATATAGGTATCATCAATATCATCATAAGTTGTGACAGCTTCCTGGTTCATCATCTTATCCATCATGACAAACAGGTTTGTAAAAAAATCCGAAAATGTTCTTTTTATTAAAAGCCAGGCTATACAGATAAACAAAATGAAAGTAATCTGTGAGAAGATAAGGACAACCATACTGCTTCTGTTAACCGAGATAAAAATAAGCATCAGGTTTATAATCAGGATGCCATAAAACAAAAATTTAACAGCTGTAAAATACTTTTTATTCTTCAATTTATTTCTCCTCATTACTTATTCGTCTGCAATCCACATATAACCTGTGCCATATACCGTCTTAATATATCGGTGAGCAGCAGAATCAATTTTCCCCCTGATCCGGCTGACCATGCTGTTAAGAGATGTTTCCTCCACATAATTCCCTCGCCTGTCCCATACCACGTCCAGAATTTTTTCCCTTGTAACTATGTGCCCTGGATTTTTTACCAGCAGTTCCAGAAACTTAAATTCCAAAGGAGTTAATTCTATCGGTTCGTCCGCCGCATAAGCAGTTAAAGCGGCAAAATCTATCCGCAGATAGGAATCGGAATAAATTACCCCGGAAAATTCCTTTTCCATCCGGTTTGTGACAGCCGCTATCTTTTTCAGCAAAACAGGGAGGGAAAAAGGCTTGGTCACATAGTCATCAGCTCCCATGTTGTAACCTTTTATTATATCGTTTTCCAGATCCTTTGCTGTAAGAAAAATGATTCTGGTATCTATTGAAATCTGTCGGATTTCTTCACAGACAGCAAAACCATTACCGTCAGGCAATGTAATATCCAGCAAAATAAGATCAAACTTCAAATTTCTAATCTTCGTGACAGCATCTTCTTTTGTGTATGCCCATGTGGTATGATATCCATTTTGATCCAAATGCCGGGTCAGCGTTTCACTTAAAGTCCGGTCATCTTCCACTAACAATATTTTTTTCATAATAATCTCCATCAATCTGTTATTCGGTTGAATATGTGGTAATGAACATTTTGCTTCATTCTAAAGTACATCATTTACTAATAGATAGCTACTTCTCATTTCTGTTAAAATTAGGGATACTTTATTATATATTATACATGATTTACTCCTGTTAAAAAAAGTGATTTGCGATATACAGATTTTTTCCCCGAAAGACAGATAAAAGACCGGGGAAGGATACCTGACAAACCTTTCCCGGTTCTTTACAGCCACACATATCAAACAACAGCTCCTGCCTCACGCCTGCCATACTCATACATTTTCAGAGAAACCAGCCTGGTAATCCTCTCCATGCCGTTCAGGATGGTCTCCACATCACTATCCTCGTCCTCTCCCAGCCGTTCACACAGGTTCCGCCCTGCCTGATATACACCTTCATACAAAAGGCAGCACTCTTTCCCCTCGGCAAATTCATCTTCAATTTCAATTCCCTCTGGCATGGAAGCCATCCCCTCTGCCAGAAATCCGTTCATCTTATCATAAATCAGTTCTTTTTGCATACCGCATCCTCCTTTTGTCTCACTTTTACAACCGATTTTAATATGTAATGCCATTAAAATCAATAGTGGTGGTGCAAAAAGTGAGACAAACTTCTCGACACATTTCGACAGATTGGAGGACAACTATGCCAAAACCAAGGACTACATCCGGCGAAAAGAACCTGATCAGCAGTCGCCTTATCGAGTTAAGGAAACAGCAGAACCTTTCCCAGCGTGACCTTGCCCATAAGCTGCAGCTTGCCGGATATGACATGGACAAGAACGTGATCACCC
>OFEY01001016.1_pt1 | contig 20273 bp, 15 predicted proteins | sample 1521251 | NCBI WGS metagenome assembly OFEY01 (sample SAMEA3504100, study PRJEB24116) | mouse gut metagenome | biome: mouse gut; feature: mouse-associated habitat; material: faeces | place: Denmark | collected 2011
TTGGATTTTTCGTCATAAAAAAAGTGTAAAGCCTATGATTCTTTCACACACTTTACACTTTGACCATAATTTTTATTCCGTTATAAATTACAAATCCAAATCACTCGTAATAATACCAAAAGATTCCAGTTTTGCCTTTAATATCTTTAATTGATAATTGAGTTCTTTTTCGGTATCATCTGCCTTTTTTATACGCTGCAAACTCGTATAACTGTCAATTAAATTATTGATCATCTCTTTATCGCTCGGCATACAATCACCCGCTTTCCATATCGCGCCTCATATTAATTGTTACAAGAAAAGTATAACACAGAAGATACGCAAAGTCTATTCTCCCGTCACACATTTTTAAGGAGTTTGCAGCAAGTGCAAACTCGTACGCTGAACTGTTACACCTGCTCTCCGTTTTGCCTCTCATCTTCTTTCGTCAGCCCCATTTACTCCTCCTCGTCAGTAAACGCATCCACATCCAGCGCGATCATGATTTCCACCCTTCTCGACGCGTCCCTGTCCTCATTCCCGCCCTCATCATAGATCAGCCTGTCGCCGGCATAGCCTGCCGTCTCGATATAACCGCTGCTCAAATGCGGGTACAGCTCATAGCAGTAATCGTCCACAGCCTCTGCGCGCATCTCGGAAAGAACCTGATTTTCCTCGTAATTTCCGGTGGAATCCGTATGACCTTCCACAAAGATCGTATCAATATAATCCCCATAGCCTTCTTCCCCGATCACCCGGTCCATCGCGGCAAACAGCAGCGACAGGTACGCCATGCCTTCTTCCGAAAGTTCAGAACTGTTCACATCAAATAACACGCCGTCCTTCAACGTGATCTTTCCCGTTCTTTCATTAATATTAACGACATCTTCCGTCGTATAGCCTGCCGCGGCAAACTCTGCCTCCATCGCATCCTGCATCGCCGAGAGCATCTCCCGCTTCGTCATGCCCATCTTCTCCAGCACTTTCGTTTCCACTTCCGCATCGATCACGGAATCTCCTACCAGAGCCGCATAGTATTCCTTCTCCGTTTTCTGATAAAAATAGTCCCTGTCATCTATGCGCAGAATATAGCCCAGATAATCACAGTCCAGATAATACGCCGTGAGCGAGCCCGCTTCCTCCTTCCTCGCATAGGCATCCTCCGAATTTCCCTGTTGTTCCCATCGTATCTCTATCCGGTTGCCCGGTCCCATTGTCCCCGTCGCATACTCCGTTCTCCATCCGTCCGTAAAGTAAACGACCGCACTGTCCGCAACAACCGCCTTATCTGTATCTGCAGAAAACCCTGATTTCTCCTGATCATCTATACGAAGCCATATGTTGGAAATTCCCGACTTCGCCTCCGCCGGATTGTCAGTATAACCGCCATAAGCGCCGATCACGTAATGTTTGTTGGACAGCATCCTCTGCGGCTGCAGTTTTCTCGTTATATTGTCTTTGGAAATCATCAGGGTACTGTTTGAAAAAGCAACTTCATAGGGAAACGGACATAACATAAGCTGCCCGTTTTCATCCAGATCCAGATAGGAAAATTCCATAACGGAATCCTTTACTTTATAATATCCTACCAACGATTTTTTCTCCAACGCCCGATTTACATATACCAGTTCCGCCGTATCTCCCTGTCCTTTGATGTTCTCTTCATAGAACCCGGGAATATCTGTTGTCACCGCATCTCCAAACAGCGTATAAACGATCCCGTCAAAAACCTCTTCTTTTGTCATACCAAGGTCGTCCATATAAGTCCGGCTTGCATAGGTGCTGCCAAACTCCGCGCCATCTCCCCCGGTTTCGTCTATCAGTTCCCACAGCGTCTCGGTCCGGTAAAGGGTTCCCTCCGGGAAGCAGTAAATCTCACTCGGGATCACTGCCACTTCCACCCCCCCGACCATCATCGTCTCCATATCTTCCAAAAACGCCTTCTCAACCTCCCCGTCAAACTCCCCGATCGTATAATGCCCATACAAATACTGTTCGGACAACGGTACAAACTCTTCTTTTGCTGCCGTATCTGCAACATCCTCCATATCGATTCCCGTCAGCAGATCATCGTACTCTCCCTCCTTCGATGTCTCCATATAGGAAAATCCGTCAAACTCACCTGACGGCACCGTACTTCCCCCTCCTATCCTTGTCACAAGAAAGACCGCTGCCGCAAGCAATGCCGCAATGATACCTATCACTATAAAAATTCCTGTTTTCTTCTTTTTTGTTGCCTTCTGCGCAGCGGGTGTTCCGGACTGCGCCGCCGCAGATGCGGGTACAGGCTCCGGTCTGATATCCTCCGGCTTTTTGTCAAACATGGATACCGTAGAATCCTCATCCTCCATCGTGTCATCCCAATCGCGGCTTTCGCTCTGCGGCATGAAACTTTCAGGCTTTCCGGACTGCACCGACCTCCCCGGCTCCTTTGGACTTTCGCCTGTCGGCGCAGTAACCGGCTTCCCCGTCTCTTCCCATGCCGACACCGTTGCCGTCTCCTCCGGCTCTTCCCATGTCGGCACCGTCGCTATCTCCCGCGCCGCCATCGCTTCCGCCCCTGGCGCCGTCACAGCATCTTTCTTCACAGCCGATGGAAACGGAACGGCAAAAGCCTCCTTCGCAGCATTTTTTTCCGCCTCCGCAGATTCCGTATTCCTCAATAGCTTCTCCAGATCGCTCTTAAACTGCGCGGGCGTCCGGTATCTTGCCGACGCCTGATAGGCGCACGCCTTTAAGATGATCCGCTTCAGTTCCTTACTGCCGCATGCCGGCACAGGCATCGGCTCCTCACTGATACGCCTTGTCAGGGAAACCTCCCTGTCGGAAAAGCTGATGGGCTGCGGATAGGGAGGCAGAAACGGCGCCCTGTTATAGTTCATAAACCGGTACATCACGATACCCAGCGAATAGATATCCACCGTAGCGTCGTAGGCTTCGCCTTTATAAACCTCCGGCGCCATGTATGTATAGGTTCCCTTCTTCGAGAGATTGCTCATGGTCTTTTCCGCCGTTCTCGCAATCCCGAAATCCCCCAGCTTAAATTCTCCGAAATTGGAGATAAAAATATTTTCCGGCTTGATATCCCTGTGGATGATATTCATCTTTCCACAGACCTCGAGCGCGTTGCAGATATCCATGCCGAGCCTTATTACTTCCTCCTCCGTCAGATTCCGCTCCGCCGTCAGCGTTTTTAATGATTTCAGCAATTCCATGCGGATCAGGATATCCCAGCCGACATTGTCCCCATGGGGTATTACCAGATGATCCTCATAGCTGACGATATTGGTATGCCCTTTGAGCTGCGCCATCAGCTTAAATTCATTTACGATCTCCTCCACAAAGCTTTTGAAATAGCTGGTCACGCTCTGCTCATCCATCCCCTCGCTCAGAGCATCCTCGATCTCTTCATTTGTCTGGGGTATGGTGATCTTTTTCATTGCCGCCTCATACCGCGTGCCGAACTCCTCCCTCTCAATGCGGTATACCCTGCCGAATGCACCTTTCCCCAACAGTTCTTTCACGGTCCAGTTGGTAAATACTTTTTCTTCCGCCCCTTTTTTCATTCTGACCTCCTGTTATTCTCTATTGATTTCCGCAGACAACGCCGCGTGCAGACTTTCCTCCACCTATAAACAAATGTCCGCCTCCCCCTCCTGTTCGCCTCCCGCAACAGCCCCGTACAGACTTTCCCACACGTATGAACGAATACCCGCCTGTTCTCAGGCTATGATAACGGCTGCCGCCGCCAGTATAAACAATACGATCCATGCCTTTTTCGGCACTCTTTTCAGTATCTCGATGATGCGCTCAAGTATACCGCCCTCCGCCGTTTTCACCCGCAGCACCAGGGCTGTCACATTGTCCCTTCCGCCGTTTTTCAGCGCCTCCTCCACCAGCCTCTGCGCCGTCTCGCCGGCCTCCTGCGATCCCCCTGCCAGCTTTGCCAGCACATCATCCATCACCATATCGGTAAGCCCGTCGCTGCACAGGAGAAAACTGTCCCCCTCCTGCAGCCGGATCTCCTCGCTGAAATGGGGTTCCAGCATAAATTCCTCCGGAAAAATGCCGAGATGCTGCGTTAATTTATGCCAGCTTTTACTCTTTCTCGCCTGCTCCTCACTCATGATCCCCATGCGGATCATATTTTCCCCCTCACTATGATCCACGCTCAAAAGTTTCAATGCGCCGTTTCGTATCAGATAGCACCTGCTGTCACCCACGTTGCAGCACACGGCTTTTCTCCCATCCATATACAAAAGCACCGCCGTAGTCCCCATCCGTCCGCCGCCTCTTTTTTGCATTTCGGCGCAGATGATGCCGTTGACGTCCGCAACCTGCCGCACGGCCTCCTCCTGCACATTTTCCAGCGCGCAGGGGCAAAACGACTTTGCCGCAGTCAAAGAGGCGACCTCCCCCGCCTCCTCACCGCCCATGCCGTCATACACCGCAGCAAGAAGCCGCCCCGCAGCAACCGTCCTTCTCTCTGTTTTTGAATCGACATTCGTGTCATGTTTGTAATGCCCGAACAGACAGTAATTATCCTCGTTCCCCCTGCGCCGTTTCCCCGCATCCGTAGCCACGGCGCCTTCTATTTTAAAACCCAAACTCTCTCCTCCCGCCTTCTCCGTTACTTCAGCATCTTCGCGCCGTCCGGATACCACAGGCTCGTTTCCTTCTGTATTGTGTAAGCATCCAGCGTTTTGATCTTTCCGTCCGCGGAATCCGCGATCAGAATATTTTTTTGAAATGCCTTGATAATAGCGCTGCGCTGTTTGGTGTAATCCTTCGCCGACTTGTTCAGGGAGGAAAGCTGTTTCTTAAATGCCTCTATATCCGTCCCGTTCTTCAAGCCGATGCAGGAGACGGTATGGCCGTCCCTGCCGGTCTTTGACTGCATCCGTACCCCGATGGGCGTGCCGTTCACCAGATTTTTATAGATCGTCTCCAGATACTGTTCCTCACCCTTATATTTCTTTGATGCCGTATAAATGGAAGCCGGGTTTGTCCTACTGCTGCTGTTCGCCGCCCCCACCGGGCCGGTCCACGAATCGGTAGGCTTCATACCCTTTATCCCGTTCAGATTCGTCGTTCCCTTATAAGCGGCAGCGATCGTCCAGTACGTGCAGGATGTACAGCCTCCCCCCGCAAAGCCCTCCGGGCTTTCATAACTGCCCTGCCTTACCACATATTCGGGCTTCATATTCGGCACAATGGAATAGTTTGAATAAGCCCCCGCCGTTTTCCCCTTAAATTTATTTTTATCGAAAGCGGCAAGTTTGTCATATGCCTTTTTCGCCGTCGTCGTTGACGCCGCCGGCTTATTTGCCGCCGCACCGCCCGCCGCGCTCCCTGCCGCTGCCGTTCCTGCCGGTTTGCCTGTCGAGGTGGTGGTGGTGCTTGTGGTTGTCTTACCGCCTTCCGTCGTCGACGTTGTTGTCGTCGTCTTGCCTCCCGTCGATGTTGACCATGTGACGGTCGTCTTTTCCGGCGTGCTGTCCGTCTTAGACGACGGCGGTATGATCACCGCCTCCTCCTTTTTCGGAGCGGCAGCCGCCGGAATTTTACCGATCAGGCTCCCGAGCGCCGCACCGCCCAAAATGCTCCCCGATGTCATAAAGATATCGCTGACATCCTTACGCTGCGTCAGCCACAGCGAAGAAAAATAGTTTTTTATGCTCCGCGCAATATTGTCCACGGTAACGAGCATTTTGCCGATAATACTCTGCGTGTTTTTACTCATCTGCCCGTCGGCATTCGCAAATTCTTCTCCCGACACTGCCGTCAGATTTGACATGGCTGTCACCTTTTCATTCTGATTCCTCATGCTTTTTCTCGCTTTGGAGAGACCGCTGTCAATACCGGATTTCGCCGCCACCTGAAAGTCCAGTCCGCTCTGCACGCCTGCTGCCACTTTTTCCGCATCCGCTATCGCGGAAGATATCTTTTTTAAACTTGCGGACAGGGAAGCCATATCGTTTGTACGAATATCTATTTTTGCCATTCCGTTCTCCTTCCTATCCTTACCCCTGCTGATCCATCACAAGGATGCTACCGTCCCAGATCTGATAATCGGCAAGCGTCGCTTCCTCGTGCAGGATTCTGTTTTCATGCCAAAAGCGTAGCTTATGCAGCGCTTCAAATCTGTCCGCATCCAAAGCCTTTACCGTATCGAGCACCTTTATGGCAACGTTCTTTAATTTCATTTTCGCCGGAAGTTCCATATCCGCCTCCCACGCGCCGTCCTTCGTCCTGACGGTTACGATTGCATATTCCATTTGTTTCTCCTCTTATTTCTTCGTCCATGTGATAACGTTTTTAATAACACTCTCATAACCTTTTTTGTCAGCGGCAGCCTGCCCGTATCCTGTTGAATTTACCTTCAGCGTAGTCCTTTCATTGTTGGCAGGATCGATAATAATATAATTTCCGTTGCTGTCTTTTCCCTCCACCAGCACATAGTGATTGGCATCCTTATTGTTCTTGTTGTATATGGACACCATCGGGGGCGAATGATGCGCAGGATCATTCTGATAATCCGCCAGACATGCATCCAACGCACTCAGTTTCGCCTCCGGAGAGTCACTCTTTCTGGCAACCGTGCCTGGTGTAATACCGTATTTTGCCATCTCCTTTGTCACACCCGATCCATTCCAGCTCGCATTGCCCCCGTTTGCTTCCAACAGCCGCCCCGGCGTCATATCCACACCGAAATGTGTGGCAACCATCGCATCGCAGCAGATTCCGCAGGACAGCGAAGCCTTGTAAGAATAATCCTTATTATCCGCTCCTTTCCACACATTACCGTCCCAATATTTATTGTATCCCTTTCCCTGGGTAAAATATTTCATGCCGGCACTCTCGGCATTTTTCTTAGAACTGTGTGTATTTGCCGCAACGGCAGGTTTTGTCACCACCGTATCTTTATTCCCGGCAGGTTTCGAAGCTGCTGTGCCGATCCCGGCAGGAGCATCGGTATTTCCCAAAGTTCCGGTGCCGACCGATCCCAACACTGCGCCCAATCCAGCCCCCGCCGCCACTCCGGCAGCCCCTGAAAATCCTGCCCCCGCAGCGCCCGGGGCTGACGATCCGCTCCCGGAGTGATGCCCGAACAGATTCCGTATAATCCCCGTCAGCGGCACCGCAGCCGCAGCACCCAGAATACTTCCTCCCGCCAGAAAAAGATTGCCTGTCATCCCATAATGGGAAATCAATCCTCCTGCAAATATCCCCTGTATCGTATGTGCGAGATTGATCAGCGGCATTACAATTTTCCCGACAATATTCCGTGCTTTCCTGTCCATCTGCCCATCTGCATTCATAAACTCCTCATTTGACACTTCCGTCAGTTTTGACAGCGTCGTCACCTTTGAGCTCTGTCTTTTCAGGCTGCTCCTTGCTTTGGTAATGCCTCTGTCAATGCCGGATTTCGCCGCCACCTGAAAATCCAGATTTCTCTGTACGCTTCCCGCCATCGATTCCGCATCGGCTATGGTGGCGGATATCTTTTTCAGCCTCGATGAAAGAGATACCAATTCGGCTGTGTAAATATCAATTTTTGCCATACCGGTTTTCTCCCTTCTCCTTCTTCCGCACCTTCAGCCAGATAAGCAGCATGATAATCCACAGCGGCAGCGTGATTAACAGCAAAACCGCCAGGCCCACAATGATCTCATACACATTGAGAATCCCCAGCCCGATCAGGATTCCTCCCAGAATACTCTCCGCCCTCCCACTTTCCTTCACCGCTGAAGTATTCCGCTGCTTTGGCTTTTCTTTTGGTCTTTCCTCCTGTCCCCTGTCCGGTTTTTCTTCCCGCTTTTCTTCCTCCCGGGAAAGTTTCGGTGCTTCCATGGTTCCTTTCTTTTTATCGTGCAGGATTTCTTCCAGCGCTTCCCGCATCTGCACAGGACTCCCATAACGCCCGGAAGGATGATACGCACATGCTTTTAACACAACTTCTTTCAATTCCTTACCGCCGCATGCCGGCGGCGCTATCGCCTCCCCGCTGATCCTCCTTGTCAGGGATGCCTCCCTGTCGGAGAACGTGATGGGTTTCGGATAGGCCGGCAGAAAAGGCGCCCTGTTATAATTCAGAAACCGATACATCACAATACCGAGTGAATAAATGTCCACCGCCGCATTATATGCCTCCCCCTTGTAAACCTCCGGCGCCATGTAGGTATAGGTTCCTTTTCGCGACAGATTGCTCATGGTCTTTTCGGCGGTTCTGGCAATACCGAAATCGCCCAGCTTAAAATCACCCAGAGAGGAAATAAAAATATTTCCCGGTTTGATATCCCTGTGGATGATCCCCAATTTCCCGCAGACTTCCAGCGCATTACACATATCGATGCCGAGTTTTATCACTTCCTCCTCCGTCAGATCCTGAAGAGATTCAAGAAGTTCCATGCGTATCAGAATATCCCAACCGATCCCGTCCGCATGGGGCATCGCCAGATGATCCTCATAGCTGACAATATTCGTATGCCCCTTCATCCGTGCCATCAGCCTGAACTCATTGACTATTTCCTCCACAAAACTCCGGAAATAACCGGTCACGCTCTGCATATCCATCCCTTCCCCAAGCGCCTCCTGTATTTCCTTCTCCGACTGTGGAATCACTATCTTCTTCATCGCCGCCTGATAGAGCGTTCCGAAATCTTCCCGCTCAATACGGTACACTTTCCCGAATGCCCCCTCCCCGAGAAGTTCCTTTACCGTCCAGTTGCCAAATACCTTTTCTCCTGCTGACTTTGCCATCACTTTTCCCGCCTTTACTGTTCTTCAAATTCCCATTCCGGAATGGAAAATTCATCAAATCTTCCTTCCGCCTCTTCCATTCTCCTTCCGTCCCCGTCATTGTAAATATCATAAATTTGAAAGGCACGATTGCTCTGATCTATCACATAGGCATCCCTCTCACTCGTCATTGTCGCCCCGTCCGATACGATTTCGTCATAGATATGGGCAAATGTTCCCACATCGCCCACTCCTTCCTCATACAGTAAGCCATCGTATACCCAATAATCTATCAGGCCGGTAAACTCATCCGCCTTCACATCGTAATATATCGTCCCTTCCGTATCTTTCCTGACACAATAAATACTGTCTTTCGTATTGATATAAAACAGCGTTCCTTTTCCGCTCTCTGTCTCTTCTACTAAATAAGTCTCTTCTATCGGCGCTCCGTCCTGCAGCTTTACAATATAACTGATCACGTCATATTCGTCTTTTAACGCAACTCCCTTTATGTCTTCCCCGCTGTTATGACACCTGAACAGCTTATATATATTCTCTATCGGTCCTCCCGAAAAACCTTCCTCCTCGCCAAAATCACACAGCAGGCCGTAAAGTTCTCTCGCCTTCCTTACATCTCCCTCATACTTCTGTTCTTCCGCCGGTTTTGCCCCTTCTCCTTCAGCCGTTTCCGATAAGGCTTCTGATGCCGCTTCCGGTTTTTCATCCTCCTCCGATATTTCCGCTTCCTCACTCTCCCTGGCTACTTTTTCTTCTTCCGCTCTTTTCTTCTCAGCCTCTTCCGCTTCCAATCTCTGTGCCTCTGCCGTCTGCGCCGCCTCTGTCGCCGCTTTCTCCTTTCCCTGCCACAAAGTTATCGCCGCGATTCCCACTATCGCCACTGCCGCCCCGACAATAGCTGTCAGGCCTTTTCCGCCTGATTTTCCATTCGCCGCTTTCGCTGTCTCTTTCGCTTCTTCCCGAACAGGCGGCGTTTGCCCTGCAACTGTTTTTTCCTCCGCCTCCCCAAAAATGCTGACCGTTTTATCCTCCTGATAATCGTCTTCCCTGTCTCCGATATTTCCCATCCTGATATTTTCCCCTCCTGCATTTCATCATGTTTGTCCCTATGGGGCGGGCGAACACGCTTTACATTATTCTGCCCGCCCTGCTCGCACAGTTTTTGCCTAAGACGCGCTCAGCCGAAATTGTTCATGGTATTTTTCAGGGACTGATCTGTTGACTCGAGCTCATTTGCCGCCGTATCCATCAGTTTTGCGTAGCCTTCGAGCAGCTCCGAAAAATTGGTGAATGTGGACTGCATACTCTCGTATTTGGAGATAAATGCGTTCTGCGCATCGCCCTTCCAGATCTCGTTCAGCCCGTAAATGAGATTTTTCAGTTTTGCCATCGTCTCGTCATGCTGGGTTCTGTAACTCCTCACGCTGCCCGCCTTACTCCTCAATGTCTCCGGTGTTACCTGAATTACTGCCATTTCTTTGTCCTCCTTGATGATTTTATTTTCACAGCAAACGCTGTAAAATACTTTAGTAATCTATTCTTACAATTTACTGATTCTTGCCGCCATATCCCTGTCCACATTTTCCATCCTGTCGGCATGCTGTTCCAGCAACGCCGCAAACTCTTCGATCGCCTGCTGGAAACTGTTATAGGTGGGCTGCATGCCCATATATTTCTGCACGAAAGCCGTCTGTGCAGGCCCCTTCCATACCGCCGACAAAGTCTGCACCAGATTGGTGATTCTGTTCATCACGCTTTTCTGATTCTCCTTGTAAGCCCTGATCTGTCTCGCCTGCGCCCGCAGTTCATCCGGAGTCAGCATAATCTCATTTGCCATAACAAACACTCTCCTTTCCCAGCTCATCCGAAACTGTTTATCTTACGCCGCATTTCCTCGTCCTTCTTTTTCAGTTCTTCCGCCACGCGCCTGATACTTGCGGCGATCGCCGTAAGCTGACTCCTGGTGGAATCCAGTTCTTTCACCGCCGCCTGCATCTGCATACGCATGGCGTCGCCGGATTCTCCCACCCAGACCGCTTCCGAAGCATTCCGGTCTCTGTTTAGATCATTCAGCGCCTTCCTGCACATATCCGCCGCCGCATCCAGCTTCTTTGCCTGTGCGATGGCCCTGTCGTAATCCACTCTTAAAAAACTCATATTTCACCTCATTCCCGCGCTGCTTTTTGCGCCTTATTTTCACGCCTTCCCATGCCGCTTTATGCGCCCTGCTCCACACTTTCCGGTGCCGTTTTATACGTCCCGCTCCCACGCTTTCCCCATCCGGCGCCGTTCAGCAAAACGCCTCCTCCTGCGTGCAGTCTATCATCTCAAATCCGATCTCCACTTTTTTCAGCAGATCCTCCCTGTCCACGATCGAAAACTGCACATAGCCCTCGTCGTCTTTTATCTCATAATCCACGGCGATCAGCATATCTCCCTGCAGGCACTGTATGCTGCAGCCCGGATCCTCTTCTCTTCTTAAATCCATAAACAACAGGGAATAGAAATCAGCTTTACTCAAAATGCCGCCCGAGACGACCTGTGACATATATGCCGGCGCTCCCTCTTCCTCCATCAAATCTTCGCCTTTCCTCACGGAGCCCCGCTTTATCAGCGTACTTACCTTTTCCAGCATTTCATACGGGAGCGTAAAGGCTCCCTCCTTCTTTTTTTCCGTCTCCCGCAGGGGCATCTCCTGCTTTATCTCTTTTCTGATACCCGGAAAATCCGTCTCCGAAAAAACATATCTTCCTCCTTGATATTCCATCTTATAGGCATTGTTTTCCTTCAGAAAATAGATGCGGGAGTGCTGCGGCTCCCCGATCCGTTCCCTCTCAAAACAGAGGAACCTCTCACATTTTCCACAAAGATCAATGATTCCGATCAGTTCCGGCGTGATGCTCTTATTGCCGTCGAAATCCTCCTCCAGATAGCCCCTTTCGTTCAGTCCGCTTTCAATTTCCACTACTTTCAGCTTCAGCTCCTGATCCGAAAGTCCCGAGAGCATATCCGGTACGCCATAAAATGTATCCGCTCCTGTCACGGCGGCGAGATATAATACCTCCTCCGGTGTTAAACCATACTCTGCCATTTTTTTCTCCTCTCCTGCCTGTTTATATATCCGATGCTTTCATTGCCTTAAAACGTGTCGCCTTCCCTTTTGTCAGCAGATAGCCCTCATACTCCGATACCGCCTGCGTTTTTTCCGATATACCCAGGTCCCCGCTGAATACGGAGTAGGACTGAAAGCTTCCACCCAGCAGTATCCCGCTGTTTTCCCTCGCCATCAGCATACATACCGTCTCTCCCTGCTCGCTGAGCCGGCAGAAAGTATCCACCTCTTCCGCAATATACAGATTGACGTTCAGCCCCGCGCCGAGCCGTATGATTGCGCCAAGTCTGTCCGCCGTCTTTTCCGCCATTTCCTCATAAGCCTTCTTATAGTCATCTATGAAAATATAAACCGGTGTAAAGACAGTATCCTCCTGCGCATCGTGCAGATTTTTACGCTCCTGCAGAAGCGGTACGATCTTCGCCATATAGTCGTCCAATGCTTCCGCTTCGGCAAGAATCCCGCATCGTTCGTCCTTTGCCCACGCATCCTGATATGTTCTGCGGGAGAATATCACAACCTCCGCCGCCCCGTCCGAAAGCGCCTCCCTCGCAAGCAGCGCGATCATATTGCTCTTTCCGCCGCCCCCGGTTCCCACGATCGGCATATAGTGTTTTCTCTCATCCGGCAGGAAGAGCGGTTCCACAAACTGGCGGGAAAGTCCCAGTACCATACCGCTTCCGTGGACGTCGCCGAAAAGGATCTTCTCCGGCATGATCGGAATGGGCGCTGCTTCCGCTCCCTTCCAGATGCTTCTCATCTCCTTCGCATGTTGTCTGATACGGGCTACCCGGTCGCTCTCCTTCTTTCCCGATGCGGGCAGCGCCGCCTGAAATTCCAGGGGCGGCGTGCCCTTGATCAGTCCCCGCCCCTCCATGTCTTCCGGTTCCAGTCCCTCCGTCCTGCCGACAATCCCCTGATAGTCCGATTTATCCGTCATCTGCAGGGCTGCCGCCATCTTGATATTCTGGTTGATCTTAAAACCGAGCGCCATCGGGGAGTTCGCCGTCACAAGCAGATAGATGCCATAGCTGCCGCCCTCTCTTGTCAGTTGGATAAAGAAAGACTCAAAATCCGGATATAACTGCAGTACCGGGGCAAAGTTATCCAGTGCCAGCACAATATAGGGCAGTTTTTCTCCGGTCGCCTGCATATAAGCCTGCAGGGAACCGACGCCGATATCCGAGAATTTCATCTTCCGCTCCAGCAACTTTCTCTCCAGCATCTGCACCAGCTTTTCCAGACGCACCTCGTCGTTGTCGTTCGCCGTCCCGCCGACATGCGGGAAATCCCTGAAAATCCCCAGGCTCCACCCGCCGAAATCCATCAGGTAGATATTGACTTCCTCCGGCGTATAGTGCAGGATCAGGGACATGATCATCGTCTGCAGCATCGTGGTCTTCCCGGTTCCCGGCGCGCCGAAAATACTGATATGTCCGTCCCCCGTGAGGTCGAAAGCCAGCGGATACTGTCGCTGCGAGGCAGGTTCATCCACCATACCCGCAACGAACTTTAACGCCTCCGGCCTCTCTTCCCCCCATGCGCCGTCTATAAATCCGAAATCCTGCACCACCTCTTCCAGATAAATTTCCCCTGGCAGTTTGGGCATCCATATCTTATCCGCCTCCTGATACCCGTTGTTTTTCACAAAATCGGCAAGGTAATCCACCACTTTGGATATTTCCGTATCCCCGCTGCCCATCACCCGGTCCATCTCTTCATTTTCGTAGCAGATGCGCCGCCCCTGCCGGTTCACCACGGACACCTTCCGGGACTGCGCCTGCTTATCCTGCACTTCCGGGCTGTATCTTGCGCCGCTGTAGAAGGACTGTATCAGCTCATACACTTCGTCCTCACCCACCTGCACATAGGCGCGCCCCGGCACCGTAATCTTCGCGGCGTCCGCATGGTGCAGCATCTCCTTGCTGTCCGCGGAATTTGCGACTCTCAGGCACCAGCGGAAATTGATATTGCCGCTCATCTGATCGCTCACCACACCCGCCGGTTTCTGCGTCATCAGAATCGCAAACACGCCCAGCGACCTCCCGATCCGGAGAATCTTTTCCACCACCGCGGTGAAATCCGGAAACTGCATTCTGAATTCCGCAAATTCGTCGATGACGATGAAGAGAAAAGGAAACGGTTCCTTCGCCTTTCCCTCCTGGTGCCACGCCAGATACTGTAGAATACTGTTTGCGCCGTATTGATCCAGAAGCGCTTTCCTTCTCGCAAGCTCATTCTCCAGCGCAATCAGGTTACGCCCGATCTTGTTGTCCAGATCGGAGATCGTACCCGCCAGATGGGGCAGGTGCCAGAAAGGCAGAAGCAGTCCCGTCCCTTTAAAATCAATCAGCACAAACGCCGCTTCCGCGGGCGAAAACTTCAGCGCCATAGACAATATCCAGGACTGCACCATCTCCGACTTTCCGGAACCCGTCATGCCTGCCACGACGCCATGGGGGCCGTATTTCTTCTCATGAATATCAAAGATAAACTGTTCACCGTTTGCCTTCACGCCAATCGGCACCGCCAGAGAGACGTCCGTGCGCCCCTTCCCCCATCGTTTCCCCACATCCAGTTCATTTGGCGTCCGTACGCCATAGCCTTCCAGAAACGTGATGCTGGCGGGAAGTTCGCCCTCGGACTGTCCGCCCTTTTGGCGGATCGGCGCCATACTCCGGGCAAACTCTTCGTAAGCCGCAGGATCTATGCTGTCCGGTTTCACTTTCGCTTTGTCGGATATATTTTCTTTCGCGTAATACTTTCCGTTCTTTCCTGCCACTTCTATGATAGTGCCGCACTCCTTCGGCAAAAGTTCTATTTTGTCGTAGGCAAATATCACAGAGAAACCCAGCTTCTTTTCGCCGCTCAAAAGATATTTGAGCACCGCCTGATGTTCCATGTATTCATATTCTGTCAGCACAAACAGATACAGCGGCAAAAATGTCCCGTTCTCATTCTCCTTTGTCTCCATGCTGCGCTGTTTCAACAGTTCCTCAAAAGAACGCATCAGCGCATCCGTGCTCTGCGGAGAATCCGCTATGTATCTCGCCTTTCTTCCCTCGTCAAAACTGTGGGGCAGCCATCTGATCCAGTCAAATTCCTGCGCCTCCTGTTTTGCATAGACCGACACGATCCTGACATCCTCATAAGAGTGGTGCAGCGCCGCCTCCATCACCAGATTTTTGATCAGCCTTACCGCACTCTTCCTCTCCCCCACGATACCGACCAGATTACCGTTTCCGAAATCACAGGTGATCGGGACATTCTGCACCGTCTGTCCCTCCGCCACGATTCTTTCCGCCCGCGTCAGCAGGGAATCTTCCTCGATTGTAAATCCGTTTTTCTGCCCGCTTACCTCAAAGCTCGTCGGACTCTCCCCGATACCGATCCGAAGCCGCATAAAATCTTCGTCCGTATCCCGGCGGCTCCATAGCCTGATATCCCTCGCCTTCACGATGGAAAGGCACTCTTCCAGAGAAGGATTTGCCCCCTGCATGGCAATGATCTGCTGCCGTTTCATGAACTGTATTTTCTTTTCCGCCTCATCCAGATAGGCTCCGTATTTCGTCAGGCGCGCCTGCTCTTTTTCCCTGTATTTCTTCTTTTGCTTTTTATGGCTTCTCACCGACAGTACGATCTGCGCAACCGCCATCGGCCCCGTAAAGATCAGCAATGTTCCCATGGACGCCGCCGTCACAACAGCCATCAGTCCCAACGAGATCAGCATCACAAGGGGGGACGTCAGAATACTGATCCAGTCTGATTCCGGTTTTGTGGATTCCGCGGGCGGATTCTGAATCTCTATCTTCTCCGTGGGCAGTCCCCTTGAGAGCCTCGGCGCCCTGCCGAACCAGTGGGGATAGGCGTCCTCCTTCTCCTCAAATAACCCGTCGTCTTCCTGAACGCCGATCATCAGAAAGCCGTCTTTATACAGGATATTGTAATCCCCTATGGATATCACATCGCCGTTTTGCAGCATTGTCTCTTCGGTCAGCCTTTCCTGATTGAGAAAAGTTCCGTTTCTGCTGCCGTTGTCGGATATCTGCCAGCCGTCGTCCCTCCCGACTATCACGGCATGCTGCCTTGAGACATTGCTGCCCGGCAGCACCATATCGCATCCCCTGCCGCGCCCTAAAACCACCTGACTGTTTCCTGTCATTTTAAATTTCTGTGTCACTTCGGCATGATATTCCAGAACACAGGCCGCAATATGCGCCGATCTGTCCAGGATAAATACCTCGCCCTCCTGCAGCTTTCGCTCTCCATCCGCCAGCGTTTCGTCCCTGCCGCTGACAAACCATGAGCCGTTCCTTTTGTGAAAAAATAAATGTCTCTCCCCGATATGTCCGGATACGACACGGCAGTCATCCTTTTCCCCCGTGCCGACAGAGAGCTGTTCCCTCCCGTTCAGCGGGAAATCATATATATTTTCCCCCGCATATACCCTGATCCGATATTCCATTCTCTCATCCGCCTCCCCCATAAATTTTTAAAATTAAGTCCCCGCGCGCCCCGCATGCTGCATCAGCAGCAATCTTCCATATGCGGGTTTGCGCATACAAAAAAGCGTACCATAAGTAAAATGATACGCTCCCAAAACAACAGGTATATATTTTTAACTGCACACGAAAACAGACGCACATCCGCCAACGCACGGATACCGATTAACCTTTCATTACCCCCCCGATATGTTTATCCTGTGCTGCGCCCGCACATCTTTCGTCTCTCATGTCTGTTCCCCGCCTCACGATGTAATACGGACATTTTAACACAGTTTAAACAATTATGCAAATTTGCCATTTATATCCACCGGGACCGGCCGTATTCCATGATTCATTTCTTCCCGAAACAGCCCTGCCAATCTCATAAGCCATGTCAGCCCAAAAGCCGGCTCCTGTACTCCCGCGGGCTCATCCCCGCGTTTTTCCGAAACACTCTGCTGAAATATGTATAATCATCATACCCCACCATAAAAGCAACCTCGGTCAGGTTCTTCTTCCCCTCCTGAATATACTGCTTCGCCTTCTCCATCCTCTTGTTTGTGATATACAAAACCGGACTCTCCCCTGTCTCCTGCCTGAACACTCTCGAAAAATAGGAATGCTCCACATGGAACTGTTCCGCCAGCATGGTCAATGTCAGTTCCTCATAAAAATGCTGATCGATCCATGCGGCCGCCTCCCGCACGATTGCTTTCATGGAATCCGTAGCCGCCTCCCTCTTTTCCGGCACCAGCATACTGACCACTTCCCGGATCATATCGCATACATTCCGGATATCAAGGCTCTCCACCATCTTATCCAAAGATTCCGTCATATTTTCTATATCAATCGCTTTTTCCGTACTGCATTCCCGCACCGCATAATCCTGCAGTACATTCATGATCTGCCGCACTGTCTGTCGAACCTCCAGATAACTCCAGCCCTTCCTCTCACAATCCGCAATCCCGGTCTCCTTCAGTATCACCCGGCAAACGCCCTCGCCGTCACTGACAGCCAGATGAAAGCGCACCTGTTTCTCCTTTTCTTCCTGAAAATGGAGTGCCATCTTATCCGACCGCTTTCCCCCCCGCCCCACAGAACAGTATTTCATCCTTCTGGCAGAAATTCCGTTCCATCAAAAGCCCTATTGTCTCCATATAGGCCGTATGAATGCTTTCCATGGAATAAGAATGCCCGCTGATGCAAAGCGTCAGTTCCGTCCGTAAAAATTCCGACATGCCTGTCATTAATTTCTCCGCCGCTCTCTCCAGTTCCTTTCCGCTCATTTCCGTGATGATCAGAAATTCATTGGAGTGATAGATATAATTAAATACAATCGCCTTTTCATTACAAAGAAACCCCCGTATTTTCTCTTTCATCTGAAACGAAAATCCATTCCTGCTCTGCCTGCTTTTTCTGACAATCTCCTGCAGATTATGTACCTTAAGCAGCATCATACTGATCCCTGCCAGGTCCATCCCCGCATTGACCGACACGCTCGAAGCCAGAGGAAACTGCCTGTGAGCGATCATCTCACTGAATTCCGTATCCTGTATCAGTGAAGCCGCCTCCTGCATCCGTCTCTGCTCGTGCTCCCTCTCCCCGATCAGCTCAAGCGCTCTGACCAGTGCATTCACCAGATCCATCTTTGTCACCGGCTTCATCAGATAGTTGATGGAACCGGCAAGAAAAGAATCTTTCACATAGGCAAAATCATTATAACCGCTGACCACAAAGGAGATCACCTTCGGATATTTTTCCTGCACAACCGCCAGAAGTTCCGTTCCCGACAAAAAAGGCATATCAATATCCGTGATCAGTATATCCGGTACTTCCTCCTCCATTTTCCGCAGTACATCCTCCCCGTCCACGGCCGACTCCAGCAGTTCCAGAGAATACTTCTCCCAAGGGATCATACGCTTTAATTTCTCCCTTGTCCAGTATTCATCGTCCGCGATCAGCACTTTATATCTTCTCTCGTCCATTCTTCTTCTCCCCTGTCATCCGTTTCCGGCATTTACATTACCGCGGTGTTCTCCTTCTCCCCCTCTATCTTCGGTATCACCATCCGCACCTTCGTTCCTTCCCCAATCGCGCTCTCAATATGCAATCCGTACTCCTCTCCATATAAAATCTTCAGCCTTGCATTAATATTATGGATACCGATGGAATTTCCCTGTTCCGCATAATCCAGATTACTGTGCCGAAGGCTTCCGTTCATTTTCTCCGCGTCCATTCCCACCCCGTTGTCCGCCACACAGATCTCCAGCAATTCCTCCCGCACCTTTGCCTCGATCCTGACCTGCTTTTCTCCCCTCTTATTGCGCAGGCCGTGATTCAGCGCATTTTCCACCAGCGGCTGAATGGATATCCTGGGCACCCGCGCCTTAAGGGAATTCGGATCGATGTCATAATAATACCGCACATGGTCCTGCATACGGACATCCATAACATAACAGTAGTTTTTTAAATGCACAATTTCCTTTGCCACGGTGGAAAAAGGATCTTTCATATTTAAACTGTAGCAGAAAATATTGGACAGAGACTGACTCAGCATCCCCACCTCCGGGCAGTCCCTCACCTCCGCAATACTGCTCATCGTATCTAACGTATTATAGAGAAAATGTGGATTAATCTGCGCCTGCAGCGCCTTATACTGTGCCTGTACCAACTGGAGACTCGCCTGATTCTCCTTCTCTTTTAATTCTTCCACCTGGTCCAGCATCACATTGAAGTTTCTTCCCAGCTCTCCGATCTCATCCGACTTTGTCACATTCGCCCGCAGCTCCATCTCTCCGGCGGCAATCCTCTTGATTGTCTGCATCAGCATATCAAGAGGCTTTGTAATCGTACTGGACACGATAAAGATCAGCACCACCGACACGATCACCATCACCACCGCTATCGTCACAAGGTTCACGGTCAGCGCCCGCTGGTTCTGCTGTAGGATGCTCTCCGGCATCAGCGAATACGCCGTCAGATTGTACTTCCTCTGTTCCGCCTGAAACAGTTCCTGCGTGGATCTGCTCTCAATGGATGCCTGATTGCCTGCTTTTATCTGCTCTGAGATCACCTGATAAATACCGTCGTCTACCTCGGACAGGCTTCCCCTTGATACAATGGGACGGTCCGAATCCGACTGCAGCCAGATATACATCGTATTTTCCGTACAGTATTTCTCTAAAATAGAAGTAAACACCTTGCTGTCCACATCGCACACCACATAGCCGATCTTCCGCTCCCGGTTGCTGTTATTATAAAGTTTTAACACAAAACGGATGATATCTTTCTCCCGATATGTATTGTAATATCCCGAGATCAGCAATGCCGTCTCATCCGATTCCACATATTCCCGCACCTTTCCCGCATTGTATGTTTCCATATTCTCATAGATATCCACCGGATAATTATGTTTCGGCGTTGTCGCCTTCCGATAAGTGCTGATGATCTCATGATCCATCGTATATAAATAAAGTGCCATCACCTTATCGCTTGTCTCAAAATTTCCTGCCCCGACTTCATAGGCTCTGCGGTAAAAATCTTCCCGGAGTCTCTCTATCCCGTAACCGTCATCTTTCAACGCACTGATAAAGTCCTGCTCACTATAGATCTTTATCATCTTTTTTTCCATGTTGCCCGTAAAATGGTAAATTTCCTCCTGCATATTTTTCAGGGAATTCTCACTCTCTTCCCTGGAAAGATGATAAATCATCTCAGAAGAAGTCTCTTTAAACAAAAAAGTCTGTATCAAAAGCGCCAGAAGCACACAGACAATACAGCTGAGCAATATGCGGAAGCGCAGTTTCATATGAATCCTCCCTCTGCCACGGAATTATATTTATTAATATCATACCATAAAATCCCTGCTTTCCCATTGGATTATTTTGAAATATCAATTGGATTATTTTGAAGTCTCTTCGCCCCTGCCTACTCCTGTC
>OFEY01001017.1_pt1 | contig 20248 bp, 16 predicted proteins | sample 1521251 | NCBI WGS metagenome assembly OFEY01 (sample SAMEA3504100, study PRJEB24116) | mouse gut metagenome | biome: mouse gut; feature: mouse-associated habitat; material: faeces | place: Denmark | collected 2011
GGTTCGAACATGATCCTTATTCGAGACGTGAAAAGGAAGATTATAAAAAATTCTTTTCTATCTTAAATAAGCATATTGTTTTTTATTCGGAGGGAAGCGGCTTTTATAAATATTTTGAACGTCTGATCCAGTATCTCTTGTCACACTCGAATCTGACGCTTCATTATGTTACGAGCGATCCGCAGGATCAGATTTTCCAGATTGCCCAAAAGGAGTCCCGTATCCGACCATATTATATTGGGGAAAAGAAGTTAATCACCTTAATGATGAAAATGGATGCGGATATGGTTGTAATGACGGCGCCAGACCATGAAAATTTCCACATTAAACGTTCGCTTGTCAGGAAGGATAATGAATATATTTACGTGCCGCATGATGTGAACAGCCCCAATCTGACATTTAGAAAAGAGGCGTTGGATCATTTTGATACGATTTTCTCCTCTGGACCGCTGTGTACAAAGGAAATCAGAAAGCGGGAGGAATTGTATCAGCTTCCTCAAAAGAACATTATCGACTGGGGTTCTAGTGTGATTGACAATATGATTGCTTCTTATGAAACAATGGATATTGCAAATCACAAGAAAAAAATGATATTGATTGCTCCGTCATGGCAGAAAGACAATATCTTGTATTCTTGCATTGATGAGATTTTAACAGGACTTGACAATCAGGGCTATCAGATTATCGTGCGTCCGCATCCGCAGTTTGTCAGGCATGAGGAAGAGCGAATCAACCGACTTCGCGAGAAGTTTCATATGAACGAGCGGGATGATATGGAACTGCAGACTGATTTCTCATCAAATAGCACCGTGTATGAGGCAGATCTTGTGATAACAGACTGGTCGAGCATTGCATTTGAGTATGCATTTGCGACATTAAAGCCAGCGCTCTTTGTCAATACACCAATGAAGGTCATGAATGAGGATTATGAGGAGTTGGGAATTACGCCGATTGATATTGAGCTTCGGGACAGAGTTGGCAGAAGCATTGAGCTGGACAAACTTGATCAGATTGCAGAGGCAGTAGAGGAATTGCTTAACAGTAGTGCATTTTCAAAAGAATCTTTGCAAAAGATTCGAGAGGAATATTTATATAATATTGGAAACAGCGGTGCGGTTGGCGCAGCATATATTATGGAACGGCTTGCTTATTTCGAGAAAAAGCATGATGAGGAAGAGGATTAATATGTGCCGACAGACGCTGTTTGAGATGGATAGGAAAAGAAAGACGAGGGAATGATGATGACAGTCAAACGAAATATTTTGTTGAATCCAGGACCAGCAACAACAACAGATACTGTTAAGATGGCGCAGGTGGTTCCGGATATCTGCCCGCGGGAAAAAGAATTTAGTTCGATGATGAAGCAGATGCGAGAAGATTTGGTTCGCATTGTGCATGGTGATTTGGATAAATATACTGCGGTTTTGTTTTGTGGTTCAGGGACAATCAATATTGATATATGTATCAATTCCCTGCTTCCAGCGGACAAAAAGGTGCTGATTATCAATAATGGTGCATACAGCACGAGAGCAGCAGAAGTATGTGAATATTATAATCTACCATTTATCGATTTAAAGTTTCCTGTGGACGAGCTGCCTGATTTGAATAAGATTGAACAGGTATTGAAAGAAAATCCTCAAATAGCGCTTGTTCATACAACGCACAATGAAACAGGAACAGGAATTTTGAATCCTGTTCGAGAGATTGGTGCATTGGCGCACAAATATGGTGCAGTTTTTACGGTTGATACAACATCGACGTATGCGATGCGGCCGATTGATATTGAGAAAGACAATATTGATTTTTGCATGGCGTCTGCACAAAAGGGGCTTATGGCTATGACTGGGCTTTCTTTTGTCGTGGGCAACCGGCAGATCATCGAACAATCTGCTGCATATCCAAAGCGTTCTTATTATTGTAATTTGTATTTGCAGTATCATTTTTTTGAGGCAACAGGAGAAATGCACTTTACGCCGCCTGTTCAGACAATCTATGCGGCGAGACAGGCGCTTGATGAATATTTTGCCGAGGGAGAAGAAGCTAAGTGGCAGAGGCATCTAAGTGTATTTGAAGCAATTCATACAGGACTTGAGAAGCTTGGTTTTCAGGATTTAATAAAAAGAGAGCTGCAGGCTGGACTTGTTGTTTCTGTCAGATATCCTGATGATGCCAATTGGGATTTTGAAAAGGTGCATGATTACTGCTATGAGCGTGGATTTACGATATATCCTGGAAAAGTTTCCGGACAGAATACGTTTCGCCTGTGTGCACTTGGTGCAATTACTGCAAAAGATATTGAAGATTTTTTTGTAGTATTAGAGGAAGCGCTTAGAAAATATCAGATTCAGATACCGATTCGTTATGAGCATTAGGTACAGTTTTTACAAGAAGTCAGCGCGGAATGGAACCAAGTTTGAAAGAAAGCTGCTTTCAAATGATTGATCGGCAGGGGTGTTTTGGCACACGGGAGGTATAAAAATGAAAAAAGTTTACACATGTTTTTGTACAGATGTTATCCATGAGGGGCATAGAAATATTCTTCAGGAAGCAAAAAAATACGGCGAGGTGACAGTTGGAATTTTAAGTGATGCAGCAATGATAAAATTTAACCGCTTTCCGACAATCACAATGGAAGAACGAAAGAAAATGATTGCGGATACAGGGCTTGCAGATACCGTTATGATTCAAAATGAGATAATGTATGACAATGTGATTGGCACAATAAAGCCAGATTATGTGATTCATGGCGATAATTGGCAGAATGGACCAGAGCGTGCAATTCGTCAGAATGTGATAGATAATCTTGAAAAATACGGCGGAGAACTGATTGAAGTTGCCTATACGTACAATGAAAATGTGAAAAAAATAGATGACAATATCAAAGAAAAGCTTGCTATGCCGGAGTTTCGCAGAAAACGTCTGCGCCAGCTTTTGAAGCTTTGCCCGATTGTAAAAACGATAGAGGTTCACAGCGGACTGACAGGACTTATCGCGGAAAAGACAGTAGTTGAACACAATGGTGAACTGAATCAGTTTGATGCGATGTGGCTTTCTAGTCTTTGTGATTCTACAGCAAAGGGTAAACCTGATATTGAGCTTGTAGATATGTCTTCAAGAATGCGAACCATTGATGATATAATGGAAGTTACAACGAAACCAATTATTCTTGACGGGGATACAGGTGGTTTAGAGGAACATTTTGTATACAATGTCCGTACTTTGGAACGAATGGGGGTTTCTGCTGTCATCATTGAAGATAAGACAGGACTGAAGAAAAATTCCTTGTTTGGAACAGAAGTAGAACAAACGCAGGATTCGATTGAAAACTTTTGTCATAAGATTCGCGCAGGCAAAAGAGCGCAGAGAACAGAAGAGTTTATGATTATAGCCAGAATCGAGAGTCTTATTTTGGAAAAGGGTCAGGAAGATGCCATGAAGCGCGCGACTGCCTATGTGGAAGCGGGAGCAGACGCGATTATGATTCATTCCAGAAAGAAGTCGCCAGATGAAATTTTTGCATTCTGTGATGCATTTCGAAAAGTAGATGCTAAGACGCCGATTGTTGTAGTGCCGACTTCCTTTAACAGTGTGACAGAAGACGAATTTGTAAGTCATGGCGTCAATATTGTAATTTATGCCAATCAGCTAACGCGCAGTGCATTTCCGGCAATGCAGAGCACAGCAGTAGAAATTTTGAAAAATCACAGAGCGCTGGAAGTAGATGCAAGGCTGATGCCATTTAAAGATATTATTACGCTGATAGATGATATTTAAGGAGCAGAGATGAAGAAAGAGATAGCAATTGTTATGGCGGCGGGTCTTGGAAGCAGAATGCTCCCTTTGACAGAGACAATACCCAAGCCCCTTGTAAAGGTGTTTGGAAAACCAATGATTGAAACGGTAATTGAAGGGCTGCAAAGAAGGGCAGTATCAGAAATTTATATTGTTGTAGGGTATTTAAAAGAACAGTTTTCTTATCTGTGTGAAAAATATCAAGAGGTCAGCCTGATAGAAAATCCGGATTATTTGGTAAAAAATAATATTTCTTCCGTTTATGCGGCAAAAGATGTTTTGGGAAGTGCAGACTGTTTTATTTGCGAGGCGGATCTGGTTGTCTCTGACTTGTCTATTTTTGATAAAAAGCTGGATGATTCCGGATACTATGGGAAAATGGTTTCCGGATTTTCCGATGACTGGATATTTGAATTGCAGGATGGTTTTATTTCCAGAGTAGGAAAAGGCGGGACAGATACGTATAATATGGTTGGCATTTCGTTCTTTAAAAAGGAAGATGCTGTTATTTTGGCACAGGAGATTCAAAAAGCCTATGCAAAAGAAGAGAATGCCAATCGGTATTGGGATGAGATTGTAGACTGGAATCTTGACAAGCTTCGCCTTAAAATCTATCCTGTTTCAGCAGATCAAATAATAGAAATTGATACCGTAGAAGAACTGAACGTGTTGGAGAACAATTTACACGCTGTGTAAATGATGCCATTTATGCAGATAAAAGAGGAGCGGACAAGCAATGAAAGCCAGTATATTTTTGGATAAAATAAAGAAACTTGGAATTGATACAATAGCAGGGGTGCCGGATTCGACATTAAAGCAGTTGTGCGATGCAATTTGCCTAGATCAGGGCAAAACGTTTCAGCATTATGTGACACACAATGAAGGAGCGGCGGTTGGTCTTGCAACCGGTGTATATCTTGCAACCGGTAAACCGGCTTGTATTTATATGCAGAATTCCGGCGAGGGAAATATTATTAATCCGCTGGCATCAATAGCAAATGATGAAGTGTATGGGATACCAATGCTTTTTGTGATAGGCTGGAGAGGAGAACCAGGGGTTAAAGACGAACCGCAGCATGTGTATCAGGGAAAAGTGACTTGCAAGCTTCTGGAAGTTATGGGAGTTTCTTATAATATTTTGGATGCTGATACAACAGAAGAAATGCTCGATACGTATTTTGCAAAGGCTATGGAATGCTTTCGGCAGCAGAAGCAGTATGCAGTGGTGATAAAAAAGGGAACTCTTGAACCATCAGAATCCTTTCAATGGGAAAATGGCCATTCCTTGGGGAGAGAAGAGGCGCTTGGCTGCATTTTGAAAGAACTTTATGAGGACTGCTATTTTGTTTCTACGACGGGAAAGATTTCAAGGGAGTTGTATGAGCAGAGCAATCTGATTTATGGCAATCATGACAGAATTTTTATGACAGTAGGCGGGATGGGGCATGCGTCTATGATTGCATTTGGTGCAGCCCAGGCAGATACCGACAGAAGAATTGTATGTGTGGATGGTGACGGTGCGGTTTTAATGCATATGGGAGCGCTGGCAATCATTGCAGCCCAAGCGCCTGAAAATATGATTCATATTGTGATTAACAATGCGGCACATGAATCGGTAGGAGCGATGCCAACAGGGTACAGTGGGCACTCCTATGCCAATATTGCGCGCGAATGCGGATATCAAACAACCAAAACTGTGAAAACAAAGGAAGAATTAACAGAGGCGCTTCGTGCAGCGAAAGCAGAAAAGAAGCTTTGCCTGATAGAAGTTCTGGTATCCCTTGATTCCAGAGCGGATCTGGGAAGGCCAAAAGAAAGTGCGCGCAAAAACCGAGAACATTTTATGGAAAAATATAACGAACGGTAAAATAAGAGGAGTTTTATGCCTGGACGAACAAAACGTATTGCAAAACTTTTTATTCTGTGTGCGTTATTTGCATTGGGAATCATTGCCGTTGTGCAGGTACAAAAATATTACAGTAGCAAGGAAGTGTTCCATCTGGCTGTTGTATGCAATGTCAAAAATGAAAACGCCAAGAATGCAGCAGAATCAGAGCCGTTTGCGGTAAACTGGTGGTATTGTGAAGCAGATGAACAATATTATTTATTTCTGCCGGAAAGCTTTAAAAACTTGCAATCTTCCTGGGATTTTAATAAGTATCAGGATATCAAATTAGATGAAAAGAAAATTGCAAATGGTGATACATTTGACACAGCAGACGGCAGCTACACGATAAAGACAGACGATGGACTCTCGTATACTTTGGTGGTGATGTATTCTTCTTCAATTCCAGCGGTTTTTATGGAAACCAAATCAGGAAACATGGAGTATGTTCATGCAGTGAAGGGAAATGAAGAAAGTGCAAGATTTTCACTGATAGATACAGAAGGAATGGTTCATTACAGTACAAATTTTGTGACTATCAAATGCCGCGGAAATTCTACTTACACACAGGCAGACAAAAAATCCTATTTGGTAGAGCTTGCAGACAGCGTTGATCTTTTGGAGATGGGAAGTGCAGAAAAATGGCTGCTGATTTCGAATGTTTTTGACGATACGGCGCTTAGGAATAAAGTTTCTTATGATATCGCAGAACAGTTTCAGGTGCCATGCACGGCACAGCTTGCGTTTGTTGATTTGTACTTGAATGGACAATATGCGGGAAATTATTTGTTTGCAGAAAAAGTGGAAGTTGGTGAGAACAGAATCCCAATCACGGATTTGGAATCGGCAAACAAAGCGGCAAATAAGGGTGTTGATATCAGGCATCTTGAAGGCTTTTCAAAAGAATATGGAGCGCTTTCACTGATAAAGGGGATAAGCCAGATGGAGGACCCAGATGATATTTCAGGCGGCTACCTAATAGAAATTGAAACAGACTTTCGGCTGATAGAGGATGAAATCAGCGGTTTTATCACTTCAAGGCAGCAGCCAATCGTGATTAAAAGTCCTGCGTATGCATCTGAGAATGAAGTGAAATATATTGCAGACTTGTATCAGAAGCTGGAAGATGCTGTTTTTTCGGAAGATGGAACCAATCCAGATACAGGTGAGCTGTACACAGATTATATCGATATGGATTCCTATGTCAGAAGATATATTCTTGAAGAGCTTGTCAAAAATGCAGATACCATTTATACAAGCCAGTTTTTCTATAAACCAGTGGATGATGAGAGTACGAAGCTGTTTGCTGGCCCTGTCTGGGATTATGATAAGGCGTTGGGCGTAGAAGGTATGGTTGCAGATACGTATGATCTAAATGATCCTGGCGGGCTGTATGCATCCGCATTTGGAGACTGCAATATTTATCATGGGTTGTACCAGCATTTGGATTTCCAGGAATACGTCAAAGAGGTTTACCAAAAAGAAGCGCCGGATATTATCAAAAAAGCGCTTGAAAAGATAGAAGTTTGGAAAGAACTTAATAAAAATTCCATGATGATGAATGCCTATCGGTGGAATGTTTATCCCGATTATCCTGATAAAACAGATAAAGAAGCAAATTATGAACAGTCAGTCGAGGCGCTCAAAAGCTTTTTGGAACAAAGGAGCAATTATCTTTTATGGGAATGGGGACAGTAAATGAGGGGCTGTAATGAGCAAATACAGACATGAATTTAAGTATCTATGTTCAGAAAATGATATTTTGTGCATTCAGTTTCGCATTGCGCCGCTGATGCAGATAGATAGTCATATTGATGAGACGATGATGTATACCATACGAAGTTTATATTTTGACACCTATAACAATGGCTGCTATATGGACAATATAAACGGTGTGGAACCAAGAGAAAAATTTAGAATCAGAATATATAATGCAGATGACAGTTTTATCAGGCTAGAGTTGAAGCGCAAAGAGCATGGCATGACGCAGAAGCTTTCCTGTACGCTCACAAGAGAACAATGTGTGAGAATTATAGAGGGAAAACTGCTGTCACCATATGAGACAGACAATGCATTGTACCGCAAGTTCTGCATTCTGCAAAGGACCCATCTGCTGCGGCCCAAAATCATTGTAGAATATGATAGAATACCATATATATACAAGAATGGGAATGTACGTGCGACGTTTGACAGAAATGTACGAAGCAGCAGCCAGTTTGAAGGCTTTTTTGAGGAGCGCATTCCAACAAGAAGTGTGATGCAGGGCGGGCAGCATATTATGGAGGTGAAGTTTGATGAGTATATTCCAGACTTCATTCATCACGCAATACAAACGTCACACTTGCAGCGGACAGCGGTTTCAAAATATTGTCTGTGCAGAAAATATTACCTGAGATAGACATGGAGGATAATCATGACCTTTAAAGATATATTGAAGGATTCTTTCCTGAAAAATTATGAACTGATGAATCTTGAGACAGTTGATATTCTGATTATAATGGGAATTACGGCACTTTTGGCGCTGTATATGTTTTTTATCTACCGTTTTATGACAAGAAAGGGATTTTATAACAAGGCGTTTAATATTGCCCTGCCTGCGGTGGCGTTAATTACAGCGGCGATTATTATTACGATTCAGTCAAGTGTCATTGTATCACTTGGTATGGTCGGTGCGCTCTCGATTGTGAGATTTCGAACAGCAATTAAAGATCCGTTGGATCTGGTATTTATGTTTTGGGCAATTTCAATCGGTATCATCTGTGGTGCAGGATTGCATGTCGTTGCATTGATTGTATCAATTATAGTGACAGCGGTCATTTATTTGCTGGATTTGATACCAGCCATAAAAGATGCCAGCATTCTTGTTGTACAGACGAATGATAACGGAATGGAAAATGCCATAAAAAAGAAAATTGAAGCCTATGCAAAGCATTACCGAATCAAGTCAAGAAATATGACAGTCACAGGCATGGACATGGTAGTAGAACTGAGTGTGAAAGAAGGCGACAAGCTTTTAAAAGATATTTGTGCACTTGAAGGCGTTGAGAATGTTTCACTTCTGGACCATGATGGCGAAGTGACATTCTAAGAAAAAGAGAGGAAAATCAACGATGATTTTGCTTTATATTTTTGTTTTTGCGATTGTTTCGGGATGTATCCTGATTTTTTCAGACAGAAGGCAAAAAGGAGAAAGTATTGTACGCTATGGGCTGAAGTCCATTGTATTTTTCTTTGCATTGTATTACTTTTTGCTGTCCGCAGTCAAGCTGTGTCTGGGAAGTATACAAAATACTTTGATGGAAAGTTTTTGGGATGCAGAGATTTCCACATATATTCACTATGGAATCCCATTGATTGTGGTATGTGTGGTGGCACCTGTTTTATTTTTGCTGCTGTTTGCAAAGAGGGCGCGCTGCATTGTCGCAGTGTTTGATTTTCTTTGGGTACTAGTGATGCCTGCGGCATTTATTTTATCTGGGAAGATTAGTAATTTGGCTTATTGTCTTCTTTTTGTGCTATGTATGCTTGGGAGCGTGGCTTATAGTTTTATTTTTTATGGAGAAATCGAATATATTGAAAAGCAGAAACTAAAAAAGTATTTGTGGGATGCGTTTCCCTGCATTTGTGCGTGGGTGGTGATGACAGGGATTTTTCTTCCAAATGAACTGTTCTTAAGTAATTCAGAGGAATTTAGCGCAGGATTTCTCCCATTTTTTTTGATTTGTTTGCTTGGAAGTGTTTTGATGGGAGTACTCATTGCATTGACAGGCGCTGCATTTCTACCCAAAAGCCTGTTTCGCATTTGGTATCTTGCTATAGCAGGGATAAGCTGTGCAGGATATGTGCAAAATTTGTTTTTGAATGGCGCACTTGCAGCAATGAATGGAGAACAGCAAACCTGGCCAATTCTGGTTCAGATTGTCAATGTAGGAATTTGGTTGCTCATTATAGGTGCTGTGATTGCAGGTGCATACCATAACAAAACAATCCGAAATATCTGTAAAGGCTTGTGTATTTATATAGTACTTATTCAAGTGGCAACATTAGGATGGCTGATTATAACAGCGGATTTTGGGGAAAATAATAAGAGTGCAGCGCTTACGACACAAGGATCTTTGGAGATTGGCTGGGAAAATAATGTGCTGGTGTTTGTGCTTGATAATTTTGACAGCAGTTGGTTCGAAGCGTTGTGTGACGAAGATCCTACAATCGTAGAACCGTTGTCAGATTTTACGTTCTATCGAAATGGAACGTCCCAGTTTGCGCATACAGATACTGCAATTCCATATATGCTGACAGGTACAAAATGGGACGCTCAACAGGGAAACTATCTTTCATATGCTTATCAGAATAGCGATGCACTGAATCGGATTGCACAAAAGGGGGTCAAAATAGGAATTTATACAGACTTGCCACTGTTGTCAGAGTCTGTTTATAAAGACCTTGAGAATTATTCGGGTTCTGTCACACGGAAATATCACTTTGCCCAAACATATGCTACAATGTTAAAAACATCAATGTATAAAGTGATGCCATTTGTGATAAAGCCATCATATGAATATTATTCTGATGAAATCAATGATATGGCTGGAGCCAAAAATATATGGAGTATCCATAATGACTTATTGTTTTACAATCGCCTTTTGGAAGATGGATTGATGATACAAGAAGGTACAGACAGTGTGTTTCGGTTTTATCATATGAGGGGGCCTCATGCACCTTTTTATCTTTCTGATGATATGAAATATGATGCAACAGGCAGGGAAGTTACTCTGGAATCGCAAGCCCGCGGCAGCCTGAAAATCGTTTATGAATATTTGGAGCAGTTGAAAACACTAGGAAAATACGACGATGCTACAATTATTATAACGGCAGATCATGGACAGGGAAACATTTTGGATTCTGAACAGAATAGCGGGCAGCCTGACAAGACATCACGTCCAATTTTTCTGGTAAAAAGTCTGAAGGAACATCATGAACAAATGGAAATCAGCGATGCACCCGTTTCACAAAAGCAGCTTTTGCCAACTATTTTGCAGGCATTTGGTGCAGAGTATGACGGATATGGAAAGACATTTGAAGAAATACAAGACAATGAACGCTACGAGAGAACATATATAGATATTTATGGTGGTCATACGATCCAATTTATGATTCATGGTCATGCGGCAGAACTTGAGAACTGGTCTGTCAAAGAGGCTGTTTATCAGTAATATTTGCGGTGAATCTGTGTTTTTGGCGGGAACCGTTTTAGATGATAGGAAAAAGAAATATGAACAAAGCAATTTTTCTTGACAGAGATGGGACGATTAATGTAGATGTTGATTATCTGCACGAAACGAATCGCCTTGTATTTATTGAAGGCGTTCCGGCTGCACTGTCGAAGCTGAAACAGATGGGTTATAAACTGATTGTGATTTCCAATCAGTCTGGTATCGGCAGAGGGTATTATCCGCCACAGGATGTGGAAGTACTACATCAATATATGAATGAACGATTAAGAGAACATAATGCACAAATAGATAGATTTTATTATTGTCCCCATATAGAACAAGACAACTGCCAGTGCAGAAAACCAAAAACTGGGCTGATAAATCAGGCTGTGTCAGATTTTGATATCTCTTTGGAGGAATCTTATATGGTGGGGGATAAGGAAACAGATGTTCTAACTGCGATTCATGCGGGATGCAAATATGGGCTGGTATTGAGCGGTCATGCAGTTTCTGACGAATTGCAGGAAAAATACCAAGGGCATATATACAAAGATTTGAATGATTTTGTACAGCAAATAATGTAAGGAACTGTTCCTAAGCGTTTCTTTGAGCCGCAGCAAAGCTGCGGTGTGGAGGTTGGTATGACATGGCAGAATAAGCTTGAAAAAATAAAGAGGTGGGCAAATATATGGTTGTCACAGTTTCGCGTTCTTTGTATCAAAAACCAAAGACCACAAAATACAGTTTCGGGAAAAATAGTAGTCATTAAAATAGATGCAATCGGGGATTTTCTAATTTGGCTTGACAGTGCATCGCAATATCGGGAATGTTATCCAAACTACAATATCGCGTTAATCTGCAATACAGCATGTGAAGAAATTGCGGAGCATACAGGATTTTTTGACCGTATTATTGCGATAAAAAACAAGAAATTTGAGGCAGATAATTCCTATAAAAAAGAAGTTTTGCGCATATTGCAAAAGCAAAACTGCAATGTGCTGCTGCAGCCAGCATATTCTAGGACCGTTGATATGGATATTTTGGCCTGTTCCATTCCGGCAGATGAAAAGATAGGATTTGTGGCGGATGAATCCAGAGAAAATTTGAGCAGATACCTTACTTTTGGCTGGGTGCGCAAAAGATTGGATAAAATTTATGATAAATTAATTCCTTCTGGAGAAGAGGATTTGATGGAGCTAGAGCGCAATGCACGGTTTATCCGCGGTTTGGGCCATGATTTTATGGCAGGGTATCCTACACTTTTGCCTTCTTGTATAGAGGAAGGGATTCTTCCTGAGAAGTCCTATGCAGTGCTTTTTCCAGGCGCAAGTTCAGAAAAAAAGATGTGGCCGATTGAACGGTTTGCCAAGGTGGGAAAATACCTTATCAAACAAAAGGATTGGGATATTTATCTGTGTGGAAGCAGTGAGGAAGCTTATTTATATGAACGTTTTATAAAAGTGATGGGACATTCTGCTCAAAAGGACAGAGTGCACAATTATTTTGGAAAGACATCGCTGCTTGAACTAGCAGAGGTAATACGACATGCGAAATTGTTTGTCGGCAATGATACAAGCGGAATTCATTTTGCGGCGGCAGTGAATACCAAAGGGATTTGTATTTTGGGCGAGTTCGCATATGGACGTTTTCTTCCTTACCGCTGCGAACGGGACTGTGCGGGGCATGAGCCGATTATTGTGTGCCATGCAGGGATGAGCTGTGCGGGATGTGCACATGGCACGATGACACAAGCATGTAAAAAACATTTGCTGACAACGGGGCGTCATCTTTGTATTGAAAATGTATCTGTAAAGCAAGTCATTGAACAGATTTGACAATGTTTGTGTCTGATATGATAAAATGTAAAAGCGGGGTGAATGGGTGAGAACAGATTTGGCAGACAAACTATATTTTCTGATGGCTGCTGTTTTGGGAGCAGTAGTTTTTGTACTGCTCTACGGCACCCATATTTTAAATCCGACCTATGATGCATGGCTGTTGTCTCAGGGAGACTTAACACAACATTATCTTGGCTGGTGTTTTTATAGAAGAGGAAACTGGACGTTTCCGATTGGACTGACGGATCAGCTTGCTTATCCGTCTTATTCGTCTGTTATCTTTACAGATTCGATTCCGCTTTTTGCAATATTTTTTAAACTGCTTTCGCCCATTCTGCCCGATACATTTCAGTATTTTGGGTGGTGGGGAATTCTTAGTTTTATGCTTCAGGGATATTTTTCCGTTAAAATATTAAGAACGCTGCGTGTTGGGAAATTCTGCAGCATGGCAGGCAGTATTTTTTATTTTGTCGCCGACGGTGATAGAAAAAATGTTCCGCCATACGGCGCTTGGCGGACACTGGCTGATTCTGGCAGCAATATATTTATTTGTTAAACATGGAAAAAGTTATCGGAATGTGAGGCAGACTTCTCTATATTGGGGAATATTGGGAGTGCTAATCGCATCAATTCATTTGTATTATCTGCCGATGTGTGGTATGTTTTTAGGTGGATATATTTTGTGCAGCCTGATACGTGGATTTGCAAAAGAACACCGGTTAAAATTGGATTATATGCTTCCAGGCGTAGCCTTTGCAGTAGGTTTGTTTGCGGCGACTTGGCTTCTTGGCGGATTTTCGACAGGGGCAGAGGCTGGCGGAGACGGGCTTGGAGAGTGCAGTTTTAATCTGAATGGATTTTTCAATGCAAAAGGATATTCGAGAATCTTTGAGCCACTTCTGACTTATGCAGATGGACAGTATGAGGGATTTGCTTATCTGGGGCTTGGGATTTTTGTTTTGATACTTGTGTCACTGTGGTATCTGCTGCTGCGGATAACCATTAAAAAATTAAAGCTTCATACAAATGTTTTGCTTTATGGCGTGGTGTATCTTTTGATGGCGCTGGGACTCATTTTATTTGCGGCATCGCCCCAGGTAACATTCAATGACAAGCTTATTTTTTCGTTTCCATATAGCAGTACACTCTATCGGATCTGGTCGATTTTCCGATCGACAGGAAGAATTGTCTGGCCAGTGTGTTATCTGATTTTTATTGGCGTCATTTTGTGCTGTGACAGACTTGCGAAGGAAAATAGGGTAGCAGGGAAGCGTTTTCGCGCAGTGCTGGCAGTTTGTGTGCTGGTGCAGGTATTTGATTTGAGTGTGAAGCTGGGCAATCTGCAAAAAGAATATGCTCAGAAGAAAATCTATGAATCACCGCTTCAGTCAGAGGTTTGGGAGCGGGTGGCAGAAGCAGGGACTGTGAAGCATGTAGTTTGGGTATCCATAAACTTTGACAATTATGAGATGATGCATATTGCAAAATATGCACTGGATCATGATATGACAATGAACACGTATTATTTTGCCAGGCCGCTGAATATCCATGAGAACACGAAAAATAGTGTGGAAAACTTAAGTGATGACTGTGTTTATTTGTTTCGAACCGTTGATAACGACAATGACAGATACGATCCAAAAGATCTGGGTCTGCAGTTATATGAAGCAGACGGCTATATCGTAGGCACTACGTTTGTACTATAAATCAAAAGAGAACTGGAATGAGAGGTATCGCATTTTGATGAATTTTGACTTACTTGCGCAATTTCATAAAAAAATACCAAAGCATACCAGAATTTGCTTTGTGTCAGGCATTATAATAGGATGGCTGACGCATTTTTATATGCTCTCGCACAAGTTTTTGAACTGGGATGATGCAAATAATATGGGATCTTGCGGCAGCGGAGATTATCTTGGAAGATGGTTTTTGAAATATATCCATCCCTTGGGAGGCAAATATAGTATTCCAGCGGTGCATGGCTTTTTATTTCTTTTTTGCCTTGCTGTTTCAGCATGTCTGATTCTGGAGATTGTACAGATCAAAAGTACAACGGGAGCTGTTCTTGTACCAGCAGTGTTGATGACCTTTCCGAGTGTGATAAGCACAATGACCTTTATGTTTATGGCGCATACTTCAGGAATTGGGATTCTTTTGGTGTGCTTGTCGGTTTATTTGCTTAGAAAGTACAAATATGGGTGGATTCCATGTAGTATCGCTCTTATCTGTGTGCTTGGCATCTATCAAAGTTACATCAGTTTTGCAATCACTTTGATGCTGATGGGAATGATAGCAGATATATTTCATGGCAAAACATTTCCTCAGATGATCAAAAAAGGAATCGTTTGTGTTTTGATTCTGGGAATTTGTGTGCTGATATATATGAAGCTTTCCCATCTGATTTATCCCAATCTTGACAATGAAACTTATGGTGGTGTCGGAAATATGGGAAAGATTGCATTGGGAGAGATGCCAATATTGATAGCGCGCTGCTACAAGAGATTTTTGGAGTATTTTTTGTGGAAGCCATTTGCGTTTGTAAGCAGCACTGCGCAGACTGCCAATATTATCACCTGCATTCTTGCAATCGTGTTGTTTTGTTATCTCGTAGTTTCAAGAAAGCTGTACAAGGTTAATTGTATTTTGTGGATTTGTGCCGCTTGCAGCAGCGTTTATTTATTTTATGGCGCCAGAGGTAAGCTATTCAATGCTGATGCTGTATGCATATGCCCTGATTTATATTCTAGTGCTCGCGCTTCTTGAGTACTGTATGGAAGACTGGCATGTGAGCCCGACTGCAATCAAATGGAAAAATGCAGTCAGATATGCGGCTGTTTTTGTGACAATCGCGACAATGTTTGTCAGCAGCTATACCGATTATTTGTTGACCAATCGTGCATATTTGAGAACAAATTTTGCTACTGAGCGCGTACAGCAGTATTTTAACCGTGTGCTTGTTATGGTGGAAAATACCGAGGGATTTGAAGAGGGTGATTCGATAGAGATACTTGGAGAATTTCATTATATTGACAATCCAAGCAGCGTGGAGGTTAGTATTCTTGGGGAAGAAGATTTGCGGGTGCTAGATGGCGTTGCGCTGGAAAATGGACTGATTACCACAAGTGTAAGAGACAATTTTATCAAAATGTTTATTGGATACGATATGGCCGACTTGAGTTTTTCTGACAAAGAAGCGATTATGGAGACACAACAATATCAGAAAATGCCAGCATATCCGAAGGATGGCTGTGTTCGGAAATTTGATGATATCTGGGTTGTCAAGATGTGCGAATAGAGGAAGGAATCAATGAAAAAAATTGCAAAAGAGCTGATGGTACTGCTGCTTGCTGCTGCTTCTACAGTGGCATTGTTTGCAGATGTGGAATCAACAGGAAATTTGTCGATGGCCTTGAACGGCGACGGCATTCCACAGCTTGCAGCACTGATACTGTTGGCATTTGTTTACAGACGTGTATGGATTGCGCAGCGTATTCTGACGGATTTGGATAAGCGAAAACGTCTGAGTGCGTTGATAACAGCTTTGCTGTTTGCGTTGTTTATGATAATTGGAAAGGCGCAGAATGCGGAACCAGACTTAAAGTATGAGTTCTTTGCAGGACTTTTGTTTATCGGTTATGTTCCGTTTTTTTACATACTTGTTTCCTATATGGGAAAGCTGCTTGACAAATATGCTAGTACTTGCAGAATAGAAGAGGAAAGAAAAACACCAGGAAAGCTTACCTGCTGGCTTTTTGAAGAGCATGTGACAATGGGCGTGATGCTTGTCGTGTTTCTCTGCAGGCTGCCGTATCTGATTGCGTTTTTTCCTTGTTCGATGTCATGGGATGGGGGAGCGCAGATTTGCAATTTTTATGGCATAGAAACGTTTTCCAACCATCATCCGCCACTTCTTAGCTACTTGTATGGGGCAGTTGCATTTTATTCGCAGGAATGGGGAATACCTAATCTTGGAATGTTTTTGATCCCTGTCTTGCAGACGATGCTTTCTGCATTTGCGATTGCAAGAGTATGTGTACTGTTTCAGCGTCTGAAAACTCCATATTGCATTCGATGGGGAGGCTTATTGTTCTATGGGGCATTTACGGTATGGTGTATTTTTGATGTCACAGTGATCAAGGATACGATTTATTGGCCGCTCACCCTTTTGTTTACAGTCAGTCTTGTTGATTGTGTTGTTTTGCCAGAGCTGTTCTGGGAGAAGAAACGCAATCTGTTTTTGATGCTTTTGTATGGAATTTTGATGACACAGACAAGAAATAATGGTATTTTTGTGCTGGTATTTACACTGCCCGTTCTTCTGATTCTCGTCAAAAACAAGAAAAAATTAATATTTGGATGTGCTTTGGCCGCAATGTTTGTTATAATATATCTTATCAACAATGTGCTTTATCCAGCGATGGGAGTTATCAACCTAGAAGCAAAAGAAGATACGTACTGCATACTGTTTCAGCAGACGGCAAAATACGGTCAGGATTATCCAGAGGATGTGACAGACGAGGAAAGAGAATTTCTTGACAAAATGTTTGATTATGATGAGTTGGTAGAAGTGTATAATCCGCAGCTTGCAGACTGGGTTAAAAACTGTCTGCGCATCAGCGAAGCATCTTCGGCAGATGGAACCAACATCGAATTTGCTGCAATAAAAGATGCGTATTTTAAAGTGTGGTTTGCACAGTTTCTGCGTCATCCGCTTTCCTATTTTAATACTTTTTTGGAGTGTTCTTATGGATATTATTATCCGGAAGCAAGACCTTACAAGGAAGGAACCGGCTTTTATGAGATGGATAGGCACATGTTTACAGAAGGACTGCATGAGGCACGCCAGATAGAAGCGTTGGCCCCTGCAAGGTTTCTTTTGGAGCAGGTGAGCAAACTTGAATATGCTCCGGGCATAGGGCTTTTGTACCGATGCGGTTTTTATACATGGTGTATTGTATTTGCAGTGCTGTATCTGGCTGGCAGAAAGAATTATAAAGAACTTTTGATTACGCTTCCGGCAGCGGTCAATATTTTGGTTTGTCTGATATCGCCGGTCAATACATGCATAAGATATGCACTGCCTACAATGTGTATGATACCGTTAATTTTGGGGATACTTATCCTGGCCCAGATAAGGAAAGGATCGGATATAAATGGACAACAATAGACAAAATGGCATACTCTATATTGTAGTTCCGTGTTATAATGAAGAGGAAGCTTTAGAGACATCAGCCGCAGCGCTGCTTAAAAAGCTGCGTGAGCTGCAAGGCAGAGCTATGGTATCAGACAAAAGTAAAATTGTATTTGTAGATGATGGGTCGAAGGACAGAACATGGCGCATTATCAAAGACTTGTACCAGAATCATGAGGAGGTTAAGGGGCTTCGGCTTGCGCACAACAAGGGACATCAAAATGCAATTCTTGCAGGAATGATGTATGCACGAAAATACTGTGACTTTACCATCACGATTGATGCAGACCTGCAGCAGGATATCAATGCTATGGAAGATTTTATCAAAGAATATGTAAATGGCAGTGAAATCGTATATGGCGTGCGCAATTCAAGAGATACAGATGGTTTGTTCAAGAAACTTTCAGCGACATTGTTTTATAAATTTTCCGTGAAAATTCTGGGATGTGATTTATATGAGAATTCAGCAGACTACAGACTTATGAGCGCGAAGGCATTGGAGGCACTCTCAGAATATGGAGAAGTAAACTTGTTTTTGCGCGGCATTATACCAAGTATTGGATTAGATTCTTCTGTGGTGCATTTTGATGTGTTTCCACGAATGCAGGGACATTCAAAGTATTCACTTTCAAAGATGATTACACTGGCAGCAGACGGAATTACATCATTTAGCATTAAACCAATTCGGCTGGTTCTGGGAATGGGCGTTGTGGCTCTTCTGGTAGGCTTCGGCATGATTATACACATTTTTTATGAACATTATTTTGGATATACTGTTAGTGGGTGGTCCTCTATCCTAATGTCAATATGGGTGCTCGGAGGAGCTGTTTTGATGTCACTTGGTATTGTCGGGGAATACGTCGGCAGAAATTATATGGAGACAAAACAAAGACCTAGATATTATTTTGGGGAAATTCTTTCAAGGGATGAAGGAAGCAGTCATGATAAAATATGATAAAATAATTCTTGGGGCGGGGTTATATGGGCTGTATGCAGCGCAGCTTTGTGCAAGCCGCGGACAGCATGTACTGGTGCTTGAGTGTGATGATGCACCATTTAAACGTGCGACTTACATCAACCAGGCAAGAGTACACCAGGGATATCATTATCCGCGCTCGCTCTCAACTGCGATGAAATCAGCGGGATATTTTGCTCGTTTTAATGAAGATTATGGGTTTTGTATCAACCGTGAATTTCAGAAAGTGTATGCGACATCAAGTGAATATTCCTGGTCCGATGGCACACAGTTCAAAAAATTCTGCGAGGCAGCCCAGATTCCCTGCGAGGAGCTTTATCCAGGCAGATTCTTTCAAGATGGAATGTGTGACGGCGCATTTTTGACTAGGGAATATACGTATGATGCCATTATTTTGAGAGATTATTTCATGGAAAAACTGCAACAGGCTGGTAGTATGGCAGCAGTGCAGTATGGTATTCGAATCGAAAAAATAGAAAAAACACAGGATTCTTATGTATTGAATGTAAAGCAAGGACGAAATACAGTTCAGTACAGCACAGGATTTTTGCTCAATGCAACCTATGCATCAGCAAACCAGATTTTGGATATGCTTGGCTATGAGAAATTTGGCATCAAATATGAACTGTGTGAGATTATTTTGTGCGAAGTCAATGAGAATTTGAAGGAATATGGCTTTACGGTTATGGACGGTCCGTTCTTCTCGATTATGCCATTTGGAAAAACAGGAATGCATTCGCTGACTTCTGTTACATTTACGCCGCATGCAACAAGCTATGATTTGGTTCCTAAATTTTCCTGTCAGGACCAAAGCGGTGGATACTGCAGCAGCAGATATCTTGGCAACTGCAATGAATGCAAAGCGAAGCCAAAGACGGCATTTCCTTATATGGCAAACCTTGCGCGCAAGTATTTGCGGGAGGAATATCAATTTTCGTACAAAAGTTCACTTTTTTCTATGAAACCGATTCTTATGAGTTCTGAGGTAGATGATTCACGGCCGACGGTGATACGGACATATTCTGTTAAACCTGCGTTTGTAGGGGTGTTGTCTGGCAAAATAAATACGGTGTATGATTTGGATGAAATTTTGACAACAGATGAGATTTCAGGATAAGGAAAGGGTGACACATGACAAACAAAGAAAAAAATTTTGTGTCTGCGGTGGTTTATATACACAATGATGAAGAGAATATAGAAGGTTTTTTACAGGCAGTAATTCAGGTGCTTGAAGAGAATTTTGAACATTCAGAAGTGATATGTGTCAATGATTTTTCCCAGGATGGCAGTGTAGAGACTGCGAAAAAAGTGGGCGCCCAGGTACAGGATACAACAATTACCATTCTCAATATG
>OFEY01001018.1_pt1 | contig 20237 bp, 31 predicted proteins | sample 1521251 | NCBI WGS metagenome assembly OFEY01 (sample SAMEA3504100, study PRJEB24116) | mouse gut metagenome | biome: mouse gut; feature: mouse-associated habitat; material: faeces | place: Denmark | collected 2011
CGGGATGGGTGGGGGCGGTGAGGGCCTGCCGCATTTCCTCGAAGGCGGTCACGTAGGCGGCGGTGAACAGGACACCCTTCTTGCCCGTGGTCTTGTTGGCGATCATGTCGCAGCCTTTTTTAGTAATGAGGTAGTTGGGATATGTACGGTTTTGGTTGTCAGTATAGGTGCTTTCAATGAAAAAATCGATCTGGGCGATTTCGCCCTCATCTAAATATTTCGCATAGGTGCGAATGCTCTTCATCAGTTCATTGTGATTCCTACCAACCATCTCCGCCACATCCCGGCTGTCGATGACCTGCTTACCGTGGAAGTCCTGGACTTTCAAGCCGTTCATGCCCGCACCTCCTTTGTGAGAGCAAAGCCCACAAGGATAGTCAACGCCTCTTCATCCGTTGCGCCATTCAATGTAGGCCACTTAGCGCGGGCCTCTGCAATCATGCTCTGGACAGCCAGGGCAGCAGTACCCTCTAACGTGATAGTCTTGCTCATGCCCGCGCCCTCCCCTCTGCCTTTGCGGCACGGTAGCCCTTGGCCCGGCCATACTCGAGCGCCATGCAGATCGCGCGTCCGGCGTCTTCACCGGCAATTCCGGATAGCCCAAGCAACTCTTTCAGATTCATATGGTACGGGCTGGTTATCGCCAGCTTCATGTTGGTACGCGCTATGTACCGGTTGATCTTTTCGATTTCGTTCATAGTTACCTCCATAAATTTTTGTTGCATGGAGGCTCCCGACGTGGTATACTGAGGTATCCAGTTGGGAGACCTCCTGGGTGTTGTGGACACTCGCTATTGCTTGTCAGGGCAGCGGGTGTCCTTTTTATTCGCTGAGTTCTTCGTCGATCTTCTCGTTCAGCCACTGCGTTTTTGTTTTTTGCTCGGTTTTCAACTTTTCTGTCAGCGCATTCAGCTTGTCTCTTGCAACAGGAACACTAAATTGCCCGATTGTTTCCCTGCGTTTGCGATAATACTCCGGGCTGTTGCTTGGTGTCATGTGTTCACCTCCATTGCTAGCAAGTATATATCATTGCTAGCAATTTGTCAAGAGATTTTTTGAGAAATTTGCTAGCCAGTATGGACAAAATATTAACAGTATGATAGGATACTGCCGTATCTTGTAAATATATGGAGGTATTTGACGTGGCCGGAAAAATGATAAACTGCAAAACATGCGGAAACGAAATTGCCAAATCCGCAAAAGTATGCCCACATTGTGGAGCGAAACAGAAGAAACATACAATTTGGGGCGTTTTTCTTGTAATCTTCGGTATTATTTTAATTTCCTCCGCTATTGGCGGAAACAATTCAGAAAACACCACAGTCAATAGCGATACCACCTCAAAACCTGTAAAAGACGACATACCCCAAGAGGCCAATCCTATTGAGATTTCCGCTCATGATCTATGGATGGCTTATGATGAAAACGAACTCAATGCGGATAATCAGTATAAAGGACAGATCATAAGCGTTACTGGAACTGTTTCTGAAATTGGTCGGGATTTGATAACGGATGTTCCTTTTATTGCTTTGAAGGCCGAAGATAGTATAGGCATTTATTCGATACAATGCTTTTTTCAGAGCGCAGATACTCATGAAAAAGTCGCGGCTGTAAAAGACGGAGATGTTATAACGATTACAGGAAAATGCACTGGAAAATCACTAAATGTATTGCTTAGAGACTGCTACATACAGGATTAGACCCCTCGCCAGAAATCAACAAATATTTGGGTGGGTCAGGCAGAAAGTTTCCTAACCGCCGGGAGGTATGCAAAGCGCATGATCTGCTCTCCGTTGGCCTTGCAGATTTTGTAAATTTCCTTGTAGTGTGTGCCCTTCTGCATTTCCTCGTCAACAGTGTGGAGGATCATGTCCTCCAGGAACGCAATGACGGAAATCGTCTTGAAAGGGGCCGTTTCACGATCCCCAGCCTGGATGCCGACCAAACTATTCACCAGCTTCGAGTAGATGGTGTAGACATTCTTCCGCATATTCCGGCTGCCCTGGGCCTCGGCATACTCGACCAGATTTGCCAGGGTATCGGTTTCCACACGGCGAATCAGCTTGCCCTGTTTTCGGGTCATGAGCTATTCAGAGGATTTGCGCTCGGTGATGAACGCCTCCATCTGGTTAAAAGCATTGATGTATTTCAGTTTCCACTCCAGGGCCTCTTTACCAGTGAATCCCATAACCAGGAGAGAGAAACCATCGCGGGTGCAAAGGAATTCCGGGTATGCCTGTCCGTTCTGCTTCTCAGTGTACCACGATTTAATAAAATAGTTTTCTGGGGTCTCCTTATTTTCAAGGAGACCCCCTTTCAGTACATGGATCGACTGAAGGAGGTTATCATGCCGCTTGCCGAACCGGTAGGCAATCACTCTGCTGCTGACAACAGCCATTTCCTTGCGCTCAAAAATCATAAGGTCGTTTTTCATGATGTTACTCCTTTAAATAATTTTTCTGCGGCTGTGGAGAATGAGCCGCCTAATTTCCGCTTTCAAATTCGCCTGCTGCTCGTTGAGGTGGTATACCTTAAGATGCTTAATACCACGCGACCCAGGCTTTTTCACTGCCCGTATTTCAAATGCGAGTAGTCCAAAGTCCTCAAAATCTTTATATGTTGAGCCAGGGCAGGCGGCAAGGCTATCCGCTTTTCGGTCCGCGAAACCTAGCCCCGGCGGTCAACTGTTGAAAATCAAAATTTCCGCTATCTCTATGAGGTTTTCAAGGTGCAATGCGGCTCAATCTATTTGAGCCACGGGTCAAAGGCGGCGTCATCCTGGGCGGTATACTTGGTTTTCAAGTCTACCAGATGCCGGTTACGGCGGTAGAATTCCTGATCCGTCTTATCCAGCGGCTTGCCCCTGGCCCTATGGTCACGGATACGAACCACCTGGGCAAAGGTGCAGTCCCCGATCTCGTTGTATGCAGCCAGGAACGTCCACCAGTGCATATACTCCACAGCACGTATCTCTTGCCCCATGACGCGGTTGATGGGGGCGATAATCAGGCTGTAGTCCTGCTCCCAGTCCACCAGCCGGGGAGATTTGTGAGGCGCATCATCTGAATCACAGTTAATGAACTGAAGACCGGCCTGTATCGCGTCCTCATAGTGTTCTGGCGGCATCTCGTCAAAGTCCGGATATAGGCCAATGAGCACCGCCAATGCCCGCTCCTGCCCATCTGCCTCCGGGTCGGAGAGGTCGGTCAGAATGTCCAGAATGCAGCGGTAGTCTGTGCAGATGAGGTATGTAACGCCCTGGATTTCTACGCTTTCTGGCAGAGACCAGTTCATTTGCGGAGCTTGGCGGCGTACTTCTGGTACTTGGCCTTGTACTTGGCAATACGGGGGTCTGCCTGTCTCTGGATATCTCCGATGTTTGCTTCGATCTCATCCAAAACAGCTAACATAAAGTTCATCCAGACAGGAAAACCGTCGGCAAATGCGCATAGGCTCATACCGCTAAATACAGCTTCGCTGACTGGAACGTCAAACAGGCCGTCCAGAACCTTGCCCATTTCGCCGTCCCTTTCCCGTGCCAGTGAGAACGCCTCCGCAGGCTCTTGGAGCGTTTCTGCTTTCTTGGCATATTCGTCCTGGAGCGTCCCCATTTTTTCAAAGGTACTGTAGAACCGTTCGACAAATTCACGATCTGCGGGGTTAAATGATACCACCGCCCCGCCGTTGATTTGGTATTCGACTACGCCAGAGGAAAAGGAAAGTTCCTTCATACAACCTCATCCCCCTTTCTCTCCACATAGGAGAACGCAGACGCTTCTGCGGCTTTCGGCGTGAAGGTGATGACCCCATCAGCGGAGACGCTGGCTGTCCCCACTTCCCTGGTACCGCCAAAGGTGACGTCAATGGGCATGGTCAGCGTACCGCCGCCTGCGCCGCCCAGACCCGTGGGCTTGACCATGGAGCTGGGATACCGCTCGGCAAAGACGCCGCCGCTCTCGTCCACAGCGTAGAGGTGGATACGCAGCAGGTCCTGGTTGCAGAGGGCGGGTGCATCCTGATCCACTACAGCCAGGTTCCACACATGCTGCTGGTACTCATCGCCCGCGTCCAGCTCGCAGGGGTCGAAGGTCTGCGTGATAACCGGTGTCTTCATGGTGGTGTAGGTATCGCCCAGGATATCCTTCTTGGTTTCCTCGCCCCAGTCCAGCTCGGCGGAGCTGTCTTCCACACGCTTGCCCAGCCTGCCCCACTTCGGGGATTCGTAGGTGCCGCTGTTGCCGCAGCATAAATATTGCTTTCTGTCTACCACCTGTCCAGGCGGTGTATTGAACTTAAACGCCATGTTTTGCCTCCTTTTTTAGATAAACCATGGGTCTGTGGTTGGGAATTCCTTGACGAATTGGACAGAGAGCTGCACCATATAGGTAGCCAAACCCTCGTCCTGGGCGTCGTACAGGACGCCGTTTTGGGCTGCGATATGCTCCTTGGCAGGGACGTCCCCGAATATCGGTGAAAGCCCCCTGGCGGACTGCTCCTGAACCCACTCCTGGAAGTCCATCAGCCAATCCGCATTGACAGCTGCCCCCGCCCCGTCCCCCGGGGCTTTCTCGAAAACGTAGTACAGCCCGAAATTGTACTGGTTGGTCACGGTGACATTACCAAACAGGTCTGTTTTCCGGCTGACCTCCACCAGCCCGGAGGGGAAAATCCCTCCGTTGGCTGGGATCTGGTCGGTGAAGTCCACTTGGAACTCCTGGAGGATATCCGCGCCGGGGTAGCTCTTGACGAATCCGGTAATCTTCTCCAGCGCGGTCATCTTCCTGCCCTCCTGTTGACATAATTCTGCAAATCCGCCTGCATAGCGGCCCCCTCTTCGGCAATCAGGCGGCGATCCCAATCGGGTCCTGCCTTGGGGTTCTTGGACTTGTCATAGGTAATTTCCCGGTCACTCTCCACCTTCTTCACGCCCTTCCGGGAACGCCAGCCGTTTTTGGTCAGGAAACCGGCGGCGCCAGTATCCGGATCAACCATGACCATGCCGTTATAGAGCATCCTGGCATACGGTACATCCACATGGATAAACGGTTCATCCGCTGGGCTCTGGACAATCATCAGCTTGATGGTAGCCCCTGACCGGTAGGGCATGTATTTCTGGATGCGGCGGCGGACATTGGCGGTATGGAACCGCTGCACATCCCCCTTGGCGGTGACGCCAAGCCCCTCCATGACGGAGCGGACTGGTGCCATATTCACTTTGATGTGGCCTACAACATTCATGTTACCCTCCCGCCTCCACATGGACCATCCGGCCATTCCAATACTTTGGGTCTACCCATTTGACCACCACCAGCCCAGGCACAACCGAGGGGACAAATTTACGCCATTCTGCTGTAGTCGCGACCTCCGGCCCCTCCCCCAGCAGAACCTTGTCCTCAGCGGCTACAGGGCTCTCGCTGCATGGGATAACCAAGAGGAAACTATTGACCTCCGTGCTGCCGGTCTTCCCTACACCCTGCACCTTCTTGAAGTCCAGGAATGCGCCGTTTTCGATCACCTGCCGCGTGACGGTATCCTTACCATCCCAGTGATACAGCGTTACTGTCTGATTGCACAGCCGGTAATCCACAATGCCAGCGCGTCGTTTAATTGTGACCATCAGCCAGCCCCCCGGTAAATGTCCAGATACCGGATGGCGCATCGGTATAACTCCTGAGCCTGTCCCTTTGGACTGAGATCTACGGTCTGCGCCGGTGCGCCATAGCTGACGGAAACACTTCCGATGGCGGCGGATTGTACCGGCCCAGCCTCCCCGCTGGCGATCAGGTCGAAGCCGTACAGGGCATCTGCTATCGCACACACCGCCAGGCTCTCTCCGTCCGGCAGTTCATCCGGTACAGTGACTGTGTAAATGCGCTTGTACCGGGCAATCTGATCCTCCGCACGGGTAGAATAGGCCGGCCATTCCTCGTATGGGATGGAACTGCCGTGGTAGCTATCCGTATAAAATGCGTAGTCCGTCATATCCGCCGCCCTTCCGGTTACTTCGTCCTTGCAGCAGAAGCGGCGGCGGCAGAAGCGGCAGAGATATTGAACATAATCGCGCTCTTGCGCTTGTTCAGGATGAACACATCCCCATAAGCCTCTTCAAAGTAAATCCACTTGCCCTCAGACCCCGCGCTGGGGCTGTCGAGCTGGGCAAAGGTGTACTTCTCCGGGGTGATGACAGCGGAGGGGTGGGCCAGAATCATGTTGATCTGCTGGGCGTTCTCGCCCACCTTCCAACCCTCGGTGAAGTCATACTTGGTCTTCATCAGAGCGGAGGGCACATCCTCAATGCGCACTTCCTCCAGAGAAGACACGGCCCGCTGGATCGCCGAGTCGCCGTTCTGGATGAATCTAGTCAGCTCCTTGGCGTTTTTCAGCATGGACTTGATGACAGGCGTGGTGTACAGGATACGGCCCACCTTGGGTGCATTCGCCTCGTCCATAGCCACCATGTAGCTGTCAAATACGGACAGGATGTTTTCGGTGGTCAGGGCGGTGGTGTCAGCTGTACCTCCGGCGTCATTCCACTCGGAGTACAGCTTGGACACCAGATAGGCGTCCATCTCGGGGAACTTTTGTTCCTCGTTGAAAACCTTGGTGATGTTCTGGATAGAGGCCACCTGGTTGGTCTCGTCAACGTCCAGCGGATGGACAAGGGTAGACCACTTACGGTGATTGACCAGTGTCTTGGGCTCCCAGGCGTTGTTGAAATTCCGCTTGGCCACGCCGATGGTATCGCGGTCTGCGTCTACCCGACCGGTGGTGGTCAGGCTGGGGATCTGGATGGTGTTGGCATTGACCCAGCGGTAGCGGGAATCGTTCTCCGCGCTGCGCAGGGCCGCGAAGTGCAGGACGTAGGGGTATGCCTGAGCAAGGGCCGTGGAATAAGCCTGTGCATAGTTCAGTGCTGGCATAATCGATCTCTCCTTTTCTTACTTGTTGGCGGCTGCCGGGGCTCTCACCCCGGTAAAACCAAAGTTGAAACCCGTACCAGACGGGGGCGGCTGTGTGCCAGTCCCTGCGGCATAGGGAGGCGGGGTCTCAGCTGCCTCAAAGAGGTAGCCGCTGTCCTTTTTCAGGCCATCCAGTGCGGCCTTGATATCTGTCTCCCGGTTCTTGCTGGCACGGAGTGCGTCCACGTCCAACATGGCCCGGACAGCCTTCACACTGCGGCCCTTTGCGGCGGTGATGGCGTCCTTGAGTACGCCGTCGAATTCCAGCTCCGAAAGTTTCGCCCGATGCTCCGTCTCCTTGGCCTCCAGGTCTCCGGTGAGCTGCTTCACTTTCTCCTGAAGGTCCTTCACGTCCACACCCTCAAAGGCTTTCAGGCCCTCCTTGGCAGCGGCCAGCTGCTCCTTGATGGATTCATAGTCCGCGAAAGGCTTTACCGCTGCCTTTATATCGCGGTCGTTTTCCGCCAGGATGGCGTCCACCACTTCCTTGGGCAGAGGCGCGTCCCCTACCTTGAAATTCTGCAAAAATTCCGCTTTCATTGCGTGCTCCTTTCTGATCTTAAAAATAAAATGAGGTCAACCATCCGAAAACATCGAATAGTTGACCTCATTCGGTCCTTCCCGGCAAACATTTATGCCGTGGGTAACAATATTATGTTTTCAGCTTCTTCCGCTGAATGGTTTGAACAGAGATTGTCCCATCCTTTTGAAGAACCAGTTCCACCCGGAATCCTTTGATTAAGGCTTGCATTATTGCATATACAATCTTCTCATCCATGTGTTTTTACCTTCTCCCCAAATCCAGCAACCTCTGTCCTCTCGTACTGTGTGCGCAGTCCAGCAGCCTTTGAGAACTCCTGGTACCGATGGTGCAGGATGGTCAGTTTGGTCTTGTCCTGGGCCAGCTTCTTTGCATCCCCGGTAGCCTCATCCACCATGATCCGGTACTTTTGCCGCCGGATAGCCCGCTCAAGCTTTCTCTGCATCTGGGTGGCCTGATATCCGGTGTAATGGATGCCGTCCACTGTCACACCCTTCTCGTTATCTTCCCGGAACTTCTCCAGTTCATCATCGGTGTATTGTGGAGAGTTGACACCAAGGATAATCGGAAAGGCGGCATGGCCGCAGTTGAGCGTCCCGATCCGCCGCTGCAAGGCATTGTTTAGCCTCTGGTATTCCTCGTCCGGGTACTGTTTCCCCTGGATGGGCTCGTGGTCAGGTGCGCTATTAGCGTGAGCGGTGATCTCCCATCCGTCACAGCCCAGCTGGTCATACACCGTCTGGCTGATCTGCTCCTGCATCAGGCCCAGGCCACCCATGATATTTCGCCTGACAGCGGCCTCCAGGGAGGTATGTACCTCGCTCTGGTAGTCAATCACCCGCAGGCCCTTGTCCGCCAGATTCCTGGTGGCCTGCCGGACGGCCTCGGTATAGCTTGCCGCTCCTGTGACGGCCTGTTTGAAGGCAAAATCCGTACAGGAGCGGTAAGCGTCCTGGAGCGGCAGCGTATTGCCAAATGGATCAACCATGCCTATGGTCTGTGTGATGTTGGTGAAATCATCCTGAGCCAGCTTCACAGCAGCGGATACGATCTGCTGCAAGGATTCGTTCTGCGCAAAGGGAACCGCCTGCACCTGGGGGAACCGGCTCACATCCAAGCTGTAGCCGGACTGTGCGGACTGGTACATGATCCGCCGGATTTCCTTTTGAGACAGCTTCAGCAGGCGGCGCAGCTCCTTCTCGATCTGCCGTTGGGATATGCCCAGCTGCTGAGCCCGCCAAATCTGATAGGCCGCCGTGCTGGTCAGCTCCCCCGCCTGGGCAATGCGATGGGAGATATCACGCAGCAGATACTCCGTAATAGGGTCGGTTATCTTCCGGACACCCTCCCGCAGCGCATCAATCCGATCCGGCGTGAGCATTATTCCTCATCCTCCGCACCCTCTCCAAGCTGCTGCATCTCAGGCATGTACTTGGCGCGGATGGCTGCAAGATCCGCTTCTGTCTCCGCTGGCATACCGAACCGCCATCCCAGGGCAATTTCTGGCTTGAGCAGGCCGCGGCTCACCATATCAAGGTAGTCTGCCCATGTCTTGTCCTCGTCATAGAGAATGCCGTTGCCCCAGTCGATGGATACCGCATCCTCTGCCACCACATGGGCGCCCGGCACATGGTATAGCGAACCCAGCAGACCACAGATCCTGACCGCCTCCTTTACAGCAGATTCAAACATCTTTTGAAAAGAGATGATGGTCAGGTTGTAATCCCCGGCGGAGCTCGTCACCTCTGTGGCTGTCCGCTCCGTTTCCTCGACCTCGCTGAGCAATCCACGTTTCAATCCGATAGCGCTCTCCGCAGCCCGGAGATAGGACTGCTTTCTCGCCAGAAAACTTTGCTCGCGAAGCTCCGGGGAGAAGATGGTCAGCCCAACCGCCTGCGGATCATCGTCGATTCCAACAAAAATCTTGTCTTCCAGTCTGCGCCGTCCACTGCGGTCTTTCCGCAGCAAATCAGCAGATGCAATAATCCTGGACTGCCCACGGTCAAACTCCCCATTCAGCAGAGCCTCATTGTGGTCGATATTGTGGATCAAACCAATTGCTGGGGCATAGACACTCACGCCGTCTGGGCTGCCGTCCACGCAGTTTTCTAACGGCGTTTTCATCCAGACCAGCCCCAGACCGCCCAACGGCTCCCGGAATGTATATTCGTCTGGCAAGTCTTTGTACCGGTCTAACGCCTTGAGGCTTACTGGTACGCCCAGATTATTTTGCGTATCGGATCGGTACAGCTTGTTTCGGATAGTCAGATACCCCCGCCCATCCACTGTCCTCCGCTCCAGTAAGGAATAAAATCCGCTGCTGCCAGATGTGTATTCCGCCGTCACCATATCATTAGGGATACCCTGGCTGTCACGTCCAAAGATTGCGGCATTATCCCGCCGGATAACAGAGAATGTGAAGCCATCTGTCCCAGGGACCGGCTTTAACCACGCTTCGCCGCCGATCAGGGCAAGCTGCATGGCAGCGTTTTTTACCGACTCCAGCGCATCCAGGACAGCCTGGGCAAATTGGTCTGTGCTCTCGGCATTGTACTCCCCAAAGGCGGTCTTCGTCAGCTTGTTCACAATGGTGTAGGCAATCTGCTGGCACGGGTCACTATCCTCTGTTACCTCCCGATTGTAGTATAGATAGATCCACTCCCGGATAGCTGTCTGCATGGCTTTTGTCGTGCAATCCTTGCCCCTGAAAGCATCCTCAAAGCTGTATGCGCAGTTTAAGGCACTCCATATGCTCATGATTTGCCTCCCGTCTGAACCGTAACCCGCCGTGCAGCAGACCGCACACCAGCCTCCAGGCCGTCTATATAAGCATTCAGAACCCGGATTTCCTGATTCTTCTGTTCCAGCTTCTCCTGCAAGGCTTTATTCTCCTGATAGATGGTATCCTTGGCCCAAGCGGGAAGGAACCGTTCCAACAGCCAGGTCCTCAGCCGATTCATGCTCACCTCCCGCGCCGTTTCCACACGGGCTCCATAGCGTACCGCACAGCGTCGATACTGTGGTTGGCCGCATCAGGATATCCCTCCAATACTTCGTTGGTTTTTGGGTCGCGCTCATACTCGTATTCGCCAAACTCCTTGGCTGTCTCTGGGCACCGGTCCGGGTCGATGACAATGGCCCGCAGCGATTGCAGCCACTTGATTCCGTAGTCCACACTGCCAGGCCCCTTCTGCGCCTCCCGCATCCGGAAACCGTATGCACGGAAATCCCCCACATTCCGGTCGCCTCCGCTGCCAGGGTCGGCCAGGATCAGGTCGTCCATGTGGTGCCTGATCTTTTCTGCCCAAGCTGCATTGGATTGCCGCCAGCCCCGGAATTCCTCATAGATATACAGTATCCCACCCTCATAGGCACAGCCTGCAAAGTGGTTGGGGTCGGGGTACCAGCCCCAGTCCTGGCCGAAATAATGGTAATCAAAGGCGGCAATCTGCTGGTCTGTGATGGGCTCCATCCGCAGGTTCTCGAACACTGCCGATCCGCTGCCTACTACGTCGCCCAGGTACTCGTGGCGGTAGGCGGTCTCGTTAGTCTCCTGGAGGTGCTGCGCGTCGTTGAGGAACTTCTTCCCCAGCCATTCCTCTGGTGTGGTCAGGTATGTGCTGTGATGGATCATACGGCCCGCCTTGGATTCCAGGACATACTTGTTGGCCCAGTTTCGGGCCATGGCGGGCGGGTTGAAGGACTTGAAGCAAAAGGAGTATGGTCCGCCGCGAAAGATGGACTGCTCCACATTGCGCACCTGCTCCGGTCCGTCAAACTGATCCAGTTCCTCAAACCAGCCAATGCCGATATAGCCAAAAGGGAGCTTGATGGATTTTAGCTTGCCAGGATCGTCCAGGCCGAAGAACAGGATTTTCTGGCCGGTGGGCAGGTAGGTGCATTCCATAGGGCTGACCGTGCATTTGAACTTACTGGACAGCCCTAGTTCCGCAATGGCCCAGCAGATTTGTGCATAGACAGAGGTGCGGAGCGTATTACCGACCTTCCGCAGCGCAACAGCGTGGCAGTCAGGGTGCTTCAGCAGCTGCAAGATCAGTTCTACGGAGATGTAACTGGACTTGCCAGATCCCCGCCCGCCCTTTTCCACCAGTTCGCTGAGCTCTCCTGACTTCACTGCGCGGTGGGATTCCCGGAAAGCGGGCGATATGACGCTTGAAAGCTTACATGTCGTCAATGATCTGCACACCTCCATCGTCTGCCTGGGTTGATTCAGTCTTCGTGCTGTAGCCGTGCCTGCTCATCCACAGCGGCGCAAGCTTTGTATCGATAACCCCAAGCTCGAATTTCATACGGGCGTCAACCTCGCACTCTTCCCTCATGCGCGTAGTGGTGTCAGCAAAGCGAGCGTCTGCCACATACCGCTCATAGAAAGCAGCGCGGGAGATTCCCGCCCACACGCAGAACCCTTCGATGGTGTATGTAACGCTGCGTTTGAGCTTTGCACTGACAAACTCCGAATTTTTGGAGCTGAAATCATGGGCAAGCACCTCCTGGTCATTGCACCACGCCTTGTACTGCTCCCAGGCGTCTGAGAGTTCCTTTTCGGTTTTGAACTTCCTGGGCCTGCCCATGACTCCACCTCCGAAAATGATTTGTTTGATTTTAGTTTAGCACAAATATTCCATTTTGAAAAGATAGGTAGTTATTCTAACTATCAAAAATTTTCCGCTTTCTCCATCTGACCGTCCTTCCGTCCACATGGCGGACTATTTCTCCAGTCTCACGTTTGATACACCACATTGTTTTTCTTACAGAACTAACCGGGACGTTAAGGACCTCTGCTATTTCTGCCGGAGTTAGATCGGAAAAGTCTTCGCTTCGTAGAATCCCCAAAAGGAACCTATTAGGAGTGCGCTTTCTCTTTATAAGTTTTCACCTCATCCAAAATCCATTGGTTACAATGCATCCAATCCACAATTTTTCCCCGCGTACAGCACTGCCTGTCCGCGCATGTAGAGCATTTTCGGGGCACCTTTTTGCGGGGTCTGACGGGGATAACGGCGAATGGGTCGGTCATGGCGTCACCTCCTTCGGCTTCTCGCACCGCTCGAACTCGATGACCCAGACCCAAGGATTGGCCTCCCAGCCATAGAGGGCGAGGTCTGTGGGCTTGATCGTGCTGTTCCAAAGTTTAGCGAATCCAGCAACCGTAGACGGGTCGCCTCCACTGTCCGGATCATAAAACGTTGGGTGCCAGTTTTCATCGCGACAGATATCATCGTAATATCGTAAGCCCTCTTTTTCGGCATCGACTTCTGTAATCTCTTGCAACCGCTCCACCCGCACATCCGTCACCCGCAGGAAGATCCGTGCGGCCTCCTTGGGCATGTGGATGGAGGGGTGCCAGCCGCCCTCCTTCTCAAACTTATGCCCTGCACGGTAACTGTAGCTGCCGTCATAATTTTGTTGGAAACTCTCCCGCACATACAGGATATCGCCGGGGCAGTAGGGTAGTCCGATCTGCTCCAAGCCGCCATTTGAGGATTCGGCAATCACGTACAGACCGTCGTCGTCATAAACTTTCCTAGCGTGATATATGGTCCTCGGCTGCGGCTTCACCGGTCGCCGCGTCACCGTCTTGCGACCCTCCAAAATAGCACGGACCATTTCAGTGTTGAATAGGATAGGTTTCATATCGCACCATCCTCCGGCCTGCGGCGGTAGGCCAGCCATTCAGTATCATAATCTTCAAACGTTGCGTAACACCAGGAATTCGATACCGTTCCATCATCAGCTTCAACTATGCCCCAGAAAGGAGGAAGCACATCGTCCGGGTGAACCACCCACACCGGTTCCCCATCCATCCCCCGCAGCTCATCCAGGGTCAGTGGGTCGTTGGGCGGCAGGGTGATGGTTGGCAGCGAATCCACCTGCTCTGCACTATACCCGAAAATCTTGTAGGCCCCTTCCCCACAAAGCGCTTTTTGCTCCATGTCAATTTTTAGCTTGTCCGCATCAATCAGTCTCATCGGTTCCTCCATTTCTTGAACATCCGATCCACCGCCGGGCATATCCATGCTGTTGTAATAAAACCCAGCACAAGGCCGATAAACAGCCAGTCGATTGTCATGATGTACCTCCAATTTTTTATCCCATGCCACCTGCAATGCGTCATGGAGCGTATCGTATATTTTCCCACGATAGAGCCATATCCCGTTTTCATGCTTCATCGCTTTTCCTCGCTTTCTCGGTCTCGTCTGGTCTGTACTTCTCCAGCCCATCCAGAACGTTGCACAGCCTGATAGCATTTTCCGGACTGGGGTCTTTTCTGACTGCTGCTTTGGCCAGTTCGGTGTCCTTGTACATCTGCGCCTGGAAGAATGCCAGCTTGCGCTCAAACTCTGCCGTGCGCTTCGCTTTATCCCAGGCTGCAAGGATACGACGCTTTTCAGCGGATGCCGTCCTACGATCCAACCATTTTTCGTGGAAATTGTGGTAGAGGGTTCGCAGGGATGTGTAGGCCATCTGGTCATGAATAGATAAGCCATCAGGCATCTCTGCACCCTGCATTGCCTCCCGCTCCCAGGGGAAGGCATAGCCTGATTCCGGTGTACTCATGGCATACCATCCGGTAAAGACAGATACCATTCCAGCACTGCCACGGCCGACTGCCATCCGTGACATACCTCTGCGAAGTATCCGGCGGCATTTAGCCGCTCGATCCACCACTTCTGGGCTTCAGACGCTCGACCCGTATCCGTCTTCATCTCGATAAACAGGCCATGATACCGTCCCGCTGGAACTGGAAGACATAGGTCTGGCACGCCAGGTTTCACACCAGCCTGTTTCAAATGCCTCCCTTCTACGGCGTCTCGGGTACCGCCGTTGGGGATATGGAACAGCATCGCCAGTTCCGGCCACTTGGTGCGGATATACGGCTGCTGCGACCACTTGATTACATTGGCCTGATGTTGGGCCTCCGTCATATTCTTCATGCTCCCTTCCTCCAATTCGCCGATAACCGGTTGATAATCTGGCTGGCCTGCCCCTTTGTCAAGCCTGCACAGTTGAAATTTTTGCATTGCTGCTGGATCAATCGCAACTGACCTTCTGTGGCCTTTCCGCTACCCCAACGCTTTACTTCGTTCAGATCCCACAGTTTCCTGCTGTCTGAATGCTTCCGCTCCAGCAGCAGGAAGTAATAATCCAGCGCCTCCTGCATGGGGATCTTTGTGCCGCCAGGAAGAGCAATCATCCCCAGCGCATCTGGGCACGGAATGGTTAATTGACGCCCTTCTGGCAAGGAGCACACCATACTCCCATCAGGCAGTTTAAACCAATTGACATTATGGGTCTGATATTTCTGTTCCTGGGCCCAGAGGTCGACGATCTCCACGTTCCTGATCCAGCTCTCCGGGCAATCAGATGCGGCAGCGGCCCGTACTGGCAGCTCAAACAGGTCTCCTTGCAGCTCGTTCCGTCTCCCAGTTGGGATATTGCTGATATCCAGCCCCAGCAGGCTCGGTGCAGTACAGAGTGACGCTTTCCCGGTGATGCCTACGCAGTCAATCAGAATCAGCCGTTCCTTGCCAGGGTACAGCCGCAGGCCGCGGCCCACCATCTGGGCATACAGGCTTTCCGACTGGGTGGGCCGGGCCACGATCACCGTCTCCACTCTGGGGATGTCCGTCCCCTCGGTGAACACCATGCAGTTGACGATGCAGGGGATCTCCCCGGCGGTAAAGGCTTCGATGATGGATGCACGGTCCTTGGTCTCGCCCGTCACCACCACGGCCCCCTTGATACGTCCGGCGATTTCCTCTGCCTGGTGGACGCTGACGGCGAAGATCAGCGTGGCGCCGGCAGCGTGCTCCCGGTAGGCCTGCGCAATGGCGTCCGCTGTGCCCTCCATGGCCTCGTCCAGTTCCCCAGGAGCGTAGTCACCGTTGCGGGTGTGGACAGCCCGCAGGTCATAGCCGATATCCACGCGCTTGCAGAGAATGTCGCACAGGTACTTGTTCTGTATCCCCCAGCGGAGATCCCGCTGGAAGATGATTTTCTGGAACACGTCACTCAGGCGTACCTTGTCGCCGCGCATGACAGTTGCAGTAAATCCTAAATGCAGACGCGGGTGGAAGTAATCGTAAATTTTTCGATAAGTATTGGCAGCAGCATGGTGGCATTCGTCTGTAATCAACATATCAAAATCATTCGGAGCAAATCCATCCAAACGCCTTACAAGACTTTGCACACTGGCGATTACAACTTCCTCTCCGTTGCTAGTATCCTTCGCGATTTCAAATCCTACGGGACAATCGTAATATTTGGCAGGCTGACGAACCAACTCTTCCCGATGCGCCAGAACCAAAACACGGCCCCGCCGAGGTATGTGGGTAAAAATCCAGGTTTTTCCTAACCCGGTGGCAAGATTGCAAAGATACGAACCGGGTGGCTGCCGCTGGATAATATTAAGACACTCTTGCTGATACGGTCTGGCTGGCACGCCCATTCCTCCTTTCCGGCGTCAATTCGATGTGAACTATACTCATAAGTGCTCTCCGTCCTCCCCATATAGCGTCAAATCGAAGTAATGCTTTCCAGAATCCATCGCAGTGCATATGTCATCAAAGACTTTTTGCGCCGCTGCCTCTGAAGAAAACCACATAAGTTCGCATTCATCTTCGTAGAAATCAGACAGCAAAGGAACTGGTTCATAACCACACGCCTTGCACCGGTGTTTATATTCCCCGTCAGTAACATAATCAACAATATTTTCAACCATTGCGTCAATGATTTGTGCAATTTCTATTTTGATTCTGTCCTGAATAGCCGCGCCGTGGGTGGTGATCCCGTTTTCTTCTTCACAATCAACCTTCACGACACAAAGATGATGTGCAGAGCAAACGCGGACCTGCTCACAACCTGAATAATTGAAATCACGATACTTGATATACATTTTTATCCTCCTCCCTCTGTGACCCTGTGACTTTAAAAGTTTCAGTCACAGAAAGGTCATAGGCGCTAAAAGCGTTGCAATTACTATGTTTTTTAAGATTCCTGTGAACCTGTGACTTTTACCGAGTTTTTTCTATGCGCGTGAATAAATCTTTTCGCCATATCAACCAAATAATATTTCTTTTAAAACGCTACTGCTGTTTTGGTCACAGGGTCACAGAAGTCACAGGAACCTACTGAATCCATTGTGCCGCAATAGCTTCGGGCCTGTGACCTTCCATGTGACCTATCGCTAAAAAGTCACAGGGGAATCAAATCTTCCTGATCTCGGCCGTCTTCTTCAATCAAACGAGGTAATTTCATCCAGATGCAGGCATTAGACATTCCATCATACCACTTCGAGTAGGTATAGCCCTTTTTGTGCGCTCTCAGGAGCCCTTTGCTTTTCAAATGACTTAGAAGGGCCTTTGAATTAATACCGGCATCTGCACAGGTACGATTCCAAACTACGCTGTTAATAATAGCGTAGCCGTTCTCTAAAACTCCATAATGCTCCCCGCGCTCTACAGTTTCTCTAAATTGGCTCGCATTCATGCCAACCCAGCCGCACATATACTCGTAACCGCGCTCCGCCGCGCTGACGGTCGCTTTCTCCTTCAGGAATTCCCCCAGTTCGTCTGCCGCCAAGGTCCGTCCGTCATGGAAAATCCACTCAGTAGCCAGCGCATCCGCCGTCAGCAGCAGCGCCGCCGCCATCGCCTGCTTCTCCGTGGTATCCGATTGAATACAGTCTGTATAATACTTTTCGTACAGTTCCTTTGCTCGGTCAATTTCTCCAGGTTTTGTCAAATGGCCAACGAACAATTTCCCGGCGTGCCCATAGTGCCGTTTGAGAGTATTTGCCGTCCGGTGTCCATCCCGAATCACCACTTCCCCAGCCTTGCATTCGATTTCGATAACCCGGTTCATGGCTCCCGCACCATCTGTCTCGCTGACGATTGGGCTCTCCCCCGAAGTGATAAAGCAGTTAGACCATTTGGGGGTATAGTCAAGCCCTAACCCCCGGTTTCCCCTCAGTTTCCCAGAGCCCACCGCCAGCTCGTACACGTTGAAATTGACCCGCCCGTGCCGGTCCTTGGCCAATTGCAGCTCGTCCAGGAAAAGAGGGAGCGAGTGCAGAAATCCGGCCATCAACTCCACGCCCACGGATGTGCTCTTGAAGGTCTGGAAGTACGCGCCGCCTGCGGTGGGGTTCGCCCACACGGACGCCCCCAGCATCTGTGCCACGGTCTTGCCGGTGCCGCTGTCCATGCTCCACAGGTGGACGAAAAACGGAAGGCATCCAAGCGGTTCTACCAAGACCGACGCAAAGGACGCCGCCAGAACCATCCTGGCCGTCAGGCTGTAAGATCGAGCATCCAACGCCTCCTTTATCCATTGATCGAAATCTCCAGCCTGCGTGATGGCACGGTATACAGGGCGAAAACTATCCGCACTGTCAAAAGCCACACCACCTACATAGGGTGCGAACCCTTCCTCATTCCAGCCCATGCGGGATACAGCTTTCACTTCTGGAATGATATCCTCGTTGCGGTCTATGGCGTCCCTGAGAAAGTCTACCAATGCCTGTGCCCGTTCCCCGCTGGTAACAGAGATCCCGCAATCTGCCAGGGCTACAATATCGGCCGCCTTGGATATCCGGCTCATAGGAACTACAATTTCACTCCATGGCCTTTTGTCTCGAAAGGAGCGGCGATAGGCCAGCTTGATCTTTGTGGTACCCGTATCCACGCTCACCAGTCGCTGCACTGGCATAATCGGGTGGGTGCAGGCGTATGTGATCCCACCACCCTGGGCGTACCGCCAGATGCCGCTCTCGTCCGCCGTCCATTCCCCGACGTTCAGCTCCAACGCCTGGTCGAAGAATTCGGAGATTCCATCGTCCCGGACAACGGACAGGGAGACGGCCCTTAATTCTTTCCTGTACTCTCTCAGGCACCTGGCAAAGCCCTTAAAGCCGAGTTCCTTTGCGAGGTCTGCAAGTGCCTGTTCCTCCATGGCCTGCTGGTAGCCGGATTTCAAGCCGGTCAGCCATTCAAATACCCGGCCTTCTTTGAAGTCCGTCAAAGAAAAATCAGGTCGTTTGTCTGGGGCCGCCGGGACTGCGTTTCCCGGATGTAGTGAATTTTCTTCCACGACCCGCTTTCACCTCCGAAATTTTTCTTTCCAGTTCATCTAGCTGATGCTCCAAATATGGCTGCTCCTTCAATGCTTCGATGTAAAGCGGATAGATATACCCAGCCTCCCAATCTTCTATGGTGGGAGGAAAACATTTCAGAACATCCCACCAGTACCGATGCTCCGCAGCCAGTTCCCGGTACTTTTCCTCCAGCTGCTCCAATTTCGCTTTCCGCCGGGCCTCCCGGCGGCGGGCCTCCATGACAACAGACCGCACCGCCGGGTCAGGCTTATCCCATGTAAGTCCCAAAGCAAAATCCGCATTGATGCGCAGAATCGCCTGACGAAATGGGATGTCAAACAGTTTCATCACAAAATCGATCACTGAGCCACCCGCACCGCAGCCAAAGCAGTGGAAACCGCGCTGGCCGCTGTAGAGTTTCATGCTGGCCGTCTTTTCATTATGGAATGGGCAGCATATGTACCCAGCCCGGTTTGGGTGGAAACCGTAGTGCTCCGCTACCTCCTGGATTGTTACAAGGCTCTTGACTTGATCGGCAAGATCAATCAATCCTCTGCCTCCCCATAGGGAGCCTCCAGTTCCTCAGCGTCAACGATCCTTGTCAGCTTCCGGGTGGCGCGGCAATAGGCGCAGCACTCGCAGCGGTGCGGAGCCTCCCGGCCTTCTTTGATGGCCTGGAAGCGGGGGACCATGTCCTCAATCTCTGCCAGCTTGGGGGCCAGAACCTCATCCCGGATGTGGATTGCCCGCAGGTCCGGCTCATCCTCCTTGGTGCCGACAGCCAGCAGGAACGGCCACAAATGCCCCTCAACGGCCTGGTAGATGGCACCTTGAACGTCATACCCCCAGGCTTTCCAGAAGGGCACGTAGGCCCGTTCTGTGCCGTCCCAAACGCTCTCCAAGCTGCGCATGACCTTCTGATCCACGATGGCCCCGTCGCAGAGCCCCATCACGGTGGCCGTGTCCGGGAACCGCCGGACGATCTCCGCGCAGGTATCACCATCCAGCAGACTGTCAATCTTGACCTTGAAGGGAACTCCGGCAATCTCGCCGGCGCGGATGACCTGCTTCTGCCCAGACATCAGAAGGGTGTACAGTTCGTCCGCCTCCATGCGGTTGATGATGTCATTGGCGCGGGTGAACTCCGCCTTCAGCGTTCCGTCCCGCTTGAACAACTCCGGGTGCTGGGCCTGGAACACGGGGAGGCTCCCCTCGAAGTAGGCGTCCACGTAGCTGCCCACCAGCAAAGCTGTGGTCGTGGCCGGTCGGTATTCCCCCTTGAGACGGGCCAGTTCCGCCGCCTCGCAGCGCATGAAGCCCTTTACCTGGGTGGAGCCCATATAGGCCATCTCAATATCAGGATCAAAGTAATTCTTCGCCGTCACCCTCGGCAGGGTGTTCATCTCCGCCATGCTCGGTTACCTCGCTTTCATTGGTTTCAGATTTCGGTTCTTCCGCTTTCGGCGCTTCCGCAGCGGCGGCGTCCTTGCGTTTCTGGGCGCACTCCGCACACAGCGGGACGCCATAGTTTTTTGCGGTATATCCCGCCAGACGATCCGCCGTCATGCCGTAAGCGGGCTGGATCGGATTCCCGCAGTCCGTGCAAGGCGGGACAGGCGGG
>OFEY01001019.1_pt1 | contig 20223 bp, 15 predicted proteins | sample 1521251 | NCBI WGS metagenome assembly OFEY01 (sample SAMEA3504100, study PRJEB24116) | mouse gut metagenome | biome: mouse gut; feature: mouse-associated habitat; material: faeces | place: Denmark | collected 2011
CCGAAAACTGTGGCTGTTGGAGTCCCTATAGACTCTGTGTTAGAACTTCATGACGAGAGTCTTGTCGGGGATAAAGAGTTCTTGGAACGGATCTTTGAATGTACCGATTATATCTCATTAAGTTCCATAACTTTTGAATCAAGCATCTATTCACAGTTTTTTGGAGCGAATCGGGATGTTTTTCTTGCCGGTGAAAAATTCTGTCAGGATTTCGATAAACATTTGCAAGAGAAAGGTCAGCATATGCAATTCATGTTGAAGGATGGGACACATATCAATATCTCATATATGAATATCTATGGATTTTTCATATATGGGAATAAACATGACATTTATCCTATGGGAGAGACTTCTCTCAGCATTGATTATATGGATTTCAATACTATTTCAGATGTTTGGTTCATAATGTCTGTCATTTGCTATCAAAAATCAGAAATACCACCAATCTCCTTAAATTAGCTGAGTTAAAAAGAAACGATTTCCAACGGCCAGTGTGTAACCAAAATAGAACTCTAACCAAAAGAGACGAGAAATATGAATGACGATTTTTATATAGATCCGGAGTTGGCACATTCCCTGCAACCAAAGATAGACCGGATGAAAAACGATGATGACTGGAGTGGTCTGGTTGATTTGTTGATGCCGGTTTGCCAGAGGTATAAAATGGAATATTATTACTTCTATGAGATTTCGGGAGCATACTATCAACTGCGGAATTTTTCAGAAGCACTGAAATATGCCGATGCTGCTTACGATATAGAAAAGCATGATGTGATAGTGCTATATGCCAGAGGGATGGCTCTGCATGGATGTGAGCGTCATGCGGAGGCTCTGGATATGTTTGATAGAATACTGAGGAAAAACGCTAAAAGGACCGCATACGGTATTCATGGCGAGGGTATAGGGACTTTTGCAACTTTTAATGATGCGAGATATATGAAAGGTGTCTGTTTTATGGAAATGGGCGATTATATCCGGGCGAGGCGATATATCAAATTGCATCTGACAAAGCGTCGCCGGGGAATGTATAGTGATTTTCCTAAACGGCAGGTACTAAAGCGTTATAACAAATTACTGGAGTTAATCGAGAAATCAAAAAAATCAACATAACATGATTATCTTGACTTATTGAACTGATTTAGAAGATAGCAGCGGTGGATCGCGGATTGTGCGACCCACCGCTGTTGTATCAGTGGATTAGAAGTGGACGAGAGGAATCAGTGTTTGCATGCGCCACAATGGGCTGTCTTGGCTGTTGAATCCTGTGCGCAGGATGCCTTGGCCGCTTTGGGACAAGTGCCGGCTGCTCCTTTTGAGCAGCCCTGCTGAGATTTTGAGCAATTGCCCTGAGAAGCCTTTGAACAGGTGCCTGCGGCTGCTTTGGGGCATGAAGCAGGCTGCTGATTTGCGGCCTGTGTCTTAGCCTTGCAATCGGCACACTGCTGATCGATGGGCTTTGTGCATGCGCCATCATGGCCTTTGCAGTCGCCACATTTTCCGGCAGGAGCAGCGGCAGCTTTGCCACAAGTAGCCGTGTAGCCTATCTTCTGGAATGCAGCTATCAGCTGTTCGGAATTAGTCTTTGCAGGATCGAAGGTCACAGTCACAGTCTGGTCGGCAAGACTCGTGGCAATATTGCTGACTCCATTTTCGAAGCGAAGATTGGATTTGATCTTGTTCTCGCAGTTCTGGCATGTCATCTGAGGCACTACGGTGAACACAGCGGTTTCTGTTGCCTTGGGGCTCTTGGCTCCGACAGGGATGGCCACAGCGATCATCAGCATGACGAGGGCCAGGAAGTTGATTGTTTTTTTCATGTCTATTTGTTATTAAAGATATTTCGTGAAATTATATCGGAATCCGATGTAGACCATGGCTCCCTGTAACGGACCATAGACCATGGTGGCATCAAAATCCGCGCCCCATGGATCTGCTGCCCCGACAATAGCGTCGGGCTGACGGAAATTAGTCAGATTCTCGCCACCAAGGTAGATTGACCAATGGCGGAAATTGCGCGTGATCTGCGCATTCAGTCCAACATATGAGCCATAGGTGTCACGCCATGACATTGCGCCCGAGGGGCGTTCATAGGGTGTCGGCATTCGTCCGCCGCCATTGACGGCACAAGACACATCGAATTGCCAGAGCCCCATCCGCGGTGCCCACCCCACTGTGAAGAGGCCTTTATTACGCGAGGTGAGCGGTTTCTGAAGCATCAGCCCATCGCCATAGTCGGCCTTGACATCAGTCAGACGCCATGCGGCAGTCAGGGTCAATTCGCTGATCGGCTCAAAAGTAAGTTCGGTCTGGAACGCATGGGAGTAGGATCGTCCGTCGGAAGAATAGATGTATGCGGCATGCGGATCTCTGTCGAGATTGAGCATCAGCTGATTGGAGAACGTAGTATAGTAGTATTCCACAGCCACGCCAAGTTTCTTTCCGGCAGGATATATCGTCCAGTTGCCCCCGGCACCAAAGTTCCATGCGGCCTCTCGGCGCAAAGATTGGCTGACGACAAGTCGACGCGATGACGCAAGCATATAGGAATACTCCGCCAGAGCGTGTGGCGATCTGTAGCCGCGTCCGGCCGAGGCGTGGAATGAAAGATCGGTCAGCGGATTGTAGCGCAGGTGCATGCGTGGCGTGACCATGCTTCCGTAACGGTCGCTCCAGTCATAGCGCAGACCAGCCATGGCGATCAGCTTGTCGTCGAGATTTAGCGTGTATTGCCCGTAAGCACCGGCCACCATCTCCCGGTCGAGGGAATAAGACGGGAGCATCTGTTCGTCGGGGATCAGACGATAGTGCTGATTGAGATAGTCATAGTTCATCGACAGACCAGCACTGAGCGCATGGAGTCCATTCCACTTACGTTCGAACATCAGCGAAGAGTAGACCTCGCGCTGCTCCACATCGTAAAGACGCAGGCCATAAGCGGCATCCTGATCGTGAGCCGATGCCGAAAGGATCAGAGCCACGTTGCCGTCGTTGTCGCGGTCGAACATATATGCATTTTTTGTCATGGCCTCCCAACGACGCGTATCAATGCGTATCTTGTAGAGCGGCATCCCGTCCATGGCCATGGCATGGTGGTCGTCCTGTCCGCCAAGACGGCGTTCATCGAGATACTTGACGGCGGCCTGAAACACATAGTTGGTGCCGAGATAGGCCACACGGGGCATCAGGGCTACCTGCCGCACACGGGGCATGTCCATGAACCCATCGTCATTGCCATCGTGGGATGAGAAGCCGTTCTCGAAATGCGTGAGCAGTCCGGCACTCCAGTTCTTGCCGAGGTGCAGATTGCCGTCGGCATTAACCTCCAGCTTATTCATCATGTCGTAGTAGACATTGGCCGAAAACGACGGATCGAGCTGCGGTTTCTTCATCTCGATATTGATCTGTCCGGTCACAGACTCATATCCATTCTTGACCGACGACGCCCCTTTCGACACCTGAATAGACTGCATCCATGGGCCGGGCACATAGCCAAGGCCATAGGGCGCAGCAGCGGCACGGAAGTTGGGGACATTCTCAGTCAGCATCTGCACATAGGATCCGGAGAGACCGAGCAGCCGTATCTGCCGAGCTCCGGTGGCCGCGTCGCTATAGTTCACGTCGACCGACGGATTGGTTGTGAAACTCTCTCCAAGATTGCAACAGGCGGCACGCTTCAGCTCAGATGCCGAAATGATGTCGCCATTCACCGCGCCGGCCATCTTGCGGACACCACGCGGCGCACGGACGACAACCTCTTGAAGCTCCTGCCCCAAAGAGTCGGCATATTCCTGCGCCGACGTTCCGGAAACCGCGCCAAAAGCCGCGGAAACAGCCATGATTATATTCCGTATTCTCATATTCAGTGCAAAGGTAGCAATCTTTGCACTAACGGCCTAATTTAGACCGATTCTAAAGTTTTAAAATTATTTAAACGACTCATATCCCCATAAAAAATTTGCAAAACGGCCAACGATGAAGTATATTTGCATTCAGAATAACGATGCAACACCCCAAAACCATGAAAAAAATCCGCACACTGGCTATCGCAACCACATTGATGTTCTGCGCCACCGCTACAACCGCCCAGAATACGGGCTATGATGATCCAGTAGGACATACCTACCGCTCGCTCGTCTACAACAAAGGCGATTTCGACTCGCAGTTCTACCGCATTCCGGCCATAATAACCCTGCCAGACGGAACGCTGGTGTCGGTGGCCGACAAACGCATCAACTCGCTCAACGACCTTCCCGGCGACATCGACGTGGTGTGCCGCCGTTCGACCGACAACGGCCGCACATGGGGTCCCTACATCACCGTGGCCGAACATGACAGCCTCGGCGGATACGGCGATCCGGCTCTGGTGCGCGACAGCCGTAGCGGTGATCTTATCGTGATCTCCCTGAACGGACAAGGCCTCTGGGGCAACAAGCCGGGGCAGATCAGCGTGTCGCGCTCAACTGACAATGGCCTGACATGGGAGGCTCCGATCAACATCAATCCGCAGATCCTGACCGATGATCCCAATGGGAAGCAACCGGTCAAATGCGAGGCGGCATTCGCATCATCGGGTCGTGCGCTGCAACTGAAAAACGGACGTATACTGTTCGCTCTGGTGACCCGTCAGAAAGGAGTGGAACACTTCCCGGTCTACGCTATCTACAGCGATGACAGCGGCCGCACATGGAAAGCTTCCAAGAATCCTGCCACACTCAACGGCGACGAGTCAAAAATGGTGCAGCTCGCCGACGGTACCGTACTGATGAGCATCCGCAACCGCTATTCGGGTGCCCGAAAATTCTCCATTTCCAAAGACAACGGCACCACATGGGAAGAGCAACCCGACTATACGACGCTCCATGACGTTGCGTGCAACGGTGACATCATATCCGTGCGTCACAACGGCCACGATTACCTGCTGCAATCACTGCCTGCAGGCCCATGGCGCGACAATATAACCATCTATGCCAGCGCCGACAATGGCCGCACATGGAGCGACGGCTATCGCGTGTCAGCAGGTCCCGGAGCCTACTCTGCCTTGACGCAGATGGCCGACGGCTCGATCGGCGTTCTGACAGAAGAGGGCGTGCACGATGTCAATGACCGCCATCATCAGGGCTACCGCATCTGGTTCACCCGTATTCCGCTCGAAAGCATAATCAAATAATCCACCCTTGCATCATGCGCTCTCTCCTTCTGCCGCTTATATTAACCGGTATAATATTCTCGTGGATTCCGGTCAACGCCCAAAATCTTGAGATTGATAAAACACGACTTGATAATGGAAGCACAAGTGTCACTTTTAAAGAGACATTAGGCTCCGAGCACACTCAATGGGTTCTCAATCTCTTCTTTCTCAGAAATGGGGTGGAGTGTGCCATAATTGCTATTTCTAAAGATCCAATCCCTTCCGGAGCCAACCACATGGAAGAAATCAGGATAGAATGCGAGGATTGTACCATCACATTCCTTGCCCAACCTCCAGAAGGCCATTCCTACATCTTTCCCATGTCTTACTGGGTTCTTAAGCAAGGAAGTATTGACCAGAAATATAAGGATCTCAGATCCAGAGAAGCGCAAATAATGACTGTATTGGCTAAATCGCCGATCCGATCCATAACAATCAATGGCTTTCCTCTTCCGAGGCCATATCCCACTCCAACCGACTTCGCTAACCTGTTTAAGTCTGGACTAAGTGAGTTCCCGAATTCAGAGCATTTTATACTCCACAAACAAATGCTACGGAACACCAACAACTCCAAACAACAGCAACAACTCTCGCAACCGACACCGGAAGTAAAGAAAGTCACTCCGAAAATCAATATAGAAGCTAAGGAACTGACCATCCACGATCTGATAACAAAGCCTCTTGGAGTGATGCCGGAACGGAATAACCTCTGGGATTCCAAGTATGCCGAGGTCAAGGAATATGCCGAAACAAGAGCCAACTGGGCTAACTCCTCCAACCAGGACTACCGAGTAACCCTCTACGGCAACCGCAACTATGGCGAGACCAACGCAACGGGCTACAACATGACCTATCGCGGTGAACCATTTTTCAGTGCTGTAGCCGAGGCAGCATCTTACGGCCACGAATGGGGAAAAGGGCTGGTAGAAAATTACTCCTATAGCTTTGAACGCAATATAACGGGCAAAGTACCGAAGATTAGATCGTGGGAGAAAGACAAGATCCTTGCGCAGCCTCATTGGACACAACAAGAGGCCATAGCGTTTGCGAAAACCATTGTGGCCGATCTTTCATCCGAGGGAATCAGAATGAAATCCGGAAAGAAACTGAAAGGCGACATATACATGATGGAGGGTATCGACCGTACAAACAAGAAATATTACAGCGTCAGGGTATTCAAAGCCGATGACAAGTATTCTGCATTTTTATTGGTCGACCTGACTATCAGCAGCGATCAATCATACCATTATAATAATTTCAAAGATTAATAGCCTGGGGTGATAGTTTATTGGAATCGGCTACATCCGCGCAAACATGTTTATCCATAATTGTTTGAAGCCGAACGCGACATGATATGGTTCCGGTCAGGCGTCTCGGAGATCCGCCACCCCGACACCTCCACTGCACATCCCCAACTTCAACATCTCTGTAATACGCGCAAACATGTTGACCCATTATTGTTTGGAGCCGGACGCAGCATGATATGGTTCCGGTCAGGCGTCTCGGAGATCCGCCACCCCGACAGCTCCACTGCACATCCCCAACTTCAACATCTCTGTAATACACGCAAACGTGTTGACACATAATTGTTTGGAGCCGGACGCGGCATGCCGCAGTCCCTACAGGGATGGCGGATCAATTGGTTGATGGTCAGTAGTTTTTCGGTTGCAACAGGTTGATAGCCTATAGGCCAGGGGGACGAAAAAAGGCGGCGTGCCTTTGGGGCACGCCGCCGATGTATTGGAATCGGTCTTTATGGACTGATTACTTGTTTTCGGAAAGTTTTTCCTTGAGAGCAGCGAGAGCTTCGAGGTCACCGAGAGTGGTTTTCTCGATGGGCTGGTTGAGCATGGGGGTCTCTTCAGCACGCTTAGCAGCGGAAGCGGCGCGTTTAGCTTTGCGCTGTTCGTTGCGTTCTGCCTTAGCTTCGTCTTCGAAGATGCGGCTGTGTGAGAGGATGATGCGCTTGCTGTCCTTGTTGAATTCGATCACCTTGAAGTTGAGTTTTTCGTCAACCTTAGCCTGCGAACCGTCTTCTTTAACGAGGTGTTTGGGAGTAGCGAAGCCTTCAACGCCGTAGGGAAGAGCGATAACGGCACCTTTTTCAACCATTTCGATGATTGTTCCTTCGTGAACGGAACCAACGGTGAAGATGGTTTCAAATACGTCCCAGGGGTTCTCTTCGAGCTGTTTGTGGCCGAGAGAGAGACGACGGTTGTCCTTGTCGATTTCGAGAACCTGAACATCGATGTCGGCACCGATCTGAGTGAATTCGCTGGGGTGTTTGATCTTCTTGGTCCAAGAGAGATCGGAGATGTGGATGAGTCCGTCAACGCCCTCTTCGATTTCAACGAATACACCGAAGTTGGTGAAGTTGCGCACTTTAGCTGTGTGCTTGGAACCAACGGGGTATTTGGTTTCGATGTTTTCCCAAGGATCGTTCTTGAGCTGCTTGATGCCGAGGCTCATCTTGCGGTCCTCGCGGTCGAGGGTGAGGATAACGGCTTCAACTTCGTCGCCAACTTTCATGAAGTCCTGAGCAGAGCGGAGGTGCTGGCTCCAAGACATTTCGCTAACGTGGATAAGACCTTCAACGCCGGGGGCGATTTCGATAAACGCACCATAGTCGGCCATAACGACTACGCGGCCGTTAACTTTGTCGCCAACTTTGAGTTCGGGATCGAGAGCGTCCCAAGGATGGGGCATGAGCTGCTTGAGACCGAGTGCGATACGTTTCTTTTCGTCGTCGAAGTCGAGGATAACGACGTTGAGCTTCTGGTCGAGCTGGAGGATTTCCTGCGGATGGCTTACGCGGCCCCAAGAGAGGTCGGTGATGTGGATAAGACCATCAACACCACCGAGGTCGATGAACACGCCATAGGATGTGATGTTCTTAACGGTGCCTTCGAGAACCTGACCTTTTTCGAGCTTAGCGATGATTTCGCGTTTCTGCTGCTCGAGTTCAGCCTCGATAAGAGCTTTATGCGACACAACGACATTCTTGAATTCCTGGTTGATCTTTACAACCTTGAATTCCATGGTCTTGCCAACGTAAACATCGTAGTCGCGGATGGGGCGTACGTCGATCTGTGAGCCGGGGAGGAAAGCCTCGATACCGAACACGTCGACAATCATGCCGCCTTTTGTACGGCATTTGATGAAGCCCTTGATGATTTCGTCTTTTTCCAAAGCCTCGTTGATGCGGTCCCAAGAGCGGGCAGCACGGGCCTTGCGGTGTGAGAGGATAAGCTGACCTTTCTTATCTTCCTGGTTTTCGATGAAAACTTCTACAGTGTCGCCAACCTTGAGGTCGGGGTTGTAGCGGAATTCATTCATGGGGATGATACCGTCTGATTTGTAGCCGATGTTAACCACAGCCTCACGTTTGTTGAGGGCGATGATGGTACCTTCGATTACTTCTTTGTCCTTAACGGTGTTGAGAGACTCGTCGTAGGTCTTTGTGAGCTCTTCGCGAGTCTTTTCGCCCTGAGCATCTCCGTTCTCATAGGCTTCCCAATCGAAATCTTCGATGGGCGAGTTTTTTACTTCTTCAGTCATTTAAATAAGTTAATAAATAAGGTTAATTAAAGCGCATTTCCCACCCACGCACGGGCGCGTGAGGGCAAATGCGCTGCAAAGATAGCTATAATTTTCTATTCCACAATTATTTCGGAGAAAAAAGCTGTGAGTTTATCACCACGATATGGTGATGTCGTCGACGGCATAGTAGGCCGGCAATGAGTATCCGTAGCCATTGTCGGCACCTCCGGCCTGGTTAAGACGCAGTTCGACGATCGGGCCGAGTTCAGAGAGGTTGTCCCATTTGATCCAGCGGTCGGGGACATATTCGGTGGTTGCGAATGTCATGGTCACGGTGCCAACTTCGTTTCCTTTGGCATCGAAGCCGGTGGCATAGTAGGTCACGTCTTCCGACAGAGCCGGGCTGAGGGGATTTCCGGAAACGGCAACGGAGTAGAAATAGCATGTGGAGGTCACATACAGGCTTTCGACCGTACGAGCTTTACCGTCGGCGAACTTGAAAATTGGCCGTCCGTCCCCGTAGGGATATACAAGGTCGAGATAGCCGAAAGTGGTCAGGAAGTTGTCGGAGCCATTGTTTCCGCCGCCTGTTGTGCTCTCGCCTGTGATATTGGGGTTGTAGACATAGAGGTCGTAGGTGAAGTATCCATAGGAATCCTGATCGAGGGAGTTGGCATTGTAGGAGCTTACGAACCAAGGATATCCCCATCCTCCCATAAAGCCATCGGGGCCTTCGGTTGTGAGCTGCGTGGTCTGGTCCACCCACATGTATCCGCTGTTCATCAGCGATGTTGTAGAGGTGGTTCCGGGAGCATAATTATGGATCGAGAGAGCGTCCCATTCGGCACCTTCAAAGGTCAGGGTCACAAGGTTCATAGCTTCGACCTTCAGCTCCGTCATCGTGGAGAGGTTTCCTTTCAGGCCTATGAGGGTAATGGTTCCTGAGGTCTCGGCATAAGTGTTGGCGGCAACGGGGGCGGTCACTGTCATCTCAGAGCCATTGACAGCCACTCGCCATCCGTCGGGCTTTGTGAATGTGAGTTTGTCGATACCATTGAGGGTCAGCTGGTAGGTCTTTGTATCACCATAGTTGAAGCGACCTTCCGGCCCATTGATCAATATAGAGATCTGCTGGTTCTTAGGCACCTGTATCACGCTGCCGTTGGCGAGAGTGAACTCAACATAGTCGTCGTGGGAATTGTCGATGCCCGAGAAGATAGAATCGCCGTCCACGCCCTGAGCCACGACACCGGTCGAAGTCCAGGTCGAGCCGCCGTCGGTCGAGATCTCCCACTGATGAGTAGCGTCGTTGATGCGCACCTCGGGAGCAATGGCATCGCGTCCATCCTCAGCGTTAGCCTTAACCATCTGTCCGCCTACGGTCAGGAACTCATCGTCGAGAGTCCAATACCAGTTCCCGTCCGAGTGTTGCTTCACGGACACAGCCGGAGCATTGACGCCATCAACGCCGTTGCGGATTACAGCTTCCGTTCCGTTTGAGAATGTGATCTTGTATCCATCGGCGTTTGTTGTCACGTCGGTCACATATACATTACTCTGCAATGCATCCACTATTTGCTGTAGCGCCGAGATATTGGTATTGGCCACTGTGACGGCTTCTTCGAGTGCTGTCACGCGCGAATCAAGATCGTCGACCTTGTTCCATAGATCGTCGTCATTGTAACATCCGGTTGTTCCGGTGGCCAGCGATGCAGCCACGAGTACTCCGGCAAGGATTCTGAATGTTCGTTTCATTTCGTTGTTATTAAAAGGTTAAAAAATAAAAGTCCGCTGCAACCTCCCGGGGCGCAACGGCACAACAACGAAAATCCAAAGCCGGACAGGCATCACATCTGCGGAGTCCGGCAGCATGGGATGAAAATCCGGTTTTGATTTTCACCCGTACACCCGCAGGCGGCAATCACAAAGGCAAAAGGCAGGTCTTCTGGCTCGTCCGGAGGATTGCCGCCTTCCCGGCGCATTATGGCACCAGTGGCTTTTCAGCAAGCTCCATCCACCGCCTATAGGCGCGGATAATAATGGACTTACAGCAACGGGTATTGCCGCAGATTCACACTGCGTTCCCTTTTCAGACCGGGAATCCGGTCACCAATTGCGATGCAAAAATACGAAAGAAAAGCAATCTTAACAAATTTTTGCTAACAAAAAGAAATTGTTTTAAATTTGCCACCATGAAAGAAAGAGTACTGATAGTTACGAAATTTTACTACCGTCGCGGCGGTGACTGCATATATGCGTTGAATCTTGAGCAGATGCTCCGGCAACAGGGACACGAGGTGGCTGTCTTCGCCATGGACTATCCTGAGAACAACGGCAGCGAATGGTCCGCCTACTGGCCATCCGAAATCAGCTTCAGCGGAGGTGCCGGACAAAAGCTGGCGGCTCTGAAACGCACTCTCGGAACGGGCGACGTGAAAACGTGTTTCGACAGAATACTGAAAGATTTCAAACCCGACATCGTACATCTCAACAACATCCATTCCTATATCTCTCCGGTTGTGGGGCGCATGGCTCGTCAGGCCGGAGCAAAAGTGGTCTGGACACTCCATGACTACAAGCTTCTCTGTCCGGCCTATTCATGTCTGCGCGAGGGACAACCATGCGAATTGTGCTTCCATTCGAAATGGCCTGTAGTGCGGACAAAATGCATGAAAGGCTCAATGGCGGCAAGCGTAATAGCATTTATCGAGGCCCGACACTGGAACCGACGCAAGCTGGAGAGCGTGACCGACGCATTTGTCTGCCCAAGCGGCTTCATGGCCGAGAAGATGGCTTCCGGCGGCTTCAACAAGAATAGGCTGAAGACCCTGTGCAACTTCATAGCACCGGAGATGGCCGAACGCTATCGCAAGATCGACAACACGACGCCACAAGAGCGCGACTACTATTGCTACGTGGGGCGCCTGTCGGAAGAAAAGGGCATCGCCACTCTTCTGAAGGCCGCTTCGGAGCTGCCATACAAGTTCAAGGTGGCCGGCGACGGTCCTCTGGGCGATGAGCTGCGCCGCAAGTTCGGTGCTTGCAGCAATATCGAATTTCTCGGCATGCTATCCTCCGAGGATGTCAAAACGCTGCTATATGGCGCACGTTTTTCCGTGATGCCATCAGAATGTTATGAAAACAATCCGCTCGGGGTGATCGAATCATTCTGCGCCGGCACCCCCGTAGTGGGCGCTTCCATCGGCGGCATTCCGGAATTGATCAATCAAAGCCGTGGAATGACATTCCGCAGCGGCGACGCCGCAGATCTGGCCAAAGCGATCAACAAAGCGTGGGCCACGGATTACGACCGCGCGGAAATACAACGGGGAGCCCTCATTGAGTTCTCCCCGGAGAAGTATTATCAGAGATTGATCTCCGAAATTTACCGTTGATCATTATTTCATTCCTGATCCTCTTGGGCAGCACCCGGGCGTTTCCAACCGCGACGCGGACGTATCATAGGATCGTCCTTGCGCGGCAAAGCCGGTTTTTTCCCCACAAGCATCTTCAGGGCATGCTCGTTGCGACGGCGTGCAAGGGGATTCTCGCTGTTGTCAGCTTCGGACTTGGGAGCGTCGGGAGCGAAAGGCTTGCGGCGGTCTGAGAAGATGGTGCGGTTGCGCGGCGAGGCGGCTTTCTTGCCACCAAAACCCTCGCGACGGGCTTCGGCACGCCATTCGGAGTCGGCCATACGGCGCGGTTTCTTGCGGTCGTCCTTATCCTTATGTTCCGTCCGGATCGATCCACCCTGCGCACGGAACGACTTGTAATCGCCGTCGAAGATTATGTATTCGCGCAGCTCGCATTCCAGCGCACCGTTGTATAGCGGCAGTTTCACAGAAGGGCTGAGCCCTATCTTGCGGAAATATTCCTCACGATAGCCAATGATCCATGCATGATAGCCACGGAACACGTGCTTGAGCTTGGCTCCGATCATGGCATACAGGCCATCCATATCGTCGGCACTGATACGCTCGCCATAGGGAGGGTTAGTGATCATCACACCGTCGGCAGGAGCGTCAGTCCACTGCGACAGCGGCTTCACCTGCAGATCTATGTATTTTGCCACACCGGCGCTCTTGGCGTTTTCGGTAGCTATGGCGATAGCTTTCGGCGATATGTCGGCTCCGATTATAGGATGCTGGACGGTACGTTCGGCTGAGTCGTCATTGTATATGGAATCGAACAGATCAGCGTCGAAGTCGGGCCATGCCTCGAATGCGAAACGGCGGCGATAGATGCCGGGATTGATTCCGGCAGCGATCAAAGCGGCCTCAATCAGGAATGTGCCGCTGCCACACATGGGATCGACCAGGGGACAGTCGCCTCTCCATCCGCTCTTCAGGATTATACCGGCGGCGAGCACCTCATTGATCGGTGCTTCTGTCTGGGCCACACGATAGCCACGTTTGTGGAGGGATTCGCCGGAAGAATCGAGCGAAACGGTGACGCGTTCACCGGCTATGTGCACGTTGATCATCACATCGGCATCCTGCAGGCGCACACGCGGACGGCTTTCGGGACCGAATTTGTCGCGGAAATAGTCAACGATACCATCTTTGACCCTGTAGGTCACATAGCGTGAGTGGGTGAATTCCTCGGAATTGGACACGGTGTCGATGGCGAATGTCTTGTCAAGCGACAGAACTGAGCTCCAGTCATATTCCTTGATCAGGGAATAGAGCTCATCGGGATCGGCAGCGGTGAACTTATAGATAGGTTTCAGAATACGCAAAGCTGTGCGGCAACACATATTGGCGCGGTAAAGAATCGCCAGATCTCCCTGGAATGACACCATGCGGCGTCCCGGCTCCACATTTTTCGCTCCTATCGAGCGAAGCTCTTCGGCCAACACATCTTCCAGTCCCTGAAAGGTCTTGGCTACCATTTCAAACTCTTGCATACTCATAAAATCAAATATCGCGTTTATTATGGCGCAAAGTTACCATTTCCGACGCAAAAATACAAGCATTTCGGCCCATAGAGGGTGGCTGTTCAAAAAAGAGTTGCAGAAACCATCGGGAATTTGTAATTTTACATCTTATTAGCGACAATCCACCGCAGAGACACCTTCCATCACCAAAATGAAACAGCTGCTGCCAATAACCCTATCCATAGCCCTTCTGTCGGCCATCTCCTGCTCCGGTGGAGCAAGCCACGGCGACAATGCAGAGCCGATGGACATCGGGGATTTCGACCTCGACACGGACAGCGTCAGCCTCTATGACAATCCGCTGGCCGAACTGCCCGAACCCACGATACCGATGCCGTTCAAGCGCATGGGTAACTACGCCAAAGTTTTCAACGACAGCAACTACATCCATTGGAAGGAGGCCGAGCGCATCGGTCTGTCACCGCTCACCGACACCCGTTCCCACTGGAATCTGAACGTACCGCTTGAGAAGATTGCCTCCTGCAAGGACTTCTACGTTGAGCCGCTGACTTATTCACGTCCCTACCTGATCCCACAGGCAGCCGCGATGCTCCACGAGATAGGACGTCGCTTCAACGACTCGATAGCGGCCCGTGGGGGCGGCGATTACCGCATAAAGGTGACGAGCGTACTGCGCACGCCTGAATCTGTGGCGCGGTTGAAACGTCGCAACCGCAATGCGGTCGATTCGTCCGTCCATCAGCTTGCCACGACGTTCGACATCTCCTATTCGCGGTTTGCATGTTTCAGCGACCGCAAACCCCGTGCCATGGCCGACCTCAAAGGCGTTCTTGCCGAGGTTCTGCTGGCTATGCGCGACGAGGGCAAATGCTGGATCAAGTATGAGATCAAGCAACCGTGTTTCCACATCACTGTCCGTGACCAAAACAAATAGCCATGACCGATCCGAACCTTACAGACCCAACCGACAAGCAGACCCCGTCCACCCCTACCCGGCCTAAAAAGCCGCTGTGGCGCAGACTGATCCGATGGATCTGCCTGAGCGTGATCATTGTCATGGTACTGCTGGCCGCAGTTGTCACAATAGGCTTGTGGTATCTCACGCCGGAACGCCTGACACCGCTTGTCAACCGATATGCCAGCGAATATCTCAACGCCGAGGTCAGAGCCTCCCGTGTGGAGCTTACTTTCTGGTCCACATTCCCACGTTTCGACATTGCTGTCGACAGCCTTGACATCGTGAGCCGCAGTCTTGACGGCCTCCCGGAAATGGAGCGCGACAAGCTACCGGCCGATGCCGACTCCCTTCTGAGCCTCGAACGCTTCTCGGGTGGGATCCACGTCATGAAAATACTGACAGGCGACGTTGAGCTCTACGATATCGAGCTGACCAATCCGCGTGTGAATCTGGTGGTGGCCAACGACTCGATCAACAATTTCAACATCGTGCCCCCATCGGAGGAATCGTCCGAGCCCTCGGCAATGAAGATATCCTTCAACCGGTTTGCGCTTAATGGATCGATGCCCGTGCGCTACCGCGCCCCGGCCGACTCCATCGACTTCACCCTGACATTGGACCGCACGGAGCTTTCCAACGAGACATCGCCGCTCTACGACATAGCCCTGTCCGGCAACACCGGAGCCAGGATCTCCAGCCTGAACATACCCAAAGTGCCGTTCAGCATCAACGGCAAACTGACTCTCGACATCAATGATCCGCGCCAGATCGAGCTATCCGGTTTCACGCTGGCCTTGCTTGGCTTCCGCGCCGAATTCAATGCGAAGATCAACATGTCGGACGACTTGCTCGTGGACCACTTCGACATACGTCTGCCACAAGTCGAAGTGGCGCGGCTGTTAGACTTGCTGCCGGAGAAAATGACCGGGCCTCTGAGCAAAATCGACACCGACCTGACCATCGACCTCGCGTTGCGGATGCTCGAGCCCTATCGTCCGGCATCCTCGTCGGGACTGCCTCGCGTGCAGACAGATATCGAGGCCAAGGCATCGCGGCTCAACTTCGGCCAGATGCACCTGACGGATATCGACATGTCGGCCTCGGCGATGATCGACCCCGATGATCCCGACCGCTCAACCATCGACATAGAGCAACTCAAGGTGATAGGAAAAGCCATGGGATTCAAAGTGAGCGCAAGGATAAGCCAGCCAATCTCCGACCCTTATGTGGAGGGCAATTTCAGCGGCGGACTGTCGTTCGACCGCTTGCCGGCGCAACTGCTTCAGAAGCTTCCGGCCACGATCCACGGTTTGCTGCGCGGTGACGCCGATTTCCGTCTGCGCATGAGCCAGCTGACCCCCAAGCAGTTCCACCGCGTGAAGATCGACGGCGAGCTGAGCCTGACCGATTTCAGTGCAGCCATGAACGACGGCACCGCCGACACCTATATCCACTCGGCCACTTTCAATCTCGGCACCAATTCCCGTCGTCAGTATGGCGACAATCTGGTGGACTCTATGCTGACGGCATCGCTCAACATCGACACAATATCGTTCCGTATGCCCGGTCTGCAGTTGGCCGGACGCGGCCTTTCGGCCAACGTAGGATCCAAGAACGTCGGCTCGTCGTCCGACACCACTCAGATCAACCCCATCGGAGGTTCAATACGTGCCGGACTGATCACCCTCAATGCCGACAGCGCCAACACGCGAATCCGCCTGCGCGAGGCCGTGGTCGGAGGATCGCTCCGCCGCTACAACAGCGATGCACGCAGTCCGCAACTCGATCTTCTGGTACAGGCCCGGCGAATGTCGCTGCGCGATTCGCTGATGCGTGCCAGCGTGAGCAATGCCCGGGCCACTCTGCGACTGAATCCGCGCACACGCCATCAAGTCTCGCCGCGATTGCAGGCTCGGATCGACTCCCTGGCCGCCATACATCCGGAACTGTCGACCGATTCGCTGACTACTCTGGCTCGGAAATCGCTCCGGAGAACCCGTTCGCACAATGCCGGCATGGACGAGCGAGAGAACATTGACTTCGGCGTTGACAACTCACTGGCATCATGGCTGCGCCTGTGGCAACTGTCGGGAACGCTGTCGGCCGACCGCGCACGATGCTACACACCGCTGTATCCGGCACGCACCTCGCTGACACATCTCGACATGTCGTTCTCCACCGACTCCGTGATCCTGCGCGACACCCGTCTGGAGACCGGCAAAAGCGACTTCACAATCAATGGCTCGATCCACAACATATCCCGAGCGCTGACATCACGCGTTGGTTCGCCCATCGACATTCGCTTTGATGTGGAGTCCGACACCATTGACATCAATGATCTGACCGCCACCCTGATCCGTGGCGCAGCCTATTCCGAAGGCCTGACTCCCGAAGGCATGGCAACCGACGATGACGACAACGACAACATCGACCTGCCGGAAACCGCCGATGACACCGAAGTGGCTGCCGTGGTGATCCCGTCAAACATCAATGCCGAACTGCGCATGAAAGCCCGTCATATCCACTACGGTGACATGTGGCTCGACAACTTCGACGGCGATGTCAACATCTACGACGGGGCCTTGTCGCTCGACCGGCTGCAGGCATTCACCGACATGGGCTCCATGCAGCTGACAGCCCTCTACTCCGCACCCACACGCCACGACATCTCTTTCGCCGCCGGCATGAACATAGCCAAGCTCAATCTCCACAAGGTTCTCGGCATGATGCCGGAGATCGATTCCATTATGCCTATGCTCAACTCCGTGGAGGGCATAGTGGATGCAAAACTTGCGCTGACAACCGATCTGGACTCGCTGATGAACATCCGCTTCGAAACACTCGACATGGCTCTGCAGCTCTCGGGCGACAGCCTTGTGCTGCTCGACTCCGAAACGTTCCGCACCGTGGCCAAATGGATGCTCTTCAAAAACAAACAACGAAACATGATCGACCACATGGACGTTGAAGTAATGATCCACAACGGCTGGCTCGATCTCTATCCGGTGGTGTTCGACATGGACCGCTACCGCCTCGGCATTGTAGGAAACAACGACATGAACCTCAACCTCGACTACCACGTGGCCGTTTTGAAATCGCCGCTGCCATTCAAGTTCGGAATCAACATAAAGGGCACCCCCGACGACATGAAGATTCGCCTCGGCAAAGCCCGTCTGAACGAGAAATCAGTGGCCTCACAGCGGTTGCTGACCGATTCTATCCGCGTCAACCTGCTGTCGGAGATCCGACGCACTTTCCGCCGCGGTGTGCGTAAGGCCGGGACCACGGGACTGAAGATGCAACGTGCAGCCCACTCATCGGCTGCCGGCGACGACGACCTCGACACCCTGTCGGCCGCCGACTCCGCCGCATTCATCCGCGAGGGGCTGATTGAGGCGCCCGAAGGCTACATTGACCCCGAAAACGCCCCGGCCGACGGATCGTCAAAGCCTGTCGGCAATCCGGCGAAACCCGACAGCAACGCCACAATCCCTTCATCAAAAAAGAAACGCTGAACAATGTATAATTCCGCCATTCAACGATACCTCCTGCGCCAGTCCCAGATAACACTAACCCCACGTGTAGCTCTGATCGACATGGACGGCACGCTCTATGATTCCATGCCATCCCATGCCCGTGCGTGGCAACAGATGATGCGCGAGGTGGGGGTAGAGGTGCCGATCGACGACTTCTTCATGTTTGAGGGACGCACCGGTGCATCCACCATCAACATCCTCTTCAACCGCGCTTTCAACCGCGATGCCACACCCGACGAATGCAAGCTGCTGTACCGGCGAAAGACCGAGCTTTTCGCGGAAATGCCGCCAGTCAAGCCCATGCCCGGTGCCCGCGAGTTCCTGGAGTTCATGCAGCAGGCCGGAATACGCCGTGTCCTCGTCACCGGATCGGGGCAGCGCACTCTGATCGACCGCCTTGAGCGCGACTTCCCCGGGGCTTTCTCCCCCGACTTGATGATCACCTCGCGCGATGTGACCCACGGCAAGCCGGATCCCGAACCCTATCTCGCTGCCATGCGCATGGCCGGAGCGCAGCCAAACGAATGCATAGTGGTCGAGAACGCGCCTCTTGGAGTGGAATCGGGCAGTCGTGCCGGAGCATTCACAATAGGCGTAACCACAGGGCCAATCCCGGCAGAAGCTCTTGAAGAAGCCGGTGCCGACATCGTGTTCCCATCCATGCCCTACTTCGCCGATAGCCTACCAATGCTGATCTATGGCATGATAACGACAATGAACAACTATAACTGACCAAAAACATTCACCCCCCGACATGTCCGACACCTCACTGATATTCACCGATTGCGTGGCATCCTCTCTTGCCGGCATCATTGAGAAAGAGAAACCAAAAGGCATATTCATCATCGCCGACAGCAATACCTCACCGCTGATAGCTCGTCCGCTGATGGATAATTGTCAAGCTCTCGACTCCGCACGGCTGATAACTGTCGACGCCGGTGACGAGAACAAAAACATTGATGCCCTGGCCTCGATCTGGAGCCGGCTGTCAGCTGAAGGCGCCACACGTCATTCCATGGTGGTCAACATAGGCGGCGGAATGGTGACCGATATGGGAGGATTTGCTGCCGCCACGTTCAAACGCGGAGTGCGATGCGTCAACATACCCACAACCCTGCTCGGAGCTGTCGACGCGGCTTTAGGCGGCAAAACAGCCGTCAACTTCGCCGGACTCAAGAACGAGATCGGAGTGTTCGCCAACCCGTTGGCCGTGATTGTCAACGCCAGATTTTTCGCAACGCTCCCTGCTGCCGAACTGCTCTCCGGCTACGCCGAACTCCTCAAACACGCCCTGCTGGAAGGAGCTGACGCCTTGGCCGAGGCTCTCGACTTCGACCTCTCAAACCCCGACTACGACCGACTGCAACAGCTGCTCGAACGCAGCATAAAGGTCAAACAGCGCATAGTGGCCGAAGACCCCCACGAACACGGAATCCGGAAAGCCCTGAACCTCGGTCACACCGCAGCCCATGCATTCGAATCGCTGGCAATGGAAAAGGACTCCCCCGTACCCCATGGCCATGCCGTGGCATGGGGGCTCGTCGTCGACCTCGTGCTCTCGCGCATGCTCAAAGGTCTCGACACACAGATCCTGCACGCCGTGGCATCATACGTCGACACACACTACCCATCGCCATCAGCCCTTTGCTCCGACTACGACCGTCTCCTGCAACTGATGCGCCATGACAAGAAAAACATCACAGCCGACTCCATAAACTTCACCCTCCTGCAAGCCGCCGGATCGCCGGTGATAGACTGTGAGGTTGCCCCTGCCGACATCACCGCAGCCATCGACATCTGCCGCGATCTGCTCCATGCCTGATCAGCGACCGCCAACCCCCTGCCGCAACAGACCATAATCCCCCCTCGCCTGTAGGGACTACTCGGGGTCACCGCACTCCGTGCGGTTGGCCGAAACCATCAGCAATGGGATGACTCGGTTGATGCGAATCATCCCCTTCGCCTGTAGGGACTGCGGCATGCCGCGTCCGGAAAATACCCGGATAATCAATTCGTTTGCACGGATAAACGGAGCCGGACGCGCCATGGCGCCTATTCTTTACCCACAGAAGTCAAAACAGAATCAGGATTGTTATAAGATAGG
>OFEY01001028.1_pt1 | contig 20117 bp, 14 predicted proteins | sample 1521251 | NCBI WGS metagenome assembly OFEY01 (sample SAMEA3504100, study PRJEB24116) | mouse gut metagenome | biome: mouse gut; feature: mouse-associated habitat; material: faeces | place: Denmark | collected 2011
TACCAAGCGCAAGCCCGTCTCTTTCCTCCAGGAGCTTTCGTACCGCCTCTTTGATCTTCTCATTTCTAAAAGCCGTGGCGAAAAACTTGGCGCTGCCGTCCGGCTCATCCCCCGCGGAAAAGCCTCCGGGGAACATAATGATCTGCGCCTGCGAGATTGCTTTCTCAAACACTTCCACGGACTCCCGGATATCCTCCGCCGTCCGGTTCTTAAACACTTTTGTTACCACCTGCGCCCCTGCGTTTTTGAACGCCTTCTCGGAATCATACTCACAGTTTGTTCCCGGAAAGACAGGTATAAAGACGGAAGGCCTTGCCACTTTATGTTTGCAGACATAGACGGAATCGGCTTTATAAACCGGGCTCTCCACTTTGGAATCATCCTGCACCGCCTTATAAGGGAATATCTTATCCAGCGTTTTCTTCCAGCCGGCAAGCGCCTCCTCTATGGAAATCTCCACATCGCCGTAGACAAAGGCAGGCTCCTTCGCTACCTCCGCTATCACACGATAATCCACATCCAGATCGTCCGCCAGTTTTTCAAGTTCCTCCAGCTTTTCGCTGTCTGCCTCCGCCACAATATTACCAAGCCCGCAGGCAAAAAGTTCTTCCTCATCTATCTTATCCGTATCAAAGCGCACGCCCAGCTTATTCCCGAAAGCCATTCGGGATACCGCCGCACACAGCCCTTTCGCATCCACCGCATAGGCGGAAACCAAAAGCCCTGCCCTGATCAGCGCCGTAATGCCGTCATAGAGTTCCAGCACATTGACATAATTCGGCACATCATATTCGTCCACATCTATCTTAAAGTAAACCAGCTTATTTCCCGCCTTTTTCAGCTCCGGCGTCAGAATATCCCGTCCCTTCGCCACATCCACCGCAAAGGAAACCAGCGTGGGAGGCACATCGATATCCTGGAAGGTACCGGACATGGAATCTTTGCCGCCGATGGAAGGCAGACTGAAGCCCACCTGGGCATCATATGCACCAAGCAGCGCCGCGAAAGGCTGGCTCCATCTCTCCGGACGCTCGTTCATCCTGCGGAAATACTCCTGGAAGGTAAAGCGGATTTTCCGGCTCTCGCCTCCCGCCGCCACGATCTTCGCCATGGACTCCGTCACCGCATAAATCGCCCCATGATAAGGACTCCAGGAGGAAATCTCAGGATCAAAGCCGTAGGCCATCAGCGTCACGGCGTCCGTTTTTCCCGATAATACGGGGAGTTTCGCCGCCATCACCTGTGTCTCGGTAAGCTGGTATTTCCCACCGTAGGGCATCAGCACACTGGCTGAGCCGATGGAAGAATCAAACATCTCCACCAGCCCCTTCTGGGAGCAGACATTCAGATCCGACACCTCCGTCAGCCACGCCTTTTTCAGATCCCCCGCCTGCAGCGCCTCCTCCACCGCCGGAATTGCCACTTTCTTCAACCGGTTTTCTTCCTTTGAGGGAATCGCTACTTTTACGGACGTCTCCTGATGGGCGCCGTTGGTATCCAGGAACGCCCTGGCAATATTGACGATCTCCTTTCCTCGCCATTTCAGGATGAGGCGCGGCTCCTTTGTGACCTCCGCCACCACAACGGCTTCCAGATTTTCCTCCGCCGCGAAAGCAAGAAACTCCTCCGCATCCTCCGGGGAAACTACCACCGCCATACGCTCCTGGGACTCGGAGATCGCAAGCTCCGTGCCGTCCAGCCCGGCATACTTTTTCGGTACTTTGTCAAGATCCACGATCAGTCCGTCAGCAAGCTCCCCGATCGCCACGGAAACACCGCCGGCGCCGAAGTCATTGCACTTTTTGATCAGCCCGGAAACCTCCTTCCGCCGAAACAGCCTCTGAATCTTCCGCTCCGTGGGCGCGTTGCCTTTCTGCACTTCCGCCCCGCAGACCAAAGTGGACTCCTCGGTGTGTGCCCTGGAAGAACCGGTTGCGCCGCCGCAGCCGTCACGCCCCGTCCTGCCGCCCAGCAGAATGATGCAATCGCCGGGATCGGAATTTCCCCTGATGACATTCCTTCTCGGCGCCGCCCCCATGACCGCACCGATCTCCATCCGCTTTGCCACATAGTTGGGATGATAGATTTCCTTCACATAGCCTGTCGCAAGCCCCACCTGGTTCCCGTAGGAGGAATACCCCTTTGCCGCGCCGCGCACCAGCCGCGCCTGGGAAAGTTTTCCCTTCAATGTCTGAGAAGCGGGCACGGTGGGATCTGCCGCCCCCGTGATTCTCATCGCCTGATATACATAGCCTCTGCCCGATAAGGGATCTCTGATGGCGCCCCCAAGACAGGTGGCCGCACCGCCGAAGGGTTCTATTTCCGTAGGATGATTATGGGTTTCGTTTTTGAAAAATACCAGCCACTCCTCAGAGATGGGACCGTCGCCGTAATCGATCTCCACCGGCACCACAATGGAGCAAGCGTTGATCTCATCGGAAACCTCCATATCCTCCAGCTTTCCTTCCGCCCGAAGCTTTTTCATCGCCATCAGCGCAATGTCCATTAAGCAGATAAACTTATCGTCCCTCCCCGCGTAGAGCTCTTCCCTTGTATCGAGATAACTCTGCCAGGTCATCTGAAGGGGCTCCTTATAATACCCCTCGCCAAATTCCACTTCCTTCAGCTCCGTCGCAAAGGTGGTATGGCGGCAGTGGTCGGACCAGTATGTATCCAGCACCCTGATCTCCGTCATGGAAGGATCTCTCTTCTCCTCCTCCCGGAAATAACGCTGGATATGCAGAAAATCCCGGAAAGTCATGGCAAGGTTCAGCGAAAGGTAACGCTTCTTCAATACCGCCTCCGCTTCCCCGCAAAAACCCTCCAACATTTTCACGTCTTCCGGCTCCTCATATACCGCCGTCAGTGTATCCGGCTTCTCCATACCGGTCTCCCTCGAGTCCACCGGATTAACGCAGTAATTTTTAATCTGCTCAAACTCCTGATCGGAAAAGCTGCCGCTGATCATATAGGTCACCGCCGTCCGGATCACCGGCTCCTCATCCTCTTTCAAAAACTTCACGCACTGCAATGCGGAATCAGCCCGCTGGTCGAACTGCCCCGGCAGGTATTCCACGCTGAATACCCTCGCCCCTTCGGGAATTTCCGGCTTTTCCTCATAGTACACATCCACCGGAGGTTCCGAAAAGACGCATTCCTTCGCCGCCAGATATACATCATCGCTCAGATTCTCCACATCATAGCGGATCAAAATCCTCACGGACTCCACGGAATCGATCTGCAGATAACTTTTGATCTCCTCCATCAGCTGATTTGCCGCCGCCGCGAAAGGCGCTTTCTTTTCCACATAAAGTCGTTTCACGTTTCCCATCTTTGAGATATTTTCCTCCTTCATATAGAATGCCCCAGAGCTTTTTAGCCCTGAAGCACTGCTTTATTCCTCTATCACAAGTCCCTGCATAATCATATACAGTTCGTTGTCTATTGTCTCACCTGATATTCCCATGGTCAGAGAAGCTACTTTCAGCCCCTCCAGTACATACATGATGTTCTTTGCCGCGATACGCGCATCCACATCATAAAACTCTCCGTTCTCTATCCCCATCCGGATCAGCTTCTCCAGGATGGTCACCCCCGCCGTAAACTGTTTTTTTAAAATCGCGTTTTTCGGATTGGCAAAAGCGTACTCGTAAGTGGCTGCGGTCAGCGTTTTTCTGCTGAGCAGGATCTCCTTTTTCTGTTCCTTTAAAAACAGCGCCAGAATCGCCGCCGCCCCCGCGTCCTCCCCGACACTCTCGGAAAATACATCGTCCGCTTCCTCGGACTCCGCCGCCAGCACTTCCAGAAAAACCTCCTCCGTACTTGAAAAGTACAGATACAGGCCGCCTCTGCTGATTTCACAGGCATCCACAATATCCTTCATCGTAACGCTGCGGAACCCCTTCTCCACAAACACTTCTTTCGCTTTTTCCAGTATGAACCGTTTCTTTTGTAACGACCGCTCTCCCATATCTACCTTCTCTTTCAAAGCCTGTAACTGTCAGCCCGTGCCTTTTTCACACGATCCGCCATCCCTGTTTTTTGCCCTACGGCTCCAGCAGTTCCCGCAGTTTATATAATATTTCCAGAAACACACCGTTCTCCACCGCTTCAGCCCATAAAACGCTCTTTGTCATCCCGCCCAGCACATATCTCGAAAGGATGCCCGATAACAACTCCATATCCCGCAGCGTGGCATTCGCAATCGCTTTCTTCTCCTGCTGCACGCCTCTGATCCGGTTCCTGTTATAGACATACTGATAGTTGCGCGTCATGAACTTTGTCCCCTTCGCCGCCTTGACAAAGCCAAGCAGCGTGGAATCATAGACCGGGAACGTAAACGTCGTCTTTTCCACGCCCTCCCCCTCGTAGCTGTTCATCACCTTATCACCGCGTTTTTGCTCCAGCCAGGAAATATAGCGCACAAGGAGCCTTGCATCCGGCTGATACTCAGCAATCGTATTTTTCCTAAGATCGATATCCGCCTCATGCGGGTTGTCATGTAATAGCATACTTTTTTTACCTCGCTTTTTTTATCATATCAAAAAATAAAGAAAAAGTACAGAAAGACTTCACAAAAAAGTTGCTAATTAGTATAATGAAGAAAAAAGGTTTTCTAAAAACAGATAGGAAGGTATTTTATGGCATCAAAACGCATCCCCGCTGGGCAGACTTTTATTCAGGCAGGACAGGCACTGGAATGTTTCTGGTACATTACCGAAGGAAGTATGCAGGCGCAGTTTCCCGGTGGATTTATCACACTGGAAAAAGGCGATATTGTCGGTATCTGCGATTTCAACCGGCAGACGCATACGCTGTCTTATCAGGCGGTCACGGACTGTATGATCATTCCCTATGGTTCTCCCGCCGTGCTGATCAGAACAAAATTCTTTGAGGAGCACATTGACAACCGTACCCGGTTTGCCGTGACAATGAACCGGTTTGTGCGCAAGACTCTAGAAAAATATACGATCACCTGGAGATCCTGCAAACAGCTCTATGACTTTCTGAGTTCGTCCTACGCTTCCTACCGGAAGCTGTGCGAAGAACTCCATATCGTAATCAAAGCGCTCCCCGGTATCGATACCCTAGAGCCCATGGAAAGCGATCTCACGCCGGCGCTGTGGCAGACCTCCTATTATGCTGGGCTGCACAATATCCTGTTAAATAAAACGGCTGCTCCCATTCTGCAGGAAAACCAATTTGTTCCGGGTTACCTTTATCATGCCATGGGGGACATTCACACCCTGCTTGGAAAATTTCAGTCTGTCTATGATTATGCCAAAGAAATCTCCTATCTGCTTCTGAACGAGGACAGACTTGATTTATTTGACCTGTTTACAGGCATGTATTTCCGGATCGGCATGCAGCATCCGAGAAGTTCCGCGATCTCTCTTGCCATAGAAACCATCTGTTCCCATGTGGAAAAACAGCCCGGCATCCCGCCCCACCTTGCCGAGGGCAGGCTGCAGGAATATCATTTTCAGATGGAAAATATGAAAAAGCTGATGGATAATCCTGCCATGTCGGATATTCAGGCTGATTTCCAGAAGGATTATTCCCTGCCCGGCAAGCTGGCGGGTTCCGTGGACATTATCCTGGAATACGCGGACTGCACGCCCGAAGTCACCAGCGCCATGAAGAATGCTCTGGCTTCCTACAAGCAGCTTCCCGATAAAAATGCCACCACGCCGGAAGTTATGAAGCTCAGACAGACTCTGACCAAATATTTTTATGAGATCTACTCCGCTGCCTTCCAGGTCAGCCTGATGGATGAAAATATTCCGCCCATTTTAAAGATGTTCTTCAACTTCGGATATATGGACGCGGATCTGTGCGGTATGGACAACGCCTGCTATCTGTATCAGAACGTGCAGCATTACTCCGGTTCCGCGGAGCACGGTATTTATACCACCCACGAATGGCTTAAGGCCATTTACGCGGGGGAAAAAGAGCCCAGTATCAACGAACTCGACGTGGACTATGAAAAGCATGTCCAGACCATGAAAAACGAAGGTACCATCAACGCGGAAACCGCGAAGCAGATGCTGGAGGACAGAGCCCAGAAAGTACTGTTCGAGCTAGATAACATGTTCCCCAGGGCAAGTAAGATTACCAGCGGCAAGCCCGCCGTATTCTGCCCGATTCTTTCCGAACATGAATTTATCCGCCAGCCCGAGGACGCTCTGCTCTACCCCGATCTGATCGTCAAGGTGCTGGAATCCATCCGGGGAGCGGACTACACCGTCTTTGCCAGAACAAACCTTACCATGCTCTCCCAGAAAGAGAACATTCATGACTTTTTCAATGTGGAGATCATGCCGGATATTATCCTGATGCCGGTGATCGGTATGAGGGGCGCCATGTGGCAGGAGATCGTCGGCCGAAGCCGTATGACCGCCGCCCGCATGATGCTGCCGATCTTCCAGCTTGAGGACCTTCAGAAGATCATGATACGAATGATCGGCGAGTACCGCTGGGAGATGTGCAAGCGTGTCCAGGGCGCAAGATGGAACGATGTGACCGAGCCTTCCCTCACCAGCCTGTACTACGACTTTTTGCAGTTCTACCGCAAAAATCCGGAACTTTCCACCGACACAAAGGAGAAGATCAAGACCGGGCTGCAGAAGTGCAAAAACAACTTTAAGGAGTACTTCCTGAACGACTACGCTACGTACATCCTCTTTGAGAGCAAGGGTTCGCCCCATCTGACCAAGAATGCCCGGGCTATCCTGTTCAGCCAGTGCCCGCTGTCTGCGCCGATCCGCAAGACGCTCTCCTCCAATCCTATCTACCAGGAACTTTTAGAGGCGCACAGCAGAAGTGTCGCGGAGCGCTGCAAGAAGCTGGATAACCTGAGCAAGAAGCTGATCGCCAAGCAGGAGAAGTTGCCGGAGGTGCTGGATCAGGAGATCGAATTTACAAAAAGATAGTACTCTCATAACCAAACAGACAATAAGAACGCAAAATCCCTCCCATCCGCCGCATTTCAGGGCAGACGGGAGGGATTGTTTTATTTCCTGTCAATCGCCGCTCCCTGATAGACATACTGCATTTCGCTGATATAATCCGTCATATTGTCGCCGTTATACTTTTCCGCAAAGACTTTCAGGATATAGCCCTCTTTGTCGTATTCGGAGGGCCAGTTGATCGCTATGGTGCCCACTCCTCTCTCCGTGGCATCCACGAGTCTGTCATAGCCCACGATCGCTCTGTTGTGTTCCGTCAGGAGAACGGCGGAAAGATAACAGTTTCCTGTGGAATATAATTCTTTATAGTCAAAGCAGACCGCACCGCCGTCCCTGCGTATATTGCTGATCTCCGGCTCCCGCATGCCGTTGGGATTCGTCTTTTCATCATAGGGATTTTTGATCGTCAGCTTCCAGGCGTCCACCTCTTTCTGAACAACCGGACGAATACCGTTCCCATTCTCAAAGGCGGAGTCCTTGCCGCCCACCGCCGCACTGATAAAGACGATATTTTTCAAATCCACCATGTTCATGCTGCCGTCCGTCACAGACTGCAGATCCATCACCCTTTTTCTGACGCCTCTGTCATATCTGTAGGCATCCGTCACCCGGTAGAGCACCGGAGGCACAAGAGATAATGGAGTTGCCGTCTGTGTGCTGTCCTGCCATGCATAGCAGTCGCTGTAAACCACATAGTCTCCCTCCCAGCTCTTAGCCGTCACCACAGGATCTTCGATTCCCTTTGTCCGAAGCCGTATCGCCATCTCAGGCGCCGCCTTGGCCGTCAGCCCGGGCGCCATCCCGGACAGGATAATCCCGCACAGCGCCGCCGCCAGAAGCCTTCCGCATCTTTTATGATCTTTTTTCATACTCTCATGATCCTTTCCTCTGTTTCTGCCTCACCATCCTGTTTCACTACCTCTTTCCGTATACTCTCCAGCAAAAACCCCTTTATCTGCTCCGGTGTACACTCTCCCGGTTCCTCTTCCTTCATGCCGGCATAGTAGGCAATGTAGTTAAATATCTTTCCTGTCAGGGTGAGTACGATATATTCATTCGGATATTCCTCCTTTAACTCACCCCCCCGTTTTCCCTCTTCGACGATACCGCGCAGGCGCTCAGCCATACCTCCTTTTCTCTTCCTCCGGAACATGGGATAAAAGAAAAAGATATTGCAGATCTCCTCAAGCGCTTCCTTCCTGATCTTTGTCATAACGCCATCTAACAGGTCAAACAGGCAGCTTATCTTTTCCATAAAGCCGTTCTGCCGTGAAAGCTCCTCCTGTATGCTCTCCGACCAGCTTTTCTGATAATAATCCAATGCATCCATCAAAAGGTGTTCCCTGCTCTTAAAATATTCATAGGCAGTTCCCTTGCCGATTCCCGCTCTCTCGGTGATCTCGGAAACCTTCATCTTCCCAACCTCTCTTCCCTCCAGCAAAAGCTCCATCACAGCCCTGTAGAGAGCCTCCACCTTGGGGGAGAGTTTTTCTTCCTTATTCATCTTTTCAATGTCCGCCCCTCTTTGTTCTCTTTTGATTATAACAGTGAAGCCTTTAGACTCCACTGTTACTTACTTTTCTGCCTAATCTTCCGCTTTTCTTTCTTTTTTCAGCTCCTTTTTCTCCCTGCGGCGCTCTTTTCTCTCCAGCCGCTTTTCCTTTCTGTTTCTCTTTCTGTCCTTCTTTGCCCCCTTATCGATGATCAGATAGATCGTGGGGATCAAAATCAGCGTCAGCACCGTGGAAACCAGCAGGCCGCCGATAATAACCAGCGCCATGCCCTGCATCATCTCTCCGTTTGTCCCCAGTGCCAGCCCCATCGGGATCATGGACAGGATCGTTGTCAGGGAAGTCATCAAAATTGGCCTCAGCCTTATGGCGCCCGTCTCAATCAGCGCATCTTCCAGCGGCATCTCCTGCTTTAACTGGTTGGTGGAGTCCACATATAAAATACCGTTGTTTACCACAATACCCATCAGCATCAGAAAGCCCATCAGAGAGACCATACTGATCGTAGAATTTGTCACAAACAGGAACATAAACGAACCGATCAGCGCAAACGGTACACACATCATCACCATAAAGGAAAACCTCGGTGATTCAAACTGGATTGCCATCACAAGGAACACCAGAAATACCGCTGTCAGGATCGCTTTGACCAGCGTGTAAAATTCCTCCATCATCATCTTTGTCATGGCGCTGCTCGCCGGTGAAACCGTATCCGGGAACACCGTATTTTCCACAATCCCATCGATCGCCGCCTGGGCCTCGTAATACCCCTCGGAAGTCGTCGTTGCGGTCAGCGATATCTGGTACTGCCCGTTCTCTTTATAAATCTGCTCCTGAGCCTCCTCGTAGACGATCTGCGCGATATCCCTGAGCGGTACCGTCATCCCCGTGGGCGTCATAATATTCAGGTTCAGCAGGCTGTTCATATCCTCGTAAGCGCCTTCCGGGTATTCCAGCCTCACTTCGTACTCGGAACCCTCCCGGGTTACGGTCATCGCCTTTTTCCCGCCGGTAGCGTTTCCAACCGCCATCCCCACCGTGATCGGTGTCAGCCCGTACTGCATGGCGCTCAGCTCATCCACATCGATCCTGGCGCGGATACTGTCGCCTGATGTGGAGTTATCCACCTTGACAACGCCCTCCACTTTCAGGAACTGTTCCTCCAGTTCATCCGCGAAGGCTTTCAGTTCATCCATATCCCTGCCCTGCAGGCTGATCCCGTAACTGCCGCCGCCCATCATCGAACTCATGCTGGAACCGGAGGAAGAAACCGTGATATCCATGCCCGGCATCTCTTTTGCCAGAACATTCCATTCGTCCACTATCTTTACGGTGTCCCTGCTTCTGTCCTTTTTCAGATAGGCGCTGATGCTGGCGCTTGTTCCGCTGACGGAATAAGAATAATGTTCCACATCCTCATCCGACGACACGATCCGTACCCACTCCTGCATCTGCTCATCGATACTCTCCAGCCTTGTTCCGGCACGGAAGCTTGCGCGGACAGACACCGTTCCCTCATCCGCCGAGGGCATCATCTCCATATTAAGCTGAGTGCCCATGGCGATGGATAATACTATCATCAAAGCGGTGGCGATAATCACAAGAAACCGTTTGTTCAGCAGCTTTCTCAATATCTTCTTATAACCGCTGACCACCCAGCGCAGAAACTTATTCATCGGAATATCTTTCTTCTCCACCGGACGGAATCTCGAATAACACAAAGGCACCAGCGTCAGCGCCACGATCAGGGAGGCCATCATCGCAAATACGATCGTAAAGCCAAGCTGTACGAACAACTGCCCGGAAAGCCCCTTGCTGACCGCCAGCGGCACATACACTACGACCGTGGTAATCGTCGATGCGATAATGGAGGCTGTCACCACTTTGGTTCCCGCCAGCGCCGCTTCCTTGAAATCAGGCTTTTTCTCCTGCATACGGAAACAGCTCTCGATCACGACGATGGAAGAATCCACCATCATACCGATGGCAATGACAAGGGAACCCATTGTCACGATATTCAGCGAATACCCCATGGCATTCATCAAAATCAGTGTCACAAACAGCGACACCGGCATGGACGCCCCTACGATCAGCGACGCCTTAAAGTCCCCGAAGAACAGGAACAGAACCACCATCGACAAAACGATACCCAGAATCAGCGTCTGCCCCACCGACCAGATGGAGTCTACGATACTCTCGCTGGCATCATAGGTGATGTCAAAGGCGATCGCCGGATTTTCCGCCTTAATTTCCTCTAACGCCTCTTTTACGTCATTGCAGACATTTACCGTGCCATAACTGCTCTTTGTCTGAATGCTGATACTGATATCTTCTTTTCCGTCGTATTGACTGATATAGTCAGACGATTTGCCGGACATGGTGACATTCGCCACATCCTGCAGCGTGATCACGCTCCCCTTGCCCGTAGTCAGGGGCGCCTTGCGGAGCTGCTGCACGGTATTATAATCCTTGCCCGTGGTGATCGTCATATTCTGCTTTCCCTGGGTGACTGTCCCCGCAGGGTAGCTGAAGTCTATCGTGGCAAGCATCTGCGCGATGCTGTCCATGGTCAGCCCATACTGATTCATCAGTGTTTCATTCAGTTCCACCTTAATATATTCTTCGCTGCCGCCGCTGACCTCCACCTGCGCCACACCCGATATCTTTTCCAGGTCCGGCACCACGGATTCTTTGATAACCTTCAACAGGTCGATATCTCCGACTTCCGTAGCCGATAAATACATGTTCGGCATACTGTTCATATTCATTTCAATGACGGTGGGGCTCCCCACATCCTCCGGCAGGCTTAGAGAAGCCGTATCCAGCGCCGAACGCAGGTCCGAATAACATTCGCTGATATCCACGCCGTACTCATACTGGAACAGTACCTGACATACGTTTTCCATGGATATGGCGGTCACATCCTCCACGCCGCTTAAGGAAGAACCGGCGTCCTCAATGACCTTTGTCACCAGTTCATCCACCGTCTCCGGATCTGCCCCCGGGTACATCGCCATCACGATCAGCATCGGCATCTCCATGCTGGGCGTCAGCTCCAGCTTAAACCCCAAAAGAGAAGAAATACTGAATACCACCAGCGCCAAAATGATCAGCACACAGGAGACCGGGCGCTTTAAAGCTGTTTTTGTCAAATTCATCTGCGCGCCCCCTATTCTGTTTTCGTGCTTTCGGTATCCCCGGCTGCTTCTTCATCCGCCTGGTCCTGAGTATCTTCCGGCTTTGCTTCCTCTTCCGTCCCCACCGCATGCAGCAACACGCCGCCGGTAAGCTGGGGAGACCAGCTTGTCACCACGATATCGCCCAGGTTAAGCCCATCTGTCACCACAATATTGTCATCGTCAAAAATTCCCGTTGTAATCGGCGTTTTCACCGCTCTGTTGTCCACGCTGGTATACACATAGGCGCCGTCGCTGTCATAGTAGACCGCGTCGTAAGGAATGATCATCGTGTTTTCCGCACGGTAGGTATCCGCGCTGACTTTCACGGACACGCCGCTGGGAAGCCGGGTGCCGTTCGCTGCCACACAGGCTTTGATCTGAAAGAGTCCGCTCTGGGGATTGACCGAGGCGCCGATCTCGGTAACCTGCGCCGTATATGTATCGCCGTTCCGCTCAAGGCTTACTTCCTGCCCGATGGAAATGGTATTCTTTACCGCCTCGCTGACCTGAAACGTCACGGTCATCGTATTATTATTGACAATGGTATACGCCGGATTTCCCTGCGCCGCCATCCCGTTGACATCCACGTTTTTGCTCTCGATCACACCGGAGACAGGGGCTTTGACCGTACAGTAATCCAGCATCATCTGCGCCGATTCCACTCCCAGCGCCGCCTGAGAGATGCCCGTTTTCAGCGTCTCCTCGGTATTGGCTATGGTCTGATCCAACTGTTCTCTGGTCATCTCCGCCGTCTCATCCGTCAGATCCTGGCCGTCCTCTGCGGTGTGGTATGCGCTCCTTGCCGTAAGGTATGCCTGATAAGCCTGATCCCGGGCCGCGCGCGCCTGGCTCAGCGCCGACTCCGATATGCCGCTGCGATTGTTTCCGCTCACATCCCTGCCGGCATTGTCATAAGCAGACCGCAGTTCATCATACGCGTCGTCCGCCGACTCATAGGCGTCCTTCGCCATCACATAGGCGATCTGCGCCTGCTCAAAACCGCTCTTGGACTGTAACTGACTGCTCTCAAGCTGCAAATCCGTGCTGTCCTGCTGGTTCAGCAGCGTATCCATCTGGGTATCCGCCGTCTGCTGCGCACTCTTTACCTGAAGCTGTGCCTGCTGAAGGCTCAGTCTTGCCGCCTCATCGTCTATTTTAAAGAGGACATCGCCTGCCTCTACGGTATCGCCCACCTCAAAAAAGGTCTCCGTCACCGTCCCCGCTGCGAGAGGAATGACCATCACCGTCTCTTCCGGCGAAATCATGCCCACAAAAGAGTTCGTCAAAGTGATCGTTCCCGTTCCGACGCTCTGGGTGCTGACCGTCACGGCTGTTTCCTCCTCGGTTATGGCTTCCGCTTCCTCGGCCGCGGCGCCGCATCCGCCCAGAACCATCGCCGCAATCAGCATCGCTGCGATTCCTGCTGCCGTCTGTTTCCTAAATTTTCTCATGCTGCTCCTCATTTCCGCGCAGGCCTGTTTCCCCGCGCCCCTTTTTCAGTTTATGATACTGCAAAATTTTCCATATCTGCAGATACCGACCGGCCGGTCGGTCACCATGTTTGATTATACGCTTTTTATTCTAAAATACAATAAACGAAATCTTAAAAAAACTTAAATTATCCTTTTCAGGATACTTTCTGCCGCAAATTTTAACAAAACAAGCGGCAAACCGCCGCTTGTTCGGCTATTTACCGCTTCTCACCTTCCTGATCTTTGTCTTGATCCTCTGCAGGGCATTATCCGTTGCCTTCGCCGTTTTTCCGAGAACTCTTGCGATCTCCGTATAGCTCATGCCGGTCAGGCACAGCTCCAGCACCTGTTTCTCAAAACTGCTCAGCTCCTTTTCTATCGCCATCTCCAGGCTCTCCAGATTTTCCCGGTCTATCACCATATCCTCCGGATTTCTGCTTCCCTCCGCCACCAGTTCCTGAATCAGTTCCGGGTAGCCTTCCTCTTCCGATCCCGCCTGGCCGCCATAGAGAGAGACATAGGAATTGAGAAAAGAGTGCTTCTTTCTTCCCGCCGCCTGTACCGCCGTATAAATCTGCCTTGTCACGCACAGCTCCGCAAACGTATAAAAACTGGCATCCCGCCCCGCGTCATAGTCCCGGATCGCCTTAAACAAACCGATCATGCCCTCCTGTAAAAGGTCCTCATGGTCGGCGCCCAAAATATACATTGCCTTGGACTTTCTGCGGACAAGATCTTTATATTTCTCGATGATATATTCCGTTACCCTGTTATCCCCGTCGTGAAGCCTCTGGATCAGCTCCTCGTCTGAAAGAAATTCATAATCGCCATACATGCCCGAAGCCCTTTTTATCCTCTCTGCCTTACCACCTCATAAGCCAGCACTGCCGCCGCTACGGAAGCGTTCAGGGAATCGATATCGCCCTTCATCGGGATCGCCGCAACCATATCGCAGTTTTCCTTCACAAGCCGCCCGACGCCCTCTCCCTCGTTCCCGATCACAAGCCCGATGGCTCCTTTCAGGTTCAGGTCATACATTCTGGTTCCGCCCATGTCCGCGCAGACCATCCACAGTCCCCGCTTTTTCAGCTCGTCCATTGTCCGCACCAGATTGGTCACTCTCACAACAGGAGTATAGTTCAGCGCTCCCGCGGAAGTACGCGCCACCGCGGCCGTCAGCCCCACCGCCCGGTTCTTCGGAATGATCACGCCGTGGGCACCCGCCAGATTCGCCGTCCGGATAACGGCGCCCAGATTATGGGGATCTTCTATATTGTCCAGCAGAATAAAAAACGGATCTTCTCCCTTTTCTTTTGCCGCCGTAAAGAGATCCTCCAGCTCCGCGTACTCATAAGCCGCTGCCGAAGCGATCACGCCCTGATGGTGCCCGGTCTCCGAAAGCTGGTCCAGCCGCTCTTTTGCCACAAACTTCATAAAGCAGCCCTGCTTTTTTGCCTCCCGCTTTATGGTCATAACCGGTCCGTCCTGACAGCCGTCCAGTACATAGAGCCTGTCGATGGGCCTGCCGCTCTTTAACGCCTCCAGCACCGCGTTTCTGCCTTCTATTATATATTCATGATATGCCATCGTTTGTCACCGTCACTTTATCCTGTTATTTTTTGCCCATTCGGATCACATTCCTCAAAGCCTTTTCTCAAAAGCTCCAGCACCCTCTCTAACCGCCCCGTCAGGTACAGATACCCGATCAGCGCTTCGAGCGCCGTAGCCTTCCGGTACTCGCCCGGCGTGGCGTTCTTTGCTTTGGTATGAAAATGCGCGTTCCTGCCCCGTTTTAATATGTCCGCCTCCTCCTCCGAAAGCTCCGGAAGGAGTGCATCATAGATTCTGCACTGGGTGCCCGCTTTGGAAAATCCGGCGGACTCCTTATGAAGCTTCTGAGGCTGTCTGTTGCCCCTCTCCACCACGATCGTACGGACGATCAGTTCATATACACAGTCGCCGATATAAGCCAGCGTCAGCGGAGAAAAGCTTCTGATATCCTGCTTCCGCCCCCCAAAGCTCTCAAGGATAGCTTCCGGCAGCATCAAGCCTTTTTCCATTTTACGCCCTCTCTCGTATCCTCCAGCACGATCCCCTTTTCCAGAAGTTCCTTTCTGATCTCATCGGCTCTGGCGAAGTTCTTTGCCCCTCTGGCATCCTGCCGCTCCCGAATCAAGGCCTCGATATCCTCCGGCAGAAGTTCCTGCTTCTTTTCCACAATCAGCCCGCAGATATCTGCCAACATCACGATTTCCTTCTTTAACGCCGCCAGGTACGCCTTTGTGTGCTCCCCATCCGTATTGGTATTGACAAATTTTACCAGTTCAAATATCGCGGCAAGGGCGTCCGCGGTATTGAAGTCATCTTCCATGGCCTCCTCAAATTTTGCCACAAAAGCCTTTGCCTGGCCTTCCAGTTCTTTCTCCGCGCCGCTCTCCTCTCCCTCAGCCCCGTTTTGCATCAGGAAATTCAGATTCTCTACCGCCGTGATAATCCTGTCATAGCCGTTTTGTGCCGCCTGCATCAGCTCCGCACTGAAATTCAAAGGGCTTCTGTAATGGGCGGAAAGCATAAAGAACCGCAGTACCTGCAGATCATATTTCTCGGAAATATCCCGCACCGTAAAGAAATTTCCGGCGGACTTTGACATCTTATGATTGTCAATATTCAGAAAGGCGTTATGCATCCAATAATGGGCAAATCTCTTTCCATTTGCCGCCTCCGACTGGGCGATCTCGTTTTCATGGTGGGGGAATACCAGATCCTCACCGCCCGCATGGATATCGATCTCCTCCCCGAGATACTTTTTACTCATCACGGAACATTCGATATGCCAGCCGGGCCTGCCGTCGCACCAGGGCGACTCCCAGTAAGGCTCCCCTTCCTTTTTCGGCTTCCACAGCACAAAATCAAGCGGATCTTCCTTCTGATCCTCCCCGGAGACAAGGAGGGATCTGTTTCCGCCCCTTAAATCGTCCAGATTTTTATGGGACAGCCTGCCGTAGCCCTGAAAGCTTCTCGTCCGGAAATATACCGTGCCGTCCGCCGCCGCATAGGCATGTCCCTTTTCAATCAGCTTTTCGATCATCTCCAGCATACCGCCGATCTCCTGAGTAGCCAGAGGATGGGTGGTGGCCGGTTTTACATTCATGCTCTCCATATCTTTTTTACACTCTGCGATATACCTCTCGGAGATTACGGAGGCGTCCACCCCCTCTTCTATCGCTTTTTTGATAATCTTGTCATCCACATCCGTAAAATTGGATACAAAATTTACCTCGTAGCCCTTGTACTCCATATACCGCCGCACCGTGTCAAAAACCAGCATCGGGCGGGCGTTGCCGATATGGATCAGGTTGTATACCGTCGGTCCGCATACATACATGCTCACTTTTCCTTCCTCAATCGGAACAAATTCTTCTTTCCTGCCGGATAATGTGTTATAGATTTTCATGCTCTGTCTTCTCCTTTTTTCCGTGCGGTAATTATGGTATGGCTTTCCTTTCTCTTTTACCGGTTCCGCACTGCCCCTCTCAAAGTTTACGCCGCAGTTCCCTGAGCTCCTCCTCCAGCCTCAGCAGATGGTTTGTGAGCTCCGCGTTCGCCTTCTTCAGTCCCGCGATATCCTCCTGCACCGGATCGGGAAGATTGACCTGATCCAGCTCCTCCTGAGGAAAATTCTGCTTTTTCCGTTTTACCACATGTCCCGGAACCCCCACCACCGTAGAACCCGGCGGCACCTGCTCCAAAACAACACTTCCCGCGCCAATCTTGGAATTATCCCCTATGGTAAAGGAGCCCAGCACCTTGGCGCCTGCGCTGATCATCACATTGTTTCCTACGGTGGGATGGCGCTTTCCCTGCTCCTTGCCGGTACCGCCCAGCGTCACGCCCTGATAGAGCGTCACGTTGTCCCCCAGTATTGCCGTCTCCCCGATGATCACACCGTTTCCATGGTCGATAAACAGCCCCTTTCCGATCTGCGCGCCGGGGTGGATCTCAATGCCGGTCCTGCGCGCCCCCCGCTGGGATATCCATCTTGCCAGAAAATAATGCTTCTTTATGTACAGTTTATGCGCCAGACGATAATGCAGCATCACCTTAAAGCCGGGATACAAAAATACTTCCCAGTTGCTGTGGATTGCCGGATCTCTCTCCCGTATGATATTGATCTCGTCCTGAATACTTTTAATAAAACCCACGCTGCATTTTCCTCGCTGACGGTCATCTGTTTCCCACTGTTTTATCATATGCTGCTGCCGCTTCCATGTGCCTTGTTTCAGCGCCCGCAGCCTGCCGCAGGGTTGTCATCCCGTTTTGGGCATCCCCCGCACGCTCCGCACCCGGAAACGCTCTCGGCATGCAGTTCCATCGGCGTCGTCAAAAGACAGATCGCCTGGGCCGAAATCCCCTCACCGCTTCCAGTAAATCCGAGTCCTTCCTCCGTTGTTGCCTTTACGCTGACCTGCATCGTCTCTATTCCCAGCGCATCCGCAATATTCTCCCGCATCGTATCGATATGGGGGCGCATTTTCGGCGCCTGGGCAATGATCGTGGCATCGATATTCTCAATCAGGAAGGTATTCTCCTGCAGCAGCTCTCCCGTTTTTCTCAGAAGCTCCATGGACGAAATCCCCCGGTAAGCCTCATCCGTATCCGGGAAATGTTTCCCGATATCCCCTAAAGCCGCGGCTCCCAGCAAAGCGTCCATAATTGCATGCAGCAGCACATCCGCGTCGGAATGCCCAAAAAGCCCCTTCTCAAAGGGTATCTCCACGCCTCCGATGATGCATTTTCTTCCTTCCACAAGCCTGTGGACATCATAACCCATCCCTATCCTCATGTGCTCTCTCCCGCGCCTCCCGCAGCTTCCGGCCTTCTCCGTCTTCTCCTGTGGCTTTTGCCGCTTTTCTTCCTTTCTTTCTCCGTTATCTCCGGTTTTCTGTGCCTCTCCTGCTCTCTGCCGCCTTCACCGTCATAGCCCTTTCTCCTTCCCATCAGCGAAAACTTCTTACCGCCTCTGTGACATTCATCACATACCGTAAAGTTACAGCCAAAAGGCAGCGGCTTTCCGCAGTATTTACACTTCTGAATATAATCTTTTTTATTTTTCACCAGATACCGCATAATGGTATCTTCCGTCTTTTCCCGCTCCCTGGCAAGCCGCTCCGCATCCATCTCTTTTCCCAGTCTGGTGGAAAACTGATGGTAGAGATCCAGCATCTTATAAAACGTCTCATATTTCATGATACCCTTGTCGGTACACATGGACAGAGCCGGAAAATGAAGCGAAATATCCGCCGTATAAGTCTCACAATAATAGAGCCACAGATCCACAATATCCCTGTTTTTAATATCGATGGAACAGGTCAGCATCCGGTAGAGTATCCGTTTATCCTCAAAACCGTCGATATCCTTCCTCTCCTTATAAGCCCGCTCATACAGAAACAGCATCTCATCGATACTGATCTTCTCAAAGGGCGGCGAAGGTTCCACCGATTTCCAGACCTGCAGAATCGTATCCAGAGGATCTTCCATATCCAGCAGCACATGGGGAAAGCCAAGGCTTACCCGGCTGATGGGTTCCTCCTCCTTCGCGTAGCGCTCCCTGATATACTCCAGTTCTTCCTCCCCGGCCGCACTCACATAACCGGTCTCGTAAATGCCGTACCGGCCGGCACGTCCCGCGATCTGCTTGATCTCCGGCACTTCCAGCTTCCGCTTCTGATGCCCGTCGTACTTCTCGATCTGTACAAAAACAATCCGCCGTACCGGGAGGTTCAGCCCCATACCGATGGCATCCGTGGAAACCACCACTTTGCTCTCTTTTTCCGTAAACAGTTTGATCTGCCGCCTGCGGATCTCCGGGGGGAGCGAACCATAGATCACGCTGGTGCGGATACCCTCTCTCTCCAGCCTCCCCGCGATATCCAGCACGGCACGCTTGGTAAACAGGATCAGCGCATCCCCGTCCTGCACATCCTCCGGGAAACGAAAAGCCCCCTTCTCACAGACCAGGTCCGTCATCCTTTTGTAATGATTTATCTCACTGCTGTCGCCGCACAAAGAGATCAGATGCGTCACGACCTTCTGCGCCGCCGGGCTCATACAGATATGGATCTCCTTTGCCTTCACGCCCAGTATCGCCCTTGTCCAGGAATGTCCCCTGTCCTCGTCCGCTATCATCTGCGCTTCATCAATGACAACAATGTCATATTCTTTTTCAATATCCAGCATCTCGATCGTAGAGGAAATCACACGGCTGTTTTCCTCAAAAATATACTCCTCGCCGGTGAGCATGCTGCAGGGCACTCCCGCTTCCATCATCCGCTCATACACTTCCAGCGCAAGAAGCCGCAGCGGTCCGAGATAGGTGCCGTTCCGGGATGTCTTAAGGCGCTCCAGCGCCTGATAGGTCTTGCCGCAGTTAGTGGGCCCTATATGCAGGATAAAATGCCTCTTCATGGCAAGGGCTTCCTGGAACTCCGTTTCCGGGTTCATCGGCACCATATCGATGATCTCCCCCCGGATTCCCACATCGGCATAACTTTTACTCAGTTCCTTTATCGTCCGGCGGCAGATTTCAAAGGGCAGATCCGTCCGCAGATACTCCAGGAATTTTCCCGTAATAATCTCCGCTTCGCTCTCCGTCAGCTCTGCCATATCCAGACGCACAAGCTCCGGCAGCAGCATATCCCGGATCTCCATGATCGCAATCTGGTTCTTTTCCCGGAACGCGTAATAGCTGACGTTCCGCACCTGTCTGTGATAGTCCTCCAGCTTTGCCTTCTTTATTTTTGCCGAACCGGTCCTTTTTAATTCCTGAAAAAGCGATCTGACTCTCTTTTCATAAGAACTTTTCCCGTCATTTTTCTTCTTTTTTAATTTCAACGCACTGTCTCTGTACTGCGTAAAATAAAACTGTACCAGCTTGTCCTGTTGTACCATAAAATCCTGCTTTCTGCTGTTTTTATTATCCTTTGAAAT
>OFEY01001035.1_pt1 | contig 20022 bp, 28 predicted proteins | sample 1521251 | NCBI WGS metagenome assembly OFEY01 (sample SAMEA3504100, study PRJEB24116) | mouse gut metagenome | biome: mouse gut; feature: mouse-associated habitat; material: faeces | place: Denmark | collected 2011
CCGCCCTGCTTCATGACGTGTGCAAGATCCATCTGTACGAAAAGACGGAAGACGGATACCGCCACAACGAGCAATTCCCGATCGGACACGGGGAAAAGTCCGTGATCCTGATTCTGCGGCATATGCCGTTGACGGATGAAGAAATCACGGCTATTTCCTGGCATATGGGAGCCTTTGACAGTCGAGCGGGCGCGGGCCGCAGCTTGTCCCAGGCGTGGGAGAAATGCCCGCTTGCCCTGCATCTGCATTTAGCAGACATGGAAGCAACCTGGTTCGATGAAAAGAGGGAGCCGCAGAAATGAAGAAAAGGCGCGGAAGAACCGTGGCGGAGCGGATGGCCGCATCATTACGCCGGGAAGAAGCGGAAGCAACCGGGAAACCGCTGTATGTGTCATATGCGGACGTTCCGCCGGGGCTGTGCAGCAAAACGGCCTGTATGAAACTGAAACGCCCGGCGGCGGCGGATGAACCACCGGCGGCCTATGTGCTGAACCGTAACTGGTTGGGGTATATGCCGCTGTACGATCGGCGGGAAGAAGGAGGGAAGCAGGCATGAACGAACAGCAGAGAAAAAAGGCGCTGGACAGCTGGAAGGGCAAGAAGAACAATGCCCAGGGGCATTTCTTTGAGGGCTTCATAAAGACCGCGTGCGCCGTCTACAAGCAGAAGGGGATCGCATACGTGGAGAAAATGCCGGAACCGTTTATGGTGCTGGAAAAGAAAGACCGGGGCATTTTTAAGGGCCGCTTCATTGCCCACGCACAGCCGGACTTCATGGGCACGCTGTCCGGCGGGCGCTCCATCTGCTTTGAAGCAAAGTACACCAGCACGGACAAGCTGGCGCAAACCGTCCTGACGGCGGAACAGTGGGACAGCCTGGAACAGCATTGGAAAGCCGGGGCAAAAGCGGGCGTGTGCGCCGGGATCGGGAACGTGTACGCCTTTATCCCCTGGCCCGTCTGGCGCTCCATGCAGGAAATCTACGGGCACAAGTACATGACGGCGGAAGACCTGGAACCATACCGGGTGAAGTTCAACGGGGCCTGTATGTTCCTTGACCCGGTAAGCCCGCCCACGGCGGAAGCGGTGGAAGCGCGGGACACGCTGGGGGCCGCAAAGAAGCGCTTGTGGGACAAGCTGCAAACCGTGGAGCGGGACGCGGAAGAAGCCGCAGAGATTGAACGGCTGGAACTGCAACTGCAACAGGTAGCGGGCGCGGAACTGGCGGCCCGGCTGATCGGGATCATACACCAGCAGCGGAAAGAGAAGTGGGAAGGATTCCTGGGGACAACGGCGGAAGCTATTCTGGGCGGTGCTGATTATTCCGCCTGTACGTCAATAGACGATATGGCGAACGTGTTCGCAAAATACTTTGTGGGGAAGGTGAACGGCGGATGAAAACAAAGGTGTGGGGGCCGTTCCGCCTGGACTGCGGGCGCACGCGCTGGAACGAAAAAACGATCTGTTTCGGCGGCGGGAAGGGCTATGACGGTATCCGGCGGGAATGGCGGTGGTTTATCGGCCTTAATCTGTGGGCCGTGTACGTCAATATCGGGATTAAGAAAGGCTGGTGGAAGCGGTGAAAATGGAAACCGGATTGCTTCACGCAACGGACGGACTGCGGGAACTGATCTTGCAACACCCGGAATTGCCGCTGCTTGTGTTTGCGGGGGAAGACTGCAATAACGGCGAATGGGGCTATATGTCCTGTAGCAGCGTGAAAGCCGTGATCGGGGAATACCTGGACTGCGAACAAACGGTGGATGATAGGCGGTGCTTTACGGATCGGGACGATTTTCAAGAGGAAATGGAGCAAAACAGCGAATTTGACGGAACGGATGAAGAATTTACGGAATATATCAAAGCCCGGATGGCTGAATATGAACCGTATTGGAAGCCGTGCATTATCCTCTACGTGGACAGCTGAAAGGAGCGGTGCAGAATGGATGAACAGCGCATTTACCGCGCCGCCCTGGCCGCCTGGGGCGCGGACGCGCAAACGCTTATGGTATTTGAGGAAATGGCGGAACTGCAAAAGGAATTGTGTAAGGCCGCCAGAGGGAGGGACAACAGGGAACAGATCGCGGAAGAAATTGCGGACGTGGAAATCATGCTGGAACAAATGAAGGTGCTGCATGATTGCGCGAAAGCCGTGGCAGCGTACCGAAAAAGCAAACTGCGGCGGCTGGCGATACGGTGCGGGGCGGACGCGGAGCCGCAGGAAGGGGCAGAAAATGGCGTATAACGTGTATTTCTGCTGTGACAAATGCGGGGATACTTACAGCTGGATCAACACTTCCGTATCAATCGACAGAGCAAAGAAGATAGCGAGGGATCGCGGTTGGGAAGTGGGGAAGCGCGGATGGTATTGCCCAAAATGCCGCAGCCGCAGGAAGGGAGGGAAACCCCGTGAAACCGATTGACCGCATCATGAAAGACAACGTGCCCGGCTACAGCTACATGAAAAAGGCCATGCCGCAGGTTGGAGCGGGCCGGGAGCGGAAGACACCGCCGCAGCGGAAGAATCCGCAAACCCTGACAGAGACAGCGCCCAGCGGCAAGGCGGTTTTGCGCAAGGGCGTAACCGTTACGCAGGCCGCCCGGAAGCTGAACAGGTACGAAGAAACGGGGCTTACGCCCCAGGAAGTCTTCAACCTGATCGAGCGGGCGCACAACCTGGAAAAGCGCGTAAAAACGCTGGAGGACTGGTTATAGGAGGTAGGCGCGGTGGCGGCGGAACGTTGCGTGCTGTGCGGTGCGCCTGTTTCGGCGGGATCGCAAATGTGCCGGGCCTGCATGGATAAATACAGCCCGGCGGCGGTTCTGGAAACGGAACGGGAACTGCGGGACATTGCCCAGGTTTTGAAGATAACCGCCAGCACAGACCGGAACATAAAAGAATCAATGGAAGCCATTCTGCGGATCGCGGATAGGCTGGGAAGGAACAGAAATGGAAGATAGATCGAACCAGACATACACGCCCCGCGTGGTGCGGGCGCGGATCAATATCCCGGCCCGCCCCTGGCAGGTGTACCGGGATGAATACCGGGGGCAGGGCTTCACGGTAAACAACTTCAAAGCAATGCAGAAAGCGGATCAGTATTTTAACGGCCTGGAAATTCTGCTTGCTTCCTGGTGGTATGACGATCACAGCTGCTGGCATTTGTTCAACTGGCCGCAGGCGGTGGACGATCGCGTTATGTGCGCCATGTACCATGCGGAACAGTACAAGGGCGGCCCCGGTATGTTGCCCAGCGCCTACAAGGGCGATTTTGAAAAGTTCCGGGCGGACTGGGCGGCGGGCACGTATGACCCCGGCGCAACGTACACGTTCAAGCTGGAAAACGTGGAAGTTCTGGAAGTGTTGCAGGAAGAAGCGTGGCACGACCGGGAGCCGAAGCGGGCCGCGCCGCAAAACGGAAGAAGCGGAAGAAGAAGGGCCGCAAGCGCCGTGGGTAAGAAGAAGCACCGCCCAAAGAGCAAAGCGGAACTTCTGCAAGCCCAGTGGGAGCGGGAGCGCCCCAGACCGAAACGCCCGGCGGCGGGCTGGATGCAGGCGGCGGCGGAACGGGCGAACCGGGCGCAAGCGGCGGTTATCGCAAAGCGGAAGGAGGGGAAGCCGGGATGAACAGGAAGGGGCCGTGGACACGGAAACTTCTTTTCTGGCGGAAGCAGCGGCGGTTGTGGACGGTGCGCCAGCGCTTCTTCCGCACGTGGGCCGGGAAGGGCCTGCAATCGGCGGTTTACCGCCTGGCGCAGAAGTTCCCGGAAAGCAAGGTGCTTGAACGGGTGCTGTTTCACCTTCTGCCATTTTAGGCGTGAAATGCTGTGCTATCGGCGGGACGGGCAGAAAGGAACGGACAAAATGGAAATGCGCGTTTTATCGGTTATCAATTTGAAAGGCGGCGTGGCAAAGACCATTTCCAGCGTGGCTATTGCGCATCTGCTGGCGGAAAAGGGCTTCCGCGTCCTGCTGGTTGACAACGACAAGCAGGGGGACGCTTCCAGGGGATACCGCCGCCGGGATGAAGACGGGGCAGGGATTGATAAGATCATGACCGCCCGCCGCCCAGATATGGGCAGCCTGATCCAGCACACGGACTTCCCCGGCCTGGACATTATCACGGCCAACATGAAACTGCTGAAAGCGAATCTGGAAGTGCTGCTGGATCAGACCCGCCAGCAGCAAACGCGGTTGAAAAAGGCGCTTGAACAGGTGCGCGGGCAGTATGACTTCTGCGTGATTGACAACGCGCCGGATATTAACATATCCACGATCAACGCCCTGGTTGCCAGCAATGACGTGATCGTACCGCTGGAAGTGGATGATAACACAACGGAAGGGCTGGCGGAACTGGCGGAACAGATCGAGTTCACGCGGGAAGACTTGAACCCGGAATTGACCTTCCGGGGGTGCTTCATTACGAAGTACGACAAGCGGAACGAAGCCCACGCCCAGGGCGCGGCCCAGCTGGAAGCGGCGGGGAAATATCCGGTATTCCGCACGAAGATCCGCACGTCCCGGAAGGTGAGCGAAAGCACATTTGCCCGGCTTCCTATCACGGTATATTCCAAACGTTCCAACGCGGCCATTGATTATGCGGCCCTGGTGGAAGAATACCTGGAACAACTGTGGCTGGACGGCGTAAGCCTTTTGAGTGTGCGGCCCGTGACCGAATCGGACACGCAGAAGGAAGGGTGAGGGAATGGAAGCGGCCAGAAAATGCGCTGTAGGGAACAGGCGGTGCTTATGCGCGGACTGCATCCAGAACGCCGCATATGAGGACTGCGAACGGGGATATTGCATTAACTGCCTGGAATGTGAAGACGCACAGCAGCAGGTACATGACGTGTATCTTTGCACGGGGCACGAAGCACGGCCCAGCGCGGAAGAACAGGAGGGGAACCGGGATGGCAAAATTTGATTTGCACCAGCTTTTGAACGAACGTTCAAAGGCGGCAGCTGTGGAGCGGGAAAAAGAGCCGCGCACGGCGGATGGAATGGAGCAGTTGACGCTTGACGTTTACGATCTGATTCCTTCGCAGGAAAACTTCTATTCCACGCAGTACATAAACGATCTGAAACAGTCTATTGCAATCGTGGGACTACTGCAACCGCTGCTTGTGGAGCGGGACGGGGACAAATTCCGCGTGGTGGCCGGACACCGCCGCCGCCTGGCCTGTATGGCCCTGGTGGAAGACGGCCTGGAACAGTTCCGGCGCGTACCGTGCGTAACGCGGGCGGTGGAAGAAGAAGGGGCCGTGAAAACGATCCTTGACCGCCTGGCCCTGATTTTTGCAAACGGTTTCCGCGAAAAATCGGACTGGGAGAAGATGGAGGAAACCTTGCGCACGGAAGCGCTGATCGCGGAACTGCGGAAGGAAGTTGAAGTGGAGGGGCGCACGCGCTGGATCACGGCGGAATTTACCGGGATCACGGAAGCGCAGATCGGCAGGTACAAGAGCATAAAGAACAACCTATGCCCGGAATTGATGCAGGCATTTAAGGCAAAGCGGCTGGGCGTGTCAACGGCTTATGAACTGTCCGGGCTGTCCCCGGACTATCAGGCGCGGGCGGCGGACACGCTGGAAGAAGTGGGCGTGCTGTCCATAAACGATGCAAAGGCGCTGAAACAGGCGGAAGAAGAAAGAAAACCGCTGGAAGGACAAATGGAATTTGACACGGCGGCGGAAGCGCCCCAGGCGGCCAAGGAAGCCGCACAGGACGCGCCGGGAGCCGCAGGGGGTACAGATACCACGGCGGCGGAGGAAGGGGCACAGGACGTGCCGGAAACGGCCCAGGACGGGCAGCAGGAAGGACAGCCGGACAAGCCGCCGCAGAAGGAGCCGGAAAAGCCCGCATTTGTCGAGCGGGAGCCACGCGGGCGCGGCTGTGCGTGGTGCAACCCGGACTATCACAGGGAACAGGCCACGGCGGAAGGGCGCTTCCTTCTGGCCTATGAGCCGGAAGAAAAACTGGCAATGATACTGGACAAGGAAACGGGCGCGGTTGAACACATGATTTTCCATTGTTGCCCGTTCTGCGGAAGGAAGCTGAAATAGGAGGGGCGCACGATGAAAAAGCGCGGGCGCGGAAGCTGAAATAAGCAAGGAAAAGGCATAGCCGCCGTGGGGGCGGGGGCTATGCCTTGTACCCGTTTTTATGACTTCAAAGGAACCGCCGGAAATCGGAGGTATAGGAAATGGACAAAAAAGACGTTTTGGCCGCCCTGATGTTTTACCGGAATATTGATGGAGAAATTAGGTATTACCGGGGCATGGTAGAAGAACTGGAAAGCTACTATGACACGATCGGCGGGCAAAGCCTGGACGGGATGCCGAAAGGGAAAAACCACATTTCAAACGCCGTGGAAGCCGTAGCCTTGAACTTGCCGGATGGAATAGCGGAAAACATAGACTATTACACGGCGAAGATCGCGGAATTGCAGACGCTGAAAGTGGAAATTCTGCGGGAAATTTCCGGCCTGGAATATAAGCTGAAAGTGATCGTAACGGACTACTACTTACACGGGCTGAAATGGGAACAAGTTTCGGCACGCAACCATTATTCCGAAAGGCAATGCAAAAATATCCGTGACGCGGCGGTTGGAAGCCTGGTTAAAGCGTTCGGGGCAAATAAGATTATTGCGGGTTTTTCGTTTTTAAAGTAAAGATTGCCCGCCATTGCCCGTTTTTGTCTGCTATACTATAGCAGAACAAGGGCGGGAAAAGCCTTTGAAGTCAGCCCCCTACAGTAACAGGCTTTGAAGCAAAATTCAAAGCCTGTTATTATTTTACCAGTTCCGGCATGATCGGGAACGGCGAAAGGCTGAAAACGAACGAACAGGAGGGAAAACGGGATGGCAAGGCCAAGAAAGCCGGAACGGGACAAAGCTAAAAAAATGTACCTGGAAAGCGGCGGGAAAATCAGCACAAAAGAACTGGCGGCGGCCGTGGGCGTGGACGATGGCCGCATAAGGAAATGGAAATCCCTGGACAAGTGGGAAGATGCCCTGCAAAACCAGCCAAAGAAGAAGGGTGGGCAGCCGGGCAATAAGAACGCGGCTGGGGAAACGCCAGCAAAGCGGGGCAATAAGAACGCTGTAACGCATGGAGCGTTTGCGAGTGTTAGCATAGAAGACCTGACGGAAGAACAGAGAAATGCTATTCTGTCCATGCAGCCGGGGGAAACGCTGTCACGGATGAATGAGGAATTGCAAGGCTTACTGGTGCGCAAGGAATATTTAACGGGGTTACTGCAAGGATTTACAGACCCGGCGAAACAGCAGGAATATTACACGGACAAGATCGTGCATATGGTTGTCCCCGTGCCGCAGGAAGAACGCGCCCAGGCGGAAGAAATGGGGCCGGAACTGGAACTGGCAGCAGATCCGGAGGGCGGAAAAGAAAGCCTTAAAACGGCCATGAAAACCATAATCAAAGCAAGCCCGTTTGACCGGGCCATGAAGGTTGAAGCAGAACTGAACAAACTGAATGGCCGCATCATAAAACTGCTGGACAGTATGAGGGCACACGAAGCAGATCAAAGCAGGCTTGCGCTGGAACGTTTGAAGTATCAGCTTGCACGGCAGAAAGCAACAGGAGAGTTCGACATAGACCCGGAAGACGGCGCGGACGTGGAAGAAGACCCGGAAGACGTGGAGCCGGGCGGCGCGGAATAGGTTCTTCCAGCGCCAAGGAGGGGTGAGGGTACGGCGAGCCCCGGCGTTTGATTTTCTGAAAAGCGGAAAAAAACGCTTCCGCTTCCGGGTAGCGGAAAAAATAAGGGGGTGCGCAAAAAATTGAAGCTGTATACCGCCGCTGTGGTTGCCCAGTGGCTTGACATTTCAGATCGCCGCGTGCGGCAGCTACGGCAAAAGGGCGTACTTGCGGAAGCCCGGCCCGGCCTGTACAACTTGAAGGATTGCGTACACCGCTATATTGAGTATCTGAAAAAGGACGGATCGCCGGAAGAAGCCGTGGACTACAACACGGAACGGGCGAAGCTGGCGCGGGCAAAGCGGGAGCGGGAAGAACTGGATCTGCAACTAAAGCGCCGGGAGGTTTTACAGGCGGCGGACGTGGAAAAAGTCATGGTGGAAATGCTTCTGCGATTCCGCCAGAAGATCCGCAACATTCCGGTAAAGCAAAGCCCGGCGCTGGCGGTGGAAACGGATCAAATGGAAATATTCCTGGCACTGAAACGGGCAACGGATGAAGCGTTAGAGGAATTGTCAGACTTTGACGGGCTACTTGCGGAAATGGAGGAAAGAACGCCGGATGGAGGAACAGGCGAAAGCGGTATTTAAGCGCATTTTCGCAAGGCTGAAACCGCCGCCGGAAATGCGCCTGTCAGACTGGGCGGATCGGTATCGCCGGATACCGCAGGGGGCGGCAGAGCCGGGGCGCTGGCGAACGGATAGAGTGCCGCATATGCGGGAAATCATGGACAGCATTTCGGACGTGCGGATCAGAAAAACTGTGGTTATGTCTTCCGCCCAGGTGGCAAAATCGGAAACACTGGTAAACGTAGTGGGGTATTATATGCACTATGACCCGGTTCCGATCCTGATGATGCAGCCCACAATTACGATGGCGGAAAGTTTCTCTAAAAACAGGCTGGCAAAATCCATACAGGAAACGCCAGTGTTGCGGGGGATGATAAGCGATCGGCGGGGAGCCGGAAATACAATCCTGGAAAAAGTGTTCCCCGGCGGAAGTATCGCCATTGTGGGAGCAAACAGCCCCAGTTCCCTTGCGTCCCGGCCCGTGCAAGTGCTGCTGGCGGACGAAGTGGACAGATACCCGGCCACGGCGGGAACCGAGGGCGATCCGCTTTTCCTTGCATCCGAACGGCTTACAACCTTCTGGAACAGCAAGGAAGTATATGTGTCCACGCCGGGAAACAAGGGCACTTCCAGGATAGAATTAGAATACCAGCACAGTTCACAAGGGGAATGGAACGTGCCGTGCCCGCATTGCGGGGAATTGCAGCCGCTGACGTGGGAAGGGGTTGTGTTCGACAAAGACAATCTGGACACAATCCAGTATTGTTGTAGCAAGTGCGCGGCGCTGGCAACGGAAGCGGAATGGAAAAAGGGGTTTATAAACGGAAAATACATACACGCAGATCCAGAAAATCCCGTGCGTGGTTTCCACCTTAACGCCCTGGGATCAAGTCTGGCCCGCTGGCGGGACATTGTGGAAAAGTTCCTGCTTGCGAATGAGGAAAAGAAGAAAGGCAACATAGAAGAATTGAAGTCCTGGACAAACACGAAAATGGGCCAGACGTGGGAGGAAGAAGGGACGGAGGTTGACGAAAGCGCTCTTATGAAGCGCCGGGAACGCTATAATTGCGAAGTTCCGCCGGAAGTCCTGTACCTGACAGCGGGCGTTGACACGCAGGACGATCGCTTTGAAGTGGAAGTGGTGGGCTGGGGCGTGGACTATGAAAGCTGGGGCATAAAGTACGCGGCCATTTACGGTGATCTGAAACAAGATCAGGTATGGAAAGACCTGGACGCTTTTCTTTCCCAGACGTTCACGAAACCGGACGGAACGAAGCTGAAAATTATTTGCGCCTGCATGGACACGGGCGGACACTTCACGAACCAGGTATACCGATTCTGTAAGGCGCGGTATGCGCGGGGGTTGCGGGCCATAAAGGGCAGCAATGACAGCCAGGCGGCCTATATCCAGAAGCCAACAAAGAGCAACCGGGAAGGGGTAAACCTGTTCATGCTGGGCGTGGATACCGGGAAAAGCCTGCTTCTGCAACGCCTGTTACTGGACGATGAAGGGCCGGGCTACTGCCATTTCCCAAAGGACGAAGGGCAGGGCTATGATGAAAGTTACTTTATCGGCCTGACAGCGGAAAAGCAGGTGCTGACCTATAAAAAGGGGCGGCCCGTGTTTGAATGGAAGATAAAAGACTATAAGCACAAGCGAAACGAAGCGTTAGACTGTAGGAACTACGCGGCGGCGGCTATTGAGATCGCGCAAGTGCCGCTGAAAAAGCAGGAAGAACAACCGCAGGTGAAGAAAAAACGGCGGAAGCGCCGGACAAGTGGAGGGATCATGTAATGCCGGGAATTACTCTTGAAATCGCACAGAAACACCTTGACGCATGGTTGGAAGCGGAACTGGCCTGTACAACGAACCAGTCATACACGATTGGAAGCAGGACTTTGACGCGGGCAGACCTGGCGGAAATCAGGAACACGATCAAGTATTGGGCGGATATGGTGGCGCGGCTGGAAGCGGCGAAGAAGTTCGGCGGGCGCAACCGGGTAAAACGGATCATGCCCAGGGATTTATAAAAGATTGCCCGCCATTGCCCGTTTTTTCCGCTATAATTGGTAGCGTGACAATCTGACAAGGAAGACACGAACAGGAAGGAGCGCCCGCAGGGGCGCTTCTTCCTGCTGTTTAAGGGGGTGTATGCGTGGGGGTAATACAAAGAGCCATTGACGGTGCGATCGCCGCCATAAGCCCGCAAAAGGGCCTGGAACGGGCGGAAGCACGGCGGAAGCTGGTGCGGACGCAGGTAATCAACACGGGATACAGTCATTACGGGGCAAACACTTACAAAAAGGAAATGGCCGGGTGGATCTACAACGGCGGATCTTCCAGGGAGGATATAGAAGACAACCTGCCCATATTGCGCGAGCGTACCCGCGATCTGTATATGGGCGTGCCGCTTGCCACGGGCGCGATCAAGACAATGCGCACAAACGTTGTGGGGCGGGGATTGAAGCTGAAACCTACGATTGATCGGGAAGTCCTGGGGATAGATGCAGACGCGGCGCACGCGCTGGAACGGCGGATCGAAAAGGAATGGGAACTGTGGGCGGATACGCCGGACTGTGACGCGGCCCGCATTGATAACTTTTACGAACTGCAACAGCTGGCGTTTATGTCGTGGCTTGTGTCCGGGGACTGCCTGGCCCTTATGCCGATGAAGCCGCGCAAGGGGCAGCCGTATGATCTGCGGGTGCGGCTGATTGAAGCGGATCGGCTGTCAAGTCCAGGCGGGTTTGACACGCTGGACGATCGCATAATCGGCGGCGTGGAAACGGACAGCACGGGGGAAGTGATTGCCTATCACTTTTCAAAGCACCATCCTTTATCCCTTGCAAGTCAGCCTATGGAATGGGTGCGTATCCCGGCATATGGGGCGGCTTCCGGGCGGCGGAACGTGATCCACGTCATGAACCGGGAACGGATAGACCAGCGGCGCGGCGTTCCATTCCTGGCCCCGGTCATTGAAGCATTAAAGCAGCTGGGGCGGTATACGGACGCGGAACTTGTGGCGGCGGTGGTAAGCGGCCTGTTTGCCGTGTTTGTCGAATCGGAAAACGCGGACGGCGGAATGGAAGGTGCGATCGGAACGAACGTGCCGGACGAAGACCGGATAGACGATGAAGACGAAACAACGGTGGAGCTGGCCCCCGGCGCTGTAATTGACCTGCAACCGGGAGAAAAGGCACACGCGGAAAGCCCAGGGCGGCCAAACGCAAACTTTTCCGGGTTTGTGGAAGCGGTATGCAGGCAGATCGGCGCGGCCCTGGAAATCCCCTATGAACTGCTGTTAAAGCATTTCACGGCCAGCTATTCCGCAAGCCGGGGAGCGCTGGAAGAAGCATGGAAAATGTTTCGTATGTACAGAACGTGGATGGCAACGGACTTCTGCCAAGTGATTTATGAAGAATGGCTGACGGAAGCCGTGGCAAAAGGCCGCGTGAACGCGCCGGGCTTCTTTTCCGATCCGCTGTACCGGAAAGCATACAGCAAGGCGGAATGGAACGGCCCGGCCCGTGGAGTTCTTGAACCAGTGAAGGAAGTAACAGCGGCGCAAAAGCGCGTGGAAAATGGATTCTCCACGCGGCAGGCTGAAACCATGGAAATGACCGGATCGGACTTCTACGCGAACGTAGAGCAGATCAAGAAAGAAGAAGAAAAATTAAGGGAGGTAAGACAAGATGCCGCAGGGAGCCAACAGCCCGCAGCAGGGGCAGACGGGAAACCCGTACCAGGTGACGGAAAATAGATTCTGGAATTTCGTCCCGGCCACGGGGACGAAGCCGCCGGAAATGCTTCTGTACGGCCCGATCGCCAGTCAAAGAAGCTGGTGGGAAGACCGTGTAACCCCGGCCCAGTTCAACCAGGAATTAGCCGCTATTGGGGACGTGGAAGAACTGGTGGTAAGAATCAATTCCCCCGGCGGTGACGTGTTCGCGGCGCACGCGATCTATTGCCGCTTGCGGGATATTGACGCAAAAATCACAGTGAAAATTGACGGGTGGGCCGCCAGCGCGGCCACGATCGTTGCAATGGCCGGGGACGTTATCCAGATCCCCCGGAACGGCGTTTTTATGATCCATGACCCGGCTATGACTGTGTGGGACACCTACAAGGCGGCGGACTTTGAAAAGCTGGCCCAGGAATTGAAGGTGATCAAACAGTCCATTGTGAACACCTACGCGGGCAGAACCAAAATGAAGGACGAAGACATAGCGGCCATGATGCAGGAAGAAACATGGTGGACGGGAGATCAGGCCGTGGAAAAGGGCTTCTGTGATTCCATCATGTTTGAAGCGGAGCCGCAGACGGTGATCGAGAACGCCCGGAAAGTCATTGTCAATTCTGTTCCGCTGGATCTGTCACGGTTCAAGACCGTGCCCACAATGTTGTTAAACAGCCCGGCCCAGGGCGGTTTGCAAAATACTATTGAAGACCACAAAGACGAAAAAGGAGGAAAAGGAACTATGGACGAACAGATCAAGACTGTGCCCGCCCTGGAAGCAAAATACCCGGATCTGGTGAACCAGATCCGCACGGAAGCCGTGAACAGCGAGAGGGAGCGGATCAAGAGCATCATGGACACGGCCCCGGCGGGGTATGAAAGCATCGTGGAAGATGCCCTGTTCAAAACCCCCGTGGACGCTGGGCAGGTGGCCTTGAAGATCGTGGCCGCCCAGAAGCAGGCGGGCATTACGCACATGAAGAACGCCGCAGCCGATGCCGCAGCGTCCGGCATGGACGGCGTGGAGCCTGGCGGAACGCCTATGGGCGGCGGTGACGATGGCAAGAGCATCTTTGACCGGGCCATTGAAGAAGTTCTGTAAGAGGGGAGGAAACAGAAATGGCGAATCTGATTGAGCGGCGGGAGTATACGCCGAAAAGGTTTTATGCCGGGGAATTTCCGGTTGTGACCGAAACGGGAACCGCTGGCGGCGCTATTGCCCTGTATGACCTGGTTATGTCCAGCGATACCGGGATCGTAAAGGCAACCAAAGCGGGCATTGCAAACGTGGTGGGCATTGCCGTAAGCGAGGCCGCAGCGGCGGACGATCCCGTTGTGTACATTCTGACCGGGGAAGTGTTTGCGGATTCCGTGGGCCTTGACGGAATTACCGTGGACGAAGCAAAGGCGGCGTGCCGGAAGCTGTCTATTTTCTTGAAGTAAGGAGGATAAAAAACGATGCCTAACACTGTAAGCATTTATGAACCCCGTACCATGATGGGCGTGATCAGGAAAATGCCGCCCGCCCACACCTTTTTCCGCAGCACCTTCTTTTCCAATGAACAGACGTTTGTGACGGAAACTGTTGACATGGACTTTAAGAAGGGCGCACGGAAGCTGGCCCCGTTTGTTTCCCGCGTGGTCGGCGGGAAGATCGTGCCGAATACCGGGTACGAAACCAGAACGTACAAGCCCACGCTGATTGCGCCAGACAAGATCACAACCATTGATGATCTTCTGGATCGGCAGCCCGGCGAACAGTTGTACAGCGAGAGAACCCCCGCCCAGCGGGCCGTAATCAAAATGCGGGAAGACTTCACGGAACTGCGGGAAATGATCGTGCGCCGTGAAGAATGGATGTGCGCCCAGGCCATGCTTACGGGCAAGATCGTTGTGGTGGGCGAGGGCGTGAAAGACGTGATCGACTTCCAGTTTACGAACCTGATCGACATTTCCAAAGATACGAAGCGGAAGTGGAAGGGCGGCACGGCCCAGAACAAGTACGCCGATCTGAAAGCCTGGCATGAGAAGGTGCAAAAGGAGGGCTTCACCAACTGCAACGTCTGCATTATGGCTTCCGATGTGGCAACGGAATTTCTGATGGACGAAACGATCCAGAAGCTGCTGGACGTGAAGAACTACGCCCTGGCAACCATCAAGCCCACGCAGAAGGAAAACAACGTTACCTATATCGGCACGATCCACGAACTGGGCCTGGATCTCTACCAGTACAACGAATGGTATGTGGACGATTGGACAGACCCGGCAAACCCCGTGGAACTGCCCATGGTTCCGGCGGGCACGCTGATGATGGCAAGCACAAACGCCCGCTTTTCCATGTACTACGGCGCGATCCATATGCTGAACCAGCGAACGGAGAAATGGGAAACCGTGGCCGGGAAATATGTGCCGGATACCTTCATCAAGAAGCGCCCGGATCGCCGCTTCCTGTCCTTGCAAAGCGCCCCCGTGCCCGTGCCGCATGAGGTTGACAGCTGGATCACGGTGAAGGTGATGTAATGGACTTCAAAGCACAGCTGGCGGCAGATATGCGGGTATTTCACAACCCGGCGGAATTTGCCACGGTGGCGGGCTTCTACTACGATCGGGAATGGTACGAAGTGCCCGTGGTGCTTGACCATGAAGCGGCGGCGGAACGACAGCGGCCCGGCGGCGATAATGCGCCGGGCCTGTCCAGCCTGGAAGCCGTGGCGTATGTATCGCTGTACGATCTGGGCTTCATGCCGGAGCGGGATCACAAGTTCGCTGTGAAGGTGGCGGGCGTGACACAGCAGTACAACATTGAACGCGCACACCACGAAGACGGGGAAATCATTCTGGAACTGGGGGCGCTGGGCGAACGATGAATATAGGCGTACAGATTGACGCGGAAACTATGGAGCGGGTGGAAGCCATGCTGGCGCAAGTCCCAAAAGGGGCCGAGCGGGCTTTCTCCAACGCCATAAACCGGGGACTGTCAAAGGTGAAAACCGGGGCGTTTCGGGAAGTAAAGCGGGTTTACACGGTGCAAAGCAGCGCTTTAAGCGGTGCAACCAGCACGAACATAAAGAAAGCGTCAACGGGCGATCTGGCCGGGCACGTCCATTTTGCAGGCTATGAAATCCCCCTGTACAAGTTCAACGTAACGCCGAAAAAGCCCGGAACCGGAAAGCAGGTAAGCGCAACCATGAAGCGCGGCGGCGGGGCCGTCTATGACGATGCCTTTATAGCTGAAATGAAAAGCGGACATATCGGCGTATTTCATAGGGAAACGCGGAAGCGTTTGCCTATTTCGGAATATATGGGCCTGTCCGCCGCGCACATGGTAGGGGAAACCGCCGTGGCCGAAAAGCTACAGGAAGAAGCCCAGAAGACCGTTGACGAACGGGTTATGCACGAAGTTGAACGGCTTCTGAACGGCTATGGAGGGTAAACCATGACAGAAATTTTCCTTATGGAAAAACTGGCCGCGTTTGTGGAGGAACACACAAAAAACATTATCCTTGAAGTGGAAACGGAACCGGGCGCGGACAGAAAAGAGCGCCCGGCAGAAGTCCACAAGTACGGATTGCCGAAAAAGGAAGACAAAATAAAGCGGATTCCATATGTTCTGCTGCAACTGCTGAAAGGTGAAGACGATGTGGAAGACAGCGAATGTATGATCCGCATAATAGCGGCAACGTATTCCGAGGACTGGAAAGCGGGGGAATACGATGTGCTGAACCTGCTGTTGAAGATCAAAGCAGAGTTGAAGCGCGTTGGAATACTGGACGATCGCTTTGTCCTGCATTTCCCGGTTGAATACCTGATTTACACGGATACGGAAAAATACGGGCCGTACCATTTTGGGGAAATGATCACAAAATGGGGCCTGCCAACAATGAAACGGGAGGTTGAAGAAATATGGCAAGAGTAGCGAAAAGCAAGGCGGAAGACCTGGAAGCCGTCAAGACGGCCCAGGAAGCCGCCCAGGACGCGCCGGAAGCGGCGGGGGGTACGGATACCACCACGGCGGCGGAGGGGGAGCAGAACGCGCCGCAGGCCGCCCAGGACGCGCCCGGCGCGGAGGGGGACAAGGATACCGCCCAGGACGCGGAAGCCGTCCAGAACGCGCCGCAGGAAGCAGAGCCGGAAAAGCTGGTGTATGTGGGGCCGCAGCTTCCCCGTGGGCGGCTGAAAACCAACAAAATTTTTGAGGGCACGCGGGAACAGATCCTTGCTTCCCCGGAAATGGCGGAAGTGCTGAAAAGATACCCGCTTGTGAAGAATATGCTTGTGCCCGTGTCGAAGCTGGCGGAAGCGAAGCAGAAGATCGCGGCGGGCGGGAACGCCCTGCATAAGTTCTACGCGGACATTGCTTCCCTGGCGGCAACGGAAGGATTGGAGGGATAATAGATGGCGCTGACACACGGCGTAAACGCATCGAAGCTGAAAACAAGCGTTTCCACGCCTGTTAAAGTGGCTTCCGGCGTGCATTTCGCGGTGGGCGCGGCCCCCGTGCAAATGGTGGGAGGGAAAACCAACGAAGTCATTATGGCGAACGACTATGAAGAAGCCGTGCGCTTCCTGGGGTATTCCGATGATTGGGAGAAATACCCGCTGTGCATGGAGATTTACACCGCGTTCACGCTGTACAACGTGGCCCCGGTTATCATGGTGAACGTGCTTGACCCCAAAAAGCACAAAAAGCAGGTTGCGGCGGCCAGCATGGAGCCTGTGGAAAACCAGATCCTTTTGCCGCTGGAAGCCCTGGCGGACACGGTGAAGGTGGAGGGAAAGGAAAAGGATACCGATTATACCGTGTTTTACACGGATGATAATTGCACGATCGAGTTCCTGACCGACACCACCACCGCCCAGCAGGTAAGCTATGAAGCGGTTGATCCGTCCATGGTTACGAAAAGTGACATTATCGGCGGATACAGCGTGACCACGCACAAGACCACGGGGCTTGAACTGATCGATGATGTTTTCCCGAAGTATACCCTTGCGCCTGATATTATCGTGTGTCCGAATTGGTCACACGACAATGAGGTTGCGGCGGTTATGTCCGCAAAGGCGGAAAATATCAACGGCGTGTTTGAAGCGGAAGCGCTGATCGAACTGCCCAGCACGGAAGGGGACGGCGCAACCTGGTACACGGACGTTCCGGCGCTGAAAAAGCGCATGAACATTTTCAACGTGAACCAGCTGTGCTGCTGGCCGAAAGTCAAGCTGGGCGATCGCGTCTTTGACTATACCGTACAGCTGGCGGGCAGTATGTCCAAGACAGATAACAGCGGGGAGTTCGGGGACGGCACGCCTTGCGAAAGCGCGTCCAACAAGGTTTTGCGTGCTGACAGTATGGTGCTGGCGAACGGTGAGGAAGTCCGGCTGGACGTGCCGAAAGCAAACTATCTGAACGACAATGGTATTATTACCTGTGTCAACTTCTACAACGGCTTTGTGTCCTGGGGCAACTACACTTCCGCGTTTCCGGCCAACACAGATCCGGTTGACTACTTCTACAACATTAACCGGATGTTCAAGTACATTGCCAAAACGGTGATCCTGACTTCCTGGAACGATGTTGACCGCCGGATCACGCGCCGCCTGCTTGACGCGATCATGCAGGGTGTGAACTACTGGCTGAACAGCCTGACCGCCGAGGAAAAGATCCTGGGGGGCCGGGTGGAAATGCTGGAAAGCGAAAACGCCCTTACAAACCTGATGGCGGGCCGGGTGAAGTTCCATATTTACGTTACGCCCCCGTCCCCGTTGCAGCAGCTGAATTGGGTAATGGAATACGATCTTTCCTACCTGCAAGTGCTGCTGTCCCCGGCGGCGTAAGAAGGAGGGGTAAGAAATGCCGAAAGTTGATCAGCTGGTAAACAACTTTGCCGTGTACGAAGACGCGGTGGACTATATCGGGATCGCGGAAGTGGAGTTCCCGGAACTGGCGTGGCTGGTGGAGGAAATCAAAGGCGCGGGGTTGAGCGGCAACATTGAAGCCGTTGTGATCGGACACCTGGAAGCTATGACGGCAAAGTTCAGCTTCCGAACGGTTACGCCCGCCGCCGTGAAGATGAACGAGCCGCGTATTCACAACCTGGATTGCCGCGTATCCCAGCAGGGCTACAACAGCAACAAGGGGCAGCACAAGCAGGAAGCGCTAAAGCACATTCTGCGGACGATGCCGAAAAAGCTGGCCGTAGGCAAAGCGGCGGTGGCTTCCACGGCGGACGCAAGCGGCGAACACGCCGTATACTATTACGCCATTTACAGGGACGGGAAGAAGGAAACGGAGATCGACCCCGTGAACTTCATCTGCCTTATTAACGGCGTGGACTACCTGGCGGAAGTAAGAAAGGCGCTGGGCAAGTAACAGGAACACAGAGCGGGCCAGCGGCGTTGTGCTGCTGGCCCGCAATAAATTTAATTTTATGGAGGAAATGACAATGGAAGACAGCAAGAACATGAACGCGGAAAAGATGGCCCAGGAAGCCGCCCAGGCGGCCCAGGACGCGCCGGAAGCGGTGGCGGGTATGGATACCGCCACGGCGGCGGAAGCGCCCCAGGACAAGCCCGCAGACGCGCACAGCATGAACTATGTGCATACCTTCAACCCGCCCGTTGAGATCACGGGGACGCAGTACAAAAGCCTGACCTTCTACTTTGAACGCCTGACCGGGGAAGACGTGGAGGCGGTGGAACTGGAATTGCAGCAGCGCAACATTATTGTGCTGGACGCAACCGTATCCAGCGCGTTCCAGTGCGGCATTGCGGCCCGTGCGTCCGGGATCGGCGCGGATGAAATTGCACGCCTGCCCTTGCGGCATTATCTCAAGATCAAGAACGCCGCGAGGGATTTTTTAGTGGCTGTGGGATACTAAAAATTGAGTATCCCGGCAACTGGTTCCGAAAACAGTCATACAGGCTTGCACGGCTGACATATGCCGATCCGTTTAAGTGGATGGCCTTGCCGCTTCATGAATTTTTCGCCTGGATAGAAAGCATAAACGAAGTGGAGGAAGAAGACAAGGCCGCCCAGAAGGACAAGTAAGGGGGGCGGGAAGTAATTGGCAGGGGCGCAAAAAAACTTTGAACTTCTGTTCAAGCTGACTGCTTCCCTGGGCGGAAATTTCCATAGCACCTTCAACGCCGCCGTACAGGCGCAAAAGCGGCTGTCTGACAGCGTTAAAAACGTCAACGCCCTGCAATCAAAGATAGACGGCTACAACAAAGCAAACGCCGCCATTCAGCAGAACCAGCAGAAATTGCAGCGCCTGACGGCGGAACATGACCGCTTGCAATCCGAACTGGCCCAGACGGCCCAAAGAAAGCGCGATCTTCAACGGGCCATGGAAACCGCAGAAGCGGAAGGGAACATAGAGGAATACAAACGGTTACAGAAGGAACTTTCCGACACCAACAAGGAATACAGCAGGCTAAACGAGAAGTACAAAGCGAATCAAAACCAGATACAACAAGCTACTGCCAAAATAGAAGAACAGCAAAGATCCCTTGAAGAACTGGCCCAGGAGTTGCGGGAAGCCGGATTGAACACGGACGATCTGGAACGCGCAAACGAACGGCTGAAAAATTCCTATGAGCGCTTGCAAGCGTCCCAGGGGCGCTTAAAGAACCTTAACCAGCAGCAGGAAAAGATCAAGCAAAATGTTTCTGCAACCAAAACGGAAATACTGGGCACGGTTGGAGCCTATACCGCAGTTGCGGCGGCGATCTACGCCGGGCCAGTCCAGGCGGCCCAGAAATACGAAACGGCGCTGGCAAAGGTGAACACCATAGCGGACACAACGCAAGTTCCGCTTGAAAAAATTTCGCAAGAGGTTATGGCCCTGTCCAACAAAACGGGCGTGGCGGCCAACGCCCTTGCGGAAGACGTTTACAACGCTATTTCCGCCGGACAGAAAACCGGGGATGCCGTCAACTTTGTTTCCTACAGTACGAAGCTGGCAAAGGCGGGATTTGCGGAAACGTCACAGACGCTTGACGTA
>OFEY01001053.1_pt1 | contig 19773 bp, 17 predicted proteins | sample 1521251 | NCBI WGS metagenome assembly OFEY01 (sample SAMEA3504100, study PRJEB24116) | mouse gut metagenome | biome: mouse gut; feature: mouse-associated habitat; material: faeces | place: Denmark | collected 2011
CCCTGTCTGTCAGTACCTTATCGAGAAGGCCGGCCATCTTTTTTATATTATCGCACAGCGCCATCTGTTCCGCCAGCTCTGCCGCCCCTTCTTCTCCGGCTTCAAGCTGCTCGAAAAACAGTGCGATCGCGTCCTTTCTCATATCCGGATAGCCCCCGGCATCTTTCAGCATACTCCAGGAATTCAGAAAATCCGCTTCCGTTTTCAGAGAAAATCTCCTCCGGTACGCCGCCGCAAACGCCGTCTCTTTTCTGTGAAGCACCAGACTCCTGTAGGCAAGTCTGAACACATTCTGAACGATCCAGTTTCCGCCGCCCGCATCCCCGGACCATTCATCAAACCCCGCCGTCTTTTCCATCCTGCCGCTCTCATCAATTCCGGCGCAGCAGACCGCCGTGCCGCAGTTGTAAGCAATCCCGACACCCCCGGGGCACTCTCCCCAGACCGTCAAAAAACCATCATTACAGGCCGTAAATTCCCGAAAACCGATTTCTCTGAAGATCCCTTCGATCTCCTCCTGATCCCTGCCGTTGTCTATACCCGCAAGCCCTGCCGCCGCATCTTTTATATCAGATATGTGTGCTCCGTTATTTCCGGTCAAAGTCCTCACACCATTTAACAGTTCCCGCTTTGTGCCATCCCAGCCGCCCTCCAGAAAATCATGGTTGATACAGCCCCCCAGATGCCTTCCGACCGTCTTAAACTCCTGATCCAGCAGCAGATATTCCGTTTTTGTTCCCCCGCCGTCTATTGCAAGATACATCCTCCGTTTCCTCCTCTCACACTGTCTCTTCCTTCCGCTTCTGCGCATAATTATCAAACCACAGGATCAGCAGAATAATAATTCCCTCGCAGACCTGCTGCACATAGGCGCTGATTCCCAGCATATTCATACAGTTCTCCAATAACTGTATCGCTAACAGCCCGATAAAGGACTGAGGCACACCGCCCACACCCCCGGCAAAGGATGTTCCGCCAACAACACATCCGCAGTTTACGGACAGAGCCGTGGTATCCCCGTAGATGGAAGAGCCGGTATTTAATCTCGAAGAGAGCAGTACGCCGCAGAACGCCGCCATCGCTCCGCAGATCACGAATGCCGACCATTTGATCCGCTCCGCCCGGATGCCGGACTGTGTGGCAACATTGTAGTCTCCTCCCACCGCGTAACAGTTTCTTCCAAAGGAAGTATACCGTAAAATATAATAAAATACAAGCAGCATCACCACCATAATAATGATCAGGTTTGGTATCCATAATGATCAGCTTCGATTCAAAGGAGAGCGCCTTCGCTATCTCCACCATCTGCTTCTCCGATGTGCTCAGTTCCGATACAAACTTATGGGTGCTGATGGATGAGCCGATCTGCTCAAGCAGCTTCACCGCCTTCTGATGGGTTCCCTTCATGCCGCCTGCCTCCCGGAACCTCCCCAGAAAGATATTCTCTCCCACCGTCATGGAGGAAATCAGGCTGAATTCCTGATAGATAATGCTCAGTCCCCTGCGCAGCGACTCCATCGGCGTTGTCTTTTCCACTCTTTGTCCGTCAAACTCCACCGTCCCGGAATCCTTCGTGTAGACTCCCGACAATATTTTCATCAGCGTTGATTTACCCGCCCCGTTTTCGCCTACGATGCCGTGCACAACACCCCGCCCGACCTTTAGCGATACGTCGTCAAGCGCCTTCACGCCGGGAAACGATTTGCTCACATGTTCCACCGACAGGATCATATCCGAAAGTTCTCTCTCCATCCCGCATCCTCCTTCGCTTTTCCCATTATAACACGAAAGCCGGAAGTCTGAATCGTTACCGTCCAACCCACCCTCAGCCATTCAGACTTCCATGCCGTTTCGTCATTTTTCGTTCGCCCCTTCGTCATTCTTCACGAAGTGCCTTCTACCTTACCACTCCGGATAAGGCAGTTCCTCCACATTATCTTTTGTCACGATATCCAGAGGCACATAATTTTCCGCTTCATACTCCTTGCCGTCCGCCGCGTTCCTGATCACTTCCAGCGCTTTCAGAGAGATGTTCACAACGTTCTGGCTGATACATACATTCTGTGTGCCGTCCTTCACCTGGTCAAAACCGCTTCTGCTGCCGTCGATCGCCACAATGTATGTGCCGTCGATCCCTGCCTTTTTCAGCGCCTCGATGCAGCCTGTGGCACCGCCGTCCCAGTGACAGAAGATACCCTGAATGTCGCTTCCGTATTTTACGATCATATCCTCCGTAATCGCCATAGTCTCATTGGAAGACCAGCTGTCAGTCGCCTGATAATCCAGTACTTCGATATTGGAACCTTCTAACCCTGCATTGAATCCGTCATGTCTGCGAATCTGAGCGTCCGTCCCTGCCGTGCCGCCGACCTCGATCACTTTCGCTCCGTCCGGGAACTGGTCGATCATTGCCTTTGCCGCATTTTTTCCCGCTTCCGTATCATCCACGCCCACAAAGATATCACGGTATTCGCGATATTCCTCCGGCAAGTCCGCCGAATACAGCTCCACGATAAGCCCCGCCTCTTTTGCCTGCATTACCGCAGGGATCACGGCGTTGATATCGCTGGGGCAGAGGATCAGTGCATCGTATCCTTGTCCGATACAGTTTGTAATCGCCGCAACTTCCGTCTGGGAATCATACTGCCCGTCAAAAGCGGTCACTTCCATATTATAATCGCCCTGATGCTCTTCCATGATCTTATAGCCGTAAGCGTTCATCTCGTTCGACATGGAGTTCGGGATATACGCCACCTTCAGTGTCTTTCCTTCCTCCGCCGCAGGTGCCTCTTCCTCCGCAGGTTCTTCTTCGGCGGGAGCCTCCTGCTCGGTTTCCGCGGGCGCCTGCGCCTCACCTCCCGCACTGTTGCCGCATGCCGCAAGCCCGAATGCCAGTGACGCCGTTAAAACGACTGCCATTAATTTCCTTTTCATGTTCTTTCCTCCTTTTGCATGTTTTTCCCGGCAGATGCCGGATTGTCTTTATATTGTTATCCTGCTCCTTTTACAGAGCGGGTGCAACACCTGTTATCCCTTCTTTCTCTTCTATGATTCCGCCGCCCCTATCGCATCAATCGTCTCTCTCGATATCCGCATGATATCCCAGGATAGGACAACGCTCTTTGCTCCCGCCGCCGCAAGTTTTGCCAGATATTCCTTCACATAAGCGGTATCCGCACTGCATATATCTTCCACATAATTCGCATCGATCCCCGGCGCTATGGAACATCCCGCGCCCTGAAGCTCTTGTGTCTGCTTCACCGCCAGTTCCATACTCCCCGTATCTCCGCCCCAGAGCCGATCCAGTTTTCCTTTTATATCACATCCCAGCGCACGCAGTTCAAAGGGAAGCCCCGCCGGCGCATCCGTCCTGACATAGACCATGGGTTTTACAAAATCAACCGCCTCTGCCAGCGCAAAAATATCCTGTCCCACAAAATCCGCCACAACCGGCGCAAACGTATCGGCACCGACTTTCAGCCCCCTCTCATGAAATCTCCTTCCAAGCCTTTCCACCTGGTCCGTGATGTTTTTTCGCTTTGCCGCCATAAGCCTGTCAATATCCTCATCCTCATACCGGTAGATTCCTTTTTCCAGCTCTTTTGGCATAAACCGGGCTGTCCCGCCCCCTTTTGCCAGATACCTTATTCTCTCCGTATCCACGCCGTTTTTCTCATATAACCTAAGGCACGCCGGACACCAGCATCCATACAGAGCGCCCACGCCGCCGGCGCCGGAAGCATACCGTATCCTGTCCAGGAACACCCCGTCCATGGCGCACCCTTTTGTCAGTCTCTCAAACACTTCCGACGCGCCTGTCAGGCTCTCCTGCGAGGACTGGCATACAAAATCAAAGGCATCTTCCCTGCAGGTCTGAAATGCTTTCTGCTTTCCTTCCGTGAGGTCCACACTTCGCCTGATAGCTTCCCCGCTGTGAATCTCCGCAAACACCGGAAGCCAGAAATACTTTTCCACCGGATATTGATCCAGCATGCCGCTGATCTCCCGGTTCAGCTTATTGTCTGCCGCCCAGCCGAATATTACCTTCTCCACATCCAGCGCTTTTATGCAATATTCCAGCATCCGCTCCGCATCCTGTGCCCTGCATGCGGGACTGCCAAAGCTCCCTGTGCTCAACTGCAAAATATACCGCATCCGCTCCCCTTCTTTCTTTCACCTATTTCTGTAATCAAAGTATGTAATTTCAGATTGAATGTCAATAAAACAAGAAGATAATATATATCCTTGTGAAATATATCCTATATACACTGATCCCATCGCGTAATTTTTTGTATATTATATTCAATTTGACTTTTTTATTTCTGAAATAAGAAATGAAATCCTTGAAATTTGCCTGAAATGTGCTATACTGAACAAAATACGGAGGAAATAACCATGCGCAGAAAATATCCCTTCTCCTTTTCGGAAATAGCAGAAGAAGCCGGCGTCTCCACCGCCACCGTATCCCGCGTGTTAAACGGACAGAGCAATGTCAAAGCCGGCCTGATTGAAAAAGTATATGATGTTCTTGATAAACGGGGGCTTAACCCAAACGAATATATTGTTCAGGCGCCCGCTTCCGGCAGGCTCCTTTTATTTGTCCTTCCCTTTGAATTCAATTCCTTCTTTAATGAGATCATCAAAGGCGCGAAGGCTTCCGCCCTGCAGCACGGATATACCATGATGATCCTGCAGGAGCAGCTTGGCAGCAACACCTTCTCCTCCTTTGAGCAGCTCATACGCCATGTAAAGATATCCGGTGTGATCTGCTTAAACCACTTAAACGCTCAGCTCATGCACTCCCTAAGCAGCCTCGTCCCCGTGGTACAGTGCTGCGACTACGATATAAACAGCAAAACCGTATCCTCCGTCAGCTTTGACGATACCAAGATGGCGGCAACCGCCGTAAACCATCTGCTCTCCCACGGACGAAAGAAGATTGCTTTTATCTCCGGTTCCCTGAAATACCGGGACAACTATGTCCGCCAGGAAGGCTATTTAAAGACGCTGCAGGCGGCCGGCATCAAACCGACTCTGCGTTTTATTATCAATCTCCCCGAGATCAATTACAATATGGCGTTCTCCTCTGCCACCCAGCTTCTCTCCCAGCCGTACCGCCCGGACGCCTTTCTCGCCATATCCGACCTCTTTGCCAGCGCTGTGATCAACGCCGCAAAGCAGTTAAGGCTCCGCGTCCCGGAGGATCTTATGGTCATCGGCTACGACAACGTGGATTACGCGATCATATCTTCTCCCCAGATCACCACGATCAACACCCCAAAATACCAGCTTGGCTACACCGCCGCGGAACTTTTGGTTGACCGAATCCAGAACCCGGACTTTGCGGCGCAGCATATCAAACTGCAGTCCGAACTGATCATTCGGGAGTCTACGACGCCGAAGGGCGGCGGGTAAGACCGAATATGGCAAAGCCTTCCGCATAAAAAGCAGAAGGCTTTGTCTGAAATAAATATTCTGTCAGCCACCGATACATTCAGCCGCTTTTTTTGCCAGTTCCTCTATCCGGATATCGTTTTCCCGGTCCATAATATGAATCATGGAAGGATCTGCTTTCTCCGCGCCTTCCAGCGCTCCTACAATGGAGCCGGTGATCGCTGCCACCGTATCCGTATCGTAACCCACATTTACCGCTTCACAGACACTGTCCCATGCATTTCCCTCACAGATCATCATAATACCGAAGGCTGCCGGAACCGCTTCCGATATATGGAGTCCCGTTCCTACGATCTCATAGATCTGCCGCAGCTTTTCTTCCTTTGTTACGGAACTGAGTGCTACGGAAATAGCATAATCCATTCTCGTCACCACGCTGGGGCCTCCCACAATCCTGGAACGCTCCTTTCCTATTTCTTCTCCGCGCTTGGCGCCGTAGATTCCCGCCTGCATAACGCTGTACAGTGTAGCATCCTCCTCAAAGGCGCTACTGATCGCCGCGGCTACCGCGCACGCCCCCGAGATGGACAGATGATTGTCATGCGTCACCTGTGTGATACATACGGCGTCCTCAATCGCTTTATCAATATCACAGGGATGAAAAAAACCTGCCGGGGAAATCTTCATAGCACTTCCGTTTGTTGCCTGCCTGGCATAATCCACCACTCCCTCCGGCCTGTAATCCCTTCCTTCCTTTTTCGCTTTCAGGACATCGATCGCACTGCGGGTAGTTGGGCCTGCAAACCGGTTAAAGTATCTCGGAATACCTGACCAGCGTATCAACATATTTTCCACACATTCCTGGTCTATCACTCCGTTATTTCCGATGATCTCCTCCGTCAGCAGATACGTCTGAGAAAAGTCGTCCGTGATCTGCCCCGCTTTATTGCCGTAGGCAAAAGCGGTCCTGCCCGGCTCTGCCAGTTCCCGCAGGCCTCCGTGGTACATTTCCCTGATCTGATCAAATGTCAGATTTTCCGTGACCGCCCCCATTGCATCGCCCAGCGCGCAATAAACCAGGCTACCCAAAATCTTACTGTATCTCATTTGATTCATTCTAACCATTCCTCATTTCTTTTGTTTCCTTTTTTCCTGACTTCCATATGCCCGCTTTCGTGCCATACGAATCAGGATGATGCATTTTAATTTTACCTTACAGTTCCACCCGGACAGCCTCACCCAAAATCGGAATAAATTCCGGCACTTCCAGATTCTGCGCCATAAAATAGTAGTAGCACTCATCGCCTTCCGCACTCCTGCAGGCATCATGCCATATGCCCTTATCCAACACAACAAATTCTCCTGGCTGAATGATAAATGCCCGGATATCGGCCGCTTTTGCGCCCGCTGCGTAAGGATCCGAATCTGCCACGGCAAGTACGATCGGCTTATTGCCACAGGCGAGAAATTCCGTTGTCAGGTTGTGTACTTCCATGGAATCCACGATAAGCGGCATACCGCCCACCTGTGTGAAACCGATATTCGCAGGGACCTCCATACAGACATCCTGGCTCATCCAGGCTCTCCAGCCTCCTTCTCCGGTTCGTCCTTCACCTTCCATCACTTTTACATACTTCCCGTAAGGCGCAAAATTTTCTTCTGTCAGAGGCATAGCTTTTATCGTCGTAAAATCTTTATTTTCCACTCTTGTCACCTCCTGTTTCCACAAGGACTGGTTCCGGAGATATCTTAACCCATTCAATCTCACGGAAATTATCCGGCTCTTTGTTTGTTGCCATAAAATAATAGAGAACATCATGCCCTTCTTTTGTCCCATGGTTGGCATCATGCCATATCCCTTTCGCAAGCACCACCACATCTCCCGGCTTCATAATAAATGCCTTCACATCTCCCGCTTCGGGATATCTGTCCGGATCGCTGTCCGCCACCGTCAGAACCATCTCTCCGTCCCCGCAAAACTGTGGTTCCTCCGTCAGCATATGCCGCTCCATACTCACAGATGTAAACTGATCTGCCCCCCTGCACACCGTAATGCCCAGGTTCATCGGTTCATCCGTCAGTTCCGCAACGCTTGTATAAGCCGTAAAATCTTCACTTTCCCTTGCAGGAATATCAAAAAAATTAAAATATCTTCCAAAAGGAGCAAAATTCTCCTTTGTAACAGGTACTGCCTTTATTTTTCTCATATGTTATACCTCACATCCATTTTACCAGGCCATCAGCTTCAGTTCTCTGTTCCCGGCGTATTTACCGAATCATACCGCCTATGAGTAATTATAATCGTCAACATTATCCGGTGTCAGCAGGATACAGCCATGATATACATAAGAGCCGTCCAGCCTCAGTTCGATTCCGTCAATCTCGATCTCTTCTATGGTCTTTCCGTTCAGCAGCGCATCCAGTACATAGACAGTCACTTTCCCCGTCTCCTGCGGATTCCAGCTTAAGATCTGCTTCAGGACGCCGCTCTTTAAACCTTCCCTGCACTGTGAAGGGAAACCGATCCCGGTCACGCAGATCTGACCTGCCTCAAGGTCGCCGTTGTCAATAGCCTGTCCAACCGCTGCCGCTGCCTGAGGCGCTTCCGCTCCCGCAAATCCCAGGATTCCCTTCAGGTCAGGATATGTGGAAAGCAGTGTCTGGGCATTTTCATAAGCATGTTCATTCTCATCATCGGAACAAAGGGTAGCTACGATCTCAATATCAGGATACTTCTCATTGATATAGGCTTCCGCCGCCTCAAATTTGGATACCTGGTTTTCCGCACTTAAGGAAGCCACCATAAACGCCAGTTTTCCTTCGCCGCCCATTTCCTGCGCGATCATCTCAGCCAGCTGTTCCCCCATCGCCGCGTCCGATTCGGGAATCACGCAGTAATCCCTGTCGGAATTCGGGGAATCGGAGTCAAAGGCAACCGTATAGATTCCTTTTTCCTTTGCCGTTGCAATCGTATCTATCACCGCGTCCGCATCGTTTGCCGATATGCCGAGCCCCGCGATGCCCTGTGTCATCGCATCCTCCATCATGGTGATCTGCTGCGCCGAATCCGTCGCCGCCGGCCCGTTGAATGTCAGGTCATACCCCAGGGCATCCGCCGCTTCCTGTGCGCCTGTTTCACAGGAAGTCCAATAGTCATACCCCACACACTTCGGGCAGAGAAACAGGGATTTCCCGCCGGCTGTCTGCTCCGCGTTTTCTTCCGCGGGAGCCTCCGCTGCTTCAGCACTCTCTCCTGTTTCCGCTTCCTGCGGTGCCGAAGTCTCTTCCTTCACCGCTCCGCAGCCAGAAAGCACACCTGCCATCAGAGAGCCGCACATTACGATTGCCATTACCTTGTTCATCCTTTTTTTCATCATAGTTCCTCTCCTTTATATTTATTTTGACAGTCCCGAAAGACTGATCAATCACGTTTTTTTCTCCATCTCACGGCTGAGACTACAATAAGCATCCCCACGATAAACTGCTGATAGGTTGCCGTCATCCCGATATGGTTCAGTCCGTTTTTCAGGATTGCCACTGTGATCAGCCCCAAAAATGCACCAAGCATATTTCCGGAGCCTCCGGCAATATCGATACCGCCAAGCAGGATTGCCACCAGTGTGTCCGTATCATATCCGTTTGCAAACTCGGACTCCGCGCTTGCAAAACGCATCAGCATAAACATGGAAGCAACCGCCGCAACGCAGCCGCTTAAAACAAACAGACGAAACTTTATCCTGTCAGCCTCTATACCGGAAAATCTGCTTGCCTTCGCATTGTAGCCGATCGCATGTACCTGGATTCCGAATCTGGTCTTCTGCATCACAAAGATGGCAATGGCAAATATGACAAGCATCAGCAGAAAGCTGGCAGGTACGCCCAGAATATACATTTTGGATACTCGCGTAAATTCCGATGGCAGCCCGCTCACGGACCTTCCTCCGGTCAGGATATAGCAAAAGCCTCTCAGCATAACCTGTGTTCCTATCGTTGCCACAAGTCCGTCCAGATGAAGTTTTGCGACGCAAAACCCGTTCAGGCTGCCCGCCAACGCCCCAATACCTATTGTGAGAACTACGGCTGCCGGAATCGGCAGTCCCGCCTTCAGCATTCTTGCCATGGAAATCGCGCAGACACCCATCACAGATCCGATAGAAAGATCAATATTTCCCGTCATCAGTACGATCGCCAGCGGGATGGAAACCATCCCCAGTTCGGCGCTCTGACGCATCAAATTCTGAAAGTTTGACACAGTCATAAAATTGGGCAGCAGCATGGAAAACACAGCTGTCTGAACCACCAGATATATAATCAGAAGGACAACATTTCTGTTACCGTCCTTTTTTATGTACTCAGCCAGAAATTTTTTCATTATATATCACCTCCCCGCATCTTTTGCATTCAATGCGTTCAGTATCAGCGCCAGCAGAATGATCGCCCCGGTCACCGCATTGATCCAGTATTCCGATACCCTCATCTGAATCAGCCCGTTGTTGATAATAGTGATCAGAAACATACCGACCGTACCGCCGATCAGTGTCCCTCTGCCGTTGAAATTGATACCGCCCGCAAGGGCTGCCGCAAGAACCGTCGTCCCCAGCGACGCCCCGGTTCCCGATGTGCTGATCGCCCCGTAAAGTCCTGCATACATCATCGCAGCGTAACCGATCATCGCACCGCAGATCACAAATCCGAGGATATAGATTCTGTCCGCGTTGATCCCGCATTTTTCCGCTGTCTCGGCACTGGTTCCCACCGCATAAATCTTTCTCCCGAAATTTGTATAGTGTAGGATAAATGTCAGTACCGCCAGAAATACCATCGCCATCCAGAAAACATTTGACAACCCGAGAAACCTTCCGGTAACCATGGATGTAAAGGACTTTGGAAAATTGTTTACCCAGAAGCCGCCCGTAAGGATTACCAGTATGCCGCGGAACACATAATTTGTGGCAATTGTCGCAATAATTGCAGGCACATGGAGTTTTGTGATGATCGTGCCGTTTATACCTCCCAGGAACATTCCCATCAGCACACTTGCCAGTATGGAAAAAAACACCGGAACTCCCATTTTTACAAGGGAACCGCCAAGCGCGCCTGATATTGCTAGTATGGAACCCGCTGACAAATCTATCCCGCCCAGAATCACAACAATGCCTACCCCCAGTACGCAAATGCCGTTTACCGCATACTGCTGAAATAAAAGCCGGATATTGGTAGCCGTAAAGAAGTTATCCGAACAGGCAGAAAATATGGCAAACACGATCAGTGAAAACACGGCAATAAGCGTTTCCTGTTTTTTCAGGATTCTCAAAAACATCTTCTTATTCATCCCTTTCACCTCCTGCATTGCTGGATGCCGCTTTCAGCAGGACATCCTGTCCGATCCCTTCATTCATATACTCGCCCGTAACTCTACCACGACACATAACAACAACACGGTCACTGACTCCAAGGACTTCCGGCACTTCCGATGAGATCATCAGAATTCCCAGCCCCTCGTTTGCCAGTCTATCGATCATTTTATAGATCTCGCTCTTTGCCCCCACATCCACGCCCCTTGTCGGCTCATTTAAAATCAGAAGCCCCGGATTTCTGTCCAACCATTTCGCGAGCACCACCTTCTGTTGGTTACCGCCTGAGAGCCGCAGTACCTGCTGCCCCTGTCCGGCGCATTTGATCTGCAGGTTCTCCACATGTCCTTCCACTTTTTCATATATCTTTTTTGTCTGCAGGACGCCTGCTTTTTCATATGCTTTCAGATTCGCCATCACCGTATTTTGTGTAATATCCATCATCACGATGATCCCCTCCTTACGCCTGTCAGGCGGCACATATCCCATTCCAGCGTCCATTGCCGCCTTTATGGAATCCTTCTTTATTTCCTGCCCCTTATAAAAGACCTTTCCCGCCGTTCTTTCGGAGAGCCCCATGACTGTCTCTGCAAAATCCGTTGTCCCGGAACCTGCAAGCCCATAAAGCCCCACAACCTCCCCCGACCTGATTTCCATGGTGGTCTCCTCAAGCCCTTTGCCGCAGACGCCTTCCACACGCAGGACAGCCTCCCCGAAGCTTCTTTTGCTGTGCGGGTAATAATCGCTGATCTCACGTCCGATCATCATCGATATCACATCATCGACCTTCCCCTTTGACATCTCCACCACGCCTTCATTCCTGCCGTCCCTGAGCACGCTCACCCTGTTGCAGATCTCCTCGATCTCTTTCATGCGATGTGAGATATAGACAATTGCAACACCTCTGTCCCTGAGCATCCTCACAACATGAAACATCTTCTGTACCTCATTGTCCGGAAGCGCTGCCGAGGGCTCATCCATGATCAGTACCTTTGCCCTGGCGGAAACAGCTTTGGCAATCTCCACGAGCTGTTGTTCCCTGACCGACAACTGTCTGGCCGGCTTCCTCACATCCATATCCGTACCAAGTTCCTTTAAGATATGTTCCGCATCACCATACATTTTTTTCCAGTCAATAATACCGCAGCGGTTCCTGTAATCTTTCCTATCCAGAAAAATATTCTCCGCAACCGACAACTGGGAAAACAGATTGAACTCCTGGTGGATAATGGATATTCCCATATCCCGTGCTTTGCTCGGATCTGAAAATACCACCGGTTTTCCTTCAAACAGGATTTCCCCGCCATCATTTGTGTACAGACCGGTAATGATCTTCATCAATGTGGACTTACCGGCGCCATTCTCCCCCACAAGTCCCATGATCTCACCTTCGCAGACCTCAAAATCAATTCCTTTGAGCACCTGGACACCGAAAAAACTTTTCTCTATTCCCTTTGTCTGTAAAACTGGCTTTGACAATATTGATCACCTCTTTCCCGATATGCCATACTTCATATTTTTATTTGTTTTAACGGATTTTTTTTCAGCAGTTGTTCCACATGTTCCACAGACTGTACTCCTCCTTTTGGTCCGAGGCGGGTTACCGCATAACCTGCCGCCATATTGGCAAACTCAGCCGCCCGGTGGATATCCATCCCTTCCAGAAGGCACCTCACAAAGGAACTGTTAAAAGTATCTCCCGCGCCAGTGGGATCTGACACTTCAAATTTCGCGGCTCCTGTCTGGTTTCTTTCCCTGTCCGTATAAGTACTGCTCCCTTTTTCACCGTAAGTGACCGTAATAATCTTTATGCCTCTCCCCAAAAGATACTCAATATATTCTTCATTGCTCTTTTCTTTTCTAAAACCCTCAAATGCATACTCATTATAAAATAAAATATCGGCGCACATCAGCAGTTCTTCATCTTCCTCCGAACAGTTTGCCGTCTCTACATCGAATACCAACTGTGCACCATGTGCTTTCAGATCTTTTGCCAGTTCTACCGGGTCAGCAAAATGCTTCATTTCACTTACCGCCGAATAAATATAAGCCGCATTCCGAAACAGTTCAAGGCGTTCTCCTTCCAATTTCAGCGTTGGCTTCTCCCCATCCACCACCAGTATCGTCCTCTCCCCCTCCGACAATACAATAATGCATTTTGTATCCGGAAGAGACGAATCATATACGACGGGAGATGTATCAAGCCCGTAGGACTCAAGGTCTTCGAGTAGTTTCCGCGTCTGTGCGCTCTCATTGACCACATCGTAAAAATAAGTCTTTACCCCATAACCGGCAAATACGCAGGCCGCATTGGGTATCATGCCTCCGACTTTGCAGCCGCCTGCTTTTACAAGGCTCTTATCTCCTTCTTCCGGCCAGTTTACTCCCCGATAATATTCATCCATGCAGACCGTTCCGACTGCTACCACATATTTTTTTCCTCTCATACGTAATACACTTCCTCTATTTTATGTGCAAGACCTTCTATATCCAATCCGTTTGTTTCGCTGATAAGTTTAAGATATTTTGTGGGCAGATTACTCATCCCATACAGAGCTCCTGCTATCGCGCCTACCATAGTCGCTACCGTATCCGTGTCATCTCCGATATTTACCCCCATCTTTACCGCTCCGAAAGCATCCCCCGGATTTGCCGCCAGAATACCGAATACGCAGGGTATGGCTTCTGCCGCCATCAGACCGGCGCCAATGATATCGCGCAACTCCAGCATAGTCTCCTCCCAGCCCATACCTCTTTTTGCTATCTCCACTGCCAGGCTGACCCTCTTTTTCACGGAAGGAACCGCCAACCGTTTTCCTTTTTCCGTTCCCAGCTGAAAGCCTCTCTCCGCTCCATACATGCCGGCTTCGATCACGTCCTCAAGAGATACATCCTCCTCCATTGCCCTTGACACCGCCGCCGCGATAGCGCAGGCTCCCGATATTGCCGTGTTACTGGAGTGGGTAGGCATACAGATTGTCACCGCATCTTCTATCGCCTTATCCACCTTGCCCGGATTGATCAGCCCCACACAGAAAATCTTCATTCCGGCACCGTTCGTTGCCTTGGAATTGTCACATGCCAGATAGGACTTCGTATCTCCGCACTCTCCCCCTTTCATCGCTGCCACCGCCGCCTGTGTTGTCGGTCCCGCGAAGCGGAAAAATTCCGGCATTTTTGCCCATTCCAGTACCGCCTTCTTTGCCGCCTGCTCATCCACCTTTCCCCTGCACTTCACCAGTTCAACTCCGGTAAAATATGCCAGGCTGAAATCGTCCGTAACCGTTCCCAGCGGCATCCCGTGTGCAAAGCAATCTTCCGGCGGCAAAAACAACGTCTCCACAAATCCTCCAAAATCCTCTTTGATCATTTCAGCACTTCTTGTTTCGGTAAGCGCCCCCATTGCATCTCCCAGAGCCGCTCCGTATATGCTTCCTAATAGCTTATCATTTGCATTCATTTTCCTCCTCCTTATTTTTAACTTCATTATGACTATTCATTTATAATTATAAAAAAAGTCATATGATCATTTTATTCAATTTTACCATAATTTATATGCCCGTTTAAGAAATATTATCATCTTTGTCCTGTATTGTCAACATATTACTTGCCATTTTTACAAAAATTACCAATGTAATGCTCCGTTTTTAAATTTAACTCTTCATTTTTTAGTCTTTTCCATATAATGGCAGCTCTTTTCCATCTCTTTTGCAGCTTTTTGTTTTATAAATGCGTTATCATTTTACATATTTTCCCAGCAAAGGTACCACACTTATATCATACCATTATAAAACAAAGAGTCCGGCAGACCGGACTCCCGCATCATAACACAACAGCGCGGCGGAAATATACCGCCGCGCTGCTACATTCATCTTTCTTCCTCATAATATTCCGCAGACACACTTCTGGTAACCCATTCCAGATCAAAATTATTGACACCATTTATGACCTCGAGCCATTCCTTCGGCATCTTTTTACTGCCGTACAGACATCCCCCGAGTGCTCCCACCACCGATGTGATCACACTCGTCTCATTGCATATGCTGATACCCATTTTTATTGCCTGCATCAGGTCATCGGGACATGCCGCAAGAATGCCGAACGCACAGGGTATGGATTCCGTTGCCGCATAGCCGGTCCCTATCAAGTCCCTGAGTTCCTCCATAATTTCTTCCGGTGAACCGCCCCTGCGCCCAATATCAATTGCCAGACGTATCCTTTTTTCTACCGATGCCCCGCCTGCCGCCGCTCCATTTTCCAGGCTGATCCGATAGCCCTCCGCTCCTCCCCACATACCTGCTTCCAGCACATCATCCAACACGGTCTCCGGTTCCATTGCCCTGGCCGCCGCTGCTGCAACCGCCGCCGCTGCTGCCGCCGAAGAGCCTGAAGTACATATATGCATCGTAAAATCAACTGCATCCTGTATTGCCTTTAAACAGTTTCCTTCGTTCGCAAGCCCAATTGGAAATATCATCATTGCCGCCTTGTTGGAAGAACCCTTTATACGGATATCCTGCTCTCTGAAATCATTTTTCCAGGCTTTTACCATATCCTTTATTTCCTGATCCGCAAACTCCAGATAATTCAGATACTCCGCCCATTTCAGGAAAACATTCCTGACACCGCCCTCCGATATGCCGCCGCTCCACTTCACCATCTCCAGAGCCAGAAAATATGCCAGGCTGAATGCCTCCGTAACACAGCCCGCCTTCAGTCCCGAATCCCCCTCATTATCTTTCTCTGCATATTCCGTGAATATCTTTATATACCGTTCCGCGTGGTCCATGCCGGATACATCCTCTTTTTCCGGAGCTCCCAGCGCATCACCTGAGGCCGCCCCCAGAAAAGCACCCAATATTTTATCATAAATATTTTTTCTGATCTTTTTCTGTGCTGTCTTTCTGAACTGGATCACAGTATAAAACAGATCGGACCGCTCGTAGTTTTCACAGTATTCCACCGGTTTTCCAAACTCATCGCAGGATATCATCTCGATCCCCAGAACCGGTTCATTCGGACTGATTCCCAAATACGATGCAAACTCCTTTGAACAACTGACCGCTCTGTACTTTTCCTCTACATACCTGAAACAGATCCCGGCTTTTTCCTCCAGTATTTTATACAGAGATCCCGTCTCCAGGTCCTCCTTTGAAAAATCGATTCCTCCAAGGTATCCTGTCACCAGATAAGCGTCATCCACACAAAGTGGTATCAGATCCACATACCTGATCCTGCGGATATGTGTGATGCTGCTCTTCTCCGGAACCACCAGCTTATTGCTCAGTTTTTTGTCCGCAGATATTTCCTCTATCAAGATTACCCTGGAATGCACTTCTCTTCCGATATTCCTGAACTGTGCGCCTGAGAATCCTTCCGTATGGCTGTTTCTGGCAAGTTCTCCCGGTTTTGCCACCACAAAGGTCCCTTTCCCTTTGACTGCTCTCAATATATTACGCCGGATCAGTTCCTTGACCGCTTCCCTGATCGTAGTTCTGCTCACCTGAAATTTTTCCGCAAGTTCATTCTGCGTCGGTATCAAATCGCCCACTGAATATTTGTTCTTTACAATGTCATCAATGATCTGATAACAGATATTCATGTATACGGATCCCCGCTGTCTCTTCCCCTCTTCATCCATATTGAACATTTCTCCTATGCTTATTCATTTGTTAAATATGGTAACATTTTATTATTTCATAGTCAATGTACTATCCATTTTAATTTTATTATTCAGTGTTTTCCACCAAATGGCTATTCAATAGCAAGCCTCCCGGTTTTGCCCCATAATGATTTTCAGTATTATTTTTCATGTCAGATAAATGATACCAAAAAGAGAAGAACACCTCCGTTTTTTTCCTGAAAGTGTTCTTCTCCGTTAAAGGGCTTTTTTCATATCAAAACAACTGAATATGACAAGTGCGATCTCATCCTCATATATTCAGCCACATCTCTTCAGATCAAATCCCAGGCCTTCATCTCCTGATAGAGCCTGCCCACCGGCAGTCCCACCACATTACTGTACTCGCCCCTGACGGACTTGATAAAAGCCGCAGCCCTGCCCTGCACAGCATAAGCCCCCGCCTTGTCCATGGGCTCGCCGCCACAGACATACTCCATAATCTCCGCCCTGTTCATGCGATACATTAAAACCCCGGTACAGACATAGAATGAATACTCCTCCTGTTTTCCCTCCCCATCGATCCAGATCATCGTAATCCCGGTATAAACCTGATGCTCCTTCCCGGAGAGAAGTCCCAGCATACGAACGGCATCCTCCTCATCCTTCGGCTTCCCAAGAATTTCCCCTTCCACGGAAACGATCGTATCGGCGCTGATCACAAGGCTGTCATCATGACCTGTCTTCTCCCAGACATCCCTGGCTTTTTCTTTTGACAGTTCTATCACCACATCCTGAGGCAGTGTACTTGCCGGATTTTCCTCCACATCGCTGGGCATCACCGTAAATTCCAGTCCGATCTGCTCAAGAAGTTCTTTTCTTCTGGGTGATGCGGATGCTAATATAATTTTTTTCATACTTCATTCCTTTCATTTATCTGCAACCCGTTATTTGTTCTGTTCCACACTCTGCTTCCCACCATATATACTATATCCTATATCCTGTCACTGTATGGCAAGGATCTTATATATTTCTCCATATACTCAAAATCCGGCTCCCCATCCTCTTTGCAGGGTAATTTTATTACGGTTTCTTTCATTTTTTCCAGCGTCCACTTTCTGCCATAGCCAAAGCGATACCTGTTTTCTTTGATCACCGTAATGATAAACATTGCCGTAAATTGATTTAACGTCCAGAATTTTTTGGCATACAAAACATTTACATCGTCCGATGCCCAAAAAGGTTCGGACTGGTAAAAGGCTTCCCCCACACTGCCGTTATAATTCACCGTAATGCAATTTGGCTTCCATTGAAAAGAAGTCTCTCCCGAACTCCGTTATTTTCTCTTACCGCTCCTAAAAAATTGACATTCCCCGGAACCATATCCGCCCTGATCAGTCTCTTTCCTTTCACAAAATCAAACAGACTGTCCAATGTATAACTGCCCCACTTTGCAATATCCAATTCCAACCGCGTTTTTCTCACAGCCGTTCTGAGCGGTTTAGAGTGAAGCCTTTCCATATATCTTGTCATATAGTCAAAATCCGGCTCCCCCTCCTCCCCCACCGGCAGCTTAAGCAGTAATTTTCTGTATTTTTCCATGGAAATCGTTCTGCCATACGAATACTTTACCGTTTCCAAATCCAACAACGTACTGAGAAAAAGATATGCCAATATCCCCTGATTTTTCTTTAAAATAAGACAAAATGCATTATCCGCCACAAAAAAGTCCGAACTTTGCACAAATGTTTTTCCGGCGTTTCCCACTCTTGCAAGCGTCAGTGCCGGCGCTTTTAACAGTTCAAATCCTATTTCCGTTATATCTTCCGCCAAGTGACAAAATACTCCATTATTTTCGGATGAACCGTTTACACAGGGAATATTCCCTTTATATATTTTTTTATGGTCCGTAGAAAGCGTTTTCCCCCTCTTTATATAAAACAACTGTTCCACGGAAAACTCTTTCCACTCCGCCGTATTAAGCTTCATAAACTTCACCGTTTCTTACCAGATAAGCCAGATAATCATTTATTGTTCTCTGGAAATCATCTTGTGTCAGTTTTGTGTAGTCCGTTTTCATGTAAGCTTCACAAAGCCATTCATCTTCCCATCCCACGCAATATCTGGCAGATTTTCCGTCCACAACATCTCTGTTCCTGTATAGTTTTAACCATTCCTCCTCAATACCCTTCCATTTTCCCAGCGCGTCAATCCTGCCCAGCTTTTTACGCTTAACAAAGCCATCCTCCTTACAATATCCAAAAAACGTTTCCTGCCCCGAATCATGGGGAGTATGTGCTTCCCACACCATAACGCAGACATTGGTAGCCGTCGGATAAAAAATATCATCCGGCATGGAAAAGACGGCCTTTAATGTATTCTTCTTCATCAGACGTTCCCTGACATCCTTAAACTTTGTTCCGATGGCACAGCTCATGGGAACCACTACGACACCCGTCCCTCCCACGGTAAGTATATCCAGTAAATGTTCCACAAACTCCAGTTCCACTACATCTTTCTGGGAATATGGCGGATTTATCAGTCCTATATTAATATTTTTTTCCTTTAACTCTTTTGTAATGGTTTTGTTAAAACAATCCCCCTTATAAATATTGGATTTTCCGTCTTTACGGATGATCATATTCGCGATCGCCAGCGTATAGAGTCCATCATCAAACTCTACCCCAAACAAACCGTATTTTCGGATATTATCCACTTCTTCCGGATTCGCCTCCTGAAACATCTTTCCCATTGCCGTCACAAGAAAGGAACCGGAGCCGCAGCATATATCGGTTGCCGTCCTATAAATGATACAATATAACTTTTGCATATCTGTACTGTGGTAACGATGAACACGCACCGGGTGCATTTGCATCCGGTTTTATGGTAAACGTCACATCTTTTTTTAAAGAATGTCCTCGCCCAAATATCCACCAGTTGGCTGGAGTTATAATACTTTCAATCCGTAAAATGCCACATAGCACCATCATATTTTGGAAGATTTCCTTCTGCACATAGTTTAACTCCTAATACATTAGAAAATACTGCTGCACTTTTACGACTATGAAAAAACCTCTGCACTAACAAGGAATGTGGTATTCCCATCTCATTGAAAATTAAAATTCTGTATATTTCCTTGCACACAGACGTAACATTCAGCATCTCGTCAAAATGCATCTGTGGCGTTGTTCTGTTAGAAGAATGTGTATAGAAATTTCTATCATTAACAATCCTGTCTATTAGTCCATTATGCTTATTAAAAAATGCCGTTTTTGAAATCTCCTCTAAACAATTGGAGCCTTTATACAAATATTCTTTGAGCGCTTTTCTGAACGATATTCCCGAAAATCCCAAACCTTTGTCTACCAACTCTATATCTTCCTCTTCCGTCAACATGGCAAGAAT
>OFEY01001057.1_pt1 | contig 19735 bp, 24 predicted proteins | sample 1521251 | NCBI WGS metagenome assembly OFEY01 (sample SAMEA3504100, study PRJEB24116) | mouse gut metagenome | biome: mouse gut; feature: mouse-associated habitat; material: faeces | place: Denmark | collected 2011
TAAAAACCGTAACAGCGGAGCATTTGCAGACATTCCTTGACCTGCTTACTTTCGGAGGGACTTATCCCGACGGGAAAGTGAAGAAGGGATTGAGCAAAGATTATATTCACTCTTTTTCGGCAGTTTTACAGCAGTCGTTCCGTTTTGCGGTATTCCCAAAGCAGCTGATTACTTTCAATCCAATGCAGTACATCAAGCTGAAACGAAAAGCAGAGGAAGTGGATTTGTTTTCGGAGGAAGATATGGGACAGACAGGCACACAGCCAATTTCCCATGAAGATTATGAGAAACTTATCGCTTATCTTAAAAAGAAAAATGTTTCTGCAGTTTTGCCGATACAGATAGCCTACTATGCAGGTCTTAGGATTGGCGAAGTATGTGGGCTGACTTGGCAGGATATTAACCTTGAGGAACAGTATTTAACGGTAAAACGGAGTGTCCGCTATGACGGTGTAAAGCACAAGACGATTATCGGACCGACTAAACGTAAGAAAGTGCGGACGGTTGATTTTGGGTACACGCTTACCGCCATACTGAAAAAGGCAAGGAAAGAGCAGCTTAGAAATCAGATGCAGTACGGGGAACTGTACCACCGCAATTACTACAAGGAAGTGCAGGACAAAAACAGGGTTTACTATGAGTATTACAGCATGAAGAACACGCAGGACATTCCGGCGGATTACAACGAAATCTCATTTGTATGTTTAAGACCTGACGGCTGCCTTGAAACGCCGAGTACATTGAGTATCGTTTGCCGGACGCTCGCAAAGAAACTGGACGAATTTGAGGGCTTTCATTTCCACCAGCTTCGTCATACTTATACAAGCAATCTGCTGTCAAATGGCGCAGCCCCGAAGGACGTGCAGGAACTCTCGGGACACTCTGACGTAAGTACCACAATGAATGTATATGCCCATGCTACAAGAGAAGCAAAGCGGACTTCCGCTAGGCTCTTGGATAAAGTGATGGGCAACGATTTTTTCGTATCCATAGTGAAATCCCATAGTTTTCCTCCATTTCGATTCAGGCGTGGTTGACGGGTGAATCGAATGGAGGCGGGGACCGGCAGCGGTACACATCGGGAGGTTTCCCTAAAAATCGACAATAAGAAACGCCAGCTTCTCGCAATGAGAAACTGGCGCAACAAAAAACACCATGATTATGCTGATTTATATGGATTGATAATACTGATAGATAACTATAATATCCCGGAGGAGGGCCTATGCTTTTTTTAATTGATATATGTCATAGCTATTACAAATGAATATTGCAGACATGGCGGTATCCTCCTATACACCGCCCATGCTGATTGCTGAGGGTCATCTGGAGGTCTGCTTTTTAGCAAAAAGAAACGGCGGCCTTGATCTACTCAAAACCGCCGTATCCGTCAGTGATACAGGAAAGCGCAAGAAATCCTCTGCCCGTCAGCGGTTTTTTTCTTTTCCCCGCTGTGGAGGCAGATGTTTGGATATGTAAGCTCGTTTCATTCCACAAAGAACAGAACCCGCCGAATCAGCTCCGGGATATTTACCGGGGAGGTGATATAGTCGTTCACGCCCTCATGCCGGTATTCATATTCCGTGGTAAGGTCGTTGTTCTCGGTAAGGATAAAGAACAGCAGAAACCGGACAGGGGGATTCTTCATTTGGAACATCCCCACCACAAAGGAATCTCCTTGTACGGCCCGTACCTCGTCCAGAAAATCCATGCCGGAACCGTCCGGTAGGTCGAGGTTACAGCAAATTACCAGCGGCATTTCCTCCTGAATGACAGTTCGTGCTTCCTGCAGAGTGGATGCCGTTTTAGCCGGGTAGCCTCGCCGTTGTAAATATTTTTGCAGACACCATATATAAGGTGTCGCTGTCGTCGGGAATTGTCAATATTCTTGCTTTGTAAAATCCTCTGGTAAAAAATCGCACTGTTCATCTGGTACTCCCAATGATTTTGCATATTGTATCATATCATCCCACCTTTGTTTATCTTTCGCATGAGAGGTATCAATACGTTTTTTATATACCGGAACAATCCCCTTGCAGGACATAACAAAAATCTTTTCTCTAAAAACTACAATTGCATTTTCTGATGTATGAAATGTAATGTACCATTCTTTCTTCAAAGCTGTACTCATGTTTTTTTGAAATGCTTTTACTTCATCTTCAATATCTTTTTCAGGTATTGAAATTGTATATATTTTGCATAGACCAAAAAAACGACTTTGACATTTGAGAACAGGAAATTTTTTTATCATCTTTTTGTCTTTCAAGCTCAAATTAATTACTTCTGCATGATAGCTTCTCGTTTTTATGTTCCTCCCAACTTTCTTTACCGCCGCATGGCAGTTGATCCAAATACTATTATTTTTTTATTCTAAAACTGAATTGTTGCAGAATTGTCCTAACGCCCACTTCTTTCGACAGAAAAACAGCCCGAATTGCTTCATTTTTGTAGAAATTCAAAATTCAGTGCATTTCAGGCCGCAAAATAACCCGTTTGAACAGGGACATCGTGGCGCCGAAATAGGTCAGATATATCGCGCAGAACAGCAGGATTGTGACCAGACCATAAAACAGCACCAGTCCTTCCTGCAAAATTGCTTCCCCGAAAAAGAACTGCGTCCCCACAATCAGCAGAACCGTAAGAACGATAGGGAAAAACAGCGGGATCAGGAACACGGTGGACAGTTCCCTGCGGACGAGGGAAGCCTGCCTGCGGCCCGATACGCCCAGCCGGTCAATCACCGCATAATTTTTCCGGTTCCGGTCAATAGCGGAAAGCTGCTCAAAGGCCAGCACTGAACAGGAAAGAATGATAAAAATAATGCTCAGATATAGGCCGCAGAAAGAAAGTGTTGTGAATCCGGTGAGCGAATTGGCAACGCCCCACGCCTTTACTGTTACCCCCATCGTCACCCGTTCCGGCAATTCCTGTCCGGGCTGGATGTCAGGCTGCCATTTACCGCTGTTCAGGAATTGCTTGAGTTCGTTTTTCAGTTCCGGGTATCCGCTATCCTCAAGTTTCATCACCAGACGGATTTTCTCCCCGGACAGCCGGGAAGCCACTTCATCCGGTAGAACCAGAACATATCCCTTTGTTCCGGCCATCTGATACTGCTCCATCGGCTCTGTCAAAATCGGAGTTTCGGCAGGCGTCAGCGTCCAGCCGTTCAGCGTGATCTCCGGCTTCTGCTCTAAGCCCTGCCGGATGCCGTCCATATAGTTCCAGGTATCACAGTGAACCAGAAATTCATTGTTGTTCATGGACACAGGGGAAAGCCCCAGAATCTCCCGCAGGTGGTTATAATCGGACAAGGACAAGGCTTCAATCGTTTCATTGGGAACCGCATACAGGTAATAGGTTACGCTGTCCTCCACTTCGCAGCGTTCCTCTACAAAGGAACGGACGGAATCCATGCTGTCCTTGGTCAGCGGCGCGTCAATGGCTACACCGGCGTCATAGGGGTAATACGCCTCCATGTTGGCCTTATAGCCCGCACCCATCGTCATCCCCACAAACATGGTCGCAAGGGAAACGGTCAGCAGGATCGCCACCACCGCCATTGTCCGCCCGGAAGATTGGATGCGCCTGCCGATCTGTCCCAGGAAAAACAGCGTTTCTTCCCGGTACTTCCGGTGCGGGTTTCGTTTTGCCAGTTGGTACAACAGCATGGGGATTTTGCGGTGCAACTCATAAACGCCCGCAAGGATCAGTAGACAGGCCCCACCCCAATACAGCATTGCTTCATTGGTCTGAATGTGCAATCCCTTTTCCAGCAAAATCACTCCCGCCACCATCGCGGCAAGGGAAAGCAGACAGGTCAGGACGCTCCGATGCAAGGGCTGGAACCCGGCTTCTTCATTCTTCTGATTATCATAAAGCAGGTCAATCACTTTCCTACGCCGGATCACCTTTGCCGCGCGCAGCATCCCAAATCCATACATCAGGATGAAAAAGAAAAGGGTCATCCCTAACGCACGGAGAGAGAACAAGACCTGATAGCGGTGAGGAATTTCAAAAATATTCTGGACTACCTGATTCAGTAACCCTGACATGGCGGTTCCCAGCAGAGACCCCAGCAAAAAGGCGGCTCCGCCGATGATGCTGTTTTCCACCAGAAACAGGTTTCGGACCGTTTTCACTTCCATGCCCATCAGTTCGTAGGCGGCAAACTCCTTTTTCCGTTGGCCCAGCATAAACCGGATGGCGTATCCCACAACAAAGGAGGACAGCAGCGCGACCAGCACCGACAGCATCAGGATACCGGAGGTGAGCATGGACATATTCTCCGTCATGGCGAGAATATCCGGGGAGAACCCCAGCGCCAGGAAGGAGTACATCAACGCCGCCGTCAGGGTGAGCGTTACAAAGTAGATGATATAATCCCGCAAGCTCCTGCGGATGTTCCGAAAAGCCAGTTTAGAGTACATCATTCACTCCCCCTCCCATCATGGTGAGGACATCCAAAATCTTGTTAAAGAAAGTCCTACGAGAATCGCTGCCTTTGCGGATTTCCGTGAAAATCGCACCGTCCCGTAAAAAGAGAATACGGTTTGCATAGCTTGCGGAAAAGGCATCATGCGTTACCATAAGAATGGTCGCCCCCAAGGTTTCGTTGATGCCCTGAATAGTGGAGAGTAGCATTTGGGATGAGTGGCTGTCCAGTGCGCCGGTGGGTTCGTCCGCCAAAATCAGCTTGGGATTGTTGATGATGGCTCTGGCGCAGGCGCACCGCTGCTTCTGGCCGCCAGACACCTGATAGGGGTATTTGTCCAGAATATCTGTGATGTTCAGTTTTCCGGCCATTTCCCGCACCCGACCGTCGATCTCGCCTGCGGGGACCTTATTGATGGTCAGCGCCAGGGCGATATTTTCGGAGATGGTCAGGGTGTCCAGCAGGTTAAAATCCTGAAACACAAAGCCCAGATTCTCCCGGCGAAACCGGGCAATCTGCTTCTCGTGGATCTCGGTTACATCCGTTCCGTCCAGATAGATATGTCCCGCGCTAACCGTATCAATGGTGGAAATACAGTTGAGCAGGGTGGTCTTGCCGGAACCGGACGCGCCCATGATCCCCACGAATTCACCCTCCTGCACAGAAAAGCTGATGTCCTGAATCGCTTTTGTGACATTCCCGCCGTTCCCGTAATATTTCTGGATATGTTCCAGCTTCAATACTTCTTTCATAGCAATATCACCTCTGCTTCCTATTGTAAAATAGTGTGAGCGCCGTTTGTATCAAGTTTTCTTACAAAGTTCTAACAGAAATGTAAGAAGTGCAGGACCGTTTTCAGCCCTGCACTTCATGGATCAAACAGTTGATGTGAAACGCCAGGAAGATGGCAGTTCCTTGTCCCGACGATTCCGCAGTAATGCCGATGTCCAGCTTGTTACAGAGCCGTTTGCACAGGTACAGACCGATACCTGTGGACTGCTGGACCATGCGCCCATTCTGTCCGGTAAAGCCTTTTTCAAAAACGCGCGGCAGGTCGGCGGGGGAAATCCCGATTCCGTTGTCCTCCACCACGAGGACCACCTGATCCTGCTGCCTGCGGGCGGAAATGCGGAGAACCGGCTGCCCGGACCGATACTTGACTGCGTTGGCAATCATCTGGTTCAGAATGAACCGCACCCATTTTTCATCGGAATAAACCGTATCCTCCATTTCCTCTACTTCCAGCCGCACCCCACTCTGAAGCAGCAGGTATTTGTTGTCCGCAATCGCCTGATGCACCACTTGGGATAAGGACATTTCCCGGACTGAATAATCCTTCTCGGTGTGTTCGCTGCGGGCATAGTAAAGCGCCTGTTCGGTAAAACGGTTGGTCTTTTCCAGTTCCTGAAGCAGTTCCTTTGTCCAGACCGTTCGGTGATTTTCGCACAGCAGCTTCATGGCGGTAATGGGTGTCTTGATCTCGTGAATCCACTGCTCAATGTACTCCTTGTATTCCAGGCGCTCCCGCCGAACCTCCCCGATCTGCTCCAGCATAGACTTCCCGGCCATTTTCAAAAGCTGGTAGTACACCTGATCCTCTGCCTGCTCCGGCAGCTCCATCACTTCGGAAATGAGATAGCGTTCCGAAAGCTGTCCCGCTATATCTAAAAGTTTCTGCATCTGCCGTTTCCGCTTCCAGTAGGTGAGGAACAGTCCCGACAGCAGAACCACCGCCCACACCACGAGAATCAGAAGCACCACCGAGATGGAGTTACCGCACACCAGCAGGAACACGATGAGGGCCACCATGCAGATCAGGTTGGTTAGCAAAAACGGGATTCTGTTTTTCCAATATCGTCTGCTATTCATATCATGTACCCTTGCCGGTGCTTGGTCTTAATAAAATCGGTTAGTCCAATGCCCGCCAATTTCTCCCGGATGCGGTTGATGTTGACGCTCAAGGCGTTGTCATCCACATAAAGTTGGTTGTCCCACAAAAACTCTACCAGATCTCCGCGGGCGCAAATTTTCCCCGCATTTTTGAACAGGTAATAGAGGATTTTCAGTTCGTTCTTGGTCAGCTCCACACTCTGCCCGTCATAGTCCAGACTGCTGGATTCCAAGCGCAGCACCGCACCCCCGCAGGTCATTTGCTCGCTTTGCTGGACCGGGTACGCCCGCTTGAGCAGGGAGGCAATCTTCGCCAGCAGGATGGCCGTATGGTATGGCTTCGTAATAAAGGCGTCGCCGCCCAGCATGATACTGTTGAGTTCGTCCATATCCGTGTTGCAGCTTGTCACAAAGATGATCGGCACCTGGGAGAAGGTGCGAATTTGAGTGCAGAGGGAAAATCCGCTGGTTCCCGGCAGTTTGATGTCCAGCAAAATCAAGTGCGGCTGTTCCGCCTTGATTTGGTCAATTACATTGTCAAAATCCTCCGGCGCGGCTGTTTCATAGCCGTTACTTTGTAGCAGGGTGTCCAGTTCATTTCGTATCAACGGGTCATCTTCTATCATCAATATTTTTTGCTTCATTTTATCCCTCGTTCAAAGAGCTTCAACGCCTCTTTTCAGAATCATCCTTTTTTCTTTTTTCCTCCCGATACTTACGGATCAGCTTGTTACGGACAGGAATACCAACGCCAATCAGAAGGACTACCGCTAAAATTGTAAAATCCATATTGCTCACCTCACATTTCTTTGTTTTCCATAATCCGAATGGAGAACCAGATCGACACAGCGTACATGACAACAACCAATACAAGCACAAGACCGATCAGCAGCACCGGGGAACTTACAACCGTAGTCACAATGGGATTGTCTGCGGGCATCTTGGGCAGGAAAAACAAGGTCGCCAAAAATCCAGCCACGGGAATATACATGAACACACGGCCTTTGATGGCTCCATATTTGTAATAGCCCGGAATCTGAAATACGGTATAAAGGGCGAACAGGAACAGGCCACCGATGGCTGCGCTAATCATATCAAATGCTCCAACACTTTCACCCATTGCCCGCAGCACAATCGGCTGTGTGATAAGAGAAACCACCAGAGCCATCGCGCCCAGCGCAAGAACAAAGAGATACCGTCCTGTTACCATTTCGCTTTTCTTGATTGGTAAAATCCCATACAAACGCTCCATGCTGTTTTTCTCCGTTACCGAGAAAGTGTAGCCTGTGGTCATAGCGATAAAGCACATGGCAAAGGAAACGCCTGTCAGGATCGAACGGTTAATGGCCGCAAAAGCGATAGGAAGAAGCATGGTAAACCCGATCACCTTGATATAGGGCTTTACCAGCGAAAAGTCCAATTTTGTTGCTTTTAATGTATTACTCATAATCGTCACCTTTCTTGCTCGTGAATACAACAATTTCATCAATGGTTGCCGGTTCAATGCTCAAAGAGGAAAAAGCACCCGTATCTTCGGCCTTGACCAGAGCCTCAAAGCCCGTAGGGAATGTGCGAACACCAACCGCTTTTTCTTTCAGGTCAGCAGACAGTTCTTCCGTTCCTCCCTTGACAATGCGGAACATATCGACAAATTCATCCTTGCTGCCGCTGAAAAACAATTCTCCATAGCTGATATAAGTAATATAGTCCGCAGCGCGTTCCAGATCTCCGGTAATATGGGTAGAGAACAAAACACTGTGTTCTCCATCCTCAATATACTCCGAGAGAATTTGCAGCAGTTCATCTCTAGAAACCGGATCGAGACCACTGGTAGGTTCGTCCAGGATCAGCAGCTTTGCGTCGTAAGAGAACGCACAGGCCAGCATCAACTTCATCTGCATCCCCTTTGAGAGTTCTTTCACTTTCTTGGTGGGAGCGATGTGAAACTTCCGCAGCATCTCCGCAAACCGTTCCGACTTCCAGTTGGGATAGAAAACGGAGATAGATTTTTCTACCTGTGTTACCTGCCAATCATCGCTGAAATAGTTGGTATCAAATACAACACCAAGTTCCGATTTTGCTTTCTGCTCGTCAGCGATATTATCCAGCCCCATGATTTTGATTTCGCCGCCGTTGCGCTTGAGCATATTCAGGATGAGTTTGATGGTGGTTGTCTTGCCGGAGCCGTTTGGCCCGATCAGCCCCATAATATATCCTTTCGGCAAGGTGAAGCTGATATTGTGAAGCTGGAAACTGTCAAAGGATTTCGACAGGTTTTTCACCTCTAAATAGTTAGTCATCTTTATTCGCCTCCAATAAAATATCTAAAAGACGGTGCAGTTCTTCGTTTGGAAGATCTGCGATTCTTGCCGCCTTGATTGCATCGGTCAACCCATTTTCCACTTTACAAATAAGCTGCTCTCTCATCAGTTCAGAGCCACGGCCCATGACAAAGCAGCCGCGCCCCTGAACATTTTTGACGAATCCCTCTTGCTCTAATTCTGTGTAGGCCCGTGTAACTGTTAGAACGCTGATTTTCAAATCTTTTGCCAGCGTTCTGAGAGAAGGTAAGGCTTCGTCCTCTTTCAGTTCTCCAGATAGGATCGCCGCCTTGACCTGCTGCTTAATTTGCTCATAGATGGGTATGCCTGATACATTTGAAATAATTAGTTTCAATCCATCTCACCTTCTTGCTGTTTTAAGTGTTATGCTATTATACATAACACTATAACACAAAACAAATGAAAAGACAATACGATTCAAAAAAGTTTACAAATAGCAAAAACTGGTCGGCATCGGAATCTATGATTAAGATAGGTTTCATACGACAAATCCTCCCTTATACCGTAATCCTAAAGGGGAAATGTTGCAGAAATGTCCTGAAAACAAAAAAATTGGCCGGAACAGAAATTTTCTGTCCCGGCCAGCGGTTGTTATTCCACAAGCCGCATCTGCTCAATGAGAGAATTTTGCTCCTGCTTGCGGATGGTGCAGATGGAAAGTAGCAGTTCCAGCACCACCAGGACGCCGATATACAGCAGCATTGATCCAACGGGGAACTGATAAGGCATTACCTGTCCCATCATCGCTTCACCCATCCAGCGGCAAATCCCAATCGCCACGGGGGTTCCTGCCACCAGTGCGATCACGGCGCTGAACAGAACATAGAACATCCCTTCCGCTGGTCTTGCTGTCAAGGTTGCCGGTAGGTTGTATATAGTTAGTACAGAAGAAGAACCACCAGCAGGCCGCCGCCCGCTGGTGGTTCTTCTTTCACGCTTCCCCCTTGTCCAGTTCCATTTCCTCCCCCATATCCCGCGCATACTTTTCCCGGACTGCATCCGCCACATAGGCGTTAAAAGACGTATACCCGGCCCGCTCGATCGCTTCCCGCATACGGGCTTTCATGCCTTTAGGCAAGGCCAGTTCCATTCTGTCATACACCTTATCGCGGTATTTCTTCTTTGCGGCTGTAGCTGCCGCCCCCCTGGGCGTAGGGTATTTCTTTTCATCAGCCATAAAAAGGCCCCCCTTTCCACTGTCCCATATTATAGCACACTTCGCACGTTTACGGTAGTATAAATATTGCACAAAAATACGGTAGTATATTTGTGCATCTTTCAGCGGGATTTCCCTTGACGTTTTTGTGTTACGGTAGTATAATATAGACAGTTGGTGGAATCAAGGCCGCCCACCTGCCGGGGCGTTAAGAATACGGCGGGGGCCAACCTTACGGGCCAACACGCAAAGGGAGCCGACACGGCAAGCAATCCAAAATATTTTATAGGGGGTCTTCCTTATGTTGAATCTTACTTCTATCCGTACTCTTACCAATCACGGTTACGATATGCCCGCCATCCTGTCCGCCATCCACGCCGCCGAAACTAACGGAAGCGCCGATCTGGACGGCTGGACGATCCGGTACAACGATCGCGGCGAAATGATCACCGTTCACCCCAGCTGGTGCGGGATCTATGTCGGTGACTACTCCGCCCACATCATCTTCCAGAAGAACATTTCCTATACATTCAGCAGGTACGGCTTTATGAACGCCAAATACCGGGACTTGCCCGCCGTCCTGGAAAAGCTGGATGCGGCCAAAACTAACGGCTTCATTCTCTGCGAGTGCTGCGCCTGCGATTTCCCCCGCCGCAAAAAGCAGGTTGAAAAGCTGGGCTACACCGTCCACCGCTCCAATATTTCCGCCTGTGAAACTGATATTTCCACCTGCTGTTTCCTGATTGCTTAACCGCCGCCGCCCCGGCCACGCTGGCCGGGGTTTTCCTTTTGCTTCCGCTTGTGTTACGGTAGTATACATATTGCACAAAATCACGGTAGTATATTTGTGGATCATTTTACCCCTTCACCCGTTGACTTTTTCTTGTTACGGTAGTATAATATAGACAGTTAAGAAAGCCACACAAAAACAAACGGGGGTTACGAAAATGAAGGTAGCAAACATGATTCTTGAACAGCTGGGCGGGCAGAAGTTCCTTGCAATGACCGGGGCGAACCACCTTGTAGCAGACGGGAACACGCTGCGCATGGCGCTTCCCAAAAACGCCAGTAAGGCCAACCGCCTTTATATCACCCTGGACGCTACGGACACGTACACGATGCACTTTTTCAAGTACACTGCCGGGCATCTTAACAAGAAAACTTTCGCCTGGATTGAAGATAAAACAGTTGAAGTTCGGACGTACAGCGGCGTTTTCTGTGACAGCTTGCAGGCCATCTTCACAGAAGTAACCGGAATGTATACGCACCTGTAAGAACCACCGCCGGGCGGCCCAGCCGCCGCCCGGCTCCATCAAAAGAAGGGAAGGTAAAACACAATGAAGATCGCGGAAAACTTTGATCAGTTCGTGGAGCGGGTTTCGGAAGCGGAAAGAACCGTTTTGAACAGCCCCGCCGGGCAGGCCCTTACAGAAGAACTTCTGCAAATGAAGCTGGCCCAAAATCCGAACATGACGGCGGAAGAATGGGCGCAAACCAAAAGTGAATTTATGACGTTTCTTTTCGCTATGTTCGTGAAGGAAACGCCGGAAGCAATGAAGGAACTGGGCGGCCACGTCTGGAACGCATTGCAGGAAGCCCCGTAAAGCCCCCAGGAACGCAAAGAAGCCCGCAGAAGGTAATTCTTCCGTGCGTCCTGGCGCGGTCTATGGCCCGTCCTGCGGGCTTATGTATTGTCGTGTTCCTGCGGGCCGTCCTGGGCGGCCCGTGGCGCGTTCTGCGCCCCTTCCGCCGCCTGGGCGGTATCTGTATCCTGCGCGGCCTGGGCGGCTCCCTGGCCCGTCTGGCTGCCCTCCACGATCACAGCGTCAACGCCAGCCGCCGCCGCTTCCGCCGTGGCCGCGTCCACTGTTCCCACTTTCAGCCCGGCTTCATCATAAGCGTTTACGCTGCCGTCCGGGTTCGTTTCCAGTGCCCCTTCCGGCACGTTATCCGTAGCAACCGCTACGCCGGGCGCGGTCACAGTTGCCGCCCTGCCGGGCACGTTGATAACCACCGTGGACGCTTCCGCATACTTCCGCTGTCCGATCTCATAATAGCGGGCCGCGCTGGCCGCCCGCCATCATGTTTTCATAGGCGGCCTGGGCAATGGCCCGCAGTTGGTCTTCTGTCACATTCCACCCGGCTTCTTTGGCAACGGCTTTCAGCTGTTCTACAACCTTTTCCATTTTGGCCTGCCCGCTGTCCGCTTTCATGAACTCCCGCGCCCAGACAACGAACTTGTCAGCCCACGCGGCCAGCTGCCGCAGTTTGTCCGCAACGCTTTTTGGCACGTTCGGAAAAACGAACTTGCCCAGCAGGAAGCCGCCGATCGAGATCAGCAGAAGCACCGCGTTAAAAATAATGTTTTCCATGATCTTTCCGTCCTTTCTTTATTGCACCGCGCCGCCCAGGGCGCACAGCAGTTGATCCAGGCTTGCCGCCTGCTTGTAGTTCTTCAACCAGTATTCCGGGCTGTCAATCACGCCAGCCCGCACCAGCGCGGCCACGCCGTCTTCCACGGACGCGGCACGCGGCCCGGCCTTTTTGATTTTAGCCGCCGCCTTTTCAAGCAGAACTTCTAAATACTTCACCTTGCCGGAATTGACAACCCCGGCCCAGTAGTCCGGGGAATTGATCACGCCCAGGGCCGCCAGCTTCGCCAGCGCTGCGGCGGCCCCCGTTACAACGTCCGCCGCGTCAACCCACCCGTAAACGGTCGAACCGCCGCCCGGCTCCGCTTTCAGCTGGTACGGGTGTTTTCCGTTGAACTTTCCGATCACCTTCGCCGTTCCCGGCTTGCAGGGCTTCCCGGTTGCGGCGTTCGCGCTGACATAATGCAGGCTGCCCGTAAAGGCCACCACAGCCCCCACAGCGGGCGCGGGCGCTGCGGGCGTGTTGGTGGTTCCCCCAGGCTTTCCGGGCGTTCCTGCGGCTCCCTGGCCGCCCTGCGTGCCCTTGTCCGCCGCCACGTCATAGGTGACATACGGGATCTTCCCGTGCTTCGTCCACCTGCGCCCGTTCATCCCCGCAATGGGGCCAATGTTCAAGCACGCCGTTTCCTGCACGCAGTTTTTGAACGCCGGGGAACACTCGATCACCACGCCGCCGCCCACATACACGCCGATATGGCCGGACAGCCACACAGCTTCACCCGGAAGAATCTTTGTAAAATCGGTTGAAACTTCCTTGCAAATCCGGATCATGCCGTCCGCGCCAGTATCAGGAACGCCGTTTGCCTTGTAGACTGCGCCGCCGTAGGTTTTGGAAGCGTCCCCGCTCCACCCCCACAAAATCCCTTTGATCAGGTTCACGCAGTCAAAGCCATAGACGGGCGGCTTTTTGTTCGCCGCCGCCTTGATCATGCGCGTGCGCTCCGCCCGCCTGTTGTATTCGTGGTTCTGGCAGTATCGCGTTACATTGCCCCCGGTCATGGGCGCACCGAAACAGCCCATGACGTAAAGGGTTTTGAAGTTGCGCACAATATCCCACAGTTTTTGAATAAGCACGGACGCTTTCATGCTTCCCGCTCCTTTCCATGCCAGCTTCTTTGCGGCGTTGTATACGTTTTTCCTTCTGGCTGCGTATTTGCCCATAACGCGATCGGCAAGCGCTGCGGCGTGGATCGCGTCCAGCGTTACGGGCTTCTTTGCGGCGGCGGCCACCCTTGCGGACGCACCGCCGCCGCCCTGGTTTTCCAGATCGGCAAAGTAGACAAGGGCCGCCGGGTCTTCCACGCCCACTTTCAAGCCGTGATCCACGTATGCGCCCACGTCTGCTTCCGCCTGGGCATCTTGCGCACGCTTCCCGGCATCGGTTGTCAGAAGTTTACTGATCGCCGCCTTTTCCGCCGCGTTCACCGTCCGGGCGTTCCATGCGCCCGCCGCCGCTGTTGTGATTTCTTTGTAAAGGGCGGCCCCCAGAATGGAAGCCGCCCTGCTTTCCGCCGCGCAAATCTTTTTCAGAAGGTCAAGCGCCCGCCCGGCGTGCCATTGCACCTTGCCCACACTTACGGCCCCGTTATCGTTCGCGTTGACAGATCCGTAATTCCCTTCTTGCCCGAAAATGATTTTTTGCGCGGCCAGCACAATTTCTGTTCTTGTTTTTGTGTCCATTGTCAGTTCTCCATTTCCTTTGCGGCCCGTTCCGCTTCCCGTGCGTCCTGCCGCGCCCACCGCCGATCCTGGCGGCGCTCCTTCGTGGTCTTGATCCAGCCCATTACCCCACCTTCCAGGCCGCACGCGCCGAAAACGCATTGTACCAGCGTGTCCGGTATGCTGTCCTTTTTGATGAAGATAACCACCATTGCCACGATGAAGCACAGCAGGAATACGCCCAGCACGATCAGGATTTTATCCATAGCGCCCATGCGCTTCCCCACCGTGGCGGGCGGCTTGTCCTTCTTCTGCTGCTTCCTGCCGCCCGCCTGGGCCGCTTTCAGTTTTAGCGCCATACAAACCAGCAGGCACGCCATAACGCCGCCGAAAAAGCACAGCGCCGCCGTCATATGGGCCGTAAGTTCCATTGCCGCCGCCCCCCTACGAAATGCCGATCCGGGACATGATGAAGACAACCACGCCGCCCAGCACGGCGGAAAGAACGTATTTTACAGCTGTGCGCCACATATCCCCATCCCGGCTTTCCAGCTTCTTTACCCGTTCGCTGATTTCCGATTGCTCTTTCAGCGTGTTTTGCACGCTCAAATCCAACCTTTCAATCGTTGTTGTCAGGGTTGTAAGCTGCTGGACAACGATCCGGTTCACCGTGTCTTCCAGCTGTTCAATTCGCTTGTTCTGCCTGTTGTTTTCATCTTCCAGGCGTTTGTTTTCGGCTACCATGCGCCGGGCAAATTCTTCATGTTCTGCCCGTGTCAAGTTCCCTTCCATTCGGTTTTTGCCCTCCTTCCGGCGGTTCCGCCCGCAACGGGAAGCGCCGCTGCGGGCGGCTCCCGTTACTTTCCTTTGATGAAGTCAGAATAAATGCTTTTCAGCGAATAAAGCGCGGGCAACGGTGTTTTCACATCCGCTTCCCCCGGCGGCATCAGTGACATTTCATAGAACCAGATGCACCAGCGGGCCGTATCCTCCGCCCAGATTGCAAACGGCATCAGCAGGAACCACAGCAGGCCGAACGCCGGGCAAATCTGCCCCAGCACATTCCCCGGAAGCTCGCTATAGTCCCACACGCCCAGGCCCAGCCACAGGTTAAGGACGCACCCGGAAACGAACTCCACGGCCAGCACAACCGCCGCCCCGGCTGCCGCCTGTAGGGCAACCGGGGCGCTGTAAAACCTGGGGGCCTGGTTCAACGCGCCCACAAGCACGCCGCACAGGCCCCCTACGATAAACATTGACGGATGACTATAGCCGCGCCACAGCGTTTCCAGGGCCACGTAAGCGGCCCCCAGAAGCGCCCATAGCGTTATAATGCGCTTCATGCTGCGCCCCCCGCTTCCTGCATGATCTGGGCCATACTGGCGGCCAGATCGGCGGGCAGTTCCGCGCCGTACTCAATGGCGGCCAGTTCGTCCAGCCCGGCGCGTGCGATCCATGCGTTGACGTGGTTGCAGTATGTGCGGTGGTAGAAAACGTGGGCCGTGGCCGCCTGGGCCAGCGCCGAAAATTCCGCCGCCGTGTACATACGGCAAAGTTCCCCGTCCGCGTGGTACGGGACGGCCTGCGCCCCCTCCTTCACCGCCTGGGCCTGGGCCAGCAGTTCCGTTTGATCGTGTTCGGTCAGACTGTAATGGCTGCCGCCCACGTCAACCCCGGCGTAAATGGCGGCGGAACAGGCCGCGCCGATCTGCTGCTTCACTACGTCCCGCACCTGTTCCACGTTGTTCCAGTCTTTCGGCGGCGTGATCCCCTGCTGTTTCAGCCGCAGTTCCCGCACGCTGTCTTTTCTGTGCTGCAAACTCATTATTGAAAACCTCCCTGGGCGGAAGAAATATAGCCGCCCTCACCGCTGGCCCCGCGTTCCACTTCGATCTTGAAGTTGAACGCAAAGCCGTTTTCTGCCGTGGTATTCGTGAAAACGTGGTTAGCACCCGCCCGAACTTCCGCCGTACAGTCTTCCCACACGGGGGCCGCGTCTTTTGCGTTGTTCGTCACCTTCACGCTGTATACGGCATCGGCGGGAATCTGCCCGATCACGGACATAACGCAAATTTCAATTTTCGCGTCCGCGTCCAGCGGTTCCGCCAGCGTGATAGAAGCGGCGTGGATCTCTTTGGTGAAAACCAGCGTGTGAACCGTGCTGCCCTTGCCGTCACTGGCCGTAATGGTCATGGTATGCCGTCCGTTCAGCAGGCACATAAAATATTCCCCGGTTACGGCAAAGCTGTTGTTTGCGCCCGGCTCCGGCGTAAACGTCCGCTTTGTCACCCCGTCAATGGCTTCCGTTACGGTCACGCTGTCCCCGTCCGGGTCTTCCACGCTGTAGGCAATGGAAAAGCCGCCGTCTTTTGTCCCCAGGTCAGCGCCGCTTCCCTGGGAACAGGTAATAACGGGCGCAATATTATTGTTCACGGGGCGGCTTTGGGACGTGGCATAGCCGCCGTAGGCGTTGTGGCTGTCATAGGCCCGCACCCGGTAGCACACGCTGGCCCATCCCCGCGTTATGGTGTCGGTAAAACTCAAATTGCTGCCCTTGTATACTTCCGTCCAGGTGTCCCCGCCGTCCACCTGGCGTTCCAGGCTGTACCCGGCAAGATCCCCGTCAACGTCCGTGGCCGCGCCCCATGTGATTGTCAGCGGCTTTCCGCCTAAAACCTCATTGGGGATCGTGATGCTGGCCGGGATACCGGGGGCGTTGTTGTTTATTACCGTGATCTGGCTGCTGGTTCTGTAGCCGCTGTAAAGCCCTTCGCTGTCGTAGGCTTTCACGCGGTACATAACCGTTTCCGTCCCTGCCGGGACGGTGTTTGTGGTGGTGGTTGCGCTTCCCTGGTAAATCTGCATCCAGCTTCCGCCGCCGTTGGTGCTGCGCTCCACCACATACCCTTCCAGATTTTTTTCCGCGTCCGTGGACGCGCCCCAGCTTACCGTGATCGTGCTTCCGCCCTGGATATTCCCCGGTACGTTGATGCTTCCGGGCGTAGTCGGGGCCGTGTTCGTGTTGATCGTGCCATCGTCAGAGGTCAAGAGGTTAGAGGGCAGGATCAAAGCGGGGCGCAGACAAAACCCGGTGCCGGAACAGTTGTAGTTGCTGGTGCCGCCGTTGGAATTGACGTACCAGGCGTAGCCAGAGTAGTCCAAGCCGGGAGAGCGCAACCACCAAAGCACTGCGCTGCCGTTGAAGTACGCGATCCGCTTCTGGCAACCGCTGCCGCCCGTGTTCCCTTCTTCGATGAAGTAGGCCAGCTTTGCGCCATCGTCGCAAATGTACTGGTTGATATTGGACTTTGTGAAGCCCACTTCCCGATCGGACAGCAGGAAGATTTTCGCAGAAAGCCCGCTGGCCCCGCTGTTCACCGTCCCGCTCGTACCGCTGCCGGGCCGATAGGGGATCTTCACCTGTTTGATCTGGGCCTGAATGTCCGCGTCAAACTTGGAAAGAACCGTGCTGTTAAGGTAGTTGTGAACCGTGCTGTTCGCGTAGTCGTTGACGTTGGAACTGTGCCACTGTTTGGCTTCCAGGCAATCTTTCATCAACAGCCACACGCCGTCACAGCTTGCGTCATAGAGCGTGGACGGGCGGCCCTGGTGAACCACCAGAAATTCCCGCATAGCGCCGTTAAATTTCAGCTTAACAACGCTTCCCACGGCCTTTTGGCCTAATGCCGTACTTGCCATAGGGGTTATTCCTCCTTTTTGTGTCCGCTTTGGCCGGGCTTCTTCCAGCCCTGCCGCCGCAGTTTTTTAACCATCTTCCGGGCATCGTCATATTTTGACTTGCGGATCTTCGGCCTGGCGGTCAGCCGCACGCCGATCACGGCGGATACCTCCGCCGCCATCTTCTGCCGCAATGCGTAGGTGTCCCCGTGGGCCGCGTGCGCGTCCCACGCTTTCCAGCATACAACGATCTTTTCCCGGCTGATTTTCCCCGCCGGAAAGTCTTCTTTCCAGCCCTTGATCCGGTCTTTCATCCGCCGTATGCTGTCCCGGCGCAGTTTCATAACCACCCCGCCGCCGCTGTCTAAATACGTGTGGAAGCCCAGGAAGTTGATCCCGTTCTTCAATGGGAAAATGGCCGTTTTGCCGTTTAGTTCCAGCTTCAATTCGTCCATCTTCCCCCGGATTTCCGCAAGGCACTTCTGTAAATGCGCCTTGTCTTCATGGATAATATAAAAATCATCCATATATCGCCCGTAATAGCGGGCGTGTAGGGTTTCTTTCACCCAGTGATCAAATTCATCAAGGTACATAAGCGCCAGCAGCTGTGAAGTCTGATAGCCCAGCGGCAACCCGTCCGTGCTGTCTATGTAGGTACACATAAGGGCAAATAGCCGATCGTCCGCCACCTTCCGCCGCAACTTTTCTTTCAAAATGTCGTGGTTGATGCTGGCAAAGAAGTGATGCACGTCCGCTTTCAAGATCCAGCCGTCCGCGTAGTCCCACTGTTCCAGCGGGCGCGGCGGCAAGCCTGCGGCCCGGCGGGCGGCTTCGTCATGCCCCTTCCGCTTTAGGAAGTAGTCCCGCATTTGTTCTTTTAAGCGGTTCAAGCCTACGTGCATACCCTTCCATACCTGGGAAGCGTAGCTGTCCTGTATAAAGCTGCTGGTTATGGCTTCGTACAGAATGTTATCAACTACGGCGTGCTGTACCACTTTGTCAACGAACGCGGGCGCTTGCACAAGCCGTTTTTTCGGTTCGTATACCGTGAATACCTCAAATTTCCCCGGCTTATAGGCCCCGCTCAACAGCAGACGGGACAGCCTGGCGGTACAGGCCAGCGCGTTTGCTTCATACTGGGCGGCCCCTTGTTTTTCGCGTTTGCCCTGCCGGGCGGTCTTATAGGCTGCATATAGTACCTCAAATGAACAAAGCTGTTCAAAGTCCATTCGTTACCCCTGGTAATTCGGAAGCCCGGCGCTTTGCCCGCGCCGGGCTTCCCCTCATTCTTTCAGCGCCGCTTACAGCTGGCGGCACAACGGCGGCCAGCGTCAACGCTATATGTTTATCCTTCTCCCACGCGCAGAAGTTGGACGGGATACGGCCCCCTTTGAAGATGGGGCGCGGCGTTCGGCTTATGCCTACTTGGTCTGGCGTATCCATCAAAGCGGGCCGCAGATAATACCCGGTATAGGAACAGTTGTAGTCGTAGGCATCGCCACCGGAATAGACGAGCCAGGCGCTGGCAGAGTTGCCGCACTTCTCACCCGGCGTTCTCCACGGGGTAGCAAGCCACCAACATTCTTCCACGTCCGGTATAATGTGCTGGTACTTTCCGTACTGTTCCAGGGTCAGCAGGCCGATCTTGGTTTCATGGAAGCCGTATTCCCGCGTTCCGTCCGTGGCTTTCAGATCAATAGTCATGTTCAGAATGTCGCTGATCTTCGCGCCGCCGTCCTTCAAGGTGTTCAAATAGTCTTCCAGCGCCTGCCCAATGCTGGCGCTGCGCAGATCGTTTACGCCGTTGCTGTCAAAAGCGACGTTCTTCCAGGTTTCCTTGCGGATAGCAAGCACCCCGCCGCCGATATAGTCCAGGGCAACAAACTGATCCCCGAACGCCGTGAAGGTTGTCCCATAAGGCACGCGCCGCAGTTCCATTGTTTTCATTTTGTCATTTCCTCCCATTTTTCTTGTTTGCTTCCATCAGCGGACACCATGCCGGGACATAGGGAAGGAAGCGCCCGGCTGTGCTTACCGTGTAGCCCCGGCGCGGGCCGGGGGCGCTACATCTATGCCACAACTGCCCCTTGCCCGCGTCTTCCGCTGTGATATGGGCGCACCCCTCGCACGTCCTGGAAAAGTCCGCGCC
>OFEY01001062.1_pt1 | contig 19676 bp, 19 predicted proteins | sample 1521251 | NCBI WGS metagenome assembly OFEY01 (sample SAMEA3504100, study PRJEB24116) | mouse gut metagenome | biome: mouse gut; feature: mouse-associated habitat; material: faeces | place: Denmark | collected 2011
CTGCGTACAAGCGCCGTATTAAAGACGATGGTCTCCACAAAACCATCCTTTGATCCCCGCAGCGCCTTCTCCTTCTCCGGCTCGGAAACACTTCTTGCCGGATAGGTCCTGCTGTCGATCAGAAGGCATTTATCAAACCCTTCCAGCATCAGAATCGTCTGCCCCGACATCAATGCCGTTATAATTTCATCCCAGGTCTTTCCCAAATCCGCCTCAATCGTGGGCAGAAATTCTTTTGACATCCCATGGGCATCCGCCGGAATATCCTCCGGTTTCAACCCGATAAAATACTGCAGCAGTTTCTGCATCAACTCATCCTTGCAGAATCCGTCCACAAAAAACAGACAGGCATCCCTTCCGCCTATCCGTATCACCCTGTAAACAATATCATAGCTGATATCCGGCGCCAGAATCTCCTTCATCACTGCCAGATTTTCCTTAAAATCCGCAGTCATTTCCTTTCCTGTCTGTTTTGTCGGATATAAAATTTCCTGATCTTTTTCGTTCATACTCCGCTCCTGTCAGAAAACGGCATATCTGCCGCTTTTTTCTTACTTTAGTATGAACTGCTGACCAGTAATTTATACATCTGTCTTTTCAAAATTCATAACGTGAAAGCCCTTCGCTTCCACTGTTACGGCTCTTCGTCATTGTTCCGATCTTATATCCCCGTGCTGCCGAACCCTCCCCGGTCTTCGCCCTCCATATGTTCCACTTCCTCAAACATGATCTGAGGCTGGTTCTCCATAATACGGAACTGCGCGATCCTGTCGTTCACATGGATCTCGGTATCTCTCACCGCATATACGGGCATTCTCCAGATATCGTTCTCCCCGCAATAACAGCAGTCGATCACACCATAGCTGTTCGCCTGTAAAATGCCGAAATTCTTGAACGTGGAACTTCTCGGCACAACATGCGCCTCATACCCCTCCGGAATCTTCACCGAAATCCCAAAACTGATCAGCCGGTATTCCCCGGCTTTCAACGAAACATCCTCTGCTGCCCTTAAATCGATCCAGTCACTCTTTCCGTCAATATATCGCAGCTTTTCAATCTCCTTCACATGATATTTTATCTGTAAAGTCTCCTGTTTTTTCATAACCGCTCCTGTCTTTCCTGTAATACCACCTGCCCGCACCGCAGGCTCCTCCTTACGTCAATCACTCTCTGATTAGCGCTTCCCCGCCAGTGCAGAAGATTATCTTTTTTCTCCTGTTCAAACCTGCCGTCCACCAGAATATCTATGTACCGCAGCGCTTCAAGGCTTTGTATATCCTCCCAGACCTCCCCCGTATACAGCCAGATCGTTTTCTCCGGGAAGCGCGCTTTCAACTCCTTCATATAAGAAGTCACTTCCTGCAGATTTTCCGGAAAAAGCGGATCACCGCCGGAGAATGTAATCCCCGAAATATAAGGCGCTCCCAGTTGCTGCTCTATCTCCCGTTTCGCCTCCTCATCAAAGATCAGCCCGTCATCCGGATTCCACGTAATCGGATTCTGGCACCCCTTACAATGGTGTCTGCAGCCCGAAAGCCACAACACCACCCGCAGTCCGTCACCGTTTTTCATATCGTCCTTTGTAATATCATGGTATCGCATATCCTGCCTCTTGCTCATCCTGCGCCAGCTTCCGTATCAGTTCCGGCGTAAATTCCCGCAGTTCCCGGATCACAACCCTCGCCCGCTCCAGATTCTGCTTTCCCGAATCCGGATTGTCAAGCCCCACACATACCATTCCTGCCGAAGTCGCCGCAATACTGCCGTTTTCGGAATCTTCCAGCACAATGCACTCTCCAGGCGCCGTGCCCAGCCTCCTCGCCGTATCCAGATAAATATCCGGCGCCGGCTTGGAATGCGCCACATTTTCCCCGCTGTTGATCACATGAAAATACTGCCTCACACCGATATAATCCATTGCCAGCTCTATAAAACTGACGGAAGAGGATGAGGCGATTGCCAGTAAAAACCCTGCTTCGTGCAGATTCTTAAGCATTTCCTCCACCCCCGGCATTTTAGGAAAACCTTCCTCGGCTATCAGGCGTTTCTTGACAGCCATTGCTTCCTCTTTCAGCTTTTTATCTTCCCGGAAATCTGCGCCGTAATTTTTGAAGATCAGTTCCCGCAAAAACTCTTCCGTAGCGCCGATACAATCTTTGTACCCCTCATAATCGATCTCCACGCCCCGATTACGAAAAACCTCTTTCCACATCCGAAAGTGCAGCGGCTCCGTATTGATCAAAACACCATCCATATCAAATAAAACTGCTTTGAACCGACTCATATTTTCTCCATTTCATACTCCGGCAGCCGCCGCCAAACATACAGCCGCCATCCGTTGCAGGCGTCCATAAAAAATTACGCTTCCACAATACTCTTCTTCGGACACTTCTCAATACAGGTACCGCAGCCGGTACATTTCTCCGGATCAATTCTTGCATTGAAATTCTCCACCACAATCGCCTCGGAAGGACAGTTTCTCTTACAGAGCCCGCAGCCGATACAAGCCACATCACATGCTTTCATCGCAACCGGGCCCCTGTCTTTGGAACTGCACGCCACCTGATATGGGGCATCATAAGGAATCAGAGAAATCAGCTTCTTCGGGCACGCCTCCACGCACTTCCCGCAGGCTTTGCACTTCTCCTTATCCACCACTGCCACCCCTTTCACCACATGGATCGCATCAAAAGGACATGCCTGCACACAGCTGCCATATCCGAGACAGCCATAATTACAGGTTTTCGGTCCGCCGTTCGGCACGAAGGAAAGCATACGGCAGTCTTCGATACCGGTGTATTCATAATCCACCTTCGCCTTATCACAATCTCCCTGACACGCCACGAAAGCAACCATACGCCTGCTCTCACCGGCTTCCCCTCCCATAATCTCAGATATCTTCTTCGCCACCGTTTCGCCGCCTACCGGGCACTGATTGACCGCCGCTTCTCCCTTTGCGATCGCAGCCGCCAGTCCCGAGCATCCCGCATAGCCGCATCCGCCGCAGTTGTTGCCGGGCAATGCCTCCAATACCGCAACTTCTTTTTCGTCCACCTGCACTTTAAATTTAATCGCAGCAACTCCGAGAAACAGTCCGATAAACAGTCCGACTCCCCCCACCACAAGCATTGCTATAATAATTCCTGACATAATATCCTCCATGCCGGAGCGTTTTTTTTGCGTAGGCACGCGAGCCGAATGTCAGCTTCGGCTCAGCGATTCAAATTTGTGGCTCCGACACAAATTTGCGTGTAAAACATAAGCTGTCAGGCTTATGTTTTACACTATCCTCATTTCTGTACTGTTTTATGTATTACAAAAGCCTGCGGATACAGTACACACACAGACTCCTCCGCATGAAAACCGAACGGAAACAACAATTTTCATCCACAGATATTTTATCACATATTTTGTGTTATGTAATCATTTTTATTCGATAGAATACAAAAGATTTTCGGGGCTTCCTTACGCATACTATGCCTCTTTCTTTAAATAGCGGTATTGATATTCCCACTCTTTTTCCGGTTCCGCATCATCGGGCAATGTTTCCGCGCCTCCCTCGATCCTGTACTCTTTTATCGGATTTCCCAATATATCATATTCTTTTATAACGGAAAAGCCGCTTCCGTCCCCGTTCAGATAATCTCTCCGAATCAGATTCCCCGCTTCGTCATACGCATAATGTTCCGCATATCCTTTCCATACGCCGTCAGTACTCACCTCTTTTTCCAGGAGAACTCCCTCCTCATTATATTTCCAGACAGTTGTCTCGCAAAAAGAATTCTTTTCCTCACCATACTCATAATAAATCTCCTTTATCAGATTATTTCTGTTGTCATACTCTCTCTCATAGATCTGATAACGTCTCCTGTCACTCCCGGAAATATAAGAAATCGATACGGTATTTCCGTTTTCGTCATAGGCATAATCATATTGCACCAGAGGCGCCGCCTCCCCCGCATGTATCTCTTCCGGAGAATAAAACAACGAATAATAGGATTCTCTCAGAAGCTTCCCCTTCTCATCCCATTCCTGCGCAATGTAATAAATCGGTTCTTCTCCCACCGGACAATCCGCGGTGTATTCCCTGTCGATCTGCATATGATCGGAGCGCAGACAACATTGCCGCTCCGTATATATTTCTCCGTCGTAAGACTCCAGATAATAGTTCTGATACCCCTCCTCGTCATAGCCGCAGTTCATCTCATAGGTTTCTTTGCCCTTCACCGTATCATATTTCACGATATAATACAGATTCCCCTGTTCATCATATTCCAGATATTCCTCCCCTGTTTTCTGTTTCTCTTTCTCCCCCTCTTTCTGCTCCCATCTCTCCACAAAAGTCAGATTTCCTGCCTCATCATAATTTTTGTACTCCCATATGCACTTCCGGTTCAGATAACGGAGCCTGAGTACCTCTCTGCCCTGCTCGTCATATTCTTTATATTCTCTCCTCTCCCCGTACAGATACTCCGTCACCCCAGCCACCCGGCAATGCGCAAGGATATCTTCCTTTTTGCGCTCCATCATTCCGATGATCTCTTCATTGCGCGCCGGTCCGTTTTCCGCTTCCGCGGTCTCCCCTTTTGCATCCGCCTTCTCAAAAGTCTCTATCCCTCTCTCCAAAAGCCCAGCCGCCCCCAGGGGATCATCCTTCATCAGATAATATTCCGCACACTCAAAATACCAGCCGGAAATATCCGTCTCTTCCGCAAACAGTTCCTGATGATAAAACAGATTTTCATAATCCCGGATGATGCTGTCCAAATAACCGTCCTTTTTCGCCGTCTCCACAGAGGATAACAGCATTCCCTTTAACGCCTCTTTATCATCCTTGCGAATCTCCCTCGCGGCATAATAGGCCTGATAAGCTCTGGAAAACTCTCCGCTCTCATACCAGCTTTCCGCCTGTCTCATATTTTTCCGATATAGATACTCTTCGCTGTTCCTATATTGCCTGCCGCCGAAACCTGCTGCCAGCAGGACAACCGTCATAAGAGAACCGCCCATCGCCATCGCCGCAGCTCTCTTTCTCCTCGCAGGATAAAAATCCCTCTCTTCTCCGAACAGAGAAGCCGCCCGCTCCGCCTCCGCTCTGAATATCTCCTCCGCCCGACTTCTCTGCTCTCTCCCATACCCGAGAATCGCCCGCGGACAACGCGCCGTAAACCAGGAATCGATATCTTTATAGGATACATTGGCAAATATCCTGTGCCGCCTGCCGTCCTTTGTATAAAAACACAGGAAAAAGAACCGAACGCCAGAATACACAATATTTTTCTCCCTATCGGGAAACGAAACATCCGACCTTCTGAGATATCCCCATACGATATCCTCTGTCCGAACGATCTGCGGCATCCCCAAAAGGTATCCGTCATAGAACAGAAAACACCCTTCCGCCTCATAAATTTTCATATTGCCCGGGCAATGCTCCCGAAATTTTGCCTCAAACAATTTTTGCTTTGCCGTCTCCGGCAGCGTCCGATAGACGCGCAAAAACCGCCGTTCACCGACACCGAGCAAAATATGGATGAGCAGCGCCGGAATCCCCAACACTGCCATTCCCGGAAGCAGATATATCATGTTGGACAACCGAAAAATCTCCTTCGCTACCTCCGGCGGCTCTTCCCCTGCATACGCCGCGACTCCAAGCGTCAGCACTATGGACACCAGAACAAGAGCCAGATATAAGATCAAACATATCGGCATAATATATTTTCTTTTGTGATATATCAGGATATCTTCCAGTTTATCCTCCGGCTTTTTATATCTTTTATTGCCTTTCTTATCCATCACTAAACCTCATCTTCTCCTGCCCATGTACCGACGGACTTTTTCTATAATACGGACATTCGCCTTTCTCATATCAATCCTCCTCACTCTACCCCCAATAACTACCGGGCTCATAAAACTCTTCCGGCGCCTCCAAATTTTCACCGGAAAGTTTCACCGCCATAAAACTTCTTGTCTCCTTTTCCCCGTCATCGCCGTAGATCGTCTCCACCCACTGCCAGACTTCGGCCCCCTCAGGCACTTCCAGATCCGCAGGAATCTCATCGTCATAGAGCAGGGATTCCTCCATTTCACTCTTCATGACAAACTCACCGTCCTCATAACGGTAAATAGCAAATCCGTGGGAAACGGCTCCATTTCGCCAACTACTCCTTACAAGTTTCTGTTTCTCGTCCGCATAAGGATTCTCAATGCCCCGATAAGATTCACATTCCTTATACTCCCCTGACTCCTTGTCCCAAATCCAGCCAAGTTCATATCTTACCGCTCCGGTCCCCTGACTTCCTGTATCAAGAACAATATCCTTTGTTCCGTCAAAATTAATATCCTGTATCCGAAAATAATCCCTGCGGTACGCTCCAAACGGAGAATCCGGCGTGCGGTCCCGCTCCGTCATAATAATCTGCTCTTTTTCCCCATCCGACACCCGAAAAAAGGTTACAGTATTCACCATTTCATATGTATCTTTCTCCTCTTCATACTTTCGACGTATCGTAAAACATTCTATCTTCCTCCCCGCGTCCATGCAACGCTGATAGATTGCCAGAAAGTTTTCCTCTTCTTCCCCCTTAATGGTTTCCCCGATATCATTTTTCCAACCCAGAGCCTTATCAAACGAAGGAATGATCACCGGCTCATCTCTGCCGTAAATATCATCCTCAAACTCCACTATCTCCCTGCCAAAGAGCAGCCGGATATCCGGATTTTCCATCGAAAGCAGAGAGGTCAGATCCATCTCCCCCACCACGGCTAAAGAAACCGTTTCCAGAGATGGGAGTTCTTCCAAAATCGTCATATCCGTACTCCCATCTATAGGGCACTGCAGATAAGACAGCTTCATCCCTTTCAGGCAGCTTTTATCCCTCACCCGGACAACATTATCGCCCAGATCCAGCGATTGCAGTTCTTTCATGCCTGCCACATGATCCAGCCAGAATATCCGGGATGATGTGCTGTTTTCATCCGTACGTACTGATAATTCTTCTACCTGTGAACCCTTCATGCAATACATCAGATTCCGGTATCCCGCAGAAGTAAAAGAATCTAGCGACACGCTTTTTACACGCTTCGGAAAATGCCAGTTCTTCGGCATCTCTCCCGTCACATCCCGCATGTCAAAAATCAGCGATTCTGCTTTCGTAAAATAAGACAATACACTGACAGGAATCGTCTCCTCCGAAGCACGGATATTTATTTCTCCTGCCAGATCACCAAGCCCGTTTAACTGCTCTCTGCTCCATCCTTCCATTATGGCTTCCGTCCCGGCACTTTCATATGTACCGGCAGGAAACGTAATATCCCATTGAACCTGCATATAAAAATAGCGCCTCACAAAATCCAGGTCGTCCCCGCTCATGATCACGGGAGAATACATATACAGTTTTCCCTCATAACCGGCAAGCTCCCCCTCATACAAAGGCTCTTCCGGCTCTTTTCCGAGCAGTTCATATACATACTCTTTTATATTCCCGCTCTGCAATACGATCTGTTTCCCTGAGGGCGATATTTGCTCCGCTTTCCCTGCTTCCGTCTTTTTTTCACTCTGCGCGTTGTTTCCCGCATTCGTATCGTTTCCCGCATTCGTATTGTTTTTCGCATACGTATTGGTTTTCGCACGCGTATCATTTCTCGCATTAACTTCCATCCCCTCGGCACCGATCAACAAAAAGAAACAGATACACAGCACCGATAATATTGCCCTTCTCTTCATTTTCTCTCCATTTCCGCGCAGTCCTTTGCGCACAACCGCTTTTCATATATCAGTTAAATCACCGTTCATCCCTAAAAAGTTTTTTTCCACATCCGGTCGCAAAATCTGTCCGCTTCTTCTCTCGACCGAAAAACAAAAATCTCCCGCCCGCTCTCATACTGCTTTAACAAACGATATATAACCGGCAATTGATCCCCGGGAAAATCCAGAATCCACTGGCGGAACTCTTCATCCGGTTCCGTCTCAACAAAGGGCAGATCCTCCCGTTTTTTCCCGATCCGCTCCATCGCTCCTGCCAGGCATATTTCTAACGGATAATCCAGTAAAAACACCGTATCCGCCTCTTTCAGGCGCATCTCCAGTGTGCGCAGATAATTTCCGTCGATAATCCATGTATCCTTTTCCAGGATTTCCTGCAGTTTCCCGTCAAACGCTTCTCTCGAACAGGTCGTTTTGTCCGGTTTATGCCAGATCATGTCCAGATAGTACAGCGGAAAAGAAAACTTCTGATTCAATTTTCGTGCAAAAGTACTTTTCCCCGCACCCGGGCAGCCTATAATAATTATTTTTCGCATAGTCAACTTATATAAATTATCCTCCCTCAATCCTTACCTCTTTGCCGGAAAAGGCGATTTAAAAGGATCATTCTTTCAGATTCCCCTTCCTGATATTTTCCCGGATAATCTGATCCGTCACCTCAAATAACCGTTCGGAGCCCAGCTTTGTTTTCCCCTGCCTCTCATACACCTGCTTCGCGCTTACCTCATGCCCTTTCCAGTCTCCGCCGTCGTTGCTGTTGTTTAAGATCAGCGGCTGCAGATTATCCATCGCATGGGCATATTTTGCCTCCGCCGTCTCATACGCCTCAAACTCATCAAACAACGCGATCAGCTCCCGCTTCTGATCCTCCGGCAGCATCGAATAAATTTTCTCCTTTGCCGCATCCTCCCTTGCCTTCTGTGTTTTCAGGCTTTCGGCATCATAGGCGTAGGTATCTCCCGCCTCAATCTCCACGATATCATGGATCAGGCACATCAGCATTACCTTCGCGATGTCCACCTCCTCATTGGCATACTCCCTGAGCAGATACGCCATCACCGCCATATGCCAGGCGTGCTCCGCATCATTCTCGTTCCTGCCATGCCCGGATAAATGAGTCTGGCGGAAAATATTCTTCTCCTTATCGATCTCCAGCGCAAAGTCCAGTTGCTTTTTTAATCTCTCGTCCATTTTTCTCCTTCCATTCTGCTCATTTTTCGATATCTGTCATTCCACTTCTTTTCTCTTCCGCCCAAAGAACCGTATCAGACAATTCCTGCCACAGCACTTTCCCCGCCATTTCCTAATAGAAAAGGGAATGCCATGCCGCAGCATCTGACATCCCCCTTTCACAATCGATTTTTCTGTTATCTGCCAGGCTCAGGCACCTTTATCCGAAAAATAACAGGTTTCCCCCGTCAGGCTCACAACAGTCCCGAAAACCCGCAGAACGCAATCGCCATCAGCCCTGCCGTGATCAGCACAATCGGCATCCCCTGAAAAGATTCCGGCACATCGTTATATGCCATCTTCTCCCGCAGTCCCGCCAGGATCACAATCGCAACCGTAAAGCCCACCGCCGTAGCGAAGCCGTTGACTACGCTCTTTAAGATCCCATACTGCTTTGTCACGTTTGTCAGCGCCACGCCAAGCACCGCACAGTTTGTGGTGATAAGCGGCAGGTAAATTCCCAGCGACTGATACAGGGACGGAATAAATTTCTTTAAAAACATCTCCACGAACTGTACTAACGCCGCAATGACGAGAATAAAGACGATCGTCTGCAGGTATTCAATATGCAGCGGCACCAGCATAAACTGATAGATCGCTGCCGCCACCAGAGATGATATCGTGATGACGAAAATAATCGCCGCCCCCATACCTGCCGCCGTCTCCGTTTTCTTCGATACGCCGAGAAACGGGCACAGCCCCAGAAACTGACTCAGCACAACATTGCTCACCAGAGAGGAACCGATCAATATAATCAATAAATCTCTTACTGTTTCCATCCATAACCTCCATTCCAGTACCGCATATTCTCTTCCAGCGCCATATCCGCAGAGATATTTCCGCCTGCTTAAGCATCCGGAAATCCTCTGGGCGCTGTTCGTTCATATGCTGTTTTACTCCGTATCATAAAACTTCCGTCTGCCGCAGCCTTCTTCGCCGCAGTTCATGCAGTCCTCGCTGCAGCCGGAGCCAACTTTGCTCATATCTTTCCCCTTCTTCTCCCCTGCGATCTTGATCTTATTCTGCAGGGCGGTAAGAGCCGCCAGCACAAAGAAGGCGCCGGGAGCCATCACAAAGATGGCACAGGGAACATAGGAGGAGGGCATCACGGAAAAACCGAAAATCTTTCCCGAACCGATCAGCTCACGCACCGCGCCGATACAGGTCAGCGCGAAGGAAAAGCCAAGCCCCATGCCGATCCCGTCAAACAAAGACGGCAGTATCGGATTTTTGGAAGCGTAAGCTTCCGCCCTTCCCAGAATAATACAGTTTACCACGATCAGCGGAATATAGATGCCCAGGGCATCGTAAAGGGAAGGAATAAAGCCTTCCAGCAAAAGTTCCATCATTGTCACAAAAGATGCAATGATCACGATAAATGCCGGAATACGCACCTTATCCGGGATAATATTCCGAAGCAGGGAAATGATCATATTGCTGAGTGCCAGCACCACCATGGTGGTCAGCCCCATCCCCAGTCCGTTCATGGCGGAAGTCGTCACCGCCAGCGTGGGACACATCCCCAGCATCAGCACAAAGGTGGGGTTTTCTTTAAACAGGCCGTTGACCAGCCTTGATTTTATCTCACTCATTCGGCCGCACCTCCCAATTCATTCTGAAAATAAAACAGTCCGGCATTGACTCCGTTCACCACAGCATTGGTTGTGATCGTTGCGCCGGAGATCGCATCGATCTGATTCTCCGCCACAGCGCCGGTCTTTGTATATTCATATTTCTCGGCAGACTTTCCTCCAAACTGAGGTTTGAGCACCTCCTCCGCTCTCATGCCCAGTCCCGGCGTCTCGGCAATACTCAAAAGAGAAATACCGTTTAAAGTTCCCTCGTTTGTGATGCCCATCGTAAACTGAATATCTCCGCCGTAGCCCTCATGGGTGGTTACCGTCAGCACATAGCCGAGCGTATTTCCAGCGCCATCCTGCGCCAGCATCACTTCATCGATATCCTGAGAAGGGTACTCCTCAGCCAGCACCGAAGCGGCGGCCTCCGTATCAAAGCCTTCCGCTTCCGCAAAAGACGCCGCCTCCGCGTAGACCTCCTGACAGGCTTTCTGTTTTTTCAGCCGTTTCTGTTCCGCAATAGGCTCTTTCGTGAGCTGATACACGCCTCCCAGCACCAGTCCGGCGATCAGCGTAATGGCCACAATGATACCCGCATCTTTCAACATGGACCTGATTTCATCATTCATACCGCTTCTCCTCCTTTCCCGAATGCTTTCGGAAGAGTAATCTTCTCCATCAGAGGCACCAGAAGGTTACCGATGATAATCGCATAAGAGACGCCCTCCGAGGAAGCGCCGAACACACGGAAAATACCGGTCAGAATCCCTAAAAAGATACCGAACAGATATTGCCCCTTCTTTGTAATGGGCCTTGTCACATAGTCCGTCGCCATGAAAAACGCTCCCAGCATCAGACCGCCGCCGGCAAGATGGGCGGACAGATAAGCGGGATCTATACCGTGCCCCCCGAACAGACAGAGGAACACCACAAAACTGACAATATAGCTGCCCGGAATCCTCAGATCGATAATACCAAGCAGGATCAGGAAGCAGGCGCCTATCACAATGGCGATCATGCTCGTCTCCCCGATGGTTCCGCCGGTCTTTCCGATCACCATCGAAAACACATCCGGCGTCACGCCCGATTTTAACTGCGCCAGCGGCGTCGCGCCGGTATAGGCGTCACAGTCAAAGTTTGTCATAATGGACGTAAAGGAGATCAGCAGAAAACATCTCGCCCCAAGAGCCGGGTTCATAAAATTCTGTCCCAGACCGCCAAAGAGCATCTTTACCACAAGGATGGCGAAAATACCGCCGATCATTCCGATCCACCAGGGCGCCATCAGCGGCAGGTTCAGCGCCAGCAAAAGCCCCGTCACCACCGCGGAAAAATCCCCGATGGTAACCTCCTTTTTCATCAGTTTCTCATAGACAAATTCCGTCGCCACCGTGCTTGCCACCGTCACACAGATCAGCAGCAGCGCATGGAACCCGAAATTGTAGATACCAAATCCGGCAGCAGGGAGCAAAGCAAGTACGACCGCCAGCATAATGGAGCTGGTCGTCACTTTGGATCTGACATGCGGATTGGATGATACATGTAACATATCGCTCACTTCTCTTTCCCCCCTCTACTTTTTCTTCTTTGCAAGTTCCATCTTACGCATGGATTTGATGGACTGGGTGAGAGGCCTCTTCGCCGGGCAGGTATAACTGCAGCAGCCGCACTCCACACATTCAAGCCCGTTCAGCTTTAAGAACGTCTCCGAGTCATCGTGGATGGAAGCCACCATCAGCTTGTTCGGCACAAGCCGCTGAGGGCAGACTTCCACACACCTGCCGCACTTGATACATGCCGTAGGCTCCATCTCCGATACGTCGTCCTTTGTCAGACAAAGAAGCGCCGATGCGGTTTTTGTCGTCGGCACATGCAGATCGAACATGCCAAACCCCATCATCGGACCGCCGGAGATCACCTTTGCCGGTTCCTCTTTAAAGCCTCCCGCTTCCTCTATCAGTTCATCGTACATGGTTCCGATTCTGACAATAAAGTTTCTCGGATCATTGACCGCATCTCCCGTCACCGTCACAATACGGTACATCAGCGGTTTTCCTTCCGTCACCGCATGGTAGATTGCCACGATCGTATCCACGTTGTTCACAATACAGCCCGCATCCGCCGGCAGCATGGAAGAATTGATGGCGCGCCCCGTCGTGGCGTAGATAATGGAGCGCTCCGATCCCTGAGGATACTTTGTTTTCAGCGGCGTCACCATGATATCCGGCTCATCCTTCGTCAGCTTTTTCAAAAGCGCGATCACATCCGGCTTGTTCTCCTCCACCGCCAAAATACCCTTCGCATGATCAAACAGACGCAGCATGATCTTCAAGCCGCCGATCAGTTTTTCCGGCTCCTCTATCATTCTCCTGTAATCCGATGTCAGATACGGCTCACATTCGGCGCAGTTTGCTATGATATAATCGATCTTATCCGGTTCCTTCGGCGACAGCTTGATAAAGGTCGGAAAGCCCGCGCCGCCCATACCTACGATACCCGCCTCTTTTACGATCGAAATGATCTCCTCTTTACTCAGTTCCTCATAAGGCTTATGTACCGGATACTCCACTTCCTCATAAAGGCCGTCATTTTCAATGACAATGCTCATCACCTCGTTGCTCGTGACCACCCGCCTTGGCTCTATCGCTTTTACTGTCCCCGACACGGTGGCATAGATCGGCGCCGAGACAAACCCGGAAGCCTCCGCTATTTTCTGCCCCTGCAGTACATGATCGCCCTTTTTCACGATCGGCGCAGCCGGCGCCCCGATATGCTGGGACAGCGGATAGACCAGATCTCCCTTCGGCAGCACCGCCTTGATGGGCTTATCCTTCGATAACTCCTTCCCCTCAAAGGGATGGATTCCGCCCACAAATGTTGATTTAGCCATTTGATACCCTCTTTTCTGTCATTTATCTGTTTTTTCTTTTATCAATGTTATCTGATGCCCTGTCTTACCATCCTAAAGGTTTTTTATCATTTCCTTTACCATTTTACTATTTTTATGCATAATTTGAAAGAGATAAATTACTTTTTCTGCGATTTTTTGTAACAACGTCCGCGCATCGCCGCCGGCTGGTCTCCATTTTTCATTGCAAATTTTCTGAGATATATGGTATACTACTATTAAATATATAAAAGAAACAGAAAGGACATCCTTCATGCGCATTATCCGTCAGAAACTTGATCTGGCCGGCATTCCATATCCGGTAGAACAGATCACGCCGCTTCAAAAGATTTTATTTTTTGATATAGAAACCACCGGTTTCACCGCAAAGCGCTCCTCCATCTATCTGATCGGGTGTGCCTTTTGACGGCTCTACGTTCCGTCTGACGCAGTGGTTCGCGGAGAAGTACGGTGAGGAGAAAAAAGTAATTGAAAGCTTTTTCGATATGGCGAAAAACTATACCCATATTGTGCATTTTAACGGCAATAACTTTGATATTCCCTTTATCCAGCAAAAATGCGTGGAATACGGTCTTCCCCACACCTTTGATAAACTGACCGGGATCGACCTGTATAAAAGGATCTCCCCCTATAAATATTTCCTGAAAATGTCCAACTGCAAGCAAAAGTCCGTGGAACAATTTCTCGGCATCCAGCGGAATGATACCTATAACGGCGGCAATCTGATCAACGTCTACCATGACTATGTGAGCAATCCCTCCGATCCCGCCTTTCATCTTCTTCTTTTGCATAATGCGGACGATATCCGGGGGCTGATCCGTATTTTTCCGGTCCTCGCCTATTATGATATGTTCAATAAGCCCTTAAAGGCAAAAAAAGTACAGGCAAATACCTATACCGATTATTTCGGCATGGAGCGTCAGGAACTGTTACTGAAAGTATCCCTTCCCGCCGCATTGCCCGCTCCCATCCGTTTTCATGCAAATTCCTGTTATTTTAACGCGGAAGGCAAATATGCCACCTTCCGTGTTCCGATCTATCAGGAAGAAATGAAATATTTTTATGCGTCCTATAAGGATTATTATTATCTCACCGATGAGGATATGGCGGTCCATAAATCCGTTTCTTCCTATGTTAATAAGGAATACCGTACCCAGGCAAACGCCGAGACCTGCTATACCAGAAAATATTCCTCCTATCTTCCCGAATGGGATCTGCTGATACAGCCTTTCTTCAAGCGGGACTACAGGAGCAGGGAAATTTTCTTTGAACTGACCGATGATATCAAGACCAGCCGTGATACATTCTCGCGCTACGCGGAGCACATTTTACAGATGATGGCGGATTCCTACTGACATAAAAACCCCTTTCCCGAACACATTGTCCCGGAAAGGGGTTTTTTTAAAAGCTTCCATCTACTTTGATGCCTTTGATATCCTCCGCCATCAGATTCATCTTCTTTATCATCTCTTCGATTTCCTGCTGATAATCCGCTCTCTGACCGTCAAGCTGCACCATAGATTCCGTCATCTCATCTCCGGAAGGAGGCGCCACCTGGGAAGGCTCTCCGGAATCCGCTTTCGCCGAATCCGCCATCTCCTCCATCTGCTCTTTCTTTTCTTTGACGGCGTCGAGTTTTTCCTGTTCCTGTTCTTTCTCTTCCGCCTTCTCCTCCGCGTTTTCTTTTACTTCCTCCGCCTTCTCATCCATATGCTCTTTGGCTTCATCCACCAGCATACCGATGACCTCTTTGCTTGCCGCCGCCAACGCCTCGTCTTTCTCCTGCTGGGCCTTCCGGATATAATCTTTTTTCAGACGCACACGCCTTGTCTCCCGTATCACCGAATTATTTGATATGATACTCTGCTCCGCTTTCCGAATCGTCGTCTCGTGGGGCGCCTTCCGTTTATCCAACGACAGCGCACGTTTCTGATATTCCGTATAGCCCCGCTTATCAAGCTCCGATAAGCGCTCCATCTCTTCATCCGTCAGCGACTTCGAGAGATCGCCCCTTTCATATGCCGCCCTTTTTTCCAGAAGTTCCAGATCCTTCTGCTCCTCAGAGTCCTCCTCCACACCGTATTCCCTGCGCAGTTCATCCTTCTCGGCATTGATTCTGCCAATCTCGTTCTGCGCCTGCTCCATCTCCTTTTTCTGCATTTCAATTTCATTCCTGCATTCCTGGACGCCCTCATCCATTTTCAGTTCCCTTGCAAGCGCATCCTTTACGATCTTATAGGCCTGTTTCTTCGCCAGTGTTTTTTTCTGCTCGATCGGATCAAAATCGCCATTCAGCTTAACCGATGTGTTCTCCTCTTTCTTTTCGTTCCGCTCCTGCCCGGAAATACTGACCATGCCGAACCTGCCCGCCTGCTGCTCTCTGTCAGGTCCCGCCATACTGATGCTGATAGTTGTGCTCATACGATACTGTCCTTTCCCTTTCCATGGTATTAAATCTGAAATCCGTTTCCTCATCCATATCCGGGATTTCGCAAAATATTTCCGCATCCCAGGATAACATTTGTTAATCATAATATATATCGGCTTACACACCAAAAAATAAAGAGCAGTTTTAAAAAAAGCTGCCCGCAAAATGCAAACAACTTTTTTAAACAGCTTTTAAGGTTTCGCATAGAAGAAAGAACTCTTTCTATCGTATCCGATCTCTTTGTAATTCATAATCTGCTCCGTACTGCCGATAAAGAGCACACCGCCGGAAACGAGCGACTTATAATATTTCGTAAACACCTCATCTTTCGCTTCCTCCGTAAAATAGATAAGCACATTCCGGCAGACAATCAGATGATAGCCTACCTCGTATCTGTCCTTAATCAGATTATGCTGCTTAAAGGTAACACGTTTCTTGATCTCATCGGAAATGCGGTAGGAACTGCCTACCTTTGTAAAATATTTTGCCTTCAGGTCCTTCGGCACGCCGACAAGGCTCTTCTCCGCATAAAGCCCTACTTTCGCTTTCTCCAGAATCACCTTATCCAGATCCGTCGCATATATTCTGATATTTGCAAGCGGAAGGTGCCTCGAAAGCGCCATCACAAGAGAATAAGGTTCGTCACCGGTAGAGCACGCCGCGCTCCAGATTTTCAGATTCTTACCGAATTTCCTGATCAGCTCCGGGAATACCTCCTTATCCAGAAACTGCCACTGCAGCGGATCTCTGTAAAATTCCGAAACGTTGATCGTCATATATCCCAAAAATTCATCCATCAGATCCTTATCCGTCTTGATCGCGGCAATGTAATCCTGATAGCCTTTATACTTATGCTTGCTGATCAGGGTATCGATACGGCGCTTCATCTGTTTTTCCTTGTAAGCCTCCAGATCGATCTTGGTCAGATCAAACATCGCCTTTTTAAAATAGTCATAATCGTATGTCATAGAATCCACCTCTTTACATATCATTTTCAGGAAAGCGATAAAAGGCTGTCCTGATCAGACAGCCCTTTCTGTTGCTATTATTCTTCGTTTTCGTCTGCCTGGCTGGCAATTACGGCATCAATGTCTACCGATACCACATCTGAGTCCTCTTCCGAAGCCAATGCTGTCTGTGCCGGTTCCGGTGCCAGAAGTGCTTTGATGCTCAGGCTGATCTTCTTATCTTCCTCATTAAAGTCCACAACCTTTGCGGTTACTTCCTCGCCAACCTTCAGTACATCCGAAGGTTTCTCAATGTGCTCTTTGGAAATCTGGGAAACATGCAGCAGAGCGTCGATTCCCGTCTCAAGTTCCACAAATGCACCGAAATCTGTCATTCTTGCCACTTTTCCGGTTACCACATTTCCGATCGCATACTTATCAGCCGCATCCCTCCAGGGATTGGAATCCGCAAACTTAAGGCTGAGGGCGATCTTTGTTCCGGAAATCTCCTTGATCAGCACTCTCTGCGTCTCTCCAACCTTGAATACCTTCTTCGGATTTTCCACTCTGCCCCAGGACATCTCGGAAATATGAAGCAGTCCGTCAGCGCCGCCAAGATCAATGAATGCACCGAAGTCCGTCACATTCTTCACAACGCCTTCCACAATATCGCCTTCCTGAATTCTCTCAAACAGTTCTTTCTGTTTGATCGCTTTCTCCTCGATTACAAGCTGCTTTCTGTCACCGATATATCTTCTCCTTCTGGGATTATATTCGGTTACTACAAACTGAATCTCCTGTCCCGCATACTTGTTTAAATCCTTCTCATAAATATCGGAAACCAGGCTTGCCGGAATAAAGATTCTCACCTCATCCACCACAACGCACAGGCCGCCGCTGAGCACTTCCGATACCACCGCAGTCAGCACTTCCTTATTGTTGAATGCTTCCTCAATTCTCTTGTTTCCGCGGTCAACCGCCAGTCTCTTGTAAGACAGAGTAACCTGTCCTTCGCCATCATTCACCTTCAATACCTTTACTTCCATCGTATCGCCAACGTTCAATACCGTTGTCATATCCACGCCGGAATCATTAGTATATTCGTTTCTGGTCAGAATACCGTCTGATTTATAACCAATATTTATTACAGCTTCATCTGGTTTTACATCAATGACTGTTCCTTCGACTACCTCTCCCGTATGTATTGTTTTAAATGATGCATCGATCATTTGTTCAAAATTCATTTCTGACATAACTTTGAACCTCCCTGATAATATTATTTGGGGTAGACGCCCCTGCTGTAATACCCACCAGACGTACTGATTCCGAAAGTTCCAACTCAAGGTCCGCCAATGACTGTATAAAACAGGTCTGTGCACACTCTTTGCTGCATATTTCATACAACTTTCTCGTATTGGAACTATGTGCTCCACCTATAACTATCATAACATCCGCTTCGGAAGCTATCTCCCTCGCTTCTGTCTGTCTCTCCTCAGTCGCATTACATATAGTATTCACAACACTACCATTATACCCGCTCTTTTTTAAAATTTCAACTAAATATTGAAATTTATTGTAGTTAAATGTCGTTTGTGAAACAATACAGAATTCTTTACCAGTATCTTCCTTTAACTTTTTGATATCTTCCTCCGACTCCACCACAATCGCGGGCACAGCGCACCAGCCTTTTATCCCCTCCACCTCGGGATGTCCCGCGTTCCCGATAATCAGGATCTGTTTCCCCTTCGTGCTTTCCTGCTCCACAATATTGTGAATCCTTTTCACAAAAGGACAGGTGGCATCCACACACACCAATCCTTTTTCTTCAATCAGCTGACAGATCTCCTTTCCGATACCATGGGAACGGATCACCACGATCCCCTCACGTACCGCCTCCAGCTCTTTCCTGCCGTTCAGCACCCGCACGCCCTTCTCCTCCAGGTCCTTTACCACCTGCTCATTATGAATAATGGGGCCATACGTAAAAATAGGCAGTTTTTTATCCGAAGCCTTCTGCTTTTCTATCTGCTCATATACCGTTTCCACCGCCCGCTTCACACCAAAACAAAAGCCTGCGGACTTTGCCAGTTTTACTTCCATAAAATACCGTTTCCCTTTATGAACCCTGCCGGTCCATCCTTCCGCCGTTTATCCCTTTGACCGCATCAGTCAATAGTCCTGCCGGCTGCCTTCCTTATCGCACAGCCCGATGATCCTGTCGATCACTTCCTCAATTGTCATATCGGAGGAATCCACTAAAAGCGCATCTTCCGCCTGTCTCAGCGGAGAGATCTCCCGATGCATATCCCGGTCATCCCTCTCCTCGATGTCCCTCTTTATGACAGCAATGTCACTTTCTTCCCCTTTTGCTCTCAGCTCGTCATAACGTCGCTTAGCACGCACATCACTGCCGGCAGTGAGATATATTTTCAAATCGGCGTCCGGCAGCACGCAGGTTCCGATATCCCGTCCGTCCATCACGACATCCGCCTCCTTTGCCAGCTTCTGCTGCAGTTCCACCAGTTTTTTCCGGACATCACCGTTGACCGAAGAGGCAGAAGCCATATTGCCCACTTCCTCCGTCCGGATCAGCCCATTGACATTCCTGCCGTTTAAAAGAACTATCTGTTCCCCCTTTTCATAGACAATGGAAATATCCGCCTCCTGACATTTCTCACTGATCTTCTCCGGTTCCTCCGGTGAAATATGATTCTCCAGCAAAAACAATGCCATGGCACGGTACATTGCCCCCGTATCCACATAAATATAGCCTTTTCTCTTCGCGATCTGTTTGGCTATTGTACTTTTTCCGGCTCCCGCCGGT
>OFEY01001071.1_pt1 | contig 19519 bp, 10 predicted proteins | sample 1521251 | NCBI WGS metagenome assembly OFEY01 (sample SAMEA3504100, study PRJEB24116) | mouse gut metagenome | biome: mouse gut; feature: mouse-associated habitat; material: faeces | place: Denmark | collected 2011
GAAGTCCTAACAACTTATTGTTCAATTATCGGTAAACCTATTTCAGGACAAGACAAAAAAAACACCGAATTTTGAACCGGCAGCCACAATGCTCTTGACACGAGCCTATTCCACTTCTCCCAGCACCGGAGACAGATACTGAAGCCTTGCCTTTTTAGAGGAAACGTTACGGATGTACCACATGTCACCTGAGACGAGATTGAGCAGGTAATATGAATCCGTGACGTCCCGTTTCACAATCAGCTGATAATTCACATGCTCATGGTCAGGCACGACATCGCTTCCGGCACTTTCCCTGTTCAGCATGATCTTTTCTGTCTTCGAGAACAACACATAAACATAAAAGACATTTCCAGTGTATTTGTCCAGCAGGAAATCATCAATCATCTCATAACGAGGCTCCTGCAACGACGTCTCATTCTTCCTACGGCAAACTGTCCTTTCTTTCTTCGTCTCCTCGTCCCCTGCCTTGCCGTCCCATCCGAATGCCGCGACATCAACAAACAGAGCCAGTGCCGTTACCAGCAAAAAATAATGACATTTCATATCAACACAAAAAATCAATATAAAACAATCTCCACAAAAGAGCAGAAACGGAATCATCATAGGCGCAAAATCACGATGAAACCGCAAACGCACAAGTACGTAGCCCTCTCATTGACCTGAATTCAAATTAAGTCATTCTTTTCCGTTTTACCAAGAAAAAAGGAAGACAAACAATCAAATTCCAGACACAACCACCCCCTGAAGCCCCGGATATATTTGAAAAAAGCTAAATTTGCAACTCCGAAAAACGGAGGAGGACGAAAACAGTACAACAAAACGACATGACAGGACCGATGAAAAGAAAATTTCCGAACACATACATCATAGTATCAGCAGTCATACTCCTATGCGCAATCGCCACATGGCTTATTCCCGGAGGAGAATATGTGCAGGGAGCAGACGGACAGATGGAATACAAAGCCACTGAGCATGTTCCGCAGACTTGGCAGGTCCTGGCAGCCATGTACAAAGGCTTTGAGAAGCAGGCAGGAATAATCGTCTTCATCCTCATCGTCGGAGGAGCCATGTGGATAACCAACTCTACCAGAGCACTTGACACAGGCATAATGGCATTCCTCGCAAAAGCACAGAAACTAGAAAAATATGCCATATTCAGGGCCGTAGGGATAAACAACATAATACTCGTCTGCATGACGCTGATGTTCTCGCTTTTCGGGGGTATATTCGGCATGAGTGAAGAATGCATAGCCTTTGTGGCCATTTCCATTCCTCTCGCAATATCAATGGGCTATGACTCCATCACCGGTGTCGGAATGGTCTATCTCGGGGCACATGTAGGTTTCGCCGGGGCATTCCTCAATCCGTTCACCATCGGAGTCGCCCAAGACATGGCAGGCCTTCCCCTCTTCTCCGGAATCGGCTACAGGCTGATCTGCTGGGCCGTGCTGACATTGTTTCTAATGTCATTCCTGCTGATATACTCCTCACGCATACGCAAGGACCCGAAGAAAAGCCCGATGTATGAACTTGACGGATTCTGGAGAGCCAAAGCATCAGAAGTACATGAAACCGGCCCAAACTGCCGCAACAAGTCATCATGGATATCGTTTGCGCTTGCCTTCACCGCAATTCTGCTTTTCACGATACGATACAGCACGGGCTGCTCAGTCAACATAGGAAGTTCCGTCATTCATACCCCATGGCTGATGCCCGCAGCGGCCGTTCTGTTCACAATCCTGTCGGTCTATGCGCTCCGCAAGTCCGTGCATTTCTATATCGTTGTCCTGCTCGCATTCACAATCGTATATCTTGTCATCGGCACAATCTGTTTCGGATGGTACATACCGGAAATCAGCGCATTGTTCCTTGCCCTTGCGATATTGTCAGGAATCGCCTCAGGATATGGAGCCGGCAAAATCTCAGATGAATTCATCGCCGGCGCAAAAGACATATTTTCAGCGGCATTCATCGTAGGCCTGGCCTCCGGAATCATAATCATCCTGCAAGACGGCAAAATAATCGGCACCATACTGCACTCGATGGAATCCTCACTCAACGGTGCAGGCCCGCTCGCCTCATTGAGCATGATGTACGGAATACAGACATTCATCAACCTTTTCATCCCGTCCGCCACGGCCAAGGCAGCCATAACAATGCCAATAATGGCACCTTTCTCCGACCTGATAGGGCTTTCACGCCAGGCAACCGTACTCGCTTTCCAGTTCGGCGACGGATTCACAAACATGATTACCCCGACTTCGGGAGTGCTCATGGCCGTGCTCGGAATGGCCCGCATACCATACATGAAATGGGTAAAATGGGCATGGAAATTCATCCTCCTGCTCATCCTCATCGGTTTCCTGCTCCTTCTGCCCACAGTCCTGCTCAACATCAGCGGCTTTTGACCGAAGCAGACGGGCAGCGTCCTCAGAACTTGAACGAAAGCCCGGCCGAAACATATCCGATGTCATATCCTCCTTCCACCCAGATTCCGACGCTTCTGCAGAAATACCAGCGCAGGCCTCCGGCGGCAGCAAAGGAAACGTATGTCTTGAAATCACTGTCAGAGATGCTCTTCTCCCCGTCAGATGTATTGACCACATGATCATCTATCATAGCAAGATCCGCCATGGCCCTTACATAGACTTCCAGATTACGGTACAAAGTAACATGCCAGCTCAGTCCGGCCTCCACATCAAAACGGTTGCATTTCGTATCCATGACAGAAACAGCATGGCCGTTATCCCACTGCCAGTCATATCCGAACCGGCTGTAGCCCCCGCCGAGCACATAGCCCAGGCTGCCGAACCTTCCGAAATCCATCCAGCTTATGTCGGCATAGATCCCGACCGGAGGGACAATCAGCCGGTATCCGGTCCCGGAATGCCTTATGTGACGTGACCAAGGCGCCACATCAGGAGAAACACCCACTTGCAAAGTCCTCGTATATTTAGGAAACACGGCCTCATGCCTCATACGTTTCCATCCCACCGTCTTTGAAGCACTCTCAGAAGCCACAAGAGCCTGCACACCAATCTGGTCCGCCTTAAGCTTCCCTTCCCTGCGCGACACAGGAAGAGCGGAATACTCATTTTCCCAAGCATACACCGCATCATCCAGCCCTGTAAACTCACCGCCCCTTATGCGCTCCGCAAATTCATCATATCCGTATATTTTCCCGAAATAATGAGCCACCAGAGCACGATGGACATCAGGTACTCCAACATAATACGGACTGTCGCAAATGACGGACGCGACCCCGATAGCGATATCATCAGCAATGCTCAGATACCAATTCATCGAAGTCTCAATCAAGACCGTGTTATTAACGCGTGACTGAGTAATGAAATATGCAGAATATACATCAATTCCATGGCCCTCATAAACCTTTCTCACCCATCTCGTCTTGACAGGTCCGGGAAGCATTCCGCCAGGACGGCATTTCCGCTTCACATATGCCAGTTCATCCATAATCACCAGCGAGTCAACATCCTCACTGATATACCGGACTCTCTCCCCGTCCGGAGAGGAACTGACCTCGAAATATTCCGGGTCATTCAGCATCGCGGACATGAGGAACCCGTCCACCCGGCTCCTCTCACCTGTCCCTTCATGATTTCCGTTGAGGTACAGAGTCACCCTTACCGCATCCTCTTTTTTACCGGATTTCTTCCTTGCATGCATTTGGGCAGGCAAAACCAAGATAAACAATGAAATCAGCACAATGGCCGACAAAGCAGACCTTTTCATAGCACAATACAATTTTCCGTAAATATAGAGAATCATATTCACAATGATGAAGCTCAGGCCATATATAATAATAAATATTTCGGAATTTAAAGCAGCTAAGCCCCCAGAAATTCACGAGATAGCCTCACTGACTCATCCCTGGCAACTTCCTGGCCGTCAACCGTTATGAAAAGATGGACGGCCTCACGGAACTCAACATGGCTCACGTCAACTCCCAGCCGCTCCAGGCGCCGACTCCGCCTATGGGCGTTACAGTCTACCGGCATTGCAGCAAAAAAGCCTGCACCGGCAGCACCATGACAATGTCAAGAATCTCCTACAAAATGCCGTCTGAATGCCCAGGACAGCCAGTATGCATCTGTGTTCCACAGCTAAATCACATGTTCAGATGTGCCACGAAAAGCGCACAGGATCATCATATTGTTCCTGGAGCTTCCTGAGTTCATCTTTCATCATGGCAACCTGTACGGAATAGGCCGGGTCATCATAAAGATTATGCAGCTCATGCGGGTCATTTTCAAGGTCATACAATTCCCAGCAGTCAATGTCATTATAGAAATGAATCAGCTTGTACCGGTCATTGCGCACCCCGTAATGGCGCTTCACCATATGCTCGGCAGGATATTCATAGAAATGATAATAAAGCGACTCGCGCCATCCTTCAGGCTTCTCCCCCTTCAACAGCGGCACAAGTGACACTCCATGCATGTCTTCCGGCACATCGGCCCCTGCAAGTTCAAGAAAAGTCGGTGCGTAGTCGATATTCTGGACCATTTCCGTGATATCCCCGCGTCTTGCAAACCCGTCGGGCAAGCGCATAATCAAAGGCGTACGGAATGACTCCTCATACATGAAACGCTTGTCAAACCAGCCGTGCTCACCCATATAGAACCCCTGGTCGGATGTATATACGACAAGGGTATTGTCCAGCAGGCCTTTCTCCTCCAGATAATCAAGCAGTCGCCCAACATTATTGTCAAGCGAATGGACCACCTTCATATAATCCTTCATATACCTGTCGAACTTCCACTCCGCAAGTTCCTTCCCGCTCAGCCCGCGTTCCATGAAATCATCGGCTATCTTCCCGTAGAACCTGTCCCATGCCGCACGCTCATCCGGCTTCATCCGGTCAACATTGTACATATAGCTTCCCATCAGACGGCTGTCCATTCCGGTGCCGAACAGCTTGAGGTCATATACAAGATCCATGTCCTTGTCAATGCTCATCTCCTGTGCAGCAGCCGCAGGACGTCCCTCATAGTCATCATAGAATGTCTCCGGAACAGGAATCGTCCTGTCCTCATACAAGTTCAGATGCGTCGTGTCCGCCATCCAGTTGCGGTGTATCGCCTTATGGTGGACCAGCAGGCAGAAAGGCTTGTCCCTGTCCCTTCCGTTTTCCATCCAGTCTATGGCATCATCAGTGATTATATTCGTGAGGTAGCCCTGTTTCACGATAGTGTCATTGTCCATCGTTATGAATCCCGGATTATAATATTCTCCCTGTCCAGGGACGATCTGCCAATAATCAAAACCGGTCGGAAGGCTCTCCAGATGCCATTTTCCGATAACGGCAGTCTCATACCCGGCCTTGCGGAGCAGCTTGGGAAAAGTCTGCTGCGAATTGTCAAACACACATGTCGTATTGTCATAAAACAGGTTTCCGCACGAATGCTTTCCGGTTATCATGCAGGCCCTGCTCGGCCCGCTGAGCGAATTTGCCACAAAGCTGTTAGTAAATCTCACCCCGTCCCTCGCAATCCGGTCAAGGTTAGGAGTTTCCATGTACCTCGTGTCATAGCAGCTCATCATCTGGGCCGTATGGTCATCAGTCATTATGAAGAGGATATTGTACGGCTTCCGCGCCTCTTTCTTCGCACACGAAAGACAAGCCGCCCCGACAAGAATCGTCCCGGCCAACGGCTGGCATATTCTGCTTATTTTCATAATATCTTATATTAAAGTTGAGTGCAGAGGAAAAATTTATTTTCACTATGCAGAAACCAAGCGTATATATGAACTTTATTTAAAAAGTCAAGAGCAGAAGCAAAGTAAACTTTGCTTCTGCCGAGCGCAAGCATATATATGAGCGCAGTTCAAATATAGTAAGATTTTGAATACTAAAACATGTTTTACATATTTTTCTGTTCATAATTTTGCCAATCCTCTATTTTGGGGATACTTCTGTTCCATTTCACTATCTTATATCTAAGGCCCTTCATGGTCCCATCACGAAGAAAACCTTTCAAACCATCTAATTATCAACGACGTCAAAGATCAATATATATAATTTTAGTGGACACCAAAGACTTAAATAATTTTGACAGGTCTTCCGCAATACTCATTCAGCGTTCATGTCATGTGTAACTCTTTCATTCGCATTAGATATAATTATTGTCATTATGTCACAGCAACAGGCTAAGACACTTAAAACAAAGCAGATATGATTAAATTCATATCTGCAATATATCATTACTGAAACATTACGCATTCATCAAATTGCAAGTACATAATTTGCAACATAACCAGACAACTCTTATCTGTTGAAGGCAAATATTCATCAAAACTATGACCTACTTTTTGACGTAATTTATGGTCGCCGTAATTACTTTTAGGTGCGAAAATATAAGTAGAAGGTATAATAATACCACGCTGTACCGGGCTGATATGCATAAATATCTCAGACTGACGTTTCACATTTTCCAAAGAGACTGAATTATCATCAGGCAATGAAACTACCTTACGTGCCATGTCTGAGTATGCGTCTCCGATAATGTGATCTGCAATATTAAATGCATTCAACCGTTGATTATTGATAAGTTTCATTATAATCTTATCCCGTATCGACGTTTTATACATTTTAATATACTCTTCAGTATTTTTGTGTTGTTCCAACTCATCCGAGAAATCTATCTCAAAATCAGAATCATTCTTAATGTCAGTTTCAAAGAATCCATCCAAAACAGACTTGTCAAGCAAAGTTGTATAAGGCACCGCAGAGGTAAAATCAATATTTCCTTTCATTCCCTCCACATCAGCATACCACGAGCGTAAATTGTTGATACGCGAGATTATACTGGTGTACCGTTTCTGAATTGCAGGATAAATGTCATTTAATGATGATAACCATTTACGGGCGATATGAGTATTGAATCTGAAACAGTCTATTTCCTTTTGCTTTTCCTTGATCTGCTTATCCAGCATCATAATCTGCCGTTCATGCTCATTTTTGCTTTCTTTCCACCGTCTCCATGCATGATGGCCTTTAAAGAAGAAAAAAGCAATGACCATTAATGCCACGGCATAGTGCAGCCAATTAACATGCAAAGTTGTTCTCCATGTAGCATCATCTAATAAGCCTATCAGATAATTGTATAACCAAGTAACAAGCAATACCCCAATAGAAATGCAAATTGTCATTATTACCAATTTCTTTTTAAGCGCTTTGAACGAATCATATTCTTCGTCCAACTTTGCCTGTTCCGTCTTAATCCGCATACGTAATTCGTCCTGTTCCGATTTTATCTTTTCACAAGTCCTGTTAATATAGTCGTCACAGTCGGTATGATTTGAGAATTTATGTTTCAAGACCTCCAAGTATGACGACAACAGTGTACGCTGCGTCTTACAATCTTCGACAGCATTAATTTCCCGTTGCAAAGAAGCAAGAGCTATGCGATAGCGAATATAAACATCCCCGTCATCCAGGCGCAAAATCGGAATATCCTTCTGTTCTCCCGAATCATTGTCAATGGATTCTATTTCAGTTAAAATGCAAGCAAAATTAAAAAGTTCGGAATTCTCTATATACTTGTAAGGGATATAGCAGTAGCCTTGATCGCCCCAGGAAGTCCCCCAAGAATTACGCACCAGAAAACATTGTATTTTGTCATCAAAACCAACAATGACCATGGCATGGCGAAAATGCCTGTCCTTGTTTTCGGAGTTTTTCGTCTCTTCAATCTCTTCCTGAGACGGCAGTGCAACAAAGCCTCGGGACAAGTTGGAAAAGCTTGGGCAAAGAGTAAAGCTTGCCGCCACAGGGTAGCCGTCTTCCAATGCGGATTTAATATCAGCCACACAACGTGTCACATTCAAGGCTTTTCTCAACAATCGTTTTTTAGCATCCTCATACGCCTCTGCTGTCGGCTCCTTGTCATAAGTGTCTTCATCATAACGACACAAAGCCTCTTTTGCTATCCCATATTTATAAAGCGAATCAAGAGCAGGTTTAAAGCGAGCCCCGCTATCAATATTTCCAGAACCTTCCGGATCGAGTTTACGGGCATTGTAATACAAAAATGCCTCACTCAAATCGAACTCCTCGCTCCTATTATTCAAGCGCATCACATATTCAAAGATGGATGTAATGGCAAATGCAAGACAAGATCCTTGAGAACCCTGATCCTGGATTTCACGGAAATTTCCACGAAGATCAAGACTGTCAACATGAACTTCGTGAGCTTGATAGGTCTCTTGTAATGGTTCCTCGTCAGTGTTTGGCAACAGTTTATATTTTTTATCATCTACATAATAATATCCGTCATCTCCGAACGGACTTACTTTCTCTGCTGTTTTCTGATTCTCCAACTCCAGTTCATAGGCTTCTATCATTTTGCTGAGCTTGCGTATTTGAGACTCGGAATTTATCAACTGAGTATTCAATAACTTCAGTTCCTTAATCGGATTCACCGGAACTTCACCATTTTCACAAAAATAATGTGCCCTGTCATGCTTGATAAAATAATCTATAGGTTCATTGAAAATGTCGTTCAAATCCGGGCTATCAGGATCGAATACCATTTCATGGAACAAATCACATTTCGTTTGCAATAAGGCAGCCATGATTGCCGCTTTGGCAGGCATCGATTTATTCTGCCGCATAATATCCTCGCAGCGATTGACTATATCTTCCGCCTCCTCCTTCATGAATGCACCAGCATCAACAATTGCCGGTTTTTCCACAGAATCACACTTTTTCAGATATTCAGACAGCACATTGTCTTTGTTGTGCAATATTGTCCGCACTTGGGCAAACACTTTGTTGACATCAACCTCACCCTCCATGACAGACGATGCATCCATAGAATGAAGCATCGTCTGACAGAACAAGTAATCCACAAACTTGTACTTGTCAAGAGAAATCGCAGAAATACCAAACGACACCATATCAGACGGCTTGACAGTATCAGGATAGATCCTGTCGTAGTACTCCACGTATTGCAAAAAGAGAAGAGCCAAAGTGGCTACCAATGAATCTCCAGTAAGATTTAACGGCATGCCGTTTTGGAAAGAATTATGAAACAGCAACAGACGCTGGTTGATCATCACATCATTTTTCTCCCTGAACTGCTTATATGCTTTAATTTGCTCCTTGGGAGCAAGTTTTTCAGCATTTTTCTCCTCCAGTGACAATAGCGGTGCCAATTCGCTGCAATAGCCTATAAAAGATAATTTATTAGGCATCTGCGCATTCCGGATACCATTATATAATGCATCAAGATGGATGAATGCTGCACTTTTGTAGAATGGAAAATGTATACAGACATACAGACAATTCTTTGATTCCCTGTTGACACCGCCAAGAATTTTGGTTGCGATGTGAGTTTTGTATATGCTTGTAAGATCATTTTCTTCAAGTTCACAATCTGTCCATGCGGCATTGAGATAAGCGCACATATCCCCAGACTCTGAGGAATGAGCACAATTATCAATTGAAAGTCTTTTTAGTATCGGCCGTGATTGTTCAAAATCAAGTATATAGTAATTAAGATAAGATACGGCAGAGCCACCATTTTTATATGTAGCTCTGCCTATCTCTTGCCCTAATTGTTCAAACTCTTTGCCAATAAATATATGAGCAAAACAGTTCATAATCTAAGAGTTAATGTTTTTTATACTGTTAATGAGGTCGTTTTCAATAAACTTCCATTCCTCAAGATATTGAGCCCATTCAGCGCCATTCTGAGAAGAAATAGTAGATGAGTTTTTATTCGAACATACGACACAGTTGATATAGTCATGAATACCATTGTTTACCATGGACTGAACCTTAGTCACATAATAGTTTTCACCTCTATCTGTGATTTCTGAGGCAATCTTGTTATGCAGCATAGTTTTTATCTCAGGGAAAATAGTGGTTTTAAAATAATTGTAAGCAGTATTTCTTACTGTAGTGTTGTCAATTGGCTTCCACTTCTGATCTTTCCCAGGATCACCGGCCTCATCCCAATACAAATACTTTCCGTTCTTGACACGGATGTATTTAGGCTGTACAACCTCCTCTTTGCCTATACAGCGTATAGGTTCGCCGTCTCTATTCTTTTCCATCATATGCATATCGTCGGTGACCTCACGCCATCCGAACAAGTTACCGCATACCCAATAGAACATAGCCTCATTCTGCATTTCAGGTTTCAACTTGAAGTCCTTGCTGCGCATTTCCTCAAAGATGAGTTTGTCGAAGTGTGGATTAAATCCTGTCGAACCTGCCTGCATCGAGTCACGCAATAACACTTCATACTCATGTTCAACAGTCAAATCATCGAAAGCATCTATGCAATATGGAATGATTGCCATATCCGCGCGATAAAAGATAATCTTCTGCTTCATCGAATCGAAGTCTGACAGAATGTACTCTTTTTTGATATTACGCAAGAATGTAGCATCCCCCTCCAATCTGCTCTTGACTGTTTCTCCGTCATCCTTGGTCTTGTCGTAAATTGAGATTAAATAATTCTGCACCAATAACGAAGTAGGCAGCTGATTGCCACGAGTTTTGCTTACCTGACCACGGTCATTCAATTTGAGCAATCTACTTGATTTCTCAGTAATCTCCTTCTTAAGACGCATGTAGTCCTCTTCTTGCAAATCATTAATGACATCAACTATCAATTTGTTGCGATATACCTCTGCTTGATTAAGACTACCAGCATATTTCAGTATCGCTTCACCCAAGTCTTTAGTCAAATCTATGTCATAGAGTGACACATTCTGCGTAAAGGCACTGACAATTACATCGTTTGGATCCAAGCACATAGATATACGTTCCTTATAAGAAAGATCGTACTCAAACACCAATCTGCTCTCTGAAGAGCTCTGTTTTGAAGACAACTCCAAGCTGTAGCTGTTTGTCAATGACGTCAAGGTACTGTTTATAGCCTGGACACGGGTTTTAACATCATCTATCTCTGCCAACAAAGCAACAAAAATATTGTATGCATATAAACGGCGCTTACTTTCAGCCTTCAGCACCTTTATTTTCTTCACCTCCCGTTCGATTGCATCAAGACGCTCTCTCCTGTTTTTCTTGATGGAGAACAATTTTTCCGCATACTCCTGATATTCTTTATATATCTTTGTTTCAAGTTTCCCAATAAGAGCAGCCGCATCCTTGTCTTTTTCCAAACGCTCCCTGTCCATCTCGCCTTTGTATTTTTCGCAAAAATTATTCAACGACTGCAAAAACACAAGAGCATTTCCTACACCATGCTCTTCTTTGAGCATTTCAATGATTTCTATTCTCAAATGCTCAACGATTTCTTTTGTACGAAGTGCTTTTTCTTCAGGAAAATCAAGAGGAAGTCTTTCGATGTCTCTCGAAACTGCAACTTTGATATCAGCTATGCTGTCTTTGACATCCAGGCCAACACTCTTGATTTTGCTTATTTTCTCAGGAGCATAAATAGAATCAATCAGCAAATTATATTCATCTCCGTCCTCACGAATCGCCTCACGTTCTGTCCAATTCTGCGCCTTCTGCTGCATTTCAGCGCTGCTGTTCTGCATTTTTCGTATAAGTTCAATAGCAGCTTTCAAGGCGTATATTTCCGCCAGTAATGCACCTTTGTAAACAATCTGGCAAGCACTCAAGCCTTGAGCCCACCCAAGTTTAGGCGAAATATTGAAGTTGCCATTTTTCCAATGTGTATTTGACTGTCCGCTCTGGATTTTACTTCCCATCTCACTGCCTGCGACATACATACATGTTCCTACGACTTCGCAAAGTTTTGAGATGTTGTCAACTCTTTTGCCGTTTTCTGTCTCATTATCAACAACAAAGAACTCATCGAAAATAGGCTGTTTGAGTTCTGTAGTTTTACCGTTAATATTTAACGAAATCGGATTATCAGCAGTTGCCCCCATAAGATAATCCAAGTCAAGGATTGCCGAATAGGCATTTGCCACTACACGCGGAGTCTTATTGGTTGAAGGGTCCATGGTCCGGAACACGCTGTGCAATACACCGTATCCTACAAGTTTGACTTTCTCCTGATATTTATCTCTCAGCATACTTGCAATGTTGAGGAAAGAGCCACAACCTGTTCCGCCAGCCAAAGACATGGCAATATGCACATCCACAGAGCCGGTCTTATCAACATTAACATCCATATCAGCCTGGATATTTGTCACCTGTATGTAACAATCCATGATACGGCGTTCTATCTGAGAAAGGACCATTTCTGTCAAAAAGCGGCCATAAGTTCTTACCTGGCTTGCTCCATCGCTGATTAAGCTTCCCAAAAAACGTGAATTGCCCGGGAACATCCACTGATAGTCACCTTGTTTTTTACGTACATCATAGAGTGTACGCGGACTTCCGGCACTTGTTATCGACAAAAAGTCTGCTCCCATAGGTGTAGGAAGATTAGGATCCTCGGCCAAATCGAAGTCAATAGCTGCAAATGCTATCTGGTCGGGGATATTACCCTTACCGAATGCATCTTCAAACATTTTTTTTGTTTGAGAAACTGCCTTGATACCTGTACCGCCAAGGCCTACATAGATTGATGGTCTTATTGTCGCCATTTCGTTTAGTGCTTTAAGTTGTTTCTATATTTACTTTTCTTTTTTGCTCGTCATTATGTATTGTAAAAGTTTCTTTACGTACAGCTTCATCCGGAAGATTATAATCTCCGCGGGTAATCAATCTGATGGCACTACGCGGACCACATTTAATGGTGAGTTCTTCAGTCCAAAAATCATTGACCTCTACGAAAACATTACCAACGAAGATTTTATGGAATACTGATATTTTCTTCGCTTTGTTTGTACAAACTATTTTATAACAGCTTCCTACTCTATTATATATTTCACCGACTTCATCCATATAGTCGAATGATATGCGGGAAAATTCAAGACTCGGATTAATTATTCGTGATACTATTATCCATATTAAAAGCAAGCCGACAAGTATAATCAGAATCCACATTGTGTACTTTGCCAAAGGATTCATTATGTCTATCTTCTGCACATAAAAGCCATCACCCAATCTAATTTGAACAATATCATCCAAACTGCCTTTATCCACCGGCACCAAGAAAAGTTTGTAGTTTCCTTTTTCTGCATCAGGAAGAAATTCCACTCCAACATTTATATCATTGTCAGCACAAGTCAAAACCAAACGGTTGTTGTCACATCTTTCGTTATTTTTATACAACTTCATAGTCTCAGTTGTAGGCAGAAGATTTTCACCTTTCTGAACCATAAGTTCCAATACAGCCTTACCAGTAAAAAACCTTCGTGCGTCTTCATTGAAATCAAGCACTAAGGTCTTCTCCATTTTAATTGGTTCATAATGCTTCCACCAGAAATCAGTATAATACTCAGTATGTCCCCAATCCGCAAGCTGATACTCTTTATTATCGCATCCGTTCAAAAATAAAACTGATGCAACTATCAATATCGTGAATATATGTTTCATTATTTAAAGCTTATCGTCAAAAGTTGCTGAATCTTGTTAATAAGCACTAACTCGACTTCATTTTGAGTTAAAATCAAGCGTTTGTGATGTTGTTGCTGAATTTCATTTTGGTTCAGGAGTTCCAAAGTCAATGGAATACTTACATTCTCTGCTACATCCATTTTGTCTTTTAGTTCTTTTGAGGTATATTTCAATTTCAACTTCACCATTTCATCTTTCACCCCGACCTGTTCTTCTATTTCAATCAGAGTGTTTTCTCCCGCTTTTACAGACAGTAAGACATCGTCAGGAATACGCATTGATTTTTTTGTATTTTCCAATGGTATGCAAAGTTCCACCACTTCAGCATTATCAGCAACATTTATCTCCACTTTTTTCTTAGGCTTGAAATTGATGTATTCAAATGTAGCTTCATTAGGCAAAACAGCTTCACCAGAGGAAATAGTATCCATATATTGCTTCAATTCATTATCAATTGCCTGATTTGTAAGCATAACATAAATCAAATACGCATTATTTAGTTTTGCATACGGATGCCAAGTTGTAAGCAAATTTCTCCATGCATCCTGTCCTCCTGCCACATTCTGCTTACCATCAGTCAAAAGAATTACAAGATTGTTGCGATTATGATCCACATAACTGCCTTTCATCTTAGTAAACGGGCCGGCAATATTAGTATTCGTTGGCTTGGCAAATAATTTCTTTGCCTCATCTATATGACGCAGCAACTCTTTCTTACCATCCTTAGTAGCCTTGCATGACCAATCAGCGAGAATATTCTCTTGGAACGGAAGAATAACCAATTCTGTATTTTCATCAGATATGTTTTCTATATCTTTTTTGAGAAAAGCCGTTACATTATCCCAAATATCCGGTGTTTTACCCTGATACCCCTGCATAGACAGGGTTACATCCCACAAATATATTCTACGATCAACTTGCATTTTAGGAGTTTGAGCGAAACAAGGAATGATTAATCCGCAAAAAAACAAAATCAGAATTTCCTTTTTTATCATAGTTTTGTGTTAACGATTTGTTATTTTAGATTTTCAATCTAAAATAAATGTTGCTCTTCGGCAAAGTGAAAACAATTTTTTCCTCTGGTCTCAGTTTGCAATTTATTTTACTCTCAATAATTCAATACAATACCTACTTTTTCCAACAGCCCGTCCAAAGATTCATCCAGTTCACCTGTCTCATTGTCCATTTGACCGATACCATTCATTAATTCCTCTTTCAACGATTTTATAGCAGAAACAGATGAGTCCAGATCTATGGAGTTGATAATTTCATTCACATAGTCGCCACATTTGCTAAGTTCCCGATAATAAGAATACTTCACTTTATATCCTGTCAACAATAATTTGTCAGATGCAGTAAATTCATCATGAAATTTCTTGTACCACTTGTCTGAATACTTCTGATAATTCCCGTCTTTCTTCTCCCAATCCTTTTCTGTATAATCAGAGGCTTTCTGAGCTACTTCCTCAACAAAATCAGAATATTTTTCCATGTAACTATCTTTTGACATGGGAGCGCACCCTGCAAAAAAAAGCAACGCCAGTACAAATAGAATTTTATTTTTCATAATCTTAAAGAATTTTTAATATTGTACTTCTCTTGCTAAGAGAGGGACATGAAATGTTATCAGATTGTAAATAAGATAAATACAAGTGTAATAAAACTTACTTTTCATAGCAATAGATGAGCAATGACAAATATTATAAGCCTATCATCCCAATATATCTCGCAATTTTGCAATTGATTACAATAATTTGTTTACTTTTGCATCCGTAATACTCTCTCTTAGCAAGAGAGATACCGAATTTCCACGCACTCAGTTCCCATGTCGGTTAAATAATATCCCCGTTGTTATTTTATATTAGGAAACACCATCCTTTTGCAAAAACAGGAAAATTCACTACCTTAGTCAGCCGGAAGCAGTCCGGATTTCCGGCTGTGGCCATAACACTATAACCGATAACATACACGAACAGCCATGCACCTTTTCAGAAAGCAGTTCAAAACATTGTCAGCAGCATTCCTTTGTGCGGCACTTTGTCTCACAATCTCATCCCATGCAGCCGTGCACCATCCCGCCGGCACATCTGAGGGCCAGCCAAAGAACGCCACAATTCAGCAGGAACACTCCAGTCCAGCCGCTCCAGAAGCGGAAACGGCAAAATATGTCCCGACAGAAGCCAATCTGAAGGCACGCAAAGAATTTTCAGACGCACGTTTCGGGATCTTCATCCACTGGGGCATATATTCAATGCTCGGACACGGCGAATGGGTGATGCAGAACGAAAACATAGACTACCGGGAATATCCTCTTCTCGCACGAGGCTTCAATCCATCAAAATTCGATGCATCAGAATGGGTCCGCGCAATCAAGGCTTCAGGAGCCAAATACATCACAATAACTTCGCGCCACCACGACGGATTCTCAATGTATGACTCCAAGGCAAGCAGCTACAACATTGTAAATGCCACCCCGTTCGGAAGAGACGTGCTCAAAGAGCTTTCACAGGCATGCTCAGAAGAAGGGCTTACACTCAATTTCTATTATTCGCACCTCGATTGGGGGCGCACTGACTATTGGCCGCTCGGACGCACCGGTCTTGGCACAGGCAGACCGCAAGGAAATGCGGACGGAACAATTTCCTCCGGCATGCTCAACGACTATGCGCGTACAACCGTTGACATTCTTGATGAACATGCACGCACACAGCATGCAGACATTCCGGGCTGCAGACAAAGACCTGACTGCTCGGGCAGCAGGATAAATGCATGGGAGCATTACATGGATTTCATAGACGCGCAGCTCACAGAGCTTCTGACCGGCTACGGCCCGATAGGAGCGATATGGTTTGACGGCGTATGGGACAAAGACGACCGTCCGCGTGAAGAGCAGCCTGGCATATGGAACCTCCGCCGCCAATATGACCTGATTCACAATCTTCAGCCGGCCTGCCTTGTCGGCAATAACCATCACCTGCTTCCATTTGAAGGGGAAGACATACAGATATTCGAACGCGACATCCCCGGCATGAATGAATACGGCCTCTCAGGCCAGGACATCTCGCGCCTTCCGCTGGAAACATGCCAGACCATGAACCGCACCTGGGGTTACAGGATAACGGACAAGGACTATAAATCCGCTGAATTTCTCATCAGATATCTTGTCCGGACGGCAGGCAAGGGAGCGAATCTGCTCCTGAACATAGGCCCTCGGCCTGACGGAACATTGCCCGAGGAAGCGGTAGAGCGGCTTGAGGCGATTGGCAAATGGCTCGAAAAATCCGGGCAGACAATATACGGGACACAGGGCGGATGCATCCCGGAGCAGCCTTGGGGCGTCACGACCCAAAAAGGGAACGAGCTGTATGTGCATATTCTCGACAGCGCTGCAGGCAGAGCTTCGGATTGCGGTACCCGAGAGATACTCCTGCCGCTCCCCTCCCATAACATCCTGGCGGCAGAAACTTTCGCAGACGGCAAAGAAATACCGTTCGTCCATACTCCCGAAGGCGTGATGCTGAAAGTTCCGGCATTCCCCGAAGATACGGTTGACCATATAATTAAAGTGCAGCTTGCTGAACTTACGGCTCAAGAGGAAGAATATTTGTCATTCCTGTACCGCTCCATGCCGCTTCCCGACATCACGGGTTACCCGTTCTGCTACTGGCTTGACAATACGCGCAAGGCCATCGAGGCACGCCAAAGAGCCGGATGGACCATTCCGGAGAGGGAGTTCCGCCATTTCGTGCTGCCGGTGCGCGTGAACAATGAAGCAGTGGATGATTTCCGGACCATTTATTCGGATGAGCTGCATGAACGGGTAAAAGGCAAGTCCGCAGCCGAGGCCGCACTTGAAATCAACCATTGGTGCCATGAAATGGCGACATACACCCCGTCAGATGCCCGCACACTTCCGCCTACCGGTACAATCAAGGCCGGACTTGGACGATGCGGCGAAGAATCCGTGCTCGCTGTAGCCGCACTCAGGGCAGCAGGAATACCGGCACGCCAGGTATATACACCGCGCTGGGCACACACCGATGACAACCATGCATGGGTCGAGGTCTATGTGGACGGGAACTGGCATTTCATGGGGGCATGCGAACCAGAACCTGTGCTGGATCTTGCATGGTTCAATGCGCCTGTGTCAAGGGCCATGCTTCTCCATACTCTTGCTTTCGGAGACTATGACGGACCGGAAGATGTCATCAGAAAGACACGCTCATTCACGGAAATCAATGTGATAAAGAGCTACATCCCTACAAGGAGGACCTGCGTCAAGGTATTGGACGGAGCCGGGAATCCTGTCGAAGGGGCAAAGGTAGAATTCAAGATATACAACTATGCAGAGTTCTATACCGTGGCAAGGCAATTCACCGGAAATGACGGAGTCGCCGCACTCGACACCGGAATAGGTGACATGCTCGTCTGGGCATACAAGGACGGGGCATTCGGGATTGCCAAGGCATCGGGTGAAATGACCGAGATAAGGCTCGTGCATCGCACCGGAGAAAGCTTCGGACTTGACTTTGAGATAGTTCCACCGGCAGAAAATCCTATCCCGTCCAAAGCCACGGCAGAACAGGTAAGGCTCAACAACCTGCTTTTGGCCAAAGAGGATTCCATCAGGAATGCCCGCCCGAAAGGCAATGCCGAAGTCATTGAAACTTTCCGCAAAGCCCACAAAGGCAAGAATGCCGAGGCACTGCTCGCCTCCCTGTCGGCAAAGGACATGGGCGACGTGAGAGCAGACGTTTTGGAGGACGCAATTTCGCATTGCAGCAAGAAATTCAACGTATGGCTTGATTGTCCGAGGATATCATACGAGCCTCTGCTCCCATATTTCAAGGAAATCGGTAATGGCCTGGAAGCAGATAGTGCACAAGAGATTTTCGAGTGGACACTTGCCAATATAAGAATTGACGACAAGGCAAATCCGCAAGGAATCAGGATTCCTCCTATAAACGTGTGGAAGTCACGCATCTCCGACACCCGTTCCCGCGAGATTTTCTTTGTGGCCGCATGCAGGAGCAAAGGCATAGAAGCAAGGATTGACGAGGTCACAGGAAAGACCCAATATCGTGACGGAAAAATATGGAAAGACGTGAAATGGAGCGAAGACACTCCGAAGGCAGCCAGCCACGGCACTGTCAGCGCAACATACGACCCTGTCTCATGGCTAAGGAATCCTCTATATTACAGACATTTCACCCTATCCAAAATTGATGACGGCTCTGCCAGTCTCATGGCTTTTGAGGAGAATATGGAAACCGGTTGGCGGGAAATTCTCGCATCTCCTTACGCTACGGAAGAAGGCTATTACCTGCTGACCTCCGGAATAAGGATGGCAGGCGGCAATGTTGCCGTACATCTCGAATTCTTCAATGTTGAAAAGGATTCCCATACAGAAGTGCCGCTCGTGCTCAGACATGACGGGAACAGCATCGCGGTCATAGGCAATATAGACGCGGAACAGACTTTCATGCCGCTCGAGCAGGCAGAAGAGGCATCTATCCTGTCTGTCACCGGAAGAGGTTACTTCGCAATTGCCGTAATACGGGACTTCACCGAACCGTCAATCCATGCTCTCAGGCAGCTCGGAGCCTCATCCGGACTTCTGAATGAGTGGGGACGCAAACTGATTGTGCTAAGCAGCGACAAGGACGGATGCAAGCGTTGCAATGACTACCTGAGTGAACTCGAAAACGTATCATACGGCACAGACCCGGACGGAAAAATCCTGAGGATGATATATGACGGATGCAAGCCTGAGTCCGAAAGCCTTCCTGCAATCATCGTCGCCGACAGCTTCGGCCGAGTAGTCTATTACTCGCAAGGCTACAACACCTCCCTTTCCGAGCAGCTGAGGCATTGCATTACATCATTGGACTAATGCCTTCAGCTTTTCAGGACATAAGGCTACACGATAACATTGCACAATACTACACAGGACAACAGCAACAATCTCATGGCAGAGAAAAATGTGTCTTGTCCTGAAATAGGTTTACCGATAATTGAACAATAAGTTGTTAGGACTTC
>OFEY01001073.1_pt1 | contig 19488 bp, 18 predicted proteins | sample 1521251 | NCBI WGS metagenome assembly OFEY01 (sample SAMEA3504100, study PRJEB24116) | mouse gut metagenome | biome: mouse gut; feature: mouse-associated habitat; material: faeces | place: Denmark | collected 2011
CTCAGTTGGTAGAGCACCTGACTCTTAATCAGGGTGTCCAGGGTTCGAGCCCCTGAAGACGCATTTGGGAGTACCATTTTTGAGGACATGTGTGCCTTGGGGATGGTGCTTTTCTTATGTGATAAATCTTTATCAGTCTGTTTGAAATACATGTTTCTTTATAGCATCACCCCTATGCCTTCTATTAAAATTCCAAATACCAATCCCACTATATAAAGTACTAATGTAATTTTTACATTTTCTTTTATATTATCATTCACTCTGTAAAGCACTAAAAGCCCAATCCCTGAACCTGATAAAAGTCCGGCTATCATAGCGCCTGCACCCAGAACTCCTTCCAGATAAAGCTGTGTCAGCACTACAGAAGAAGCACAATTGGGAATTAAACCAATGAGGCTGGATATTACAGGCCCCAAAACAGGCTTATTGGAAATAACTGCTGCCATCTGCTCCTCCCCTGCAAAACCAATTGCAAAATTAAGAACAAAAGTAATAATAATTATAAATATAAAAATCTGCAGTGTATGACTGAGTGCAGATTTCATTATTTTTCCTTCTCCACAATGGCAATGCTGATGGTCACACAAATGCTCTATCCGAAGTTCTTCTTTTTTATATCCTCTCCTGCTGCGGATCAAAAAATCTATCAGCAAACCTGCTATTATGCCAATCACTGCTTTTAGCACAAGAATTCTGATAATCGTAACTGGATTTACCTGCTCAGACACCAAGATAGGAAGCATTTCGTCGGAAGTAGATAAAAATACGGCAATTAATGTTCCAAGGGTAATAATACGTCCTGCATATAAATTAGAGGCTGCTGTTGAAAATCCACACTGAGGCATAATTCCAAGCATCCCTCCTAAAACCGGCCCCCACTTCCCGGATTTTTTCATAACCTGTTCTGTTCTTTGGCTGGTTTTATGTTCAATGTATTCCATGACCAGATAAGTAATAAATAAAAACGGAAGCAGTTTTAACCCATCCAGCAAGGTATCTGATAAAATATCAAACATCACTTTTACATACTCCTTTAATTAATCCTAAAAAACACATAGTCACAGTATATCATTCTTTTTTGCCAAGATACAACAACTAAAATGAGCATGTATACAAATTTATGTACCATGCCCATTTAATATAAGGATGCTCTTTAAAGTAGGTATCTGTTGTTTTACATAGAATTTATTCTTCAGCTTTCAATAAAGTATTTATTTCATCTACCATTCCATTAATCAGATTAATCTGTTCTGTCATTTCCGTTATATCCTTTACATTACTTTCAACCATAGCGTTAATAGAAACAAATTGATCATTTTCCGTTTGGATGCTTTCAGCAATATCTCTGTTAATTAATACGGTATTTCGGATAACTTCCGCCTGATTATCATGAGCTTTACCCATCGTACTAATAGACTCCACGGAAGAATTAAGAAATCCTGTCATATCCTGTATGCTCTTAAACACATGATTGAAATACTTGTTTTGTTCTTCCAGCTTTTGAGAATTTTCTTCCACATGCAAAGTTATTTCACCTACGTTGCTCTGCACTCTTTCAATGACAGTTTCTACTTCTGCCAGAGAATTCTTAGTGTTGTTTGCCAGATTGCCTACTTCCTGTGCTACTACGGCAAAACCCCTGCCAGCTTCACCAGCTCTTGCCGCCTCTATAGATGCATTCAATGCCAGCAAGTTAGTAGACTCTGAAATTTCATTAATTAAATTTAAAGTAGCGCCAATTTCCTTAACAGCTTCAGACAACTTTTTGGTTACATCAATAGTTGAACGCATAGAATGTGATACTTCACTGTTAATAGAATGCAGGCTGTTTAATAATTTTTCATTTTCTTTTGACTTATCCAGCAGATCCTTTGATGTAACTTCTACTTTTCCTACATTATCAGCAACTACTTCCTTCCACTGATCCAGCTCGCTTAAATTAGACATACTTTCCTCTGTCTTTACTTCAAGTAAATTACTGCTTTCTAATAATTGCTCACTTGTAGCAGATAATTCTTCTGCAGAAGCACTTTCATTTGCTGAAATTTGGGAGAGCATCATGCCGGCAGAATATAACTTTTCTGATACGGATTTTACGGAAGTCAAAACATTATTTACATGTTCATTGTTACGTTCCATTTCATCCTTTTTGGCATTGATAAGAAAGCGGTGGACAAAGAAAGTCAACAACACTGTTGTAGGCAGGGAAAGTGCGATACAAATAACACGGTCAAGCAAGTTTACCATAAAATATTCATTATTTATCGGCAGATGTATTTCGCTGTAAAGAAGCCACGCTGCAATTACCGATCCTCCGATTTCTATGGATGTAACAGCAACCATTTTATAATCCAGGAAAAAAGTTGTTAATAATACAAAGAAAAAAGCAAATCCCCAAAAATCCGTAGCGGGAATCATATAAAGTATAAAATTAAACTGTATGAACATAATTACAGTTAAAAAGATTTTTCCCCCCCTAAGTTTGCCCTGAGTGACCAGACCATCTTTAATTCCGGTCAGTACAAAATAAATTCCTATGATAAGATAAATCAGACAGGTTACATCAAATAAAATCAGCAAAGTCCAACTAACCGAAGGAAGCCATCCCATAATCTTTTCAAAGGTATAGGCAAGACCGGCACATTGACATGCCCCCGGCACTAATATTAAAACAAGTTTGTATACCTTGTTTATATATTCATCCAATGCTGTCAAATTATGATTAATAGTTTTTTCTGTTGTTTTCATATATTTCCCCTTTACCTTAAAATTCATATAACTGTACAATAATGGAATACCCTGCTCCAACCGTACAAATAATAATTTTATTTCCTTTTTTTGAATAAATGTCCCATAATCTGTTTAAACACATAATCGGACATGTGTTTCCTGTATATCCGTACTCCTTTCCCACAAAATAATATTTATGATCTTCCGCTGATATACCCAGTAACTCCAGCGTTTTCACATTAAATTCATCGCTAAGTTGTGAAAAAATATAATAATCCACATCCTGTGAAGTTAAATTATTTCTTTCTAAAATCTGATGAATTCCGTTGTACCATTGTTCCGGAATAAAATCCATGGGGAAAGGATTCCACTCCAGCCTTTTTTTATTTGGCTCAATGGCCTTCAATGGAACCTTTGACATACCACATTTGGGATAAGTAATATAGCCATGATAACTTGCATCCGTAAATAGGTAAGTATCCAAAAATCCTTCAGGTTCCTGCGCATCCTCCATGCATAATGCAACACAGGCAGCAGCGTCGGCAAAGGTTGCATAAACCACCGTATCAGACCATAGTGCAATTGGAGTAATACAAAAACATCCAACCACCAGAGCACTACGTATATTTGATGCTTTCATATATTTATAAACAACATCCAGCCCGTGAATCATACCTGTACAATTGCTGTTTATATCAAAAGCTACACTTACATTTTTAAGCCGCTCCCCATATAGTCCTACAATCTTAAGTGCATTTGTAGGAAATAAATATTCAGGCGTGTCCGTACAAACTACAAGCATTTCACAATCTGTTAAATTTAACTTGTTTTTGGACATACATGCATCAATTGCATTTTGACACATGGTAATAGTGTTTTCTCCTTCAGAAATAAAATAGCGTTTTCTTCTTCCCAGGTGATTCATAAGATTATGTGCACTAAGTCCACGCTTTTCAAAATGTTCATCTAACTGTTCGTTATAAACCTTATTTGCAGGTGTATATACGCCGGTTCCCTTGATCATCACGTTCTTCATATGTACTTACCTCATATTAAAATGCCTGACAATTATTATGTTTAACACACCATTTTCAGATTATAAATTTAATTTAAATGAGTTGAAACATATTAACATAATATAGTAAATATTTCAAGGAATTATTAGTTTATTTCTATAGAACTTTAAATACATATTTTTTCCGCAACCAATATTTTATTACTTGAAACCAAAAGTTGCTATGGTGAAAACCAAACTAGGTAGCCCGCAACTGTATGCAAATGTTATATCTATTAAACAATCTACAGCAATTTTAAAATTAGGAAAAAGAAAGGATAAATTTATGCTGGAAAAAAACTTTATACTTATTGTCATAGGACAGATTATTTCCTTGTTTGGAAACGCAATACTTCGATTTGCCCTGCCTCTTTATCTTTTAAATGAAACAAACTCTGCCATGCTCTTTGGCCTGGTATCGGCCTGTTCCTTTATCCCAATGATACTTTTATCCCCCATTGGAGGTATGATTGCTGACCGGATAAACAAAAGAAATATTATGGTTGCCTTAGATTTCCTTACAGCCATTATTACCTTATTATTTACTTTGTATTTTAGTCAAATTAATTTGACTGTGATTATTCTTGTTATGCTGACTCTTCTTTATGGAATACAGGCTGCCTATCAGCCTGCCGTACAAGCCAGCATTCCCCTTCTTATGTCAAAAGAAAACTTAATAAAAGGAAATGCCATAATTAATTTAGTCTCATCTCTGGCTTCTTTATCAGGACCAATTGCAGGAGGCGCTGTTTTTGGTTTTTTCGGAATATATCCTATTTTGTATATCAGCATTCCATGCTTTGTTTTTTCTGCAATTATGGAACTTTTTATTAAAATTCCTTACAAGCAGCGTACTGCCTCAACTTCTATTATTGCAACATTCAAAATGGATTTAAAAGAAAGTCTGGATTTTATTAGAAATGAAAGACCTGTTATCTGGAAATTATCTATTGCCGCAGCCTCTGTAAATTTATTTTTCAGCTCCCTTATTATCATCGCTTTGCCGGTTATTATTACACAAACTCTTGGTTTTCCTGTAATAACCGGAAATCAATTATATGGATATGCACAGGGAGCGCTGGCTGCCGGAAGCCTGCTTGGTGGACTGCTGGCAGGCATTTTATCCAAAATAATATTGCCCCGGCATCAATACCTGCTGCTTATTCTTTCCTCCTTATCACTGCTTCCCATTGCAGCAGTATTACTTTTTGCTCCGCCGGCAATGGTTATATATTACGTTATCATCATTTGCTGTTTTATTATGATAACTCTTTCCTCCCTGTTTTCTATTATAATGATTTCTTACCTGCAAATGCTTACACCTGAGCATATGCTTGGAAAAGTTACATCTTGCGTTATGTGTATATGTATGTGTTCCCAGCCTATAGGCCAAGCTGTTTATGGATTGCTGATTGAGCAGTTTAAAAATCAAATGCCATTTATTTTTATAGCAGCTTTTATTATTACTACATTAATTGCTTCCACCTGCAAAAAAATATTTCATGAAATTTATCAGGCATTACATGAATCAAATAACAACAATATTCCATAAATTACAGGCTGATGCAGCATATAGATGAAAAGAGAGTGTCTCCCCAAAAAAGTAAGGGGTTTGATTCCCCGAATGAAATATTGATTCAGTATTTTTCCATCTCCTGATCTATCCAATAATCTATAAAGAAAATATCCCGACAAAAATAAGAAAAACCAGGGAAATAAGGAAAAGTAATCTGTGGAATAAAAACCCGGGGATGGAAACCCAAGAAATGTCATAACCGATCCTTTATATAAACCGGCCGGTAAATTAAATTCACATAAATCTTTTAATCCTATATAGCCATAATTTATCTTCTTTGTAATGACAAAAAGCAATATGGAAATCAAAAAACCTATGGCAGAAGGTATATTTTTTAAAACTTTGTGAAACAAAATCATAAGCAGCATACAGCTTCCAATTAATGTAAGGACACCAAATACCACTCTATCCTCAGGAAGAAACAAAACAGTGACTATAGAAATTACTGCTCCTCCTAAAAAAACAATTAGTCCGCGTTTTGCTGGTTTTTTTCCTAAAGACCAGCAAAATCCGGACAATAAAATAAATGTCTGACATATGCTCTGCTGCCAGAGGTAAGCACCGGTTCCCTGATACCAACTCCAGTTCTTTCCAAACAAATAAACCAGATCCCAGCAGGCATGATATAAAATCATACTGATAAGCACCAATCCTCTTATACTGTCTAAAAGTTCATACCGGCTTTTTTTGCTTTTATCTGTCATTTCCATATAAGTTTCTCACCTCTGGATTTATCTTAATGTATATCTTTATCAACTTTATCACAAGAAATCTTTATTTCCAATTATCTACGCAAAAAATTCTTCTAAAAGATTTTCCAGTTCATCCTGATGATTATTGGGAATCCGTTCTACATCTGCCTTGGGTTTTTCTTCAGGTATTGTCGCATTTTCCGTTTGTGGTTCTTTGTCAAATAACAATTCCTTGGCATATTTTTCCCGTTTTTTTATTCCTTCCTCCAAAGCGTTTTCCCTTTCCGTTTCCAACCTTGGCGCATAATGATTTTCAAGATAGTCTATCAGGTTTATTTTAAGCGCTTTTCTCTTTTCCAACACATCTACAATTCCTGAAACAGAAAAATATAAATATAATCCCAGTATACTGATCAAATAATAGGGTATGATCTGAAATAAAGTGCTTCCTGCTGCCAAAGAAAGGCAGATAGAAACCCCTGTGGTAAGCACAGATAACATCATCATCTGACCTGCTATGTAATTTAACCGGTTAAGACGGATTCCCAGAACACGGATTTTTTGAAGAAACTTGTCCACAAATACTCCCGTATTAACCATTTTACCGTTTAACTTGTAATAATTAGCATATTTTTGTTTACACTGTTTTAAAAACCTGTTTTCTGTTGCAGACATATTTTCCGATTCTGAAATCATTTTTTGATATATAATGCCGGAAATAATCTGACATATCATACTGGATAGCAGAAAAAAAGAAATCAAACCTGTAAGTATTTTGTGTTCATAAATAATTGTAAACATATTTCCTCCTTTCCTTACTTATATTATAGAGGAAGAGGTTTTTTCTCTCAATAAGGCAGGGCTTGTAATTCCTCGCCAAATTTCGTCAAAATATCTTTTCATACTGGAAAAAATCTTAATTTTCTGCTATACTTATCCATTAAAGAAAGGATGAGAAATTATGAAATATCAAACAAAAGGCACCTGCTCCACCTCTATTGATGTTGAAGTGGAAAATGGCAAAGTTAAATTTGTAGAATTTTTTGGAGGCTGTAACGGTAATTTAAAGGGCATTGCTAATCTGGTAACAGGCATGTCTGTGGACGAAGCCATCACGAAACTAAAAGGAATTCGATGCGGTTTCAAGACTACTTCATGTCCTGACCAGCTTGCCCATGCCCTTGAAATGCTGAAAAGCGAAAACAATTAAAACCGGAGGCTTTATTTATGAGAGGTCATTCTATCTTAAATAAAAAAATAGTTCTTACAGGAGGCGGAACAGCAGGTCATGTTACGCCTAATATTGCTCTTTTGCCTTATTTAAAAGAAGCCGGATATGAAGTCTCTTATATTGGATCTTATGATGGAATTGAAAAAAAACTGATTACCGACTTTGACATTCCTTATTATGAAATTGCTACCGGTAAATTCAGAAGATATCTGGATCTTAAAAATTTAACAGATCCTTTTCGCGTCATAAAAGGATTGGCACAGGCCCGAAAGTATTTAAAAAAAATAAAGCCTGACGTGGTTTTTTCTAAAGGCGGATTTGTAAGCGTACCTGTTGTACGGGCAGCAGCATCCCTGCACATTCCCTGTATTATCCATGAGTCTGATATGACTCCGGGACTTGCAAACAAACTATGTATTCCTGTGGCAAAAAAAATCTGCTGTAATTTTCCTGAAACTTTATCCATGCTTCCAAAAGAAAAAGCAGTCCTTACAGGTTCTCCAATCAGGGACGAATTGACAAAAGGTGATAAGATTTCAGCTCTTGACTTATGTAATTTTACTGTCAATAAGCCTGTAATTTTAGTAATTGGAGGAAGTTTAGGTGCTGCTTCCGTTAACAAAGTTGTACGCGAAGCACTTCCAAAACTTTTAAATGATTTTCAGATTGTTCATATTTGTGGAAAAGACAAAATAGACAATATGTTTCTTCATATGGAAGGATATATACAATTTGAATACGTAAAAAATGAACTAAAAGACCTCTTCGCTATGGCAGATATAGTAGTTTCACGTGCAGGGGCCAATTCTATTTGTGAACTGTTAGCACTAAAAAAACCTAATCTTCTGGTTCCGCTATCTGCAAACAGCAGCCGCGGCGATCAGATTTTAAATGCCAAATCCTTTGAATCACAAGGATTTTCCATGGTGATTGATGACGATTATCTTTCTGCCGATCTTCTCACGGAGAAAGTCACTGAATTATATTTTACAAGACAAACTTACATTGATGCTATGGGAAAAAGCAATCAGCTAAACTCCATTAAAACTATTATGAATTTAATTGAAGATGCTTCTTGTGCATAGGCGTTTTTCCGCCTCTTATACAGGTAGATTCACGTTCAATGATTCTACCTTGAAGTACTTCAATTTTACCTGTTTCTTCCTTTTTAATTAATCTCATTAAATATTCAACTGCCAAAGATCCCTGTTCTTCAAATGAGGTTCTTATGGTTGTAACAGAAGGCCTTACTAACTGTGAAATCTCTATATCGTCACATCCAATTATATTAACCTGATCTGGAATTTTAATTCCTTTATCTAAAAAGGCTTCTATGGTACCAATAGCGCTTAAATCATTACTTGCAAATATTGCTTCAGGCAAAGGTTTACCTGATTCTATGAATTCTGATACAGAATGATATGCGGTATTTTTTTCAAATTTTCCCTGTAAAATATAATCATCTGCAAGAGTTATGCCTGATTTTCCTAATGTATCCTGAAATCCTTTCAGCCTTTCTATATTGTCAAAACTATTTCCGGAACCATATATATAAGCAAAAGTGGTGTGCCCTAATTTAAGCAGATATTTTCCAGCCAGTTCACCTTCATAATACGGATCAAAAACCACACTGGATAAATACTTCCCCTTTTCCTTTCTGTCAATAAAAACAACAGGTATATCATTTTCTGACAAAAGTTTAACTTCCCTGTCCTTTATAAATTTATTCATAATAATAGCGCCATCTACCCGATGTCCTAAAAGATTGATCATAGCATTATCAACCTTATCACTGATAAATATATTAAGCTCATAACCATAGGTTTGACAGCATTTATAAATAGAATCTGCCAGCATGCCATGATAAGAACCTGTCAGACATGTGATAAATAATCCGATTACTTTCGTTGCCTGCGATTTCAAATTTCTCCCGTTTAAATTGGGAACATAATGAAGTCTTTCTGCTACCTCCAGGATATGCTGCTTGGTAAATGGATGAAGTACATCCACTCCATTTAGAGCATTAGACACTGTTGAAATGGAAACACCTGCTTCTCTTGCTACGTCTTTAATCGTTACTTTTCGTGGGGTCACTTTTTTTCTCCATCTTTGCATGATTTGTTTACGGATTTATAATTTAATGTTAACATAAAGGGTATGAAGTAATCAAAATAAATTTAAGGAATCATAAAATTATGGATGAAAAAATTACAATTGACCTTCTATGGGAATTATTGATAAAGCATCAAAACGAAACCTTCTATACTATGAAACGCCTTCCTTTTACATATTATGTTAAAGGAGGAGAAATTTTTGTGGACAGACGCTCCAAATCAATTACAAAAGCTACTTTTTCCCAAGCCCTTGAAAAAATAAAAAATGATCCGGAGCACATCACCGGCCCTAAATCTTTATGCGTTTTCGGCGCCCCTTATATATGGGCCATTTTAAAAACTTTTCAAATTGTGTGATCAATCATCATATAGATCTACCTTGATCTGATCCTCATAGGGTTTTATAAGTTCGTTTACTATCTCATAAGAAAGATCTCTCATTTCATTAATATTTTCCTTGTAATTATTCAGGTTTATTCTGTGACTGTTACTCATCATGCTGTCACAGATATAATGATTGATTTCTGGAGAAAAATGTAAAATATCCATATAATTCTCCAAATTGGTAATAACCTTCCTGTCGTTTTGAAAATAATAAAACTTTACATTTTCATAGAAAAGAAGTGTTTTCATTGTATATTCCATATTATAAAGATAACTCTCCGTATCTCCCTCCCTGTAAATATTATCCCACCAAAGCATGGAATAGGGAGGAATAAATACATAAAATGTAGTGTCGGGATGGGCCTTTATGCGGTCAGTCAGCAGTTTAAGATTTTGATTTAATATATCCTCGTAATACTTTTCCGGTTTCATTTCTGAAATAGAAGGCTTGCGTATATAAAGCCCCAGCGCCATATCCGAATTAAATTGCTTCCACTGCGCCCAATTATAAGAATCATTTTCATCATAAGCTCCGTCTATCACGGAATTGGCAATCAAATAAGGAATTTTTTCCATTAAAACGCCTTTGTTCAGCCAGTATTCTATATCATTTATATAATTATCATCATATAAATACATAGGACATCCTGTTAATTCATAAGTAGTCTGCGCATCTGCTGTGAGTGCGGAAGGATCCAGATTATAAAAAACATATTTAATATCCTGATGTTCAAAAGCTATATCCAAAAGAAAGCATAAATCTGCTGTAGCTCCGTAAGATCTTATTGCCTTAATCACAGTACAATCAAATCCCTTGTTAAACCAGTCATTGTAATAATTTTCTGCTACGGAAGATCCTGCAATCACACTATCGTAATCAAAAGTTTTAAGAGAACCTGTACATTGATATTCCTTGTCAGTCAATACTGCCTTAAGCCCAGGAAGAGGCTTGTGATATTGAAAAAAAGGATCAAACAATACTACTGTCAGAATACATAAAAGCAGTAGAATGCTGCTCCATATACCAAAATGCTTAATAAAATTTTTTGACATAATAAATCTCCATTCCTACCTATTAATAAATGCAGCCAGTCATTCAAATTTAGAAATTAAAATAAATAAAGGTGCTGACCTGTGAAAAAGAAATTACAGACCATACAAAAATAATAGTAATAAAGAAACAAAGCTTAGAATCCAGAGAATGTTCCTTTGTAATCTGAATTGCATTTTTTCTTGTAAGAATAAAAATACTGACCACTAATATGAAAAGAAACAAAACCAGATATCCATACTTAAGTAAATCTGGCGCAGAAAGATTTATCACCTGCTTAATCAGATAAAATTCAGGAATATCCAGGACCGCCGTTACCTTATAAATATATCCCGTATTTTTAAAAGCAAAAATATTTTTTATCATCTGAAATGCATTTGTCATACTGTCGCTACGGAAAAAGCACAGTGAAAGATTAAAAAATCCAAATGTAAATATCCAGCCCAGCCATTTAGGAATTGTAATCCTCGGAAAAGAATCTTTATCGTTTTCCTTTACTCCTACAATTCCCAGGTTATCCCAAATCACTAAAAGTCCCTGCATAACACCCCACACGATAAACGTCCAGTTAGCACCATGCCACAGACCGCTTAAAAAGAATACAATAAAAATATTTAAAATTGTTCTTATCTTTCCTTTTCTGCTGCCACCTAAAGGAATATAAACATACTGAATAAAAAAGCGGGATAATGTCATATGCCACCTTTGCCATAATTCTTTTACCGAACACGCCTTATAAGGCGAATTAAAGTTGACCGGCAATTCAATATTAAACATTTTCCCAAGTCCCAAAGCCATATCGCTGTAACCACTGAAATCAAAATAAATCTCAAAGGTATAAGCCAAAACCACCAGCAAAGCAGACGGTGTGTCTAAAAATATCGTATGATCAAATCCATAATTTACGGGAATTGCCAGTACATCCGCAAGCAATACCTTTTTTCCAAGCCCTAATGTAAAAAGAGTAATGCCCCTGGCAAAATTTTCTGCCTGAAATCTTTTGTTTTTCAAATTCTCAAACTGAGGAATCATTTCCTTATAAAGAACAATCGGGCCTGCAATCAACTGTGGGAAAAAAGTTACAAAAATCAAATAATTATCAATAGAATAGTGTTCCGCCTTACCGGTACACCTGTCAATAATAAAAGAAATCTGTTGAAAGGTAAAAAAGCTGATTCCTAAGGGAAGCAGAATATTCTTCAAGGTGAAATTAGTATGAAATGCTAAATTGATGTTTTCAAAGAAAAAATCATAATACTTAAAATAAAAAATCAATCCCAGATTCAATAAAATACCGGAAATCAAACCAAGCCGGTCTGTCAGTCTGGTACGGGAAAATTTCATCAGATAACTTAGAAAATAATTTCCAAGTATGCTGAAAATAATAACAAGAAGATAATTTACATTAAAGTATCCGTAAAACCAAAGTGACATACCAGCCAAAAAAAGCTTAGCCAGCCTATATGCTTTTAAATTATTAAAAAGATACCATCCTGCAAGTACAAGCGGCAAAAATAAAAATATAAATATATAGGAATTAAATAACATAATTTTTCTCCTATCCCATACCGATAGTTTATCATACCTCTACATATTTTGTCTAATACATGGAAATACTTAGTAAATATAGATCATGTATCAAACATGAGGAGGAATTACTATGAAAAATTATCTTATTCTTGGTACAATAACATTATTCTGTAGCTCCATGCTTTTTTTCGGCTGTGGAAGAGATGAATCTGAAAACCATATGGAACATAACCAGGCATATATAAATGAGGGAAATGGTGAAGAAGATGCTGTTAACACTTTACAAGTAGGCACAAAATACAAAATTATCGGTCCAATGGATGACCTGAAAAGTGCTGTTGTAGAAATTCTAGGAGAAAACTACTGGCCCGATACTCTTCTTAGTTCTGAAGAATTGGCAGAAAGAACTGGTATTTCAGAAAATATGTATGATGATTTTCTGGCTGAATACCAAAGAACAGAAGCAGGCATAGACATGATGATTCTCATAAAATCCAAAGAAGGAGAAATGGATAACATCGAAAAATATCTAAATGATTATAGAGAAACTCTTCTTAAAATTTATGAACAGCAGCCTCAAAATAAAGCAAAGGTATTTGCATCACGAATAGAAATTATCGATTCTTATATTTGCTATATTCAGCTTGGAGCAGATATTTCATCTCTTGAAAGTAAGGGAAATGACGAAATGGTATCCTATTGCCAGGAAGAAAATGAACGGGCTTTAGACATCATTGAAAAAAGAATTCTGGCTTCCTGACATTTTTCTCCTTTTGTCTGTTTTTCAAACTTAAAATTTAGTATAATGTAGCTACGACATTGTTTGGAAAGGACAAGATTTATGAAAAAACTTATTTCATGGAATGTAAATGGATTGCGTGCCTGTATGGAAAAAGGCTTTCCTGATTTTTTTAAAAATGAAGATGCAGATGTTTTCTGCCTGCAGGAAACCAAACTGCAGGAAGGACAAATAACCATGGATCTGCCTGGTTATCACCAATACTGGAATTATGCGGAAAAAAAAGGATATTCAGGAACAGCTGTTTTTACAAAAGAAGAACCTTTATCAGTTTCTTATGGAATGGGAATAGAAAAACACGATCATGAAGGAAGGGTTATTACTCTGGAATTTCAAAATTTTTATTTGGTCACTGTTTATACTCCTAATTCACAAGAGGAATTAAAAAGACTCTCTTACAGAATGGAATGGGAAGAGGATTTTCTTGCTTATCTGAAAAAAATGGAAGAGTGCAAACCGGTAATTATTTGTGGAGATATGAATGTTGCACATAAGGAAATTGACTTGAAAAATCCTAAAACAAACCGCAAAAATGCAGGATTTACAGACGAAGAGCGAAATAAATTTTCCCTTCTTTTAGAAGCAGGATTCATAGATACTTTCCGGTATTTTTATCCTGATTTGGAAAGCGCTTATTCCTGGTGGTCTTACCGTTTTAAGGCAAGAGAAAAAAATGCAGGCTGGCGTATTGATTATTTTCTTGTATCCAATAAATTAAATAATTCTTTAAAAGATGCTGTTATTTATAAAAATATTTTTGGATCAGACCATTGCCCGGTAGGGTTATTAATAGAGGATTAGCTGTTATAGCTAATCCTCTATTAATCTAAGACCTGCTGTATCTGTAACCGGAAGAGAAAATACAATAGATTTTGCCCGACTGTCCATACCTGCTTTTTCCATAATTGCACCCATGATTGCATTCTTTTGTTCTTTTTTAGTAACAATAAATATCATTTCTTTATCTGCTGCAATGGACACTCCCATGAACTTTTCGGCTATTTCCATTCCGGTTCCTCTTGCATGAATCACCGTACCGCCATATGCTCCCGCTTCCCGTGCGGCATTCATAATTAAATCTATATTTCCCTGATTTGCAATTACAATAATAAGTTCATGTACCGTATCCTTCAAGGTTGATTCCTCCTCTTTCTGATATTCTTTACCTTCTAAAAGAAACTGTAATACTTTTTTTCCACCAATACTGCTTAAAGGAATTATAAAAGCAATTCCTCCGCCGGGAGCATCAATCTTTAATTTTTGTTGAAGCCTTTTCTTTATAAAGTACCATTCTTCTTCTTCGTGTATGGAAAACAAAACAAGCTTTTCTGCACCCTCCAAACCAAAATAATCCAGTATATCGCTGCTTGCAGTACCTTTTCCCAAGCTTGCAAACATTACATGCTGCTCATTTTCCTTATAAAGCTCCTGATATTTTTTTCCTATTTTTCTGTCAACAATCGTTGTCATTAAATATAATTTACCCATATGTCATCCCATTTCTATAATTCGATAATTTCCATATCTCCATATGCTTCCAGTGGTGTATAATCTTCTCTTCCGGATGCTTTTTTTCTGAGACTGCTTTCCTTAAATCTATAAACCATACCCATTGTCTGAATGGTAATAAGCGGCGTCATGGCAACCATTGCAATAATTCCAAAAGCGTCTGTAATGATGGTTCCTCCCAACGCTGCACATGCACCCATTGCAAATGGAAGAAGAAAAGTAGCAGTCATAGGACCAGATGCCACACCACCCGAGTCAAAAGCAATTGCTGTAAATATTTTTGGCACAAAAAAGGTTAAAATTAATGCAATTGCATAACCAGGTAAAATAAACCACAAAATAGAAATACCGGTAAGCACCCGCACCATAGATAATCCTACTGATACGGATACACCAATTGACAGACTAAGCCCCATTGCTCTGGCAGAAATGGCTCCTGAAGTTATTTCTTCTACCTGCTTTGTAAGGACAAATACCGCCGGTTCCGCCAAAACAATAAAATAACCGATTACCATACCAATGGGAACAATAATCCATCCATAAGAAAGTGCTGCTATGGTCTGCCCTAAGTAATTTCCGGCCGGCATAAACCCAACGTTGACACCTGTAAGAAATAGCACCAGACCTACATATGTATATACCAGGCCAATACCTATTTTAATCAATGCTTTTTTACTGATATTTCTTGCAATAATTTGAAAAACACCAAATACCAAAATAATTGGAAGAAGAGAAATTGCCATTTCCTTTATGTAAGTAGGAATTTCTTTTGAAAATAATCTCCAAAGATCAACTGTATTATCAACAATTTTTATACTGTCAGAAACATATTCTCCCTGTCCCGGATGAAAGACCATTCCAAGAATTAAAACTGCAAGAATAGGACCTATGGAACAAAGTGAAACCAGGCCAAAACTGTCATCTGCCGCATGTTTATCACTTCGTATCGCAGTAATACCAATACCAAAAGCCATAATAAAAGGCACTGTCATCGGACCTGTAGTTACACCACCGGAATCAAATGAAATAGAAAGAAAATCTTTTGGCACAAAAAAAGTAAGAATAAATACAAGTACATAAAAAAACACAAGTAAATGAGATAAAGCAATTCCAAATAACATACGAAGTAATGCAACAACCAGGAAAACTCCCACTCCAACTGCCACTGCCAAAATTAGAACCACATTAGGCACTGAAGGAACCTGCTGTGCTAAAACCTGAAGATCTGGCTCTGAAACAGTTATAATAACCCCCATTACAAAGCTTATTAAAATCATTATTGGAAGATTTTTGGACTTTGTCATAATCGTTCCAACTCTCTCTCCCATAGAAGTCATTGACATATTTACACCAATATTAAAAAGCAGCATTCCCAATATCAGCAAAACTGCTCCCACTAAAAATGTCATTAATATACTGGGAGGAATAGGCGCAATTGTAAAACACAATAGCAAAACAATTGCAAGAATAGGAAAAACTGCTTTTAGAGTTTCATATAAACTTTCTTTGATTTTAGATCTGCTTACCTGCAAAAATATCAAACGCCCTTCTTAAATAAATTTTTCTTGATAATATAATAACACAATTTTTTGTTTGTCCGATAAAAAAATATAGAATTAATAAAAAATTAAAATATCATATAATTTACCGATTAATAAAGAATATGGACATTCTAAAAAATTATTCCTTCATTTCTTTTAAGACGCTTAAAGAAAGCGGAATAGATAAAATTAACGTACACACATCTGATACTGCCTGCGTCATCTGCACACCTAAAAGTCCAAAGCAATAAGGCAGAATCAGGATCAGAGGTATAAAGAAATACCCCTGTCTTGCTCCTGCCACAATAGATGCTTTCAAAGCTTTTCCTATGGACTGCAGCATCATATTGCTCATTACAATCCATGCATTTAAAGGAAAAGTAATACATTGCAACCTAAGTGCCACCGTACCTGTTTCTATTACCTTTGCATCTTCTTTTCGAAATAATGCCACAATATCCGGTGCAAAAATTCCACATAAAAGCGAAATGAATAGCAAAAATACAAATGCATACTTTACACAAAAATAAAATCCTTCTCTCACTCTGCTATAAAGCTTTGCTCCATAGTTAAATCCACATACCGGTTGAAATCCCTGCCCAAACCCAATCAATGCCGAATTTGCAAACATTGTAATTCTATTAACAATTGACATACCGGCAATGGCTGCATCTCCATGCAGACCTGCAGCATGATTTAAAAAGATAACTGCTATACTTCCAAGCCCCTGCCTGCATAAAGATGGAATTCCTCCCCTGAAAATTTCTTTAATAAAATGAAGGTTGATATTTAAATTTTTAAATCTTATAACAATGCTTCCACCTTTACTTACTAAAATTACAAGCAAAAGAAAACTGCAAAGCTGGCTGGTTATTGTTGCAACTGCTGCACCTGAAATTCCCATCTGAAATCCAAAAATTAAAATGGGATCTAAAACAATATTAAGCACTGCACCAATTACAATTCCCACCATAGCAAGAGATGCCCGCCCCTGAAACCTAAGCTGATTATTTAATACCAGAGAGGACGTCATAAAAGGAGCTCCCAAAAGTATAATACTTAAATATTTTCTGGTATATGGAAGAATTGTAGGCGTAGAACCAAGAGCAACAGACAAAGGGTTTATAAAAATTATTCCAAGTAAGGCAATTAGAATTCCACTAAAAAAAGACAAGAAAAACCCATTTGCCGCCATTGTTTCCGCTTCATCAAATTCCTTACTTCCCAGCTTTCTTGATATATAATTTCCAGAACCATGTCCGAAAAAGAAACCTACGGCCTGAATAATGGCCATAATGGAAAAAGCCACACCTACCGCTGCTGTTGACTGAGTGTCTAACTTTCCCACAAAAAAAGTATCTGCCATATTATAAAAAGATGTGACAAGCATACTGATAATTGTGGGTACTGCTAATGAACAAATTAGCTTTGGTATCGGAGTCGTAGTCATTTGTGTGTATTTTTCTTCCTGATTCAATCCAAAACGCCTCCCTGCAATATTTTATAGTTCTACAATCTTTGTTGCAACATGTTCCATAAACATTTTATCATGTTCTACAAGTATCATGGTAGGTTTAAATTTTAAAATTAATTCTTCTATCTGCATACGGGAAAATACATCAATAAAATTTAATGGTTCATCCCAAATATAAAGATGGGATTTTTTTAATAAACTACCTGCCAAAAGAACTTTCTTTTTCTGTCCTCCGCTATAATCTTCAATTCTTTTCTCAAACTGAACCCTGGAAAAATCTAATTTTCTTAAAATAGTCATAAAGAGTGTCTCATCAATAGAATTTTCTGCCGTATATTCTTTTATTGTTCCATGAAGCATAGACGTATCCTGGGAACAATAAGATATAATCATTTGATTTGGTATCTCAATATGTCCATTTTTTAATGTAGGAAAAATATATTTCTTTTCCGTTTCTTCAACTGTACTTTGCATAATAGCTTTAATAATACTGGACTTTCCGCATCCATTTTTCCCTTTTAAAAAAACTCTGTCACCTTGATTTACTTCTAAATTAAAATTCTTAATGATCTCTTTTTCACCATATGCAATTATACAGTCTTCCATACAAACTAATTTTTCTTTATAATGCTTTAATGGTATAATTTTTAAATCTTCTACTGTTTCAAAATTTTTAAGTAATTCAGATTTTTCTTCAATTTCCTTTTGTTTTCTCTTTTCTAAATTTTTACGCCTCATTTGCATTCTACGAGACTTTTCACCTATATAATCCCGATTGGCAATATGCTGTCCATTTTTAAATGATTTGGTTCCCAGCTTAGTATTTTCCACATGATCTGCCCATTGTCCGGTAGTTTTGGCAGCCTGTGTTAATCTGTAAATATTTTTTTTCAACTTTTCATTTTCATTCAACTCATAGGAATCCTGTCTTTTTTTATTTTCCCACCAGGAACTAAAATTGCCCTGCTGCACTTCAATATCAGTTTTATTGATCACAAGCACGTGATCTACACAACCATCCATAAAAAATCTGTCATGTGAAATCAGTATAAAACCTTTTTTATTATTTAAATATCTCTTTAATATTTCTCTTGTATCAATATCAAGATGATTGGTAGGCTCATCAATCAATAAAAAATGATTTTCTTTTGTAAACAACAATGCTAATAAAACTTTTGTCTGCTCACCATTACTTAAAGTATAAAATGGTCTGTAAAAAATATCTGCATCCATTTGCAAAAAATTTAATTCTCTGCATATCTTCCAAAATTCATATTCAGGATAAATTTCTTCTATTACATCAATTGTATTTTTTTCTTTATCCTTTATTTCAAAAGGAAAATAATCAAACATTACAGAAGCACTTATTTTACCTTTATACTCATACTTTCCCATAAGAAGATTTAAAAAAGTAGTTTTTCCTTTTCCATTTCTACCGATAAATCCTAATTTCCAATCAGTATTCAATTGAAAAGATACATTTTCAAATATATTATCATAGCTTCCTTCATAATAAAAAGTTAAATTATTTACATTAATTTGTGACATATACATTCCTCCTTATGTTAACAAAAAGTGCAGAAGAAAACTTCTGCACCTTTAATATACGTAGTTATACATAAAAATAAATTGAAATATACATTCACTTATAATTAAAAAAGGATATAGATGTTCTTCTTCTACACACAACTTATGAAATTAGTTATTAAGAAGAATAATAAACATCTACACACCTCCATTACTTAATGTAATAGCCATGAGCAAAACTCCACACATTCAGTATTTATGCAGGTTTGCGAAGCA
>OFEY01001077.1_pt1 | contig 19384 bp, 18 predicted proteins | sample 1521251 | NCBI WGS metagenome assembly OFEY01 (sample SAMEA3504100, study PRJEB24116) | mouse gut metagenome | biome: mouse gut; feature: mouse-associated habitat; material: faeces | place: Denmark | collected 2011
TTCTTGATAAGGCAAAGTTTTCAGATTGGAAGGAAATGTATTGTAATGTCTGGTCACGGCCGGAAAGTGCAAAATATATGGCATGGAATCTTACTGAGAGCGAAGAAAGCGCCAAAATAAGAATCATGAAAACCATTGAATTTCAGAAAGAGCATGATACCTGGGTGGTTTATGAAAAATCAAGCGGTAAGGCGATTGGCTTTGCCGGGGTAGAAAAAATCCAACCTTATATCTGTCAGGAGGCAGGGATATGTCTGGGACCGGATTATGTGGGAAAAGGATTTGGTAAACAGATTCTTCAAGGCCTGATTCGGTATTGCAAAGAAGAATTTGGAGTAAAAGAGTTTATTTATTCAACAAGAGAGGAAAACAGGGCTTCTGTTCGACTGGCAAAGTCATCAGGTTTTACAATGGTTTCTTCCGTGCCTAAAACAGACAGCAAAGACGGACACAGTTATCATCTTCTGCAATATAGCTTAAAACTATAACGGTCCATTTAGCGGGACGGAATAAACAATAAAGGAAAAGCTGAAGGAGGGGCAGAATGCCATATATTACAGTTGAAAGCGGAATATACACAGGCACATAAATTATAAATGAAGACAGGACAATTATAAGCTATGGAATTAGAGATTGCAAAAGCTCCATGCAGGGTTTGAGGACGATGCATGGAGGAATAAGCCGATACCGGCAATAGTCCTCGGACTTTGCGACTTTGTTTTGTATATAAAAAGCCGTGCGGGCAATACCTGCACAAATATTTGCAAACCGCAATATATCAATAACATAAGATCAAAGGAGCAAAGTAAAGATGAAAGATACCATAAAGGAACTGAAGACATTTCTCATTCTCTGGAGCACACAGTCGCTCTCTCAGCTTGGGAGTACGATGACGAATTTTGCCCTGACGCTGTGGCTTTACCAGAGGACGGGTTCCGCGCTGCAGACGGCGCTTTTGTCGATCTGCTCTTATGCGCCCTATGTTCTGCTGAGTATTTTTGCAGGGGCGCTGAGCGATCGGTGGGATAAGAAAAAGACCATGCTGGTCTGTGATACGCTGGCGGCATGCTGTTCCGTGGCGGTTTTTATACTGCTGAAAACGGAGAGCCTGATGCCGGTGCATCTCTACCTGTTAAATGCGTTAAACGGCCTGATGAACACGGTGCAGCAGCCGGCGGGTGACGTGGCAATGACGCTGATTACGCCCAAAGAGCATTATCAGAAGACGGGCGGAATGCGCTCTTTGTCCAATTCGCTGATCACTATTTTAAACCCGGTGCTCGCCACGGCGGTGTTTGCCTTTGCGGGGCTGGAGGCTGTGATTTACACGGACCTTCTGACCTTTGCGGTGGCGTTTTGTACGCTGCTTTTCGGGGTGAAAATTCCCGATGTCTCAAAAGTGACATCCGGGAAGGAACCTTTTAAAGAGGCGGTAAAGGCAGGGATTGAGTACCTGAGGAAAAACCCTCTGATTCTCTGGCTGATTCTGTTTTTGGCGGGGGTAAATCTGGTGGCGTCTGCCTTTGATGCAACCCTTCCGGCGTATGTACTGCCGAGGGAGAACGGGGGAGAGAAGGTGCTTGGCATTGTGACTTCCTGTGCGGGGATCGCGATGCTGATCGGAAGCCTGATCGCCACTTTGCTGCCTGCGCCGAAAAACCGCATACGGGTGATCTATATTACCATGCTGATCTCGCTGGGGACGGAGAATTTTGTGCTGGCATTTGCAGAGACGCCTTTTTGGTGGTGCGCGGCGCAGTTTATCGGCTGGCTGCTTGTTCCGGTGATGAGCACGAATCTGGATGTGATTCTCAGGACAACGATCCCGGTGGATATGCAGGGAAGAGTGTACTCCTGCAGAAATACGCTGCAGTTTTTTACGATTCCCGTGGGGTTCTTTTTCGGAGGGCTCCTGGTGGATGAACTGTGCGAACCCATGATGGCGGCGGCTCCCGCAGGGGGAATGCTGCAGACGTTATTTGGCGTGGGGAAAGGTTCGGGAGCGGCGATGATGATGTTTATCCTGGGAGTGCTGGGCGTTGCGATATGCCTGTACTTCAGGGGGGTTTTGAGGAAGTATATGGTGAAAGAACAAAAGGGTGCTGCCTCAGGAAATATTCCACTGCAAAAGCTTCCCTAAAAACCGCTTGAGCTGTTTTGTTTCAGGGCAGCTGAAAAGCTGCGAACTCTCCCCGTATTCCATCAGGGAACCTTCGCAGAGAAACGCCGCCTTGTCGCAGGCGTGGCGGGCGAATCCCATTTCATGGGTGACGATGATAAAGCGCATCCCGTCTTCTTTTAATTCCCGGATGACATTCAGTACTTCGGTAGTAAATTCCGGATCAAGGGCACTGGTGGGCTCATCTAAAAGCAGAAGTTTTGGACGGGCGGCGACGGCTCTGGCGATTGCCACGCGCTGCTGCTGTCCGCCGGAGAGGGCGGCAGGTTTTTTCCCGGCGTCCTCTTTTAAACCGAAGCGCGCAAGGAGTTCCATGGCGCGTTCTTCGGCCTCTTCATGACCATATCCGTGTACCTGTTCTAAGGGGACCGCGATGTTGTCCCGGGCGTTCATATGGCGAAATAAGCCTCCCTGCTGAAAGACAAAACCGATTTTTTTGCGGTATTGCTGCAGAGCGGCTTCGCTCTGGCGGATTTCCTCGGAGTCCACCCACAGTTTTCCGGTGGAGGGAGGGATCAGACCGCCGAGAATGCGCAGCAGAGTGGATTTGCCGCCGCCGGAGGGACCGATGACCGCCAGGGTGTGGACTTCATCGGCAAAATCCATAGGATGTAAGATGATCTGTCCCGGTTCATATTGTTTGGATAAATTTCGAAATTCAACTTTCATATTGAAACCTTCTTTCGAGGCGCTCGCTGACAAGGGAGATAGGCAGCGTCAGACACAGATAGAGCACACCGAGAAACAGGTAGCACTCAAAGAGCCGGAAGTTCACGGCGCTGATCTCCCGCATGGACTGTGTCAGTTCGATAACCGCAATGACGGACAGCAGGGAGGAATCCTTGATAATGGAAGCAAACTGCCCGGTCAGTGCAGGCAGCGTGCGGGCGACCATCTGGGGAAGGATCACAAAACGCCAGGTCTGCTTTTTCGTAAAGCCCACCGCCCGCGCCGCCTCAAGCTGGGACTGATCCAGGGATAGCAGGCTGCCGCGGATAATCTCGGCGATATAGGCTCCCTCAAAGATCGAGAGGATCAGGACACCGGCAAGAAACCGGCTGCTGACGCCCCATGCCGTGCCGACGATATAAAAGAACAGATAAATCTGCATGATCAGCGGCGTTCCCCGTATAAATTTTACATAGATGCTGCAGAAATAACGGATCGGTAAAATCGGTGAACTCTGTCCCGCCGCACTCAGCATACCAAGGATCAGGCTCAGCGCCAGACTGGCAAGGCTCAGCCCCAGAGTCATAAGAAAACCGTTTCGGATACGAATATGAAATTCTCCCAAAAACCGGAAGTCAAGCGTTACCTGAATGGCACGCAGGGAAATCCAGAACAGAGCCACCCACAAAGCAGTGACAACCACCAGATTCAAAACCGCCGCGGCGGGGCTGATCTTTTTATTTCCGGATATCCAAAACAACTGTTGTAATCGCTTCATAATATTAGTTCCTATCCTGACATTCCGGCTCACTGATCCTGCATATCAAAGAACCACTGAAATCCCAGTTCATCAAAGGCCTCTTTCTCTTTCGCCAGATATGTTTCGGTCAGTTCCTCATAACCGCCCTTATCCCGATAGTCGGCAAGAAACGCATTGAGCTGATCCAGCAGTTCCTGATTGCCTTTCTGAACGGCAATCCCCCATTTTTCCACATCCTGGAAGGGGATAAAAATGGCGCAGGTAGTGTCCTGATTATTCTGCCAGTTGCGGTAGACGGTGAGCTGGTCGTAGATAAAGCCGTCCGCCCGTCCCTGCGCCACTTCCGTCACACAGGCGCTCTCATCCGGCAATACCAGAAGTTCGGCTTCGGGAAGATTTTTTTCCGCATACATATGTCCCGTGGAGCCGGATTTTACGGCAAGGACCTTCCCGGTCTGATTCAGATCATCCACCGAAGCGATATCCGAGTCCGCGCCGGCGAGGACTGCCAAAAGGGCGTTGGCATAGGGATCGGAAAAATCAATCAGTTCTTTCCGTTCCTCGGTGATGGTCATGGAAGAGATCACGATATCCGCGGCGCCGGTCTGCAGGGAAGGGATCAGCCCGTCCCAGGAGGTATTTTCGATGCGGATCTCATAGCCCGCGTATTCCCCGAAGGCTTTCATCAGATCGGGGGCGATACCCGCAGGATCTCCCGCGGCATCCCGCATTTCAAAAGGCGGATAGGCAAGTTCCATGGCCACCGTCAGCGTTTCCTTATCGCCAGAAGAAGTATCTTCCGCGGCGCTTTCTACGGCGGTTTCGGAAGGACTTGTATTTTGATTCGTTTCCCCGCTGCCGCCGCAGCCGGCCAGCAGCAGAACAGGTAATAATGCGCGCAGCAGGTAAATTCGTTTTTTCATGATGGTATCTCCGTTTCTTTTTTTGTGATGTTTTTAATTGTGATGTTTCTGTTTAGTGTCGTGATGCTTTTATTTGTGATATTTCCGCAGTAAAGTGGTTATTGTCATTACCAACATGGACTATTCTAGCACATATGTTCTTATATTTCAATCTGCGGTACGCTATTTCTTGACACGGCGCCTCATTTGTACTATTGTAATTTTAATATCAAATATTTTGTGGTGTTCGCCAAATGTCCGTGCAGGCGTGGCATTTGGCGAATTGCCTGTGGAAAAAATCATCATGCCGATGGGGAAAAGCCGCAGGCAGGCGGAAAGGGTTGGATATAAGTATGGTAAACTTTGTCATCGCATTGGAGTGTTTTGGCATATGCCTTACCGTTTTAGCTTTGCTGCTTCTGCTGAACGGAGACGGGGCAAAAGAGCAGAAGCTTCTGATTATCATTATGTGCAGCTGCCTTGTACAGAATGTGGGGTATATGCTGGAACTGACGGCGACCACACTGGAGGCGGCCATGACGGCGATCATCGTGGAGAATGTGGGTTCCGCCTTTGTGACCTTGTGTTATTGCTGGTTTATTTATATTTACTGCTATATGTCTCCGCCGAAAATATTTTTGAGATTTCTTGGAACGATCAGTTTTCTCGCCCTGCCTTCGGTATTTTTTAACTGGTACGGGCTTTTCTACCGGGAGGTTCAGTGGGTGGCGGACGCGGACGGGTTTCATCATGTCAGCATCACCTACGGACCGCTGTATATGATTTTTATGTTCAGCCGCGTTATCATTCCCTATACTCTTTGCATATATACATTGATAAGAGCGATCCGCGAGCGCTCGGATAAGCAGGTTAATCGTCAGTACTGGACGATCCTCTGGATATCCACCCTGCCCATAATCATGCTTGCGGCATATGTCTGCAAACTTGTGAAAGTATTTGATTTAACGCCGGTGACGCTGACGATCTCCATGGCGATGGTGGTCATTGTGGTGTGGAGCCGCAGAAACTATGATTTTCGTCATATGGCGGCGGAGAAAGTGTTGGAGAGTATGGGGGACGGCGTGATCGCGCTGGATGACCATGACCGGCTGGTCAACTATAACAGGGCGGCTACCAATATTTTTACAAGCCTGCGTTCCCATAAGCTGGGGGAGAGCGTCTGGGTATTGGAGGATTTCCGGGAGGAGATATTCGATGAGGATACGCCTCAGAGTTTCACAATCAACGGGCGGGATTATGAGAGCCATACCAAATCCATTATGGACGAAAACGGGAAAAAGCAGGGGTGCGTGATCCTGATGCTGGATATGACCGACACGAAGGCATATATTGAGGAGATCAAGCGCGTGCGGCGGCAGGCGGAGAAGGCGAGTATCGCCAAAAGTGAATTTCTCGCCAATATGTCCCATGAGATCCGCACCCCGATGAATGCGATTATCGGATTAAACGATATCATCATGGAGGAGTGCGAAGACGACGGCATTTATGAACATGCCAGGGATGTGCAGTCTGCGGCGAAGAATCTGCTGGCCATCATCAATGATATTCTGGATCTGTCCAAGGTGGAAGCGGGCAAGATGGAACTGGTGTATACGGAGTATTATATAAAGACCGTGATAGATGAGATCATGGGCATGATGGATATGGCGGCGTCCCAGCGGGGGCTGATTCTGAAATATGAGTGTGACGAAAGGATTCCCTGCCGCTACAGCGGTGACGAGGTACGGATCAAGCAGATTCTGATCAATATTCTCAGCAATGCCATTAAATTCACGAAGGAAGGCTATGTGCGCGTCCATATCACTGGGGAGCCGGGAGAGAGCGGCGAGGAGCTGCTTACCTTCCGGGTGGAAGACACCGGCTGCGGTATCCGGAAGGAGGATCTGGAAAAGATCTTCGAGGATTTCAGGCAGGTGGATTCAAAGCGGAACAGAAGCGTGGAAGGTACGGGGCTGGGGCTTGCCATCGTAAAACACCTGGTGGAACTGATGGGGGGCGTTATCCGGGTGGAGAGTACCTATGGCGAAGGAACCGTTGTCACCATGGCAATTTCCCAGAAAATCGTAGATGCGCGTCCGGTTTCCGAGATGCCGGAAAATCCCCAGGCAGAGCGGGAGATTGCGGATGCCTTTACGGCTCCCGATATCAGAGTGCTCATTGTGGATGACAATGCGGTTAACCGCAAGGTGGCAAGAGGCTTTTTAAATCCTTACGGGTTCGAACTGTCGGAGGCGGAGAGCGGACCGGAGGCGATAGAGCTGGTGCGGGGTATGCGGTACGATATTATCTTTATGGATCACATGATGCCCGGTATGGACGGCATAGAGGCGGCTCAGATCATCCGCAGCGACTGCGGAAAGAACGGGACCGCGCCGGCGATGATCGCTCTGACTGCCAATGCGATGGAGGGGATGCGGGAGCATTTTCTGAAGTGCGGTTTCCAGGATTTCATTGCAAAGCCTCTTGATCGAAAAGAACTTCATCAGCTTCTGCTGTGGTGGATACCCAAAGAGCGGCGGCACGAAAAACGGGAGGAAGAGAGTGCTTCCGCCATCGATCCGGAGGCGTTTCGGATTGACGGGATAGATATGGACAGTGTGATGCGCTATTATTCCGGCGATGAGAAGGGGTTTGCGGAGCTTTTGGAACTCTACCATATGGACGGCGCCCGTAAGGTAAACCTTCTGCGGGAACTTGTGGATACGGACTTAAAGTGTTATCAGATAGAGGTGCACGGTTTAAAGAGCGCTTCCGCCGGAATCGGCGCCATGGAGGTTTCTGCACTGGCGCGGGAGCAGGAGAATGCTGCGGCGAAGGGCGATCAGGCGTTTATCTCGGAAAAGTTTTCTCTGCTGATGGGGACTTATGAAACCCTTCTGGCAAATATCGGAACCTTTTTAAGAGAACGGGGAAAGACGGAGGAAGAAAGGGAGAAGCTGCCTTCTCTTTTGCCCGGGGAGCTGCGGGAGAGGACGGCGAAGGCCCTGGATGATCTGGAACATTTTCGTTCGCCGGAGTGCGCGGAAGGAGTGGAAGAGCTGCTGCTTCATGAACTGCCGGGGGAAGTGGAAGAGCGTCTGATGCGGATACGGGAACAACTGAAATTATATGAGGATGACAATGCGGAAGAGCTGCTGCGGGCGCTTTCCGACATACTGGAAAAGGAGGAAGAGGAGAATGGGGGAATTCGGTGAAATCGGCGAAATCGGTGAACTTGGAGACTTGGGCATAAAAGAGGAAAAAAAGCTCAGGAAGCGCATTTTAGCGGTGGATGATACGGTGATCGTTCTGACAAGGATAGCGGATACTTTGCGGAAGGATTATGAGGTGGTCACAGTCAATTCAGGGATAAGGGCACTGAAATATCTGAATCAGGAGAAGCCGGACCTGATCCTTCTGGACATTCAGATGGCGACAAAGGACGGTATCGAAACGCTGCGGGAGATACGGGCGATGAAGGACCGGAGCGATATACCGGTGATTATGCTTACCGGTATGGAAGATAAAACTTCCGTGTTGGAGAGTGCGAAACTGGGAATCTGTGATTACATATTGAAGCCCTTTTCCTCCGAGGATCTGCTCGAGAGGATCAGAAAGGTGTTGGAGCCTGACAAAAAACAGTCCTTTGAGGAGTTCTGTAAGGAGATGGGAAGAAAGTAAAGCCCGATATACAAAGAGAGCCGAATGCGGATTGACAAAGTATGGATAGAACGCATGGAGGAGGAAGAGGCGGTGAGGCCGGAACCGGCCGGAACAGGGAAAGTGGGAAGACAGGGATAAGAGGATCTATGGAGCTGCAAAATAAAGCCGACAGACATGATTTTACAAAGGGTTCCGTGGCCGGCGGTATTATCAGGCTTTCTCTGCCGATGATGCTGGCGCAGCTTGTCAATGTTCTGTACAATATCGTGGACAGGATGTATCTGGGGCATATGCCGGAGACAGGCAGGCTTGCACTGACAGGGGTGGGCGTGGCGTTTCCGATTGTCACGATTATCAATGCCTTTGCGAATCTCTGCGGGAGCGGCGGTGCGCCGCTGTGTTCCATAGAGCGGGGGCGTGGGGATGAGGATAAGGCGCGGCGGATTATGGGAAATTCCCTGACGCTTTTGATCCTGTTCGGGATTTTGCTGACGGTCATCGGGTATCTTTTGAAAACGCCGCTGCTGTATCTTTTCGGCGCCAGTGAGGAGACGATTCCTTATGCAAACGCCTATATGGATGTCTATCTGGCGGGAAACCTGTTTGTGATGCTGGGGCTTGGCATGAATCCTTTTATCGAGTCCCAGGGGTTTGCGAAGACCGGTATGCTGACGGTGGTGATCGGCGCTCTGCTCAATCTGATCCTGGATCCGCTGTTTATCTTCGGGCTGGAGCTTGGCGTGCGGGGAGCGGCCCTGGCGACGATTCTTTCACAGTTTGTGTCCGCGGTGTGGGTGCTTGGATTTTTGAGCGGCAGGAGGGCGATTTTGCGGCTCGGCGTATCGGGTATGGGGCTGCGGAAGGAAACGGTGCGGGGGATTTTAGGGCTGGGGCTCTCCGGTTTTACCATGTCCGTAACAAACTCTCTGGTTCAGATATTCTGCAACGCGTCCCTGCAGTTTTATGGGGGCGATCTCTATGTGGGGGCGATGACCATTATTTATTCCGTGAGGGAGGTTGTGCAGATGCCCATACAGGGCTTTACCCAGGGGGCGCAGCCGGTGCTCGGCTTTAATTACGGCGCCGGGCAGAACGGGCGGGTGAAAGAAGGAATCCGTTTTATGCGGCGGGTGACGCTGTCCTACGCGGTTGGCATCTGGGCGGTTTTGATGTTGTTTCCGCGGTTTATCATCGGATTTTTCAATGAGGAGGAGTCCCTTCTGGATGTGGCGGCAGTTTCCATGCGCTGGCATTTCGCCCTGTTTTTCTTTATGGCGTTCCAGTATATCGGGCAGACCGTGTTTGTGAGTCTGGGGAAGGCGAAACAGGCGGTGTTTTTTTCTCTGTTCCGCAAGGCGATTTTGGGTGTGCCGTTGATTTTGATCATGCCGCGTCTGTGGGATATGGGGATCACGGGGGTGCTGGCGGCGGAGCCTGTGACCAATGTGATCGGCGGACTGGCGTGCTATGTTACGATGATGACGGTGGTCTGGAAAAAGCTGTGAGCACCGCGGCGTGTGAAAAAGTATTGTTTTTATATTGATGAAAAGCCGGGGGTTAAAATTGGTATGATATTTGCTGTCCGGTGGAAAAATAGATAGGGTAATGAAAGGAAGCTGAGAAAGGAGTATATCAAATATGCTGGAAATCGGAACAAAGGCGCCGGGGTTTTCACTGCCGGACCAGAACGGGGATATGCATACGCTGGAAGAGTATAAAGGAAAAAAGGTGATTCTTTACTTTTATCCGAAGGACAATACGCCGGGCTGTACGAAGCAGGCGTGCAATTTCGGACTGCTCTATCCGCAGTTTACGGAAAAAGGGGCGGTGGTGGTCGGAGTCAGCAGGGATTCCGTAGCCTCCCATAAAAAGTTTGAGGAAAAGTACAACCTTCCGTTTACGCTGCTTTCCGATCCGGAGCTTTCCTGTATTCAGGCCTATGACGTTTGGCAGGAAAAGATCAATTACGGAAAAAAGAGCATGGGAGTTGTGCGGACAACCTATCTGATCGATGAGAACGGCATGATTGAAAAGGCGTTCGGCAAAGTGAAGGCGGAGGAAAATCCGGAGCAGATGCTGGGCGAGCTGTGAGGCCGGAGGGAATACGGGATATGGACTAAGAAGAAACCGTAAGATACGGTGTCCACAAGTGAGATAAAGGAGAAAACCGGTATGAGGATTATCATTTCACCGGCAAAAAAGATGAAGACAGACAGGGATTCCCTTGCGGTAAGGGGAATGCCCTGTTTTCTTGCGGAAACAAAAAGGTTGATGGAGGAGGTTGGAAAGCTTTCCTTCGAGGAGGCGAAGGCGCTGTGGAAGTGTAATGATAAACTGGCGGAGCTGAATTATGAGCGGTTTGCCCGGATGGAGCCTGAGAGATGCCTGACGCCGGCGCTTCTGTCCTATGAGGGGCTGCAGTATCAGTATATGGCGCCGGGGGTGTTTACGGAAGGGGCGCTTGCCTATGCGCAAGAGCATCTGCGGATCTTATCCGGGTTTTACGGCGTGCTGAAACCCCTTGACGGCGTGGTGCCCTACCGTCTGGAGATGCAGGCGCATCTGGCGGTGGGAGATAAGAAGGACCTGTATGGGTTCTGGGGCGATAAGCTTTATCGGGAGCTGATGGAGGGAAATGAGGACGGGATTATTCTGAATCTGGCGTCGAAGGAATATTCCTGTGCCGTTCAGCCTTATGCGGAGTTATCCTGCCGCTTTATCACGGTTTCCTTTGAGGAGGAGAGGGACGGAAAAAGAAAACAGAAAGGTACCCCTGCGAAGATGGCGAGGGGAGAGATGGTGCGGTTTCTTGCGGAGAACAGGGTAAAGGAGATGGAAGGCGTAAAGCAGTTTGACGCGATGGGATACCGATACCGGGCGGAATTGTCGGATGAGAGGCATTTTGTGTTTGTGAAAGAAGGGGACCTGCAATGTTAACGAAATGACATTGGTCGCTCTTACGGTATTTTTTCGTAGGCAATTCTGGGGGAGCCATCGGAAACGTAGATGATGCCGCATTTTTGAAAACCGTGTTTAGTGATCAGGTGCTGCATAATATGATTGTCATGATGGGTATCGATACGCAAATGAGGGATTTTGCTTTCGCAGTAGGAGACTGCTTCTGCAAAAATCCCTTTTTTTGTGCCGTTTCCGGCGATTCTGTGGATCGTGCCGTAGGGGGCGTCGGAGAGCCAGGCGCCGTTTTCGATATGGCCGTAGGTTGCATCCTCACCGATGATAAAGGCAAAAACGCCATAGATCATACCGGCATCTTTACAGAGATAGAGCCGGCTTTTTCTGATGTCCCGAAGGAGAATCTCTCTCCCCGGATTGCCGTTTGTCCACTGCCCCGGGTTGCCGGATCGTTTCATAAAAGCGCGGGCGTATTCATAGATAGTTAAGATGTCGGACAGGTCTTTTTCTGCGGCTGGTATGATCATGGCGTGCCTCCTTTGGAATCTATAGTATCATTTTTTTCCGTTTCGTGCATCTGTTTTATGGGGAACCTATTATGATAATGACATTGCCTTTTCAGCCGATGTGCTGGAGGTCTTTTCGGAAAAGCTGCCGGCGGGCTGCCCCGAGGAGGGGGCTTACCCCGTGGCGTATGACAACGAAAAAGCGAGGATCTGGATCAAACTGAGCCATATCAGGGAGGAGAAAAAGATCCATGCGAGTATGCTCCGGATCACGAGTACGGGCAGGGATTTAAAACAGACTATTTCTAATGCACAGTATCATTTCGGATATGTTTCCTTTAAGAAAAATGAAGGATGCCGGGAGAAATAAATGACATTGCCGACTTGTTTCCGGCCTCTGATTGGCATATAATAACAGGAAAAGCGGAATCCTATACAGGGAAAGCGGTTACGGCGGAAAAATAATCGGAAAGAAAAGGAGTTAGGAAGGTTATGGCGAAAAAGGAATATTTCACATTTTTATCCAGCGACAAAAAGACAAAGATTCACGGTGTAACATGGACGCCTGAATCGGGAGAATATACGGCGGTATTGCAGATTTGCCACGGTATGACGGAGTATGTGGAGCGGTATCAGGAGTTTGCGGCATATATGACGGAGCATGGTTATCTGGTGGTGGGGCATGACCATTTAGGACACGGCGATTCCGTGAGAAGCAGGGAGGACTGGGGCTATATTGCGGATGAGCGTGGAGAGCAGTATATGATCGCGGATATCCATAAAGTGAGAAAGATAACACAGAGGGAAAATCCGGGCCTGCCCTATTTTATACTGGGGCACAGTATGGGATCTTATTTGTTAAGAAAATATATTACCAGATATGGTGAGGGACTCTCGGGTGCCATAATTGTCGGAACCGGCAGCGTACCGGATGTTGTTTTAAAAACGGGGATGCGGACGGCAGAGTGCATTGCGCTGTTAAAAGGCTGGCGTCATCGGAGCAGGCTGATGGAAAAACTGTTCTTTTCCGGTTCTTTCCGGAAGTTCAGCATGGGCAGCGAAGATCCGGAGAACAACTGGCTGACAAAGGATGTGAGCAGGATTGAGAAATATTACGGGGAGCCGAGATGTTCCTTCCATTTTACACTGAACGGCTTTTACAATGTGATGAAAGTGGTTTCCTTTGATAATCAGATGAAGTATATGAACCGGATTCCGAAGGATTTGCCGATCGTTTTGTTGTCCGGTGAAAATGATCCGGTGGGGGATCTCGGGAGAGGCGTTAAGAGAGTGGAAAAACAGCTTCGGAAAGCGGGGATTCAGGATCTGTACTGCAAACTGTATGCAAACGACCGGCATGAGATATTGAATGAGACGGACAGAGATGTGGTGTATGGGGATATTCTTGCCTGGTGTGAGAAGAGGAAAAGTTCCCTGATATAGCGGGGCGGATGGGAAGATAAGGAGAACGGGATGCGGATATTTCTGGTGGAAGATGACGGGGAGATCGCTAAAAATCTGTCGCTTCTTTTGAGGGCGGAGGGATTTTCGGTGGTCCGGGCGGAAACAAAGAAGGAAGCTTCGGAGAAATTATGGGCGGAGAAATTTGATCTGGCACTGGTGGATATCTCCCTGCCGGATGGAAACGGTTATGCGGTCTGTACGGAGATCCGGGAGGCGCAGGACATTCCGGTTATTTTTCTCACCGCGTCGGGGGATGAGGCGAGTGTTGTGACAGGGCTCAATATGGGGGCGGATGACTATATTGTAAAGCCCTTCCGTCCCAGGGAGCTGATCGCCCGCATCAGGGCGGCTCTGCGGAAAGGCGAGCCGGCATCTTCTGTGTTTGAGAGGGGCGGACTTACCGTGGATACGGCGAACGGCACCGTCAAAAAAGGGGCCGCCGAGATTTATCTATCCGCCCTGGAATATCGGCTTCTGCTGGTATTTGTCAACAGTCCCGGGAGTATCATCACAAGACAAAGGCTCCTTCATGAGCTGTGGGATGCGGCGGGGGAGTTTGTCAATGACAATACGCTGACGGTTTACATCAAGCGTCTCCGGGAGAAAATCGAAGAGAATCCGGCGCAGCCGGAAATCATAGTGACGGTCCGGGGAATGGGGTATCGGCTCGGGGGAGGATGAGAAAAGAGGATGCTTCGGAACAAAGAGATAAGGCGGTTGATGTATGGGTTTTGTGTCATAACTGTTCCTGGTATGATCATGGGTTTTCGGATTGATCCGGCGGCGGGAGGCCTTGTTTTGGCCCTGGCCGCCGCTTTTGGCATACTGTTTTTTCGCTTTACCCGGGGCAGGTACCAAAGGATCGCCGAACTTTCGGAACAGATCGATCTTGTGCTTCACTATGGGGAGCGCATGGAGATCAGTCGGGAGGAAGAGGGGGAATTGTCCATTTTGCAGAGCGAGATCACAAAGATGACGCAGCGTATCCGGGAACAGAATGATGCGCTGAGGCGGGAGAAGAAGTATCTGGCGGACTCCCTGGCGGATATCGCTCATCAGCTTCGGACGCCGCTGACGTCGCTGAGCCTGATTTTGTCTCTGCTGGAAAATGCGGAAGATCAAAAGGAGCAAAGGTGGCTCCTTTGGGAAGGAGAGAAACTTTTTTCACAGGTGGACTGGCTTTTGACGTCCCTTTTAAAGTTGTCAAGGCTGGATGCGGGGATAGTGGATTTTAAAACGGAAGATATACAGGTGGAGAAGCTGCTGGAAAGTGCCCTGCAGCCGCTTCTGATCCCGATGGAACTGCATCATATCACATTAATAAAAAGTATACTGGGGAATATACAAATTTCCGGGGACATCGGATGGCTTTCGGAGGCGGTACGAAATATCCTGAAAAACTGTATGGAAAGTGCGGGCGATGGGGGAAGAATAGAAATCTGCTGCAGGGATACCCCGTTGTATACGGAGATAATGATTCATGACAGCGGCGCAGGTTTTGGGGCCGGGGAGCCGCATCATATATTTGACAGATTTTATCGGGGAAAAAAAGAGAACGCATCCGGTTACGGGATCGGTCTGGCATTGTCGAAAACGATTGTTGTAAGGCAGGGAGGGACGCTTACGGCTAAAAATCACCCGGAGGGCGGGGCTGTTTTTACGGTACGGTTTCCGAAGGGATGAGCAGCGGGTATGTTTTAACGGCGGAAAGTTTGGAAAAACCGGGTACCAAAGTGAAAATGGTTTGAACAGGATAGGAATATGTTTGTAATGTGACGGAATTGTCACCGAAAAGTCACCGTATTGTAAGCCGCGCGGAGTATGATGGAAGAAATCAAAAACAGCATTCGTGCATGAAGTCATATCGGATGATGACAGGTATGCAGATGCGGAACAGGAGATATCCAAATGGAATTTTTGACGGTAAAAGACCTGTGCAAAGTGTATGGCAAAGGCGAGAATCAGGTGACGGCACTGGACCATGTATCACTCTTAGTGGAAAAGGGTGAATTTACGGCGATCATCGGCTCTTCGGGCTCAGGTAAGTCCACATTGCTCCACAGTATCGCGGGAGTGGATCTTCCCACAAGCGGCAAAATTTATCTGGACGGGCAGGATGTCTATGCCCAGAACAGTGAGAAACTGGCGATTTTCAGAAGGCGGCAGGTAGGGCTGATCTATCAGTTTCACAACCTGATTCCGACGCTGAATGTGGAGGAAAATATTACCCTGCCGATTCTGATGGACAGGCGGAAAGTGAATCAGGATCGGTTACATGAACTGTTGGAACTTTTGGGACTGAAGGAGCGGAGAGGTCATCTGCCGAATCAGCTCTCCGGCGGGCAGCAGCAGAGGGTGGCGATCGGGCGGGCATTGATGAACGCGCCCCAGGTTATGCTGGCGGATGAGCCCACAGGCAGCCTTGACAGTAAAAACGGAAAAGAAATCATCTATCTGCTGAAAAAGAGCAACAGGCTTTACGGGCAGACATTGCTTCTGGTAACCCATGACGAAAATATCGCGCTGCAGGCGGACCGGATCATTACCATCGCGGATGGGAGAGTGGTGCGGGATGAAAGGCAGGTGGCGCGGGTATGAGTCGGAGGAATGGTTCCGTTTTTCATAAGGTGGCAAGGCAGAGTCTGAAAAAGAACCGCACGGGAACCCTTGTCACAATCATCGGTGTTGCGCTCTCTGCGGCATTGTTTACGGCAATTGCGGTTTTCGGTACTTCCATCATCAGCTTTATGGCGGATTCGGAGATCGCAAAGGGGGGCAACTGGCATATTGCTTTCTCCGATGTTTTGCTGTTCGGGATAGAGGAGTGGGAGGAAGAGCCGGAGGCGGAAGAGAGTGTGTTTTATGAGAACATCGGCTATGCCCAGCTGGAAGGGGCGGGGAAGCAGAGTGAGGATAAGCCCTATCTTTTTATCGCGGGATTTACCGATGAGGCGTTTGAGAAGCTGCCGGTTTCTTTGGTCTGCGGCAGGATGCCTGAGAGAGCGGGCGAGATCATTGTTCCTGCCGGAAGCATCGCGGCGAAAGCGGGGGTGCGGATATCCGTCAACGATGAACTGAGGCTTTCTGTGGGAGAGAGGGAAGCGGAGGGGAGAGTGCTGTCGCAGTGTGATCCCTATCAGCCGGGGGAGAGATTGACAACCGCTAAGGAGCGGACTTACAGGGTGGTGGGAACTTTTGAAAAGCCGGGATTTGAACTTCCGTCTTCGCCGGGATATACGGCGATCACAAAGGCGGAGGGAGAGGCGGAGAGATGCAGCCTCTATGTGGCGCTGAGAAATCCCCGCAGGGTATGGGAGTTCGGGAAGGAGAGAGAAGCGAAAAGTCCCTTTGGCATCCATGAGAACCTGCTGCGGTTTATGGGCGTTTCGGATAACAAAGTGTTTCATACCTTTTTCTATACCATAGGCGGTGTTCTGGCGGCGATTATTATGACGGGCTCGGTCTTTCTGATCTATAATGCGTTTCAGATTTCACTGAATGAGCGTATGCACCAGTATGGGATTCTGATGTCGGTGGGGGCGACCGAAAGGCAGCTTCGCGGCATGGTTTTATATGAGGGATTCCGTATCGGCTGTATCGGTATTCCGATGGGGATGGCAGCAGGGATCGGTTGTGTCAGCCTGCTTCTTCCGGTGGTGGCGAAAAATTTTGCCAGTATCATAGACTATGGGGCGAGGCTTACCTTGTCGGTATCCTTTCCGGCGCTTTTGGGTTCGACATTGATCAGCTTTGTCACGATCCTGCTCTCGGCATATATACCTGCCCAAAAAGCGGCGTCGCTGCCGATCATGGATTGTATCCGATATGGCAGCGGGATCAAAACGGAGGCAAAGGAAAGCAGGAGCGGAACGCGTGTGTTGAAGTTCTTCGGGTTAGAGGGAACGCTGGCGCTGAAAAATTTAAAGCGCAACAGAAGAAGATACCGCAGTGTTATACTTTCTTTGACACTCAGCGTTGTGCTGACCGTGACGGGCAGTGCCTTCGGGACGGCGCTGAAAAAACTGGGGAGCGAATATACGGGACAGACGGCGGACGGGGATATTTCTCTCACAACACAGGATATGACGCCGGAGGAGTTTGAAAAGCTGTATCAAAGGCTGAGCGGGCTTGATCTGATCGGGAGGAGCACCTGGCAGGCGGATTATATGTATCAGGCAAAGACAAAGGATCTGCCGGCGGATTTTCTTGCGGCATACCGGGAGGCTATGGGGGATAACAGCCTGGGGGCTGAGCAGGAAATCACGTTGTATATGCAGTTTATCGAGGATGATATATATGAGGAATATCTGGAAAACCTTGGGCTTTCGGTACGGGAGTTTAAAGGGGCGGCAGGAAAAGTTCTGGCCTGCGGGATCAATATGACGGAGCATACCACTTATTTTGCGGGAGATTCCATGGAGTTTACGATCAAATCCGAGACAGGCGGGGAGGGAAAGAGGATTCGCGTCACTTTTACGGATTCCTATCCGCTGGACGGCGCCTTTGTATTGGAGGATGATCCGGCTTATGTGTTTATCATGACGGCGCCCTTATCCGTAAGGGAACAGTTTGAGGGTTTAAAGAGTGTGGACGGGCGGGTGCATCTGGGGGCGCTTTTTTGGAGCGAAAGCCCTGCCGGGGCGCTTAAGCAGATACAGGACAGGCTGATCGGGGAGAAGATCATGGCGAATTACAGTCTGATAAATCTCTCGCAGGCCTTTGAGTTGTTCCGCAGCGCGGAGTTTATCATTGAAATATTTACCGGCGTATTTGTTTTTATGCTGTCACTGATCGCCGCGGCAAACGTATTTAATACGATATCAACGGATATCAGACTGCGGCGAAGGGAACTGGCGATGCTGCGCTCGGTGGGGATGTCGGATAAGGCGCTTCACAGGATGATGGGGTTCGAGTGTGTTGTTTACGGGATACGGACGCTGGCAGTCGGAGTGCCCACGGCGCTGCTGCTTTCCTTTTTGATCCATAAGGTGTTTGTGACCATGGAGGAGATGGACAGGGTGGCCTTCGGGATTCCCTGGGGAGCGCTGGGGCTCAGCGTGCTGGAAGTGTTCGGAATTGTTTTTCTGACGACAGCCTATGCGGTGGGGAAGATCCGGCGGGAGAATATTATGGACGCCCTGCGGGATGAGATGACGTAGGGGGATTGGAGGAGCGGCAGCGCGGGGGCTGCCGCTTCTCTTCGTAACATTAAATTGTCTCATCCTGCTCCCGCAGCCTGTTGTTCATCTGCCGGAGCTGTCTTTTGATGGCGCAGTACTGCATAAGCCAGAGCACCGCGTAGATCACAAAGAAGAAAGCAAAGTAGCAGAGGGCGCCGGGCAGGCTGTGGGGCATCCACCACATCAGCCAGGCGATGGGAAAGGAAACGACACAGCAGAATGCAAAATGGCTCAATGTCATTTTCAGAAGGCTCCAGTCTTCCATATCCCAGATGACGAAGGAGGCGTCATAGAGAGCGCCGTAGATCATGCCGAAAACGGTCTGCAGCAGGACGGCGTTTATCTCACTGCCGCACAAAGCGATGAGATCATGGGAAACTGCGTAGTAGGTTCCGTCTCCGATAAGGAGTGAGGACACGATCGTGCACAGGATACAGATCGTAAGACCGATGGGGGCGCCAAAGAGGGCGTGTCTTAAAATATTTTTTTTCAGATTCATCGTTTTTTGTCATTCAATCCTGTTTTTGAGGGACTGAATATTCCTTTCTCCCGGTGCTTCCGGGTGGTGATATAAAAGTTTTATGCAAAGTGGTCCGGCCGTCTATACTCCCAGCACCTGCTTTATTTTTTTGACGTATCTTCTCGATACATAGGTGACGGTGCCGTCCGCGAGGGAGACACAGATAGTTCCGGTGAAGCTTAAATCAAAGCTTTTTACTTTTTTCAGATTGATGATCTCCGAGTTGGAAATCCGGACAAAACAGTCTTTGCAGAGCAGCTCTTCAAGTTCATAGAGCCGCAGGTGGAGCGTGTAATCTCCGTTCGGTGTGGAGGCAAAAACTTTTCCCGCCGCCGCATAGATGCGGAGGATATCGGACTTCTCCAATATTTCCAGCGTGTCGTTCCGAAAGCCGGAGAGGACTTTGGGAGAGTGCTCCGATATCCTGCCGACAAGGGTGTTTATCTCGTCGGTCACTTTGTCGGTATAGATGATGATTTTGGGCTCCTGATAAGCGCTGTCGATTTTGATTTCTACCTGCATCTGTCTGACGGTCTCCTTTTTATCGTTTTTCCGATTATTTGCCCTGAAGGTTATACAATTGCCTGTTTGTGTTTACAGTATATACTATGAGCGGAAAGATTTCCGC
>OFEY01001081.1_pt1 | contig 19299 bp, 18 predicted proteins | sample 1521251 | NCBI WGS metagenome assembly OFEY01 (sample SAMEA3504100, study PRJEB24116) | mouse gut metagenome | biome: mouse gut; feature: mouse-associated habitat; material: faeces | place: Denmark | collected 2011
GAGTATTTTATTTCGTTCCCGGCGTCCGGCGCTCTTAACCGGGCGGCATCCCCTACCTCCTGCAATGGCAGTTATCCTTCACATCCACCAGTATGATATCCGGTCCCACCTGTTTGATATCCCGCCAGAGGATCGTATAATCCGATTCACATTTAAACCAGTCAAAAAAAGAACAGCCGCAGGAGACAATGATCTTGCAGATCTGTCCGCTGCACTCGTCAAACTCAAAATCCGTCACTCTGCCCAGCCTCTTGCAGTCCTTGATATTGATCACTTCCTTGGTCTTAAATTCCGAATAAAGCATCTTCTCTCCCCCAAAAACGCTTTCCTGTATTATATGCGGCGCATCTTTTTCAGGTTCCCAATTTCTTCCAAAAAAGTGATGTGATTTTATGAATAAATTCGCGTAATCCGTACAGCCTAAAAAAGACGAAAACACCAAACCAAAAACGAAACGCGGAGGAAAATACCATGCAGGGAAAAGTCGAAATTTGCGGAGTCAATACAGCGGATCTCCCCCTTTTGAAAGAAGAGGAGAAGGAGGCGCTCTGGGCAAAGATAGAAGCCGGTGATATGGCGGCAAGAGACCAGTATATCCGCGGAAACTTAAGACTTGTTCTGAGTGTGATCAAACGCTTCTCTTCCAGCAATGAGAACGTGGATGATCTGTTCCAGATCGGCTGCGTCGGACTGATCAAAGCCATCAATAACTTTAACCCTGCCCTTCAGGTGAAATTTTCCACCTACGCCGTGCCCATGATCCTTGGTGAAATCAGGCGGTTTCTCCGCGACGGCGGCTCCATCAGAGTGTCCCGCTCCTTAAAAGATACCGCCTACAAAGCCATCTATGCCAGAGAACATATGACCAGGGCAAACCTGAAGGAACCCACCATGGAGGAGGTGGCCGCGGAAATCGGCATCTCCAAGGAGGACATCGCCTACGCCTTGGACGCCATCCAGAACCCCATGAGCCTTTACGAACCCATCTATACCGACGGCGGCGACACGCTCTATATCATGGACCAGGTCAGCGACAAAAAAAGCCGCGAGGAAAAATGGATCGAGACCTTATCCCTAAACGACGCGATCCGCCACTTGAGCGACAGGGAACAGGAGATCATCCACCTGCGCTTCTATGAAGGCAAAACCCAGATGGAGGTAGCCGAAGAGATCCGCATCTCCCAGGCCCAGGTCAGCCGTCTCGAGAAGAATGCCCTCCGCATCATGCGCAGCTACCTGGTGGCATAATATGACAGGGAGAGTTCACCGCCGCAGCCATCCGGCGCCCTTTCACATCAGCTCTCCCTGCTGATCTCCCTTTTCAGCTGCTTCATAATCTTTTTCTCCAGCCTGGAGATATAGGACTGGGATATGCCCAGAAGTTCCGCCACTTCCTTCTGCGTCATTTCCCTCCCCACGCTGGCATCCAGCCCAAAACGCAGGTTGATGATGGTTTTCTCCCGTTCCGACAGTTTGCTGATCGCCTCCTTCAAAAGCTTGTGCTCCACCTCGGATTCTATCCCCCTGTAGATCACGTCCTCCTCGGTCCCCAGAATATCCGAGAGTAAAAGTTCATTTCCGTCCCAGTCCACGTTCAGCGGTTCATCTATCGAGACTTCCAGCCTTGTCTTGCTGTTTCGCCGCAGATACATCAATATCTCATTTTCAATACAGCGGGATGCATAGGTCGCAAGCTTGATCTTTTTGTCCGGATTGAAGGTATTGATGGACTTGATCAGCCCGATGGTCCCGATGGATATCAGATCTTCCACCCCCACCCCCGTATTGTCGAATTTTTTTGCTATGTATACCACCAGACGCAGATTATGTTCGATCAGCGTCGTCCGCGCCTCCTTGGCGTCATCGCTTCCAAGTCCTAAAATCATTTCATTTTCCTTCGCCGTCTCCAAAGGCGGCGGCAAGATATCCGCCCCGCCGATATAGTGAATATCTCCTTCCCCCTCAAAAAAGCTAAACTGCCTGTTGCGCACCATTTTAAACTGAAACATCCCCGGTATTGCCATTTTAAAAACCATCTTTCTTCCTCCTATCTCACAAATTCCGGATGTAAAATCACCTGATAGCCCGTCTTATCCGCCCGCACCTCCTCCGAGAGTGCCACTACTACTCCTGAAAAAACTTTTTTCTCTTCCCCGTCGTCCACTTCCATCCCCGGCAGCTCCACCGCCGCCAAAAGTCCGTGTTTTTTTCCGATACTGTGAAAAGGGACCAGAAGATGTTTCTCCGGCGGCACTCTCTCCAAAAAGCTTTCCGCCGCCTTCTTTTCCAGAACGGATACCGGGCGCCGGCCGTAGGGTTCATAGAGCCCGTTTCCGGAATCCGCAAATCCCGTTACGTCCAGTTTCTTCCCGTAAAAATCCATCTTCACCGCATAGAGTCCCGCTTCTTTTCTGCTCTTTTTCCGTAAAAACAGATACAGGCTGACCGCGCCGGCAGATAACGTACACAAAAAGAGTATTTCCCAAAAATGCAGCCTTCTTTGTCCGCCGGGCAGATAACCGGATACACATGCCGTGATTCCGCCGATCAGAAGTCCGTAGCCATGCATACAGGCATAGGCTTTTACAACCATTTCTTTTGTCCGAAAGGAAAATGCAGCCCTGAGCAGCAGAGGATTGACGCACACTGTCTGTATCAGTATTTTCGGCAAAAATCCGATGCCGGGCAGTAAAAGCAGTATCGTAAATACCGTCGCGCCGGCCGCAGCGCTTGCGAGCAGCCTGATTAGTCTTTTTTGCATCCTGTACGTCTGCCCCGTCAAAAACAACAGATATGTACTTATGACAAAATCCATCAGCCAGACTTTATCGATATAAATTATGTAGCGCACCGATGCCTCCTGTCCGCATAGAGCCGTTCCCCTTCCGGTAAATACAAGTATACGCTCTTTGAATTGTGGATTTTGTCGTTATGCGCGCTGCTTATAAAAAAAAGTGTGCATAAAAAAAGAACCCCGCCGTAAAGCAGAGTTCTCCATACTATGTTCTATTTTTTCTGTAAGAAACTGGGAATATTCGGGGACTGTTCCTTCACGGAACTCCTGATATCCGCAGGCTTTGCCGCACTCTGAACGGGCCTTGCGACAGGTTTTACCACAGGCGCTGCCGGTGCCTGCTTCGGCATACCGCCAAGTCCTGCCCCCTGCTGCATCCCTTTGTTCTGCAGGGAGGATGGCGTAATGATATTGCCCGTCTTGTAAGAGAAGCCGCCCAGTCTGTTCTGGGGTACATCCTCCAGTCCGGTCGCGATCACCGTAATCTTACAGTAATCCGTCAGGGACGCGTCGTACATCGCACCGAAGATAATATTCACCTCATCTCCCACCAGCTCCTGTACATAGCTTGCGGCTTCGTTGGCATCGATCAGCGTGATATCGCCGGACACGTTGATGATCACATCGGAAGCTCCGGTGATCGTTGTCTCAAGCAGCGGAGATTCCACGGACATCTTTACCGCATCCTTCGCCTTGTCGTCTCCCTTTCCTTCTCCGATACCAATATGGGCAATGCCCTTATCCTTCATAACGGTCTGCACATCCGCGAAGTCCAGATTGATCACGGAAGGCACATTGATCAGGTCCGTGATACCCTTTACGGACTGCTGCAGTACCTCATCCGCCTTCCTTAAGGCATCCGGCATCGTGGTACGCTTGTCCACGATCTCAAGCAGCTTATCGTTCGGGATCACAATCAGTGTATCCACATTTTCCTTTATCTTTTCAATACCGTGCAGCGCATTCGTCATACGTACCTTCGCCTCAAAGCGAAAAGGCTTCGTCACAACGCCCACCGTCAATATACCCATGTCCTTTGCGAGCTTCGCCACAACAGGCGCCGCTCCCGTACCTGTGCCGCCGCCCATACCGCAGGTGACAAACACCATATCCGCGCCTTTGATCGCCGCGCCGATCTCCTCCGCGCTCTCTTCCGCCGCCTTCTCACCGATCTCCGGCCTTGCGCCCGCGCCAAGTCCCTTGGTCAGTTTCTCGCCGATCTGGATGAGTTTCGGCGCCTTGCAGAGCTGGAGCGCCTGCTTATCCGTGTTCAAACCGATAAAATCCACACCGGTAATATTTTCTTCTATCATTCTATTTACAGCATTATTGCCCGCACCGCCCACGCCGACGACTATAATCTTTGCAGCGGAATCGGCATCACTTGTCCTAATTTCTAACACAGGTACTTCCTCCTCGCCTTATAAGCTTCTACCCTAACTCCCATCCGCCCGCTTCGGCGGGCACTCAAATCAGGATCGTGAAATTTTTAATTTCACATTATCTAATCTATCATATAATGTAATTCTCAATTTATCAACAACTTTTTTCCGTTCCTGTCACTTTTTTCTACTTATTCTTATCCTCCTGAAAGGGTATGATCCTGGAATCCGTCGTAAAATTCTCCATCTGCAGTACCCCGCTCTTCCCCTCAAGTTCCGGCAGTATGCTCTTTAACCTGGAAAATTTCTCGTCGATACTGCTGCTGTCCCCGATCTGTACCCGGACATCCTGAAAGTAGAGCGTCACTTTGTATTCCCTGTCGAAAAACAGCCTGTCCGCTTTCAGCTCATATTTGCCAAGAGACTGCGTGATATCCAGTATTCTGGCAAAGATGCTCTCGTTTTCCACCGGCAGCTTTTCCTACATCACCACCTGGTACAATTTCAGCCCCGTCACCTCCGGCACGCCCGCCGTCTTCATCTCCGAACTCTCCACAATGGTCCCGTCCCTGTCAAAATACATGTACCGCCCCAGATAGGACACATATCCCGCAAAGGACTTCTCATAGACTCTGATCCGTACCGTGTCCGGCGTAACGATTTCCACCTCTATGGCGGAGACAAAGGGAATGTTTTCGATCTCCTGATTGCGGTATTTCACCTTCAGGTAAATCGAATTATGCCCCAGCCGCCCTTTCATGATCCGCTCGGCGATCTCTTCATCGCTGTAATGGGCGTTTCCCTCCACGTACACCGTATTTACGGTATAGTTCATCGATATATAATACCAGGCGCCAAGTAAGACAAGCAGCACGGCGGCAGTGACAATCATCCCCACTTTCAGCCCCAGATGACGGTTTTTGTAAACCGTTTTTTCCGACTTTTTTTTGTTTTCCGTTTTTCCTTTTATCAGTTTCTTCATATATCCTTCAACCTGATGCTTCTGCCCACATTCAGCACGATACCGATCTCGATCAGAAGGAACACCACGGAAGAGCCCCCGTAACTGATAAAAGGCAGGGAAATACCGGTATTGGGAATCACGCTGGTACATACCGCAATATTTAAGATAACCTGGATCGCCAGATGCCCCATCACACCCACCACCAAAAGCGCCCCGAACAGATCCGGCGCGTTGTTAGCTATGATCATGCACCGCCAGATCAGAAGCAGGAACAACAAAATAACCGCGATGGCGCCAAAGAGCCCAAGTTCCTCACAGATAATCGAAAAAATCATGTCATTCTGTGCCTCCGGCAGAAACCCAAGCTTCTGGATACTCTCCCCGAGCCCTTTGCCGAAGATGCCGCCGGAACCGATGGCATAGAGCGCCTGCAGCGTCTGAAAGCCCTTTCCGTCCGCATACGCCTCGGGATTTAACCACGCCAGAATACGAAGTCCCCGAAAGCCCAGCTTTTCCGTCAGCTCCGGGGAATTTGCGATCTTTACGATGGCAAAGACGATCAGCGCCGCACCCGCACTCCCCAGCACCGCCATAATCACAAACCTTTTATAATCCGGGCTTGCCACAAAGATCATCAGCACCGCGATCCCCAGAATAATAATAGCCGAACTCATATTCTGGGTAATCTTCCAGACCATCACCGCAATGATGCCCGGCGGTATTAAGAGGGCGTAAAACCCTTTCATCGTGCGGATACGTTTCCCCATCTTGCACACGAGGCATGCCAGAAAGATAACCATCCCCAGTTTTGCCACCTCGGCAGGCTGCAGGGAAAAGCCGAGAATCCTGATCCAGCGCCTCGCGCCGTGGGAAGAATATCCCAGGGGCGTCAGCACAAGAGGGATCAGCGCCATTGAGGCAAAGTAAGCCGGCACCGCCAGCTTCTCCCAGAAATGATAGGGAATCCGGGAGACAACGACCATGCCCGCAATCCCGAGAAGCGCGGCCTGAAGCTGTTTTTTCAGAAAGTAGGCGCTGTCCTCATAGTCCAGGTTCGCCCTGTAGGAACTGCTCGAATAGATCATCATAAGCCCGAATCCTATCAGAAACAATACCGTAAACAACAGGCTGTAATCAAAATAGGTTTCATTATTCTTATTCGACTGCCCTCTGCCCCCCTGTAGAGTTCTGAATCTGGTTGCCATCTATGCCCTCTCTTTTACCTGATATACTAATTCTTTAAAAAGCCGCCCCCGCTCTTCATAGTTCGGGAACATCCCCCAGCTCGCGCAGGCGGGAGATAAGAGCACCGCATCGCCCGGCTTTGCATGCTCCGTGCAGAGTCCGAAAGCCTCCTCAAAGCTTTCCGCAAACACAATGTCCGAAAAGCCGTGAGCCCTTGCGCAGGCCGCAATCTTCTCCCTGGTGGCACCGATCAGCACAAGAAGCTTCACCTTTCCCGCAAAAGCTTCTATCCACTCATCATAATCACTTCCTTTATCATAACCGCCGCCGATCAGTATCGTCGGACGGCTCATGGCGCGGATCGCCTGGATCGCCGCATCGGGATTGGTTCCCTTGGAATCATTGTAGTAGGCAACGCCCTTTACTTCCTCCACAAACTCGATCCTGTGCTCCACCGCCCGAAACTGCCTGATCACATCCAGATATTCCTGCCTCGGAATCTCCATCGCCTCCGATATCAGGATCGCAGCCATCACATTTTCCACATTGCACATGCCCACCAGCTTCATATCGCGGATATCCATCAGTTTTAAAACGCTCCCGCCCCGCCCAAGGCAAATATCATTCCCCCTCAGGAAAGCGCCCTCCTCGGGCACGGAGGATGTCGAAAACCAGAGTACCTTTGCGGGACACCGCTCCCCAAGCTTTCTGGTTTCCTCATTGTCATAATTCAGGATACAGAAATCATTTTTGTCCTGATTTTTTGTGATACTGTTTTTTGCCGCTATGTAATTCTCCATCGTATGATGGCGGTTTAAATGATCCGGCGTGATATTCAGGATTGCGGACACCCGCGGATGAAAGCGTTCCATGGTCTCAAGCTGAAAGCTGCTGATCTCTCCCACCGTCACGGAATGTTCGGTGGTATTTCCCGCGATATCCGTATAGGGATAACCGATATTTCCCATGACAAAGGAGGTCTCAAAATGCCGCTTCATGATCTCTCCCACAAGTGTCGTAGTGGTGGTCTTTCCGTTGGTCCCGGTGATGGCTATAACCTGCCCCCGCTCCCTCTGATAAGCCAGCTCGATCTCGCCCCAGACCGGTATGCCTCTCTTACGGAAACTTTCCACAAAGGGCGTATCCGCCGGAACACCGGGACTTAAGATCAGCAAATCCGTCTCTTCTCTGACTTCCTCAGGCAGGGTTTTAAAAACCACCCTTACCCTGATCTCATTTTTACAATCCGGTTCCGCTTCCGCCGCCGCAAGGTCCCCGGAGGAAACCGCTTTTTCCTCCCCGCCTGCCTTTATGCCTCTGCCAGGTGCCAGTTCCTCTATTTTTCTCTGAAGGCTCTCTCTGACTTTTTCGGCCGTCAGCTTCTCGCTCTCGTCAAACAGGATCGGATCAGCTCCCTCCTGCAGCAAAAATACGGCAGAACCTATGCCGCTCTTCCCGCAACCCACAACCAATACCTTTTTTCCCGCCAGTTCCATGATACTTTTGTCCTTTCTCATACTTCTTCAGCCTCGGCGCCATGCCATCTCAAACTCGCTTCGCTCCTTTTCGATGGGGCTGATCGCCCTATGCCAGAATGCCGGCCTGCACAAGCTGCCGACGCATTCTGCCGCATGGCTCCTCAGGTTTTCAGATCCCTGCGTAGGCGACAAGGCACAGTAAGGCGGTCACAATCGAAAATACCGTCACCACTTTTGTCTCGGACCAGCCGCAGAGTTCAAAATGATGATGGATCGGCGCCATCTTAAAGATCCGCTTTCCGCCCGTCATCTTAAAATAGCCCACCTGCAGAATAACCGACAGCACTTCCGCCAGATAGATAAACCCGACGATCGCGATAAACAGCGGCATCTGCAGCATATATGCGGCAGCAGCCACAAAACCTCCCAGCGCCAGGGAACCCGTATCTCCCATAAACACGCTTGCCGGATAGACATTAAACAGCAAAAATCCAAGCAACGCCCCCGCCACCGCACAGGTGATGGGCTCTATGCCGCTCCCCACTCCGATTGCCACCACCGTAAAAAACGTGGCGACGATCACCGTGACGGAAGATGCCAGGCCGTCCAGGCCGTCGGTAAAATTAGTCCCGTTTACCGTTCCGATCACGATAAAAAATAATATAGGTATATTAAATATACCAAAATCCAGATAATGTCCCGCCCAGAAGGGAATCTTCATGGCAAGCGGCACATCCGTATAGTTCGTAATATAATAGGCAAAAATACCCGTCACCACAAACTGTCCCAGCATCTTCTGCCACGCCCGAAGCCCCATGGAACGTTTCAGCACCACCTTGATATAGTCATCTATAAAGCCGATCATCCCAAACCCCAGCGTCAGAAACAGGATCGGAATAATCTTCGGGAAATCCTTTACATAAAGCAGTGATGTGACAACTACCGCTATCATGATCAATATACCGCCCATGGTGGGCGTCCCGTTTTTCTTCAGATGCTCTTTGGGCCCCTCATCCCTGACCGTCTGCCCGACTTTCAGCCTGCGCAGAAAGGGAATGACGACCGGCCCTAACAGGGCGCTGACCGCAAAAGATATGATTACCGGTAATATAACAGTTTGTCTCATGGCTACAGCCTCTCCTCAGCTTATTTTTTCTATACCGATTATAAGCTTATTTTTCCAAATAGGGAAGCACATTTTCAAAAAGCTGTCGGATCACCGGTGCGGCGATCTGTCCGCCGTAGTAAGTTCCCTGGGGAGAATGGATCACCACCAGCGCAAGTACTTTGGGATCATCCGCCGGAGAAAAACCCACGAAAGAGGCAATATATCTGCCGCTTCCTCTCGGCAGTGTCTGGCTCGTCGCGGTCTTTCCGCCGATACTGTAGCCCTCTATCTGCGCTTTGGAGCCGCCTCCCTCGGAAACCACTTTTTCCAGCAGCATCTGCAATGTCTCAGAAGTTTCCGCCGACACGATCTGTCTGCCCTTCTCCTTCTCAAAACTCTCCACCTGGGCTCCCGTTTCATCCACCGCCCGCACCGCGAGATGGGGCGTAATCCTTCTTCCTCCATTGACAAGAGAAGATACCGTGGCGGCAAGCTGCAGGGGCGTGATCTGGAAAGACTGCCCGAAGGACATGGTGGCAAGTTCCACGTTGCCGATGGCGTCCTTCTGATGCATGATCGTACCCGCCTCACCGGGCAGATCGACGCCCGTTCTCTCCAAAAGCCCGAACTGTTTCAGGCAGTCATAATATCTCCCGGCGCCGACTCTCATCCCCAGGGTGACAAACACGGGGTTGCAGGAGTTGCAGATTCCTTTTGTGAAATCCTCCGCGCCGTGGCCGCCCACTTTATGGCAGCGTATCTTTCGATCGTCCACCACGATAAACCCGGGACAGCTGAAGGTATCGGCAAGCGTCACGCACCCTGTCTCCAGCGCCGCCGCGGCGGTGATCACCTTGAACGTGGAACCGGGCTCATAGGTATCGTTGATACAGCCGTTTCTCCACATGCCGTTTAGCTTTTCCTGTTTCAGTTCTTCCTCTGTTTTTGTCTCCTTCGGCTCTTTTTCCTGTGCTTTTTCCTCTTCACCTTCCGGCGTCTTCGCTTTTTTCGCTTCCTCCGCCGCCTGCTTCCGGTCTTCCTCCTTTGCCCGCAGCAGTTCGTATTCCGGCGTCAGGGTATAGGGCTCATTCAGATTAAACTCCGGCACATCCACCATCGCCATAATTTCGCCGTTCTGGGGATTCATAACGATCAGAGATCCCCGGCCCGCCCCCTTGGTAGCCATAACCTGCTTTGCGAGCTGGGTTGCATAACTCTGGATATTATAGTCCAGGCTGATCACCAGATCGTTTCCCGGCACCGGCTCCTTTCTGTGCTCACTTGCCGCCTCCAGTTCAATACCGGCGGCGTCGGTGAGCGTCAGTATCATCCCTTCCTCTCCGCTTAACACTTCATCATAGATCACTTCCAGCCCGATAATGCCCTGGTTGTCGCCGCCCGTAAAACCAAGCACCTTGGAGGCAAGAGCATCATAAGGGTAATATCGTTTATAGTCCTCATCCACCTTTACACCGGGCAGATCCGCTTCCCTGATCTCATCCCCCAGTTCCTTCGGGACATTGCTCCGTATCCTCTCCATGGAAGAATATTTTTCCACCCGTTTTCTCACAAACTCCTCGGAAAGGTCCAGTTTTCCGCAGAGGAAAGCAATCACCGCCTCCTGGTCTTCTATCTGGGAATGGATCACCGAGATCGTGCAGACCGTTTTATTATCCGCCAATACCACGCCGTTTCTGTCCAGTATCCGCCCCCTTGCCGCCTTGATCGACCGCTCCCTCTCATGGAGCTGCACCGCTTTATCCGTATAATAGGCAGACTGAAAGATCATCAGATCTACCAGCCTTACGGAGAGCAGAAGGAAGGTTATGGCGCAGAAAAAGAACAGGACTACGACCTTTCTTCTGTTGTAGGTCTTGTTTTTGTTGGACATAAAGTGAACCACATATTTTTCTTATTTATACTTTATGTCTGAATACGGAAAAATATGCGTGCGGGTTGGCGCCCCGGCCTGTCGTTCGTAAAAAGGGTTTTGCCTTCCCTCCATACTTCTAACGGGGATTGTTGTCCTCCTGCCAGGTACCGCCTCCCGCCACGCCGATCTGGGAGCCAAGGAGTGATCCGGCATCCAGGTCATGCCCTGTTTCGGGATCGATCTGGTGTCCCGTGTTCGGATCGATATAGTTTCCGGTTTCCGGATCTCTCTCAAAGGTTTTCCAGATTTCCGGAACAAAGCCGCCGTTTTCACCGGTGCCTGTCCCTTCCCCCGCGGCAGTTCCTTCTCCTCCGGCAGTCCCACCGCCGGTTCCTTCCTCTCCGGTGGTGCCGGTTCCGGGATCGTTTTCATCCCCGGTCCCCTCTTCTCCTTCGCCCTGCTGGGTTTCTCCCGTGCCATCTCCCGTCTCCTGGGGCGGCAGATCGTTGCCGGAGACAGCCTGCTGTCTGTAGTAATTTGTATTTTCCAGATGCAGGGCGTCAAGTTCCGCCTGCTCTTCCTCCGATACCTCTTCTGTCATAAAAATACCCAGGTAAGGCAGTGCTTCCGTTAAAATGCTGCGGACCAGTTTTGTCGCAAATTTCGCATCGTCCTGATCTTCCACGTTCGGCCTGTCCACTACCACATAGATCGCCACCTGAGGATCATTCGCCGGCGCGTATCCCATAAAGGAAACCACATATTCATCATTCTCACGGGGCAGCGTCTCCGCCGTTCCCGTTTTGCCGCCGATAGCGTAGCCCGCAGGCCTTGCCGTCGTGCCGGTCCCCTCCGTTACCACACCGTTGCAGTAATCGATAATTTTATCGCTGACACTGGGAGAGATGGTCTGCTTCAGCACCCTCGGCTCGATCGTCCGCACCGTGGAACCGTCCTGGCTGATGATCCTGCTGACCATATGGGGCTCATAGTAATTTCCGCCGTTGATCAGGGAGCAAAAGCCCGTGATCATCTGAATCATCGTCACATTAAAGGACTGTCCGAAGGAATTGGTGGCAAGCTCCGTTGGTCCCATGTCATCGACATAATAGATCAGTCCCGCCGTCCTTGCTTCTCCCGCCAGATCAATATTGGTCTTTAAACCGAAATTAAAGCTGTGTTGGTAGTCGCAGAATGTGTTTTTCCCCTGTGCCTCGGCAATATACATCAATGCCACGTTGCAGGATTTTTCCACCGCCTCTTTCACGGTGATCTCTCCGTCTCCCCAGGTATTATGGCAGGCGATGGGCCAGCACCCGCCGATCTCCAGTTTACCGGTACACAGATACGTCTCATTGCCCGTAATCGCGCCGCTGTCCAGTGCGGACGCCACCGTAAAGGGCTTGATCGTAGAACCCGGTTCGTAGGTATCACTGATGCAGTAGTTACGCCACAGCTTGTTATAGGCGTCATAGATCGTGCCGTCCTCCTCCATTGCCGCGATCTCCTCCGGCGTATACAATGCGCTGATATCTTTGGGGTTATTTAAATCAAATCCCGGGGCGCTTGCCATGGCGATCACATTGCCGGTATCGACTTCCATCATGATACATGCCACATTGTTAGCCCCCCATCCCTCCCTGGCGTTGTCTCTGAGTTCTTCCATAAACTTATTTAAATATTTTTCCGCAATGCTCTGTATATTGGCGTCTATGGTGCTGACCGCGGTATAACCGTCCACCGCAGGCTTTACCGTCCTCTCCAAAATGGAATCGTCGTTTAAATAACCGTATTCCCTGCCGGTGCTTCCGTTTAAAATATCATTGTAAAACTCCTCCAGCCCGAAGGTTCCCTTGTTATCCTCGGTGATAAAACCGATCACGTCACTGGCAAGGGCACCGTTTGGGTAATATCTTCTGTACTCCTTCTCAAACCAGACTCCCTTGATATTCTTGCCCTTTTCCTTATCTTCCTCCAAATCTAAAAACGGCTCTATCTCCTCGTAGGTGAGCTGTTTTAAAAAAATCTTGTACTGTGCCCTCTGGCTTTTCTCCTTCTCCTTATTCTCATTTAAATACTTGCTCAGTTCCGTCTGATCCAGTGTCGGGAAACAGGTCCGCAATGCGTTTACGGTAGGCTGCAGATAGTCCTCCTTCTCCAGCACCAGTTTCGCGTCCACCACCAGATTATACACTCTTTCGCTGGTGGCAAGGACCGTACCGTTCCGATCCAGGATATCTCCGCGCTTAAACGGCAGTGTGGTAGAATCGTACTGCTGCTGGGAGAGTACCTGCTTCTCATACTCCTTCCCATTATCCTTTCCGATATAAAACAGTTTTATGCTAAGTCCCACGAAAGCCAGCAGTACCAGGAAAAACAGTACCACCAGCTTCTTCTGCATCCGCAATGTGAACTTGCGCTCTGTCGCTTTTATCTTCTTTCTTTTTCTGCGCTCTGCCAAAAATTCTGTTCCTTTCTTAACACTCACAAAGATGTTTTACCAATGCCGCCCCTTTCTTTAGTTCAGCGGCTGCGTCTGTCTCACATAGTCCGTCTCGGCGTCCTCCACACTGATGATCTGTCCTTCCCTGGCATAGGTCATGCCCAGTTCTCCAATTGCCACTGCTTTGATCTGTTCTAAATCGATGCTGCTGTTGATCCGGTTATATTCCTCATCATTTGTCAGTTTCAGATTATTGTACCTGGATTCCATCTCGGAGATCGCGTTGACCTGATTGGTGATATCCGACTGCAGATTGATATAGCCGCACAATGTGATCACTGCAAAAACCAGAGCCACCGACAGAAAAAGCACATATCCCGGATTCATATGGGACGCCCTCTCTCTGTTTTTTCTGGTCATGTTGCTCAGGCGCTTTCTCTTTGGAACCTTTCTTGTGTCATATCCTTCTTTGAGCTGCCTTGCCGCGCTGCCTTCCAAATATGCTACTTTTTTCGGAACATCGTATCTGCGAGTATTTATATTGTTTCTTCTTTGTGCCATCCTCTTACCCTCGCTTTCCATGCAGTATACGGTTTAACAGCCGCCTGTGCCGCGCCGCCGGTTTACCTCCTGCATTTTTCCGCCGGTGCCTTCCCTGCTTCCCGGCATTATTTCCGCTGAAATACGCGCAGCTTCGCGCTCTTTGACCTGTTGTTGCTCTCCAGTTCCTCTTTTGACGGAAGAATCGGTTTTTTCGTGATCACCTTCCCCTTTGATATTCTGCCGCAGGTACATACCGGAAATTCCGGCGGACAGATACAGGGGGACTCATTTGTACGAAAAGCCGTCTTTACAATCCGGTCTTCCAGGGAATGGAACGTAATAATACATATTCTTCCGCCAGGATTCAAAAAAGATATCATCTCATCCAGGGAATCCCGCAGCACCTCCAGTTCATGGTTGCACTCGATCCGGACCGCCTGATAAGTCCTTTTGGAAGGGTGAGCGCCACCCTGCCGTATTTTGGCAGGAATGGCGTTCCTGATAATCTCGTTTAATTCAAAAGTAGTTCTTATCTCCTTTTTTTCTCTTTCCCGCACGATATGTTTTGCAATATTTTTCGCAAAGGGATCTTCCCCGTAGTCTCTTATAATATGAAACAATTCGCTTTCCGAATAGCCGTTTATAATATCCCTTGCGCTCAGGGAGCTCCTTTGATCCATCCGCATGTCCAGCATGGTGTCATAACGGTAGGAAAATCCTCTCTCCGCCGTATCGAACTGATAGGAGGAAACCCCAAGGTCTAAAACAATGCCGTCCACACCGTCCACGCCCAGTTCCTTCAGCACAGAAACCGCATTACGGTAATTGTTCCTGATAACCGTCACCTTCTCACCGTAAGCCGCAAGCCGCTTCGAAGCCGCTTCTATCGCCGCCCCGTCCTGATCCACGCCGAAAAACTTTCCGTCATCCGAAAGCCTTCTCACCACCGCCTCGGCATGTCCGCCGCCTCCCAGCGTTCCATCCAGATAAATTCCCTCCGGCTTTATATGAAGCTGCTCAATCGTCTCCTCCAACAGGACCGAATAATGCTTAAATTCCACTCTTTTCTCCATCCGGTTTGAAACAAACCGTTATAATATATAGCGGTCATAACCGCAGTCTGTCTGCCAGGGAGCAGGAAATATCCTTGAGGCAACTCTGCTAAACGCCGTCGTTTAACGAGGTATTTTCGAGTTTAGCGTCCGCTGCGTTTAGCCCGAAGCGAAAGCGGGTTGCAGAAAGGATATTTCCTGCTCCCTGGCCGGCATCTGTTGTTACCCCTTACAACCTGATTCCCATCCCCGACAGCTCTTCCATCACATCATCCATCTCCTCAAAGGAAGTCTCCATACTCTCGTAGCGCTCTTTGCTCCAGATCTCCACTTTTGTTCCCACGCCCACGGACACCACTTCTTTTGTAATACCCGCGTATTCCCGCAGTTTCGCGGGAATCAGTATTCTTCCCTGCCCGTCGGCTTCCACTTCCGCGGCGCCTGCAAAGAAGAAGCGAATGAACTGTCTGCCGTTTTTGCTTGTCAGCGGTAAATTTTTGATGCCTTCCTCCACACGATGCCACTCTTCTTCGCCGTAGGCAAACAGACAGCCATCCAGCCCCTTTGTCACCACGAATTTCTTTCCCAGCTCATCGCGGAACCTGGAAGGGACGAAAAGCCTGCCTTTTGCATCGGTGCTATGGTCATATTCACCCATAAACATACGGCATCACCTTTTCTTCACCACTTCTAAACACTTTTGCTCCATTTCACTCCACTTTTATGTCATTCTACTCTACTTTACCCCGTTTGACAACCCCCCGTTCTTCCCCGTAAAAACATAAAAAAAGACATTTTGTAAGCCTTTTTCCAAAATGTCTTTTCTTTCACCACTATATCTTGTGTTAATTTTTTAGTTTTCTACAAAATACGCCATTTTTCTCATCTTAAAATTTTATTAAAAAAATCTTCATATTTTTATATATTTTTTATTTTTGCAGGCTGATATACCCTTCCAGGCTGTCTCTGATCTCTCCTGCCGACATGGTCTCCGCCTGCCACAGATCGTTATTGATCCCTGCCGGATAGAGCAGAAAGTCCTCCGTCCTGTCGCTGTCCACCACGAAAAGCAGCGTATACTCCAGATCCTCTCCCGCCTTCATCTCCCTGTAGAAGAATTGGCTCCTGTTTTCGCCTTCGGTATTTACCGCCCTGTCAAAATAGACCGCGCTGTTGTCCATCTGCAGCCAGTAATCTTCCTCCGGCACGGCTTCATAACTATCTTCCGCCCAGGTGAGGACACCCTCCGGCGTTTTTGTCACATACTGCAGCATAAAGTTCAGAGAAACGTCAGGTTCCGTATTGTCATAACAGTGTGCTTTAACATGTACCTGCAATATTTTCTGCTCCGCCTGATCTTCCCCCAGCAGCTCTCCGTTTTTATCCAGATGCTGTCTCCTGTAAGGGCGCAGCGTCATGTCCCCGTTCAGCCATCCGTCGAATCTTGTATCGTCAAAGAAATTCTCCCTGTCAAACCCTTCCATGCTGTCTAAAAGTTCATAGCCTGTCACGGTAAAGCCCAAAGACTGATTGAGCCCTTCCACCCGCAGTTCTTCGCCTGCCGCGCGAATCTTCTCCTCCGGAATCCCCAACGCCATCAGCGCATCCCATCTCTTTTCGCCTTCCAGTATAGCCGCCGCCGTATCGGCTTCCTCCTGCTGCCTTTTTAATTTCTCTTCCTCCGCTTCATAGCTTCCGTCGCCGGTCCGTAAAACCTGCAGGGAATCGGAAAATTTCAGAAGTTCCTTTTCCTCCATCCCATACCCTGCCACAATCTGCAGCACATACCCTTCTTCCTCGTTAAACAGGAAGATATGACGATTGGAGCGATTCCTTTTGGCGTCCTGCGGTGTAATCACATCCGCCTCCATACCGCTGAGTTTCGTATGCTCCACCTTCTCAATACCGCTTAATGTAATCTCATTGTTTATTCTGTCGAGCTCCGCCGTGGTATAGATCGGCATGATCGTAATCCACTCTTCATTTTCCCCGTAATACTTTCCGTCGCCGTCCGTATCATCCTCAAATCCCTTCGGAATATAGTCCGCCTTCACCTGATACTCTCCCGGAACAAGCTCATAGTTCAGGGCAAATGTATAGGTAAGCACATCCTCTTCCACCTGCGTTGTCCTCTGAAAATACACAACCGCCGCATAGACAGCCGAAGGTATGATAAGGATCAGGGCGAGCACCGCCGCCGCACTGACAAGACTTTTCATTTTGCCGCCTTTTCCGCCCCTCCTTCCATCCGATTTTGAGCTGTGCTCTGATCCTGCCTGTGAATGGAACTGTTTTTTCATCTGTTTTACCTCTCCTCTCCGAATCTGCTCATATGCTTCCTGCAGCCTGTCCTCCACAATCAGCGGAAGCATCTCTTCCCTGCTGTTTTCCACAGACGCCCTCCTTTCATCCGCGCATACCTGTCTGTCATGTTCCGCAGACGGCTTCCCTCTGCCTGTATATATCTCTCTGCTGTCCTTCATAGGCGTCCTCCTTTCATCCGGCTGCCTGACATTTCATCCCGCAATGTATCGCGTCCGCGCTTTAAGCGGCTCAACACGGTGCTCTCCTTCATCTCCATATAAGATGCGATCTCCCTGACCTTCATTCCGTAGACATAATATAAGGTAAAGATACTGCGGTCCTGCTCTTTCAACGGTTCGATCAGTTCCTGAAATTCCGGTATTTCACTCCGGGATCTCTCCTCTTCCCTCTCCGGTATGTCCTCCGCCGGCATCTGCCGTTTCTGACTTTGCAGAATATCCTTACAGTTATTGATCAGTATGCGGATCATCCATGTTTTAAAATAGGCATCCTGCTTCAGCAGACCGATCTTCTCATAGCAGTTTAAAACCGTCTCCGCCATCGCGTCCGCCGCATCCTCCTCACTGCGCAGAAACCCCCTGGCAACCTTGTACATACTCTGCTTGTTTTCCTCCATCAGTGCTATAAAGGCTTCGGCATCGCCCCTTTTCGCCTTTTTTACAAGAAGCTCCACCTTATCTCCCTCCTTTCATCCGTATGTCTTTCAGGCTTTTCTCCGCGAACCCATTTCCCGGCTGCCTGTTTATCTATTAGACAGCCGGGAGGAGAAAAATATTGCAAAAACATTTTAAAAAAGCTGATACCCTGTTGATATCAGCTTTTATTGAGTCAGTTTATAAAACTTAAATCCAGTCCATCTCCCGTATTGGGAAAATTTTCCCAAATACTTTATCACTGTCATATTCCGGTGCGAATTCTTCCGCAGCCTTACAGATCGAAAGAATCTCCGCAATATCCTCCTCCAGTTCCTCCGCAATCTTCTCCGGCGTTTTCTGTTTCGCCAGCTTTTTGCATACCAGTTTGATCAGCAGATACCGTACACCTTCCTCTTTTCCATCCTCTTTTGCATACGCCAGCTCCTCCCATCTCTGCATATACTTTACCCCTGCTTTCTCCGATTTTCTGATCTGACAGATTTTCTCATGAATCCGCCGGATCTTTTTACTTTCGGTATGTTCCGCTTTCTCATCCGTTGTATTCGAGATATACTCCATAAAATCCAGAAATTCCTGTGAAAATGCCTCCCTGTTAGTCCCCTTCGTATTGATAAATACCCTGACCGCTCCGTCATCAAGCCTTAAATCCGGACACTCCCTGCACACCTCTTCAAAGGTATACCGGTGTAGTCCCCTGCCAAAAAGATCGAAGGGCGCAACAAGTATAAAACAACTGTCATTCAGCAGATTAAACTCCTTACTGCCGGTTTCCAAAAGGGAGCTATCCAAAAGCGCCTGGTAATAACGGCTTCTCCTGATCAGATTTTTCGTATCCCTCTTTTGCATTTCCGTATAGTAGATTTTTTTCTGTGCATCCATAGCCACTACGTCGAGCCGCACCTGCCGCAGTTCAGGCGATATCCGAAACTCTTTTTCCGTCTGCGGCTTTTCCAGAATCTCCACTTCGTTTTCCAGCAGGATACTGACCACCGCCTGATAAGTCTCCCTGTCCTCCATCGCTTCGTCAAAGAGAAACCTGTCCAATAAATTTAATTTCTCCAGTTTTGTCTTTACCATGTGTTTTCCTCCTTTGTGCAGGAAACACAGATAATCGTCAAAGAAGCATTTACCACGCCGGCATGATTCGCAAACTCACACGCAAAAGTAATTATCTGCGAAATCATCCCGGACCGAACCGTTACTATCTTCTTATTTCCGCTCTCCTGCCAGATTTTTTGTTTAAATGGAAAAGCAGGATTTCAGAAATAAAAACAGATAGGTCTCACAGATACAGCAACGCTGTCAAAGAAGCTTTCACTCACAGAAATCTTATGCTTTTTAACAGTGTAACATATACTATTTAAAATCGCAATGTGTTTCATAAAATTTTTCTGTTGTTTTGCCATACCTGTTTCCCCTCTTTTCTAAAAAATTTCCCGCGCTGGTTTCTCTTACTTGCCCAGTTTCTCATGGATCTTGTTAATGACCCCTTTCGG